>Ga0126383_10000944_pt1 | contig 17239 bp, 22 predicted proteins | sample PanSoiMetPlot_35_FD_96882 | JGI IMG/M metagenome (GOLD analysis project Ga0126383, IMG submission 96882) | Tropical forest soil microbial communities from Panama - MetaG Plot_35 | ecosystem: Environmental > Terrestrial > Soil > Tropical forest > Bulk soil | place: Panama | collected 2016-02-17
CCACCGCGGATCAGGCCACGCTTAGGAGCAAGCTGCTGGATCTTTCGAGCCAGGAGGCTTCCGACATCCTCAAGTACCTGGACGATGCGAACGCGAAGGACGTCCAGCTGAAGGAGTGGGCGTACGGGCAGCGGCAGTCGCAGCAGGCTGGTCTCAGCTCGCAGACGAACAGCTACTTGAACTATCTGCAGAAGAACTCTGGGGTTGCGTACAACAACGCGATCATCGCGGGGCAGACACCGGCGCAGGCCCAGGCCGCTGCGAACAACACGTGGAGGCGCGGGATCGCGTCGATGCGGGCCTCAGGGCTCATCACCGCAGCCCAGGCGAAGCAGATGTTGGGCCTTGGGGCGGGGATGACGTACGAGACTCCTACGGCGGCGACGCAGCATGTCTCTGTCGGCCTGTCGAAGACGTACGGGTACCTGGTCGACACAACCGGCAACCCGATCCTTCAGGGTGGCAAGACTGTGCCGCTACCGAGTTCGGGCACGGCCGGCCAGTCGAAGCCGAGCGTGGGTCTGTCGAAGATGTTCGGCTATCTCGTCGATCAGTACGGCAATCCGATCAGGTCGAACGGCAAGACCGTTCCGATCCCGACGAAGACTCCGACCAGCAAGCCACCCAAGGTGAACACGGCCCTGTCCGCAGCCTATGGCGTTCTCACCGACCAGTACGGCAACCCGATTCTCCGGAACGGCAAGACTGTTCCGTACAAGCCGTACACGAAGCCGGGGTCAGGGAAGGGCGGCACCGCGCCTGGTTCGTCGAAGTACAACACGGCTCTCGCCTCGGCGCAGAAGTACATCCAGAACGATATCTCCACCCGCAAGTGGAAGAACCAGCGTCAGGCCGAGCTCTTTTACCTGCACATGTACGGGGGCATCAGGCGTGCTGGCGGTGCTGCGGGCGACAGGGCGATTATCAAGTTCGTCGACCAGGCGTGGTCGACCCGCATCCCGAAGGCGGGCAAGGGCAAGGGCGCGTCCAGTGGTGGTCTCGGCGGCGGCTACCACAAGTAGATGCCTCCGAATCCGAAGCCGAACTATCTGGGCGGGCCGAACTTCAACAAGCCGGTCACTGTCAGCATCCCGAAGCCGAAGCCCGGGCCGAAGCCGAAACCGGCCAAGGTCGGCCCGTATACGAAGCCGATCACCTACAAGCACTGGGTGAGGAAGGGCAAGCCCTCGGGTCAGCCGGTCAAGCTCGACAGCGGCGAGGTTGTCGTTGCGAAGCCGAGGAGGGAGCCGTCGCAGCGTCCCGGTAGACCCTCAGGGCCGAGAGCGATCAACGTCCCTAAGGGCCAGAAGACCGTCCCGCTTTCGGAGAAGCCAGGGGACAGGGGCGTCATTCCGTATGGCAAGACCACGCCGTCGGTTCTGACGGCGAAGGAACGCCACCAGATCCAGAAGGCTGCCTGGTTCGACCCGTTCCCGACCGGGGCGCAGATGACCCGGGCGTACCAGGATGTCACCAACATCCCTGCCGGCACCTACGAGCTCGGCAAGGCTGTGTCGCTCGACAACTGGGACGCGGCCCATGGCGACTTCTCCTTCAAGCGCAGCCGCAAGCTCGGCGTCGGGATGTACAAGGGGTTCGTCCATTCGCTCCACCACCCTTCGGAGGATCCGTTCGGGACGGCGCTCAATATCAGCGCGATCGCGCTCCCCGCCGCTCGCCTCGGCGAGGTTGCCGAGGCCGCGTCGGTAGCTGGACGAGCCGGTATCGGGGCGGCTACCAGAGCGGCGGCACGGACGGCGGTCAACCGCGGCCCGCAGGCAGCGGCCTCTCGCACGCTGAAACTTGGAGATTTCGAGACACCCGCCCTGACCTCGCGCTCGAGCTCTTGGCGTTACGTGCAGCGCGTCCACGACACGATGGTTCGCAAGGCCGCGGAGGCGATGCCCGGAAGTCCCGCCTACGAGTACTGGGTGCGAAGGATCGGCCGGGAAGAACGCAAGAACCGGGTCGTGTCAGAGGCGGTCGACCGCGCCCCGGCGATCGCCCTGGGACGCCATCACCTCACTGCCCCAATGCAGGCAGCGCTCCGCTCCTACGCCGAGAACACTCCGGCAGAGTTACGGCAGTTGTTTCATCAGCGGATCGAGAAGCGCTCGGTCACAGCGGCTGGCCGTCACAAGGTGCATGAGGTCGTCAACCGGCTCTCCTCCAAGTACCTGGCGATCGACGGGCACGGGAACGTCCAGTTCGCCGCCACCAGACAGGGCCAGAAGTTGGCGTCGATCTACCAGGAGATGGAGCACGCAGCCAACAACCGCGAGCAGCTGATACGGGATCTTGGGTTCACTCCGACCGAGGCTCGCATTCATGGTCCCGGGCAGATCATGCGGGCGACAACGGGTACCTCCGGCGCGTTCAGGGAGACAGGCCGTATCCGTGTGCCGTACGAGCGGCGCTTCGCCTCAAGAGCGCAGGGCCAGCCGGCCGGGATCGGCACCTCCGGAACGGTGCAGTACGCCGGCCGTGCCCCCGGGACGTTCACGCACGAGTTCACGGGTGGCAACCTCATGTCCGGCAGGTTCCGGCTCGCGACGACGAAGGTGATGGCCGAGACGCAACTCGAGGCGCAGCGCTACCACGCACTCATGGCTGGACTCGAGCGTGTCCGCAATGCTGTCCACGACGCCCCCACATCCCGATACGACATTGCCGTCCGGCTGAAGCCGAAGCTGTCCCCTGCCGCCCGGGATCTTCTCAACAAGGCGGAGGAAGGAATCCAGCTGTCGAAGCGCGAAAAGCAGGCGCTCAGCGACGACTTCGAGACGTTCCACAGGCAGGCGTTCCCCGGCAAGCATCTCGCTCCCGATGAGGCCAAGGCGGGAGAGGTCGGCTATATCGACAGCCGTCTGCTCGGCGGTCTGAACAAGCAAGCGAGATCCGGGCGCTGGCCGATCTGGGACCAGGCGAACAGCCTGGCAAAGTTCGCGCTTGTCTACGGCAAGCCCGCCTACATCCCGTCGAACCTGCTCGGCAACGTGATGCTGAACATCTCGCAGCAGGGGGTGTCGATCCTGCGCACCTTGCCTCGGGCCGCGGCCATGAGTCGCCGCCTCGGCACCGACTACGCAGCCAAGATCGACGCGGCCATGGGTTCCGGCACCACCCGCTCGATCATCGGTGACGAAGGGCAGATACTCGAGCATGCGGTCGGCAAGGTCGCGGACGTGATGTCGATCCCCACCGACAGGTTCACCCGTAGGGCGTCCTGGGACTACGAGGCGAGACGCGCCGGCTTCAAGACGGCAGAGCAGCAGAAGCGGCTTCTCGACGACCCGGCGCTCAGGGCGAAGCTGCATGAGGTCAGCCGCCGTGGCCGTGAGGCCTCGATCGAGTACGAGAACATGACGCCGGTCGAGAAGGCGTACCTTCGTAGGCTGATCTTCATCTATCCGTGGGTGAAGGGGTCGACCACCTACGCGGGTAGGTTCCTCCGGGAACACCCGGTCCAGTCCGCCGCCCTGTACCAGCTGGGCGAGCAGGGCCGCAAGGCAGAGGACCGCCTGCTCGGGCCGAGGCCCTCGTACATGCAGGGGATCTTCCGGGTCGGTGGCACGGACGCGCATCCTGATGTGATCAACCCTGCTGCTGCGGCGAACTTCGGCACGCCTGCGCAGCTGTTTGACATGGCCCGGGGGATCGCGACCGGACAGATGAACAAGCAGGACTGGCCGATCCAGATGCTTTCCCCCCTGACTCAACTCGGTGTCGGCGCAGCTGCCGGCATCAACCCGGGAACCGGCGGGTCGATCAAATCCCCCCTAGACGTGGTCCCCGGGTTCGCCACCGGGTTCCCGCAGGTTCGTCTCGCCCAGGCCTTGATGGGGAAGAAGCCGTCACCGACTGCGATTTATCAGCGCACCCCAACCCAGGAGGCCTTGCGTTACGGCCTCGGGTCGGCACTCACTCCTTCGACACTTAGCCGAAAGAACCTCGGTGCTGTTGCTGGCAAGGAAGCCGTCGCGCAGATGTCCCCGGAGGGGAAGGCGAGGACGCGGGTGCAGACGGCACGCGAGACGATGCTGAACGCGTTCATCGCCCATCATGTCCCCGGGTTCGACAAGGACGGTAAGCGTCTGGTGCCGCAGCTTCGCCGGGCGTGGAATCTGGAGGCGAAGCGCCAGGTGGCGGTCGCCGCACTGCACCGCCCACCCCCGGGCGCCACCAAGGCGATGAAGCTGGACTACCAGCGTAAGCAGGCGAAGGCCGAGCTCGACCTCGCCCTGAAGCTGGGGTTGATCAACCAGCGCAGCTGGTACCGGAACGCGGTCAAGAAGATCGCCGGCATGAAGCACATCTCCGATGTGTCCAGGGCGAGAACGTGGTTGAAGCACAACGTGTTCGAGTACCAGTCGATCCTGGACGCGAGACGGGAGGCGGCTGACAACTACGGCGTCAGGTGGAGCGACTAGGTGTCCCAGCTCGCCCCGAACGTCTTCGCTCTCCTGAACGCGAACAACAGGCTGCTCGGCATACCTGCCCTGCCCGGGATGCTGAAGATGCAGCCTCCTGCTCCGCCCATGCTGGGGCCTCCGGGGATGCTGGGACCGACTCGAGCACCCACAGGCCTGGGGCCTTCTGGCCGTAGCGGCGCCCTGAACGGGCGCATCAGCGGCAAGAGTCCCGCGGCCGTGATCGCGAGGAACGCCCGTAGGTTCGGGCTCGATCCTGCTGCGGTGCTGGCGTATGCGCTTGAGGAGTCGAACGCCCGCTGGGGTGCCGTCGGAGACCAGGGCACGAGCTTCGGCCCGTTCCAGGCCCACATCGGTGGTGCCGCCGGCAGCCGCTCACCCCAGGCAGCTTCGGCGTGGGCGAACTCCCCAAAGGGTTTGATCGAGATGATGGGGATGATGTCCCGCACTCCTGCGAGAGGGCTTCACGGCGAGGCGGCGGTGAGGGCGATCTACCAGTACTTCGGCAAGGGCACACCGCTGGCCGTCCCGAAGGGGATCGCGCAGTATGCGAACGCGCAGCGGATGCTCGGCACCGGAGTTCAGGCCCCTCAGACTCCTCCGTCAGCCCAGGGCGTCTACCCGCCCGGGGTGAAGGGCAAGTACACGGTCGCCTCCACGGCGAACCGCCCCGGCCATCCGATCAATCCGATCGTGTTGGACTTCGTCTCCCGGGTCGCGGGTGTGCTGGGTGAGCCTCTGGCGATCGGGACGGGAACGAACCACCGGCAGTTCGTCTCCAACACGCACCGGGAGTCGGCGCACTGGGCGGGGAACGCCGTCGACATTCCTGCTTACGGGAAGCAGTTGATCCGGTATGGGCAGGCTGCGTTGATGGCTGTCGGCATGAACCCTGCCCAGGCTCGCAAGCAGACGGGCGGGTTGTACAACATCGGCCACTGGCAGATCATCTTCAACACCTACCTGAACCAGGGCGGGAATCACTACAACCACATGCACATCGGCTGGCGTGCGTAGCCTGCCGGAGGGTTTGTTGCGTCGTGTGCTTGAGCTGATCGCGATCGTGCTCGCCTGTGCCGCCGCCATCGGTGTGATCGCCCTGCTCGCGATCGGTATCTGGGCGGTCAACAAACTCGCCGCCAAGATCTAGGAGGTCTCATGGCGACTGAAGATCAGATCGATCAGGCGATCGAACGGCTTGACGACGCGCTCGATGCGGTCAGGACGAAGGTCGCTGGTGACGAGGAGCATCGTGAGGCCGTCGTCCGTGCGGCGGTGTTCGTTATCGCCGTCAAGATTCTTGGTGGCCGGGAGGGACTCGCCCAGGCAGCCCTGACGTGTGGGGAGGCGCAGTGACGGACTGGTGGACCGTTCCTTATCCTCGGAATCCGAATCCCCCTCAGGTCTCACTGCCTCGGACCTTGTACCCGCCGAAGTCGGGCAAGGGGTTCTTCAACGGCCAGGATGTGACCGCGATGAAGCGTGCCGTGTCCAGGTTGGGCCGGTGGCCGTGGAGTCCTTCGGGGTGGGACGACGGTTACTCCGACACGTTTGCGTTCGGTTCGGGCGGGAACGTCGTCGACACAGGCGTGAAGGGAGTGCAGCGCCAGTCGGGGATCGACCAGACCGGGATCTTGGGTACGCACACGTTCGAGCTGTTGCGGACGGTGCTGGTCCCGGAGGGACTCGCTCATGCTGGCGAGCCGGCGTTCGATTCGTATTCGCTGAACCTGCTCAAGGGCTACAGCAAGCCGCCTCCTTCGTCGGGGAAGGTGCCTGACCTCGGCCCGCTGTACTCCGGGGGCAAGGCGATGCTCAAGCAGGATTGCACGCACATCACCGGAGGCCTCCCCGATTACCCGGCGTACGACGACTGCTTCTCCGCCGGCACCGCGATCATCGCGCCAGAGAATTTGACGGTCACCAGCCAGTCGTCGGCGAACCCGGGCGACGCGTTCTACGCCACCGGGGACTCGGGTCTCAGGTACTGGTTCGGCCATCTGACCTCGAGCCCCCCGAACGGCAAGAAGTTCAGCAAGGGCCAGGTGCTGTCGTACGTGCTGCAGCAGTCACAGGGCGGCGGGTCTCATGTGCACTGCGGTATCGACGCCCGTGATCTGATCGGCAAGCCGCTCGAGAGCCACACGAACTACACGCACGGAGCTCCGTTGATTGGCGACCAGCTGGAGAAGGCGCTCGGGTGATGTGGAGCTTGTTCACATCATCACCGCGTTCCTGTCCGGGATCGGTGCGGTGCTCAGCTCCATTTACGCGCTGAGGCGTGTGCGGGCGAAGGCGGAGCGGGACTGCCAGCAGCGGATCGAAGAGATCAAGGCCGCGTTCCACGAGGGGTTCGAGATGCGGAGTGAGGAATGAAGATCAGGCTGCTCGCGATCCTCGGCCTCGCCCTCGCCGCTACCTCCGGGTTCATGACGGCGCAAGCCTTCGGCACGGGGAAGACGCAGCCGCCTCGGACGGTGACCGTGAATGTTGGTCCTCGCGGGCCTACGGGACCCCCCGGCCCTCGAGGACGGCAGGGACCGAAGGGCGACAAGGGCAGTCAGGGTGACCGTGGCCCGAAGGGTGACCAGGGGGACAAGGGACCGAAGGGCGAGAAGGGTGAGCCGGGGCCGAAGGGCGATGCCGGCCCGCCTGGTCCCACGGGCCCGGCTGGGCTCGCATGCCCGGTGGGCTTCAGCCCTGGCGAAGTCATTGTTAATCATCCTGGTGGTCAGGTGGTCATGTGGACATGCCTGAAAGACTGAGGAGGGTTTCCGTGAACATCACCATCGGTGATCTCGCCTTGTGGACGATCGCGATCGTGCTGATCATCGCGGCGATCTCGGACAACGTCACGCTCTGAGCCGTCCGCGGGTATCGTAAATGCCGCCTTGTCCGATAGACGGGGCAGCGGACGGCCCCCAGCCACGCGCCGGGGGCCGTCTCGTTCGTTAGGCGGCTGCGAGTGTCTGCTTGCCTCGCATCCGGGAATCATCTGGCGTTGGCCCGAGCCATACGCCCTTGGCGTCCAGGTCATCCGCGAGCCACCCTTCAAAATGCGCTGCCCCTCGGAAGATCAGTGCCGTTATTGGGCAGCCGGGCTGTTTCTCGTAGATCCAGACCTTTTGCGGATCCGTGAGGTCTACGCTCGGCACTAGCGCGTAGTACAGCGTGAACTCGTTGAAAGGTTCAATCACAGCACACCTTGCTTTCCGAGCGCATCACGAATCTCATGCGTGATCTGCTCGATCTCGACGAGGATCTCGCCCAATTCCCCGGGCTTGGTCAGCTCGGTAGGCATGTCGAGCTGGTCGAGCACGTTCTTTAGGTGGCCACGCGCCCGGCCGAGTTCTGCCCGGACCGTGTCCTGCCAAACGTTCGTCGGAGCTGGTTTTCCTAGTTCGGCAGCTGCCTCTCTGACCGCAGCGGTGACAGTCCGGATTTCGTTGTTCTCGATCTTGGCCACGGTCTCGGGTGCTTTCACGACCTCGGCCATGTGTCGGACGCTGCGTGGGGAGATACCTGCTCCTCCTGCTAGTTCCAGGGCTCGATATTCCCAGCGCCTCTTCTCGGATTTACCATTATTCTGTTCGGCTGGGTTTACCCGAACAGAATCTGTTGTTTCCGGCTTGCGGATTTGATCCTCTTTCGCTTCGCGTCGTGCCTGTTCACCGAACAGACGCTCGATGCTGAGCGCTCGTTGCGCCGCTGTCAAATGCCGACGGTCCAGGTTGAGTGACTTGATGAACTGGCGTGCCTCGTCCTCAGTGCCCTCGAACAACTCAACCCGGACGGGCTTGTTGAGCGCGGAGGCGAACTGCAGCCGGTGACGGCCGTCGAGCACTTTGACCTTCGGCGTCCCCCGAGCCGTCTTGTCAGCTTGGTCGGGGTACAGGATCAGCGGCATTCGAACACCGTGCTCGGCGATGTCCGCCCGTACTTGCTCTTGCTCGGCCGGTGTCATTGGCGGTATCGCCAAGGCGAGCGGATGCACTTCGAGTGTGTGTCGCCCCGGTTTGATCACGTTACGGATACCGCTCTTGATCTCGACGCTGGCTTCCGACCAGCCTCGGAGCAGATAGCCGGGCTGTTCGTTGTGGCCGAGCATATGTCGGTCGGCGGCCGCTGCCGACTCGGCCCGTCCGTAGATCGTTGGTTTACCCCGCCCGAAACGAACCTGCCAGGTTCCGTCCTGGCCGGACGTCCAGACGAGCGCGTCGTCGGGGCCGTCGACGAGCCCGGCCTTGCGGAGCGCGGTGACAGCCTCTTCGACCCAGATCCGCTGGCCTGCCCGGTAGTCGTTCCGATCGAGGCCGTTCTCTGCGGCAGTGACGTGTCCGTCATTCGTTGAGGTTGCGAACTGGCCGGGGACGACGTTGACGAGGAACTGGAGGGAGACCGGTTTCCCGGCCTCCCTCACCTCACGTGCAACGGTCGTCAACCAGCCAGCGTGATTACCGGATAGCTTCCTCATGTCGTCTCGGCAATCTGCTTGCGCTGCGCGGCGACAACCTCGGTCAGCTTTGCGATCGCCGCCTCGAGCGCACCCAGGTGGTCCTGCATTCGCTCACGGTTGGTCTCGACGAGCGCGCTCACCTCGCGGTTCTCGATGAACCCGAGCCGTTGACGTAGTACACGTGATGCGGGTGGGTGACCATCGCCGCCGCGCTTGCGGTCCGCGATCCGCTGTGCGTTCGCGTCGCGTTCCCGTGCGATCCGCTCGAGCGCCAGCTCGTCGGAGCCGACATCGCGGACAGTGGCTGCGAGCGCTCCGATCTCGCTGGCGTTGAAGCCGGCGTCGGCGGCGAGAGTGGCCAGTTCGCTGAATGGCTTGTCGTTCAGGTCGCTGGCCTTGCCCAGCGCCCGCAGCGCCGCGTCGCGCACCGTGATCTCGAGTCCGACCCGCTCGAGCTTGGCCTCGCCGTCGAGCTCGCGGCGAATGCCAGAGACGACGTTGGCCGGGAAGCCGACCGTCATCGTCACCTGCTTGCTGCTCATGCCGAGCTGAAGCGCATCACGGACCATCTTGCGCCGCTCGACCCGGTCGAGCGCCTTGCCGTTGATGTTGTTCAGGGCCAGGCCGAGATACTCGAGCCTGATCTTCATCTTGGCGTCGGCGCCTTCCCAGGCGATCGGCACGACGAGCGCGGGGCTGTAGCGCTCCTCCCGCTTCAAGCGGGCGCGGAAGCGGGTATTGCCGTCGATGATGTGGGCGTCCTGTGTGACGACGATTGGCGGGAAGACGCTGAACGCCATCTGCCCGGCGAACCGCTCGACCATCTCCTTCGGTGCGTTGTTCTTGTCGATCCTGACCTGGACACGTTCGTCCGGGTCGATTGCGGTCAGGTCGAACTCGGCCACGAGCCGGGGCTTGGTTCCGGTCATGACCTCGATCAGCTCGCTCGGGTCGGTGAAGTTGACCGAGTCGAACTGACTGTCGAACCCCTGCTCTTGCTCGGGGGCCGTTACGTTGGTCGCCATTGTGCGACCTCCTTCCGATAGACGGGATGTACTTCGCGCCCCAATAGACGCAAGACGCATTTTATTAGATACCTGACTCTTTGTCAAATCTAGTGAGTGGAGAACACTTATGACCTGGGTGGGACTCGGCTTCGTCGCGACCGCAGAAAACGCCGCACCTGACCTCATTGCCACGCTGCCGATCGAGATCGTCTGTCCGCAGATCTGCTGGGGCATGGGGGCCCCCGACAACGACCCGGGCTTGAACGACACGCAGGTGTTGTTCAACCGGTGCAAGGAGCTCGGGCTGGGGATCGCCGGCTGGGGCTGGTGCGCGTACCCCGATCAGGCCGAAGAGGAGGCGGCCTACCACGCTTCAGTGGTGAACGAGTTCGGGCTCACCCGGTATGTGGCGAACATGGAGGAGCCGTACGACGCGCACGGCGATTCCAACAATCCGAAGATGTGGGCGCCCGACAAGTACGCCGATTCGTTTCACCGTTCCGCCCCTAACGTCACGCTAGGGCTGACTACGACTCCCAGGTGGGGCTCGAGCGGGAACGGATTCAGGGCCGTAGGGAGCACCGTGATGCCGCAGGCGTTCACCGGAGAGGTCCCGAGCGCCACGATCCCCGCGTGTGTCGATCACGCCAAGGCCTGGGGATGGGACATCAGCCGCATCCGTCCCTTAGTGCAGGTGTATAAGACGGCCGGCGTTCGTCCCAGTGCGACGACGTACAACGAGGACGCGGCGAACTACAACGTCGGAGTGGTGCCCTACACCTTGGAGCAGGCACTGGATGGGGAGGGCCAGGAGATGCTGCGCACGCTGGGCCCGTCGATTCTGCGGGAGCCGGCAGAGTCCGCCCCTCCGGAGCCGGAGGTTGAGCCTCCCCCGTCGAGCTCCCCACCTGACCTGCCGTTCAACGGGCCCCTTTACCCTCCGGACGCCGCGGCGAAGGGCAAGACCCCGAGCCCCGACTCCGCGCAGATCGTGGCCGTCAAGCGTGCCGTGTCCAGGGCCGGATTCTGGCGCTGGCAGTCGTTTGACGACACGTACTCGAATGGTTTTTCCCACGGGCGCGAGGGAGACGGCCCAGGCGTCGAAGGGTTCCAAGGCGCCCATGTCGATCTCGAGGGCAAGGCTCCCTCGGGCTGGTACGGGTCGAAGACCCATGAGGCTCTCCGGACGTTCAAGCTTCCTTCGGGGCCGAACAAGGGACAGTGGGCGTTCGACCAGACGGCGATCAACCTGTACCGCTCCTGTGCACCCTGAGGCCAGGGCGTTCGTCCAGTCGATCGTCGAACTCACCCACCACCCCAAGAGCGCTGTCGAGTTCGGAGCGTACGACGTGAACGGGAACTGCCGGGGCCTGTTTCCATCAGTAGTCCGGTGGCATGGCGTCGATGTCCGTCCAGGTCCAAACGTGGACGAGGTGGCGAACTGCGAGACCTGGAGGACGGAAACGCGTTACGACCTTGTGCTCTGTACCGAGGTACTCGAGCACGCTCGCCACCCAGACCTCATCGTCGGCAGCGCATTTCGGGCGTTGCGGAAGAAGGGGAAATTCGTCATGACCTGTGCGGGGAACGGGCGGGAGCCACACACAGACGACGGAGTGCATGGGGTCCCCATTCCGCACTACCGGAACATCCCGGAGTCGGAGATGGACGAGTGGCTCCGGGACGCTGGCTTCCGGATCAAGCGGCTCGAGGTCAACCGGAAGGCCTGCGATCTGTACGTGCTCGCGATTCGGCCCTGAGCTCGGCGAGGCGCGCCGCGAGGAACCTGTCCGCCCAGTCGGGGTAGCAGGCGGCGAGCAAGGCAACGCTCGAGTTGCAGGGCGGGGACTTCCCGGTCTTCCAGTTCGACACGGCGCTTTGCGACCTTCCTGTTCTCACTGCGACGTTGTTCTCCGTCAGTCCTTCGGCTTCGAGGAAGCGGCTGAACACTGTGGGAAACGTGTCACGTTTTCTGTACGCTTTCATGTATCACCGCCTCCGGGCTGGGCCTCCCAGTCCTTCCGTGGGTTGGTGTAGTTGGTCCATTCCTTCCGTTTGGACTAACGGGGTAGAGGGGGTCGGCCGCAGGGTCGGCCCCCTCGTTTTCTCTATTTGGTGATGCTCTTCCGTCGACGCGGCCGCAGTCGTGAAGCCTGCCCGCGGAACTCGGGCGCCTGCCAGATGATCGAGCCCGACGGAGCGTTCTCGTCATATCAAGCCTGTGGCACGGGTTGCAAGTGCTGGTCCCGCTATTTGCGACGTTTGCTGACGGTAGACCGTGATCCCGTCTGCCTCCCGAAACGTCCCGCATGGTGGAATCCACCCCTAGGTCACCCCTGAAACGTGTTGGTGACTGCTAACTCACCTGGGTCTGGGGAAAGAAAAAGCCCCAATTTCCGGGGCTTTTCTGTAAGCGGACGACGGGGATCGAACCCGCGACCCTTGGCTTGGGAACTCAAATGTTACACAGGAGAAAGTCGTGGTTTGCAGGGAGTTCTTGAGGAGAACCAGGAGAAGGGGTGGGATCTTCGGTGAGGATACAAGCGGTTCCGGGGGACCCCGGGAAAAGAGAGTCCCCCAGATCCACCCCCAACCTCAGAGCGTCACGTCCGCATAGATCTCGTCCACGTTCCGGGCCGTGGATCTGTCCTGCCGGGCGTCCTTGAACTCTTGCGCGTAGATCTGCATCGGCACCTTTGCGTTTGCCCACCCACCCTGGTCCGCCAGTCTCTGCGCGTCAACCTTGGAAGAGATCTGCAGTGACGCCCAGTTGTGACGACCTGCGTGCGGGATGAACTCGGCGAGGATCTCGATCGACTCTCTGTCGAGTTTGGGGTCGAGACCTTTGATCGCGATCTCCCGGATTCGTCGTACGGCCCGGTTCACGCAATGCTTGTTCAATGCCTTGCGTCTGTCTGTGGCGAACACGTAATCCGAGGGCAGGGCGAACTCTGCCTCGAGCTTCCAGGCGGCGAGGAGGGTGATCAGTTTCTCCGGGATGTCGATCTTCCGGGCTGACGCCTCGGTCTTCCCGTTCTCGTCTGTGTCGATCCATAGCGACAGCTTTCGGGTCTTGAAGTCGACGTCGGACCAGCGGATCGCGACACAGTCCTGCCGGCGGCAGCCGGTGAAGATGATCAGTCCGATCATGGTCTTCCAGCGCAAGGTGCCGAAGCGCTGGTACTCGAGTGCTGCTTCGAGGAGCAGGTTGATCTCGCGGCTTCCTAGCGTTCTGATCTTCCGGCGTGTCGTCCGCGGCTTGTACTTGATGTTGTGACATGGGTTGAACGCCATGACTTCGTCGTGGACCGCTTCGCTGAAGACGGAGCTGAGGAAGTTGAAGCAGGACAGCTGGTGATCCTGGCTGTAGGGACGCTCCTTACCGCCACGGACATAGGTCTTCTCCGCGAGGTCCTCCATGTATGCCTTTACGGTTGCGACGCTGAAGTTCTGGAGTCGTTTTATTCCCAGCTCGTCTTCGACGTGCACCTTGTAGATCGAGTCGTAGCTGTCGAGTGTGTTCTGGGAGAAGCGTCCGGCCTTGATGCGCTGCTCGAGGCGAGGCCTGAACGTGTGCTTCCAGTACCTGCCGAAACGCACTTTGTTGTCCTTCGCGATCTGCGGGTTGTCTCGACGCTTCTCCATGGCAAGCCAGGCTTCCCGCTGCGTCGCAAAGCCGCCTTTGCGGATGCGTTTACGGTCGGCCTCGAACTCGTACCGCCAGGACTTGCCGTGCCGGTACGTTCCCGGGTAGAGGGGGTCTCGTTCCACGATGCTCCTTCCGTTGACGTACGGGGTCGAGCATTATTGTAATCCACCCCACGGACGGATGTCGGGGGAACCTACTCTGCGAGGTTGTGGGGTCTCCGCCCGCGTCGTGCGACCTTGGTGCCCGGGATGTTTTCTGCGCAGGTGTCGCAGAGGTCTGCCTGTTTGGCACCCCGGCGTGCGTCGGTGAACGTGGTACGTACGGCTGCCCCTGCGTTGTCGGGGACCTCGGCGCCGCAGTTGTCGCAGACAAGGATTGTCTTTCGTGCCATTTACTTTCCCTCCAGTTTGTCGACTCTGGCCTCGAGCCACGCTACCCGCTCGGTGAGGTTGTCCACCTGTTCGCTCACTCGAGCGAACGCGTCGTGTCCTGCCTGGACCTGCTGTGCTGTCCCTAGCGCCAGGGCCTGTGTATTTGCGAGCTGGATCTGGAGCCTGTGCACTTGTCGCTCGAGCTTGGCGACTCTCGGGGTTGGCGGGGATGGGGACGGCCCGGCGAGCGCGTAGCCGGCGAGCGATCCTGCGATCGCGAACAGGATGACGAGGAGTGCGAGTCTCATAGGGCTTTCCTTCCCTTGGGGTAGTCGGACTCTAACTTCAGGATCAGGTAGACACAACGGCGGATGAACGGGTCAAGATCCTGGAGTCCGTCATGGAACTCTTGCTCATCGATCTCGCGTTTCCGGTAGCCGAGGTCGACGATGGCTTGGATGGCGTCCAAGTAGTAGGGAGAGCTTTGAAGCTCTAGGGCCTGGATGACGAGTCGCCAGAGTTGCTCGTCGAAGCTTTGCATCTAGTCATCGTTCAGGCCGGCCATGCTTCTCATTCGCATCAGATGGTCGAGCGACATGACACAAATCGCGTTCTCGGCGTGCTGTCCCGGTCGGACGACGACGAGCACCCAGTCCTTCTTCTCGTTCTTGCCATGTCTTCTCGCATCTTCGATCCACCGTCCTTCGGGGACGCCGCGCTTGGAGCGTTTCACCTGGACTGCCTCCGGGGTTCCGACGCAGTCTGATTGGCCGACGCCGTCGGGCCCGCGGCGCGAACCCCCGAACAGAGCGCACACTCGACGCTCGCATGCCTTCCAGGACGTGTCAGGCATCGCCAGTTAGCACGTAGATCGGCCTGCCCTTCCAGGGGGCGCCGGCTGGACCCTTGATGTATGGACGGATCCAGATGCGGTCGCCGCTTCGGAAGTGACGCCAGTGGCCGCGGACCATCCAGCGGCAGTGGTACTCACGATCGGAACGGCCGTCGTATTCGATCATCTCTTCGTCATCGATGAAGACGAAATACACCTGCGGGTGGACGATGCGTTTGCGCTCGAACCGGCGTCGCTGGGGTCTTGGAACGTTTAGGTGTTCGACAGTAACCCCTCGAGCGCTGACGAGGTGCGCGAATTCGACGACAGTCTTCCGGGCCAGGATGGCGTGCTCGTCATCAGGGTCGACTTTCTCAGCGTGCATCGCGTCACCCAGGTTTGTGTCGCGGAGTTCGTCAAGCGCCGCGATCAGCTCTTCTCGCGTCTGTGCCTCATGGAGGCGGTCGAGGTTGGGGTGCGCAGTCCCGCGTTGGTAGAAGATGACGGAACCGTCCGCATAGAGGTCGTAGAGGAACAGGTACTGCTCCGGGTCGTCATAGGTGTCTGCTTTTCGTAGCAGCATGACAACGTTCCATTTCTCACCGGAGATTTGTTCGTTGATCATGAACAGTTCCAGGTCGAAGGTCCACTCGCCGTTATTGTCGTGGAGAGCCCACGTCACGTCTTCGGAACACTCGGCAACGACGCGTGGGAACGGAAGTGGCGGAAGCCCGAATTCCCTTACCGGGGCTTCGCCAGCTGACCCCGCTACTTCTGCGAACTCGTCGTGGTCGACGACGAAGAGGATGGCTGTACGGGAGAGGAGAGCGAACGTGACCCAGGCGCTGGACTTGGGGTTGAGTATCCCGCGCATGATTGGATGTAGGGCTGGCGCTGTCAGCGTCTCGCTCTTCCAGTCGTTGATACCAGCGACATCACCGATCACGTGCATCATCTTCGGGAACATGAGGTTCTCGATCTTGGGTCGTTTCCTCACGTCGGCACCTTCCCGCAGGTGGGACACGGTCCTTCTCCGGTGTACTCTTCGCTTTCTGGGTGGTAGTTCCAGGCGAACCAGTTGAGGACATCGGCGAGCGTGTAGTACTCCTCGTCGTCGCTACGCCCGATCAGCTCACTGCACTTCTGGAGCTGATCCCGGATGATCGCTTCGCCGTCCTCCCGTTCGTCCTTGGGAACGGTGAAGACAACTCTGGTCTTCGGCCTGCGCTTACGGACGGGGAGGTCTTTAGGTTTCGGACGAGGCTTTCGACGACCGCACTCACGACAAGTTTCGATCTCCTCACTGATGTACGGCTCAGCGTTCTGGGATGTCCCCCAGACGAGCTCGAGCTCTCCCTCTCCGTTCGTCCAGAACAGACAGCCTGACCAGGGTTCGTACCTGATCCCTGCCCGGTAGCCCCCGACAGCTCCTGTGCAGTCTTCGTGGTGTGTCCAGCAGAGCGGCAGGAGGTTTGGGAGTGTTGTGTCTTCGACGATCACCCAGTCGTACGGCTTGCCCATGTAGCTCCTTGACCAGATGTGATGGGCATGATCCGCGAGGCGCCCACACGTCGGGACGGCGCACAGGGGGCCGACCTTGTATCTGGGTCCCGTGGTGCCCTTCACCTGTGGGTAAGGCGCCTGGCCGATCTCCCAGGTCACCAGAGTTTCTTCCAGATCGTGATCCTGTTGGCTTTCCGAGGCACCCGCTCGCTCTTCATGCTTCCGATTGGCTCAATACGGTGTGCCTTTGACAGGCTGCCGAAGAAGCCGCCCATGGCGTTGTTGCGCTTCTCGCCTGCGCTTGGAAGTCCGACGGCTTCGCTGATGGTGATCGCCGAGAACGAGGATCCTCTCGGCAGACTGTGGTAGCAGCCGTAGGCGCTCATCAGCCATTCCGCGTTTCTCTGTGCCTCACGCGCCTGCCGCATGCCCTCGTCCCTTAGTGCCTCTGCCTTGTCGGGGTTGAGCTCGAGCTGGCACTGGTTCGTCTCGGAGCAGTACGAGCGGCTCTCGCACTTCTCGCACCAGGCGAAGCTGAAGAAGTCCTCAAACTTCATCAGCAGGCGTAAGAGCCTCCCGCCCACGGCCCGAAGTTCCTGCCGCCTGACGACAGCCGCCACGCAACCCGGAGGTTGTGCGCTCCGTCCAAGATGGTGCGCCAGTCGAACGAATTGTGGTGCGCGTAGTAGTTGATCTGGGCCAGCCCGTAGTCGCCGCTCCGAGAGATAGCCCAAGGATTGAAGTTCGATTCCCTCGAGACGATGCACAGCATTTTCCGGACGGCGTATGAGCCTGCCGGCGCGAACGTTTCGACAACCAGTCGGCGTGCGAGGGTTTTGGTGTAGGTGGAGGCTGCCCCGTAGGCGTGGCTGTAGGCGCCTCCGTGTCTGGCTGTCCAGCGGAGCTCGGCCGCGAGGGTGCGGTTCGAGTGTTTCACTTCGGAATCACCTGACGCCGCCATGCTGCACGCGACGACGAGTACGACCACGTA
>Ga0126383_10000946_pt1 | contig 17231 bp, 12 predicted proteins | sample PanSoiMetPlot_35_FD_96882 | JGI IMG/M metagenome (GOLD analysis project Ga0126383, IMG submission 96882) | Tropical forest soil microbial communities from Panama - MetaG Plot_35 | ecosystem: Environmental > Terrestrial > Soil > Tropical forest > Bulk soil | place: Panama | collected 2016-02-17
CAGGTATTTCTACTCTTGCGGTTCTGAGTTCGATGTCCGCTTCGAGATCGATTGGCAGAAACAAGGTCTCGGAAAATTCTGAGCATGTGACCGCGAACACGGCGAAAAGGTTGCTCAATGGTTTACATGCCTCACCTGAGATGATCGTTTCGAGCGCGATCCGTTGAGCTTCATCCGCACGCTCGTCGATAACGATCTGGCGTCGGCCGTTTCCGTCCTTGATTTCGCCGGGCCACTTGTACAGCGCCGCCCAGTTCAAGCCTGAGAAGGGCGTAACGTTGAAGCGGCCTTCAACGATGGTGCCGACGAAGGCCGACTGACAGTAGCCGTGGGTACTTGGCAAGTTGAACTGGCAACCACAATTCATAGCGCAATTGCAGTTATCATAAGTCTCACTCTTGAATAGCCATTGATCAGTCATCTTACTGCACCTCTCGAAAGCCCTGCTGATCAACTCCCGTTCGCCGGAACTGGTTGATGTGGAAGAAATTATCCGGGTCATAGGTGGCCTTCACGGCTGCGAGCTTCTCGTAGTTGGCCCATAGCTTGGGCGCACGGTGATCGTCGTCTCTGGACATGAAGTTGGCGTAGCCCCGATGCTGCCCGAGAGGGAATGAATAGCTGCCTAGTAGTCCTTCACCCATTTGATGTTGGCCTCGTTGTCGGTGGGGTCCGGCCATATTCCCACAACTTCCGGGGAAAAGTTCTTGTCTCGATATCCGAAGGCGGTCTCCTCGGCGCCGACCCGTCACCACCCCTCTGGCACCGACGTGCCCGGTTGCACAGTGACAGCTGGTCGAGTGAACTGGGTTCAGGCGCAGGGGTTTACCAAGTTCCCCTCAGCCGGGGGTCCAGGACATCCCGCAGGGCATCCCCCAGTAGGTTCCAGGCAAACACGACGATGGCGATCGCCAAGCCTGGAAACACTCCCAGCCACGGGGCTAGGTGTACGTATGTTTGAGCAGCGCCATTCAGCATGCCTCCCCAGGAGGGGACGTCTGGAGGAACACCGATCCCAAGGAAGCTCAGCGTGGCCTCAGCGACGATCGCAGTGCCCAGAAATACCGAGATCAGCACAATGTACAAGGCCAGGCAATTGGGGATCATGCAGCGGAAGATGATACGCCCGTGGCCGGCGCCGATCGCTCTGGCCGCCAGTACGTAGTCCATCTCCTTGACGGCCAGGGCCTGGGAGCGGAGCACCCGCGCGGCACTGGGGATGTAGGCGACGCTGAGAGCAATGACGACGTTGTTCAGCGACGCTCCCAGAGCGGCCATGATGGCAATCGCCAGAATCAGGGGCGGAAAGGCCATCATCGTGTCAATTACTCGCTGGAGGATGAGGTCGGTCTTGCCGCCGAAATGGACGCTGGCAACGCCCGCCACCATCCCGATGCTGGCCCCGATGAACGCGCTGAGCAGCCCCGCGTACAGAGAAACCCTAGCGCCATAGACCAGCCTGCTGAACACGTCACGGCCCAATTGGTCGCCGCCCAGCAACAATTGCGACCCGGGAGGCGCGTAGACGAGAGCCGGGTTCGTCTCGGCCGGGTCATGGGTGGCGATAAACGGGGCAAAGACAGCGACGACTATCAGCAGCAGGGCGACGACGGCTCCAAAAGCGCCCAGCGGCTTTCTCCTGACAAAGCGGCGGAGGTGCCGCCAGATGGCGCCCGTTGGCATCAAGCCCCGGATTGGCACACCGGGGGTCGCTGCTATGCTGCCGCTCTGCTCCACCATCCCTGGGCTCCAGTGCTATTGACCGGCCGCTCAACTGTAACGGATTCTAGGGTTCAACCAGCCGTAGACCACATCCAGAAGCAGGTTCAAAACCAGGACCGAGGCAGTTATCACCACGACGATGGCCTGAACTTCGGTGTAGTCCCTGTGGAATACGCTATCGACCAGAAGCCGACCCATGCCCGGCATCATGAAGATATTCTCGATCACCACCGTGCCGGCGAGGAGGCGGCCAAACTGGAAACCGGAAACGGTCACTACGGGCAGCAAGGCATTCTTCAGAGCGTGCCTGACGATCACGACCCGCTCTGCGAGACCCTTGCCCCGTGCCGTCCGGGTGTAGTCTTCCCGGTATACCTCCAGCATCGAGGAGCGCGTCACCCGCGCCGTGAAAGCCATCTCGAAGAAGCCCAGGGCGAGCGCAGGAAAGATGAACTGCTGCAGGTTGGTCAGCGGATCATCCCAAAGGTTGGCGTAGCCCAGCGGCGGCATCCAGGCGAAAAGAAGGACAAGGAAATAGACGATCAGAATGCCGACCCAGAAGTTAGGCAGGGCTACCCCGGTGATGGATATGATTCTGGCAATGTAGTCGGCTGGCGTATCCTGCTTTATCGCGGAGAGCAGGCCCAGGGGCACGGCTATGACGGTGGCGATCAGCATCGCCAGAACGGTCAGCTCCAGTGTGATCGGAAGCTTGGAGGCGAGATCCGCGGCTACGGGCTCTTCAAAGTACATGGATTGGCCGAAGTCGAGCCTCAGCAAACCCCACATCCACTTGCCGTACTGTACGTAGAGCGGTTTGTCAGTGCCCAGCTTGACCCGCAGGTGGTGAAGTTCTTCCTGCGTAAAGTTGGAGTCCCCTGTCTCTCCCGCCAGCTTCACCAGCGCCGGGTCGCCGGGGATGATGCGCAGCAACAGGAACGCCAACAGGGTCGCCATCAGCACGGTCGGAATAAACAGCAAGCACCTTTTCGCTATATACGCTTGCATTGACGCTCTCCCGCGACCCGCCCGCTAGACGCGGATCGCAATGACCGTCCGTGGTCCTTGCCCTAGCCGTCGTACCAGGTGGTCTCGTGCTTGAAGCCGCCCCAGACAGAGCCGGCAGCGTGGATTCCCTTGATCTTGTTGTTCATGACCCAGCTTCTGGCTGTCCAGTACGTCACCGCACTGCCGCCGGGGTCCTCGAGGATCAGGTAGTCCTCCAATTTCCGGAGGATGTCGAGACGCTTCTCCTGATCATGCTCGCCCGCCTGCTGGGTATAGGCCTCCTGCCACCACTGGGGAGGACTGTACCTGGCGTACCTTGCCCAGCTCCCCTCTGGCATCCACACCCTGCCCAGGACGGCATCGGGCTGTATCGCGAAATGGGCGCTTGCCTGGGGGGCGCACACCCAGTCGCCCTTCAAATAGCGCTGAAACCCGGTGGCGCTTTCCTCGAGCTTGAGGGTCAGCTCGATGCCTATCTTCTTCAATTGCTCCTTATAGATTACCGCTTGGTCGGGAAACTCCACCACCTGCCTGACCATCATCTCGGCCGCGAACCCGTTGGGATGCCCTGCTTCGGCCAGCAGCGCTTTGGCCTTGGCGATGTCATCGGGATGCTTCGCGCCGTTGAGTTGTCGCCAGCCGGGCAACTTGGCTATCTCCTCCGCGGACCTGCCAAACCACATGCCCGTGCCCAGAGGTGGGGCTAGCGTATCTAACCCCGGCACCCCAAAGGTGTTGAAGAGGGCCTGGCGGTCCAGCGCCAGGTTGACGGCCTGTCTCACCTTTGGATTATCGAACGGCACCTTGCTGGTATTCATGAAGAAGAAAAAGAAGACAGCGTTCTTGACATAGTCTACGTGCAGTGTGTCCTTCGCTTCCTCCTCGAGCTGGCGCGCTTCCTTGTTGCTAAAGTTGGTGACCGGCCAGTTGGTCATCAGCACCCGCCCGGTCTTGTAGGCGGCGATGGCGGTGCCTTTGTCCTTGATGGTGTAATGCACCATGCCGTCGATGCGGGGCAGATCCGGCTTCCAGTAATCCTTGTTTTTCACCAGCTCGATCGAGACGTCCTTGACAAATTTGCCGGGCTTGAAGGGCCCGGAACCAATGACGCTCTCCCATTTCTCGTGATCAATATCCGACTCCCCCCAATGCTTGGCGATGATCTTGCAAAAGTCCAAGGCAAGAGTAGGTAGAAAGTCAGGTGCAAACGGGATTTTGAGAGGTATCTCGACGCTGTGGGCATCAACGGCTCGAGCGGTGCCCTTCTCGTAATACGGGTCCAACGCCGGCAGAGTGACCACTCGAGGGGGCTTGGCCTCCTTATCCACCATGCTGTCCATCGAGTAGACCACATCCTCGGCGGTGACCGATTTACCGTCGTGCCACTTAGCCCTCGGGTCGAGGTGGAAGGTATAGACCTCGCCGTCCTTGCTGAGCTCCCAGCTCGTCGCCAGGTCGCCGCGCAGATCGGAAGGATCCGCAGTCTCGGGGTTAAACTCGATGAGCTGATTGTAAATCCCCGAGTAGCTCATGACCTGGACAGTGTTCGTGACGTGGGGATGCCAGTTGGGCGGCGGGAACGAGTAGGAATGCATGTTGATGATGCCGCCGTGCTTGGGCGCAGAAGCGCTCGTGGCTTCCGCGTTGGAGGTATAGGGGCGCACCAACGCCCCTGCCGCGGCGCCCCCCAGAGATGCGCGCAATAACGAACGTCTCGTCGGATTGGTCATCGACGGTATTCCTTCCTGTTCAAACGGGTTGGCTGGGCGAAGCTCCGGCCCGTGACGGTCGCTGTCGCCCGCCAACTCTCGCGTGTGTCCCCGGCAAATTACTCCGGTTCGAGAGTGAGTCCAGGAGAATCACGGGTACTTTGGGGCGGCCCATGCGCTCCCGGCTTCGATCCGCGCGATCCTGACCGCCTGATGCCGGCCGCGGCGCAGTGAATCTCTGTAATGGCCGTCATCGGCGCGCGAAGCCGTCATTCGGCCCAGCGGACGATGTTCGACGGGTCACATTGTCACCGGTACGCCCGTCGGCGGGCGGGGACGTGCCGCCGAACGGGGCGCCCGGCGGCTGTTCTCCTTGGGGTCTATTGCGCTGCGGCAGCGGTCCGGGTGTCGCGGAAGGCCGGGATCACCTCCTTGGCGAAGCGGTCGAGGTCTGCGAGCTGAACCTCGAGCGGGGTGCCGAGGGGGGTCGCGCAAATGAGGCGGTCGAGGCCGGGGTAGCGCTTCTCGACCGCCTTCAATTGCTCGATGATGTCCTCCGGCCGGCCGGCGAGGAAGCCGCCGGCCTTCACCGCATCCTCGATCGTCGGCAATTTGACGGTGCCAATGAGCTTGGGGTCGCGCATCGCCGCGATCTGCTCGTCGGTGAGCGCTCGCACCAGGCGTAGCTCGCCGAACATCTTCATGTTCTCTTCGTAATGCGGCGCGGCTTCGCGCATCGCCTGCTCGCGGCTCGCCGCGATGTGGAACTGATAGCCGAGCGCCAGCCGCTCGCCGAGTTCGAGGTGGATGCCGCGCCGGGCATAGGCGGCCTGGAAGCCGATCATGTGGCGCTCGACGGCGCCGCCTTCGGCCGAGCCGCCGCCGATCACGCCGCTGATCCCGTATTTCGCCATGAACTCGAAGGCGCGCTCGGAGCCGCTCTGGATCGGCTGCCAGCATTCGACCGGCAGGCGCTCGGGCGCCGGCACCAAGGTGATCTCCTTCAAGGTGTAGCCGCGATACGGTACCTCGGGCGGGATCGTGTAGTACTTGCCCTGGTGCGAGAAGGATTTGCCCTCGAATGCCTTGAACAGAACCTCGACACCTTCTTCGAACATCTCGCGGTTGGCGTTCTGGTCGAGCAAAGGGGAGCCAAAGGTCTCGACCTCGCGGGTGTGGTACCCGCGGCCGACGCCAAAGATCACCCGCCCCCCGGTCAGGATGTCGGCCATCGCGTAGTCTTCGGCCAGCCGCAGCGGGTGCCACATCGGCACGATGTTGAAGCCGCAGCCGATCTTCAGGTTCTTGGTCACGCCGCACAGATGCATCGCCATCATCAAGAGGTTCGGGATCAGCTCCGTCCCTTCCGGCTGGAAATGATGCTCGGCCATCCAAAACGTGTCGTAGCCGCGCTCGTCCATGCATTTGGCGTAGGCGACCACCTTGTGCATCGCCTTCGCCAGCTCCTCTTTCGAATAGCAGCGGTCGTTGATCGGCGTGCCGGTATAGCCAAGGTTTTCCATGTCGGCGGTGCCGTAATAGGAGCTGTCGAATTTCGTGATCATTTGGGTCCTCGCTCTGCCGTCAGCGCGCTGTGTCGCGCTCGCTAGGATTCCACACCCATAGGAGTGTTCCATGCCCGTTCGGGAATCACAACCTCCGCCGGCGGCGCGCAGGTCAGAAATGCGGGGTCGCGGTCACGGCGGCCATGCGCGAGAAATCTTGCTCTCAGAAACGCGGTAAACGGGTCAAATTTTTTGAGACGACCGTCCCTGCCGAAGATTGACTCAGCGACGATTGAACCGGAGGCGAACCTTGCTCCCCACGAGTGCTGTTACTGTCGATTTGCCCGCACCTGGCACGAAACGCTGGGTCGCGCGGCGCAAGGCTGCGGTTGTTGCTGCAGTGCGCAGCGGCGCCATTGGGCTCGAGGAGGCTTGCCGCCGCTACGAATTGTCGGAGGAAGAATTCCGCGCTTGGGTAAAGGGGATAGACACCCATGGCGTCCCTGGTTTACGGAGCACCCGCCTGCAAATCTACCGTGATGCTCCTCCCGCGAGGCGGTCGAAATCGTCATACTGAGAATTCTGTTATTGGGCACCCCGTTTTGAAAAGTGGTTCGCCCAGCCGGCCGCGTCTGGGACACCAGCCTCAATGAGGCGACATGCAGCCCCGCGATGTCGTGGTATTCGAGTTCGGCGGCGTTCTGATCGACTGGGATCCCCGGCACCTCTACCGCGGGCTCTTTGCCGGCGACGAGGCGGCAATGGAGCATTTTCTGGCTACGGTGTGCACACATGAATGGAACCGTTGCCAGGATGCCGGCCGCAGCTTCGCCGAAGGCGCGCGGTTGCTCATGGCCGAGCACCCCGATAAGGCCGAGCTGATCGACGCCTACCACACGCGCTTCGATGAGATGCTGGCCGGCCCTATTGCGGGCTCGGTGGAGATCCTGGGCGAGCTGCGGGATCGCGGCACTGCGCTCTACGGTCTGACCAACTGGTCGGCCGAGACCTACCCGGCGGCGGTTGAGCGTTTTGCGTTTCTCCGCTGGTTCCGGGGAATTCTCGTTTCCGGCGAGGTCGGCTTGATCAAGCCGGACCCGCGCATTTTTGCGCTGATGATCGAGCGTTTTAATATTGAAGCGCAGCACGCGGTTTACATCGACGACGTCGAGACGAATGCCGCCGCTGCGGCCTCTCTCGGCATTCATGCGATCCATTTCACGACCCCCGCAATATTGCGGGAGGAGCTGGTCGGGCTCGGGCTGCTTCCTTCTCGCGCCGCTTGACCCGGTGATTTCCGCCCTGGGCGCGGCCGCCGCTGTTGTGGCAGGATTGGGTGCCGCATCACTTAGGGAGGGCGCGATGGCCGGATTGCTCGACGGAAAATCGGCGTTGATCACGGGTGGCGGCGGCGGGATCGGCCGCGCCACGGCGCTGGCCTTTGCGCGCGAAGGCGCGCGCGTCGCGGTCGCCGATATGTCGGCCGAAGCCGCCGGTGAGACTGTTGCCCGGGTGAATGCCGCCGGGGGCCAGGCGATGTCGCTCGGAGGCGACGTGACGCGCGACGCGGATGTCCGCGCAATGATCGAGGGCCTGGTTGGCGCCTATGGCCGGCTCGACTGCGCGTTCAACAATGCCGGCATTGCCGGCTGGCAGGTTGAAGCGGCCGGGAAGAAAACCGCCGAATGGTCCGAGGAAGCCTTCGACCGCATGGTCGCGGTCAACCTCAAGGGAGTATGGCTGTGTATGCGGCACGAGCTGCCGCAGATGCAGGCACAGGGCGGCGGGACGATCGTCAATACCGGCTCGATCGCCGGGTTGGTCGGCCTGCCGACCTCGTCGGCCTACGTCGCCGCCAAGCATGGCGTCCTCGGCCTTACAAAGACAGCAGCGATCGAATATGCCGAGGCCAACATCCGCGTAAACGCGGTGTGTCCCGGCTATATCGAGACCCGGATGACCGAGGAAACAATGCGCCGGCGGGGCGAGGCGATCCTCGCGCAGGTGCCGTTTCATCGCATGGGCAGACCCGAGGAGATCGCGGAGATGGTTGTCTGGCTCTGTTCCGAGCGGGCGAGCTACGTCTCGGGCGCCTGCTACAACGTCGACGGCGGCTGGATGGCGATCTGACGGAGCCCGCGCTTAATCTTTTCCAATTATTGGTCACGAAAATCGTCGGCACCCATGGCGGCGGCGCACCTTCCCGCCGCTCCTTCGGCAACGGGTGTAAAGCCGGCCCTGGCCTGCTGCTTGTTGGATGACGCCCGTGCGCCGATACCGGCCATTGCTGGATGGGGATGAGACCATCGGTTGCGACCCCGAAGCAGCTTTTCCTGAGTGACAGTGGTTCCAGCCGACCATCGCGCATGTCGCGCCAATCCGGGCATGGATGATGACAACCGCCCATGTAGGGACTAAAACTTCATGTGATCCCGAGAATTGGGCTCGTTAGGCGCGCGAAACATCATCGCCTGAATTGACAAGAAGCGACACATCGGTCCGCCGGCACCCATTGCGGCCGGCAGAACCAGCGAGGCGTCGAACCAAACCAACCATCGCAAGCACATCACAACTCACACGCACCTGAAGACACGCCAGGCCTCGCCCGCTCTGCATACCGCAGGGTCCTTCGGATCGCACGATCCAGGAGGTAGCGATGGCGGATGCTCTTCCCCTCGGTCGACCTGACACCGGCGCCGACTTTGCGCTCGGCCGCAAGCTCGACAGTATCCCTTTCAGCGCGTACCACATATCGATCATCACCGTGCTGGCCCTCGTCGGCTTTATCGAGGGCTACGATCTGGTGATGACCGGCTCGCTCTTGGTGCTGGCCAAGGCACCGCTGCAGTTGACGAACGCCGATATCCGCTGGCTCGCCGTCGGCCCGACCTTCATGCTGTGCCTCGGCGGCTTTTTGTCCTCGGTAGTCTCCGACCATTGGAGCCGCAAGACGATCATGCTGATCGGCGTGATCGCCACCACGTTTTTCACCCTGCTGATCCCGCTGGTACAAAATGCCGAGCAGCTGATTATCGTGCGCCTGTTGACCGGTATCGGCGCGGGCGGCGCCGTCTCGGCGGCGTTCCCGATCGCCGCTGAATTGATGCCGGCGCAGCACCGTCGCACTTACGGCGCGGTCTATGAGATGGCGCTCGCCGCTTCGTTCACCGTGGTGCCGTTCATTGGCGGCCTGCTCGCCGGTAACGAATATGCCTTCCGGTTTCTGGCATTGCCGGGCGGGCTGGCGATTACCGTTGTGCCGGTCTTGATTTATTTCGTGCTCCCGGAGAGCCCGCGCTGGCATTTGCGGAAAGGTAGGGTGCAGACCGCCGTCGACATCGTCAATCTGATCATTCGTCGCGCCGGTAACCCTGTGCTGCCGCTGACGCTGGAGGAACTCGGCGACCACCGGCAAGCCGCGGGTGAGCAGCTCCCCCCTATTGGGCGCTGTTCGCCAAAGGTCAGCTACGCTGGACGACGGTCGGCATCCTGAGCGGTGTCTGCGCCGGCACCGCCTATTTCCTGATTTCGGTGCTATTGCCGAAGGCACTGAACGATCAGGGGTTCGCGGTGAACGCAAGCTTGGCACTGACCTCGATCGTGTATGCGGCGAGCTTCTTCGGGAAGGGTTTTACCGGGTTCCTGATGGAGATCATCGGGCGCCGTTGGACGATCGCTTATGCGCTCACCGGATCGCTGCCGGGCCTTGCGTTGATGCTGCTGGCGCACCGTGCGGGGCACCTTGCGGGCGTGACGATGGTGGCCGGAGGGTTGATCATTGGCTTCACCGTGCTGTCGGCCTTTACCGCCACGCGCGTCTACCTGTCCGAGCAGTTCCCGACGGCATTGCGTGGGCGCGGGCACATCTTCAGCGAGTCGTTCGGGCGGCTGTTCGCCGGCGGGCTCGCGCCGTTTCTGATGGAACCGCATACCGGTTCGGCGACAATTTTCTTTGGCACGATTTTCCTCGTCGTGGCGATCGGCGCCTTCATCCCGCTGGTGTTCGGCCGCGAGACCGTCGGGCAACTCGAAACGGTGACCGAGGGAGAGGCCGTGCCGGCCCTGACCTGATCAGCCGCGGCTGCGCCGCCGCCTAGCATCGGGTTAACCGGCTACTTTTATTCCATGAAGGTCGGCTTCGGGGCATGAGGACGCGTTCTCGCGGCCAAGGCTGAGTGCCTGCTGTCGGTCCAGTCAAGGGACCTTCGCGGGGGCGCGGGGCAACGGGCGAGACGCGCCAATACTGGTCGTTCACCGACGGCGAGGGGTTCGATGGGATTCGACCCATTCCGGTCATTCCCGTTTAGCCATAGCTTCCAAAAGGGCTGAAAGCGGAGTTGTTCGCACTGCGATGGAGATGACGATTAGGGCTCGTGGCGCCATTAGCGGCACGCACATGCCCCAAATATCCACAACGCAATTGTCCGGTGACCCGGCCCGGACAGGTAGGTTTCGACGCCCGCAATTAAGGTCTGACCGGCGCACCAGTCTAAACGTCCGGTAAACCGACAATCCTAGGAGACCCGTCCGAAGCTCGTGGTCATTGCGGATCGATCGGTCATCGAAATCGCCCACAATGTCCACGAGCCGCGCGAGCTCGAACCCAGCCGGGTCTAGCCAACGGCCCAGCGTCCCTTCGGTCGCCGTATCACGGGAGTATCGTTACCGGCGACCATCAATGCCGGTCAGATTGGGCGGGCTCCGAAGGCGATGCGGCGGCTGCACGCTCGCGTTGGGGCAGACTGCCTTGCCACTGGCATTGCTAGCGATCCGCATAGGGCCCGAAACAGTCGCGGCGGCGGTTCACTGATCAAACGCCTTCGTCAGCTCCGGCGGCACGGCGTGTTTGCGCGCGAGCAGTCTGCCCCCGTGTTGACCTCAGCCGGTCGACGCCTGGGTTGTCGGAGCGGGAAATAACTCCCGCGTCCATCCCATTAGGCGATAAGCTACAAGGCCTACCCACTCGTGGGCGGCCAACGCGCTGTCTTTGAGCCCGTCGGTCAAATCGAAACTCGTGCGCATACCCGTCCTCGGATCGATCGAAAAGTCGACCGGGTAGGGAATTACCTGCCAGCCTGCCGCCGTAAAAGCGCCCATCGAACGCGGCATGTGGAAAGCCGAAGTAACGAGAACCCAGACCTCGCCCGGCGCGGGCCGTAACAATTCTTTGGCGTAGACTGCGTTTTCACGGGTGCTACGCGACTTCTCCTCCAGAAGGATGCGTGCAGGGGCGATCCCCTGATCGACAACAAACCCCAGGCTCGCGCGCGCTTCGGAGTACCCGATCGATCCTCCTCCACCGCCCACCAACGCCAGCTTCGCCTCGGGATGGCGACGGGCTAGTGCAACCCCGTCAAGTACACGCTGTCCCGCGCAGTTAAGAATGGTCTCGCCGAAGGACAACGAAAGTGCTGGGTCGACCCCGCCCCCGAGGAGTAGGATTCCATCGATCCGGTCCGGCAGCTCGGCCGGCCGCGGAAATCGGTCTTCCAAGGTCCACATCATTGCGGGGCCGATCGGCGCCACAACGAGCAACGCAAAGCCTACAGCTGAAAGGCCGACCAGAACCTTGCCGCGCCGACCCCGTGACAGGAGGTGCATAATCACCCCGGCGAGGAGGCACAGCGTCAGAAGATTGCCGGGCTGCAGTACTGTCCCGACCAGTTTGCCAGAAGTAGTAAACATACTGCGGGTGGTCCCTCGACATCGGTCTCCTGGTTGCTCGTCCCTTTACACGTCGTTTTCGGTTTTTTCTATCGAGTCTCCGAACCTACGCCTGACCCCTGTCGGCTCGGCAACTACTCGACCGAGCGTGATCCCGCCCGCATCCGACTATCCCATTTTTAAATTGTTCTGGCGAACCTCTGTCGTGGCAACGGTCGAGACTCGGCGGCCGAGACGCGCCCGGAGATTGGTCGAGCGCCGCGGCTGGAAGTTCCGACATGGCTAAGCCGGCACCCTCTCAGGACTGCGCGCCCGGTGGTGGTCCTGTCCGGCCCGACTGACGCCTAGGTCGGAGGCTGTTTGTGACACAACAAGCTGCCGTCGCTGAGGTCGAGTCTCCGGGACCGGGATGTCATGGGCCGCCGAAACAGATGCCGGGATCCATCTACAGCGTTACAAGCTCAGGCTGCATTCTCGGCTCAGCTCGCGTATTCACCGATCATTCTGCCAGCAACGACGTTGGAGGCAGCCGCCCGCGCGTTCGTTCTTCGGAGGCTTTCCGACGCCGGCCCTCTATACTGGGTCGATCACCCGCGCCCGCCCGGCATCCGAAACCCTTCACGTTTGCGGTCGTTCGCCGCCTCACCGGTAGGCGGGCAGGTTCAACCTCAATCCGATTACACGTCTATTGCTACCTTAACCCGACGGCGCATCCAGATGGCAGGCTACGTGATGAGTCAGGGACAAACGCCGCAAGGGTGGCGCCACGGTCTCGCAAATCCCCTTGATCTTATGCGGACAACGCGCCTGAAAACGGCAGCCTGCCCGGGCGTCTTCCGGTGCAGAAGGAATGCCGCGCGCGGAAAGGGCTGCAGCCCGAGACCCGTTCGCGCGCAGTTGCGGCAGTGCTGCCAGCAGCGCCTGCGTATAGGGATGACGGGGCGAGCACAGCACATCGCGCGCGCTGCCGAGTTCGCAGATCGATCCGCGATACATGACGGCGATGCGGCCGGCGAGCTGCGCCACAACCGCGAGGTCGCGCGAGATGAACAGATAGGCGAGGCCGAACGCGTCGCGCAGATCGGCCAGAAGATTAACGATCGCCGCCTGCACCGAGACATCGAGTGCCGACATCGGCTCGTCGCAGACGATGAAGCGAGGCCGCGTCGCCAGTGCGCGGGCAATCGCGACGCGCTGGCGCTCGCCGCCGCTGAGCTGGAACGGGTAGCGCCTCCGGTAGGAGCGCGGCAATTGCACCATGTCGAGCAATTCGAGAACTTGCCGCTCACGCTCAGCCAACGTACCGCCGTCGAACAGGTAAAGCGGCCGGCCGATCGCCTCGCCGACCGACAGGCGTGGATTGAGCGAGGAATCGGCGTTCTGAAAGACGATCTGCGCACCTTGCCGGAACCGGCGCAACGCGCGCCCTTTAAGGCGCTGCACGTCCGCACCGGCGAACTCGGCCGTGCCGGAGCTCGCCTTGATCAGCCGAAGCAGCAGCCGTCCGAGCGTTGACTTGCCGCAACCGCTTTCGCCAACAAGGCCGAGCGTCTCGCCGGCATCGATCGAAAGCGATATGTGATCGACCGCTATCGTGTAGGTCGGACGATAGCGCAGCCGCGGCAGCCTGCCCGACCAATCAAGATTCAGCGCGGCGAGACCTCGCACCGCCGGGAACCGCTTCCGCAATGCGACGGCCCGCACCAATGTTCCGTCGGCGGCCCAGATCCGGGTGAGTCCGGGCGGCGCGCCACTCGGCCAGTTGCCGGTCGCGTCGTATTTCCAGCACCGCACCGAATGTCCGCTGCCGACATCGAGAAGAGTCTGCGCCTCCGCCCGGCAGCGCGGTTCGGCAAAAGCGCAGCGCGGGTGGAAGAAACAGCCCGAGGGTGGCGCTGCGAGACCCGCCGGCCGCCCACCGATCGACGGCAGACGCGCGGCGCGCTCGGCGGGGCGCAACGGCGGCAACGAGGCGATCAGGCCCTTCGCGTAGGGGTGCAGCGGCCGCCGCAGTACCTCGGCGGCGGCACCCTCCTCTACGATCTGGCTGGCGTAGAGCACCGCGATGCGGTCGCAGAGTTTGCGCACGACCGCGAGATTGTGACTGATGAACAGCAGCCCCACTTGCTTGCGCTGCCGCAGTTCGGCCAGGAGCGAGAGGATCTGCGCCTCGACCGTCACATCGAGTGCGGTCGTCGGCTCGTCGAGGACCAACAACGGCGGTTCGCACGCGACCGCTGCCGCGATCAGCGCTCGCTGCCGCATGCCGCCCGACAGCTGATGCGGATAGGCGGCGGCGATGCGGCGCGGCTGGTCGATACCCATGTCGGCCAGCAACTCGCACGCGCGTTCCATCGCCGATTTCGGGCGCAACCGCAGATGCTCGACCAGCGGCTCCGCGATCTGGCGACCGATCGTCATCGCCGGGTCGAGCGCGGTGAAAGGGTCTTGAAACACCGCGCCAATCCGGTGTCCGAGCAGCTTGCGACGGCGTTTCGCATCGAGCTCGCTCAAGTCGACACTCTCGAACAGGATGTCGCCCTCGACGGTGGCGCCGTCACCGAGCAGATCGAGGATCGCGCCGGCAATCGTGCTCTTGCCCGATCCCGACTCACCGACAAGCCCCAGCGCCTCGCCGGCGGCGAGGTCGAAGGACACCGCGCGTGCCGCCGTCAGCCGGCCGGCCTCAGTCACGTAGGTGACGGTGAGATCGCGCAGTGCGAGCAGCGGCGTCATTGCCGATAAGCAAGCCTGGGATCGAGGTATTCGCGAAGGCCGTCGCCGAGGAGGCTGACCGCGATCACCGTCAGGCTCATCGCCGCGCCGGGAGCAAGCGCCAGCCATGGCGCCGTCTCGACGAAATCTCGCGAGTTGTTGATCATCAGGCCCCAATCGGCGGCCGGCGGTTGCACGCCGAAACCGAGAAAACTCAACACGGCGCCGAGCAGGATCGCAAAAGCGACCCTGAGACTGCCCTCGACAACGATCGCCGGCCAGGCATTAGGCAGCAGCTCGCGCCGCAGAATGTAAGACAGGCGCTCGCCACGGGCGCGTGCCGCGACGATGAACTCGCGCGTCACCAGGTCGAGCGTCACGCTGCGCGTCACCCGCGCGATCGGCGCTACGAACAGGATGCCAACGGCCACTGCCGTTTTCCCCAGGCCGGGCGGCGTCACCGCGATGATCAGCAGCACCAGCAGCAGCGCTGGAAATGACATCACGACATCGAGTGCGCGCATCAACACTTCGTCGAGGAGACCGCGGCGATAACCGGCCAGAAGGCCGAGCGGAACGCCCGCGGCGAGCCCGATCCCCGTCGCCGCGACCCCAAGGAACAGCGACAGCCGACCGCCATAGAGTGTGCGGCTCAGAACGTCCCTCCCGTATTCGTCGGTGCCTGCGAGGTAGGCGAGGCTTGGGCTGTGCAGGCGGTCTGCCACGTGCAGCTCATCGAACGGATAGGGGGCAAGCCAGTCGGCGCCGGCCGCCGCGACGACTATTCCCGCCAATACGTAGCCGGCTAGGATGACGCGCCAGGGCGGCAGCCGCACGCGGGTCCCTCCTGGATTTCAAGCAACGGCGCGGCCATAACGGATCTGCGGGTTGAAGAGGGCGTACAGCAGGTCGGCGGCGAGATTGGCGAGGCATTGCACCGCGGTCAGCACCAGGATCGCCGCCTGCATCAGCGGCAGGTCGTGGCGCTCGAGCGCGTAGACCAAGAGCCGACCGATGCCCGGGTAGGCAAAAATCGTCTCGACCGCGACAATGCCGCCGATCAGGAACCCGATGTCCTGGGCCAACACGGTGATTGTCGGCAGCAACGCGTTGCGCAGCGCATGGCGCGTCACCACCGCCCATTCAGGCAGGCCGCGCGCCCGCGCCGCCTTGACATAAGCGGTGTCGAGCGCTTCCAGCATGCTCGATCGCGTCAGCCGGGCGACATGCGCCAGCAGCCCGATAGCGAGCGTCGCGACCGGCAATACCAGATGCGCGACATAGGAACCGGCGCCCTTGTCCAGTGTGCCGTAACCTGAGGTCGGCAACAGCCGCAGATACGAACCGAACAGCAATATCAACAGCAGTCCCCAGAAGAATTCGGGCACCGATAGCCCAACGATCGTGAAGCCCGACGCGAGATGATCGATCACGCGGCCGTGCCGGACCGCGGCCACGACACCAAGCGCGATGCCGAGCACCGACACGACGGTCATTGCAGTCGCGCCGAGCACCGCCGAGCGTCCCAGCGCGGTCCACAGCACCGGCACGATGGGCACTTCCATGACCAACGAGCGTCCGAGGTCACCGTGCAGCACGCCTGAGGCCCACTCCCAATACTGTGTCAGCAGCGGGCGCGTCAGTCCCAGTTTCGTTTCAAGCGCGGCGACGGTCTCAGGCGTCGCGTATTGCCCGAGCATGACTTCGGCAATCGTCGCCGGGAGCGCATGTGTCGCCAAAAACACGAGCACCGACATGAGCGTGATGACACCGGCCACCGCCGCTAGACGTTGCACGAAATAAAGCGTCATTCTGGTGCTCGCCCCGCTGAGCCCGGCGATGTCAGTCGCCGACCGTCACTCTTTTCAGGTTCAGCACGCTGAGCCGGGAAGCACGAAACCCATGCACCCGGTTGCTGACACCCTCAGCGTGGTTGACGACAAACAGAACCGGCCCCGGGCCTTCGGTTGCCGCGATTTCCTGGAAACGGTCATAAAGCCGCTTCTGCTCAGCGACATCGCCAGTCTGCCGAGCGCTATCGAGGATTTTGTCCACTTCGGGATTGCTGTAGCGCCAGTTGTTGCGGTTCCACGAGCCGGTGCTGTGGTACCACTCGTAGAGCATCGTGTCCGGCGTGGTGCGGGCGAAGAAGCTGTTGATCATCAGCGGCCGCTGCGCGGCATTGTACTGGTCCTCTGGCACCTGGCGGATCTCGACCGTCAGACCCGCCGGCTTGGCGAACTCGCGCAACGCGACGCCCATGCGTTCGAGGAGTGGCTGCTGCGCTGGCATCCACAGCGGCACGGTCAGCCCGTCGGCATGTCCCGCCTCGGCAAGCAGCGCCTTGGCGGCCGCCGGGTCGGCTTTGCCGATCGGCACCGCCTTGTTGTAGAACGGGTGGAACGGTGGGATCGGCGAGATCGTCGGCGCACCGTGCCCGAACAGGGCGATATCGGCAATCGCAGCGCGATCAACCAACTTGAAGAGGGCCTGCCGCACCTTCGGCTCATCGTACGGAGGCAGGCGGCTGTTCATGCCAAACATTTCCCAGGTGCCGGTCTGCACCTCCTCGACATGCGCCGATGGGCTGCCTTTGAGCTTGGCCATGTGCTCGGGCGGCAAGCCCCAAACGATGTCGAGTTCGCCGCGTTCGAGACCCGCCACCGCTGTGCTGAAATCCGGAATGATGCGGAACTCGACCTTGTCGATCTTTGGCAGGCCGGGCTCGAAATAATCTGGGTTGCGTGTCAGCATCATCGAGCCGTTGGGCTCGTAGCTGAGGAATTTGTACGGGCCCGTTCCGTCCGGCTTGGTCGACAGGGTGTCGCTTGCGTCGCGCGGCACGATCGACGCCTGAAAGGCGGCGGTGACTGCCGGCCTCGAGGCGTATGGGATCGTCAGCACGAAC
>Ga0126383_10000947_pt1 | contig 17222 bp, 17 predicted proteins | sample PanSoiMetPlot_35_FD_96882 | JGI IMG/M metagenome (GOLD analysis project Ga0126383, IMG submission 96882) | Tropical forest soil microbial communities from Panama - MetaG Plot_35 | ecosystem: Environmental > Terrestrial > Soil > Tropical forest > Bulk soil | place: Panama | collected 2016-02-17
GGGGTCTTCTTCGCGCTTTCGTACGCGGCGCTCTTCGAGGCCTACTACCGGGGAGGCGTCAGCGTCGTCGCGCCGCTCGTGGCGACCGAGTCGCTCTGGGGAGTCCTCTTCTCCGCGGTGTTCCTCCGGCGGAGCGAGCTCGTCGGCCCGTGGCTCATTGCCGGCGCCGCGCTGATCGTGGCGGGCGGCGTGCTGATCGGCGTGTCGCGATAATTCCGCCGTGGGCTGGCTGACGGAGCTGGTCGAGGAGCGCGGCGCCGAGGCGCTCGACCTCCACGCGCAGACGATCAACCCCCAGTTCGTCCGGCTACTCCGGACGATCGGCTTCGACCGTAGCTGGGCACGCGCGGAGGGCGCCTACCTCTGGGACTCGGAGGGGCGCCGCTACCTGGACGTGCTGGGCGGCTTCGGCATGTTCAACGTCGGCCGGAACAACCCGCACGTCCGCGAGGCGCTGATCGAGGCGCTCGAGCTGGAGCGGCCCGGCTCGGTGCAGCTCGGCGTCGACGCGCTGCCCGCGCTCCTGGCGGAGGAGCTCCTCCGGCTCGCGCCTCCCAGCGTCGAGCGTGTGCTCTTCACCAGCTCGGGCGCCGAGTCGGTCGAGGCGGCGATCAAGCTCGGGCGCGCGGCGACCGGCCGCTCGCGGGTGCTCTCGCTGGAGCACGGCTTCCACGGCCTGACGCTCGGCGCGCTCTCCGCGACCGCCGACCCGGCCTTCACCACTCGTTTCGGCCCGCTGCTGCCCGGCTTCGAGAAGGTGCCGTGGAACGACCTGGAGGCGCTAGAAGAGCAGCTGCGTACCGAGGATGTCGCGCTGTTCATCGCCGAGCCCGTCCAGGGCAAGGGCGTGAACATCCCGGCTCCCGGCTACATCGAGGGCGCGCAGGAGCTCTGCCGCCGCTACGGGACGCTGTTCTGCGCCGACGAGGTGCAGACCGGCTTCGGGCGCACGGGCCGGATGCTCGCGCTGGAGCACTGGGGCCTCGAGCCGGACCTGATCACGGTCGCGAAGTCGCTCTCGGGTGGCTACGCGCCGGTCGGCGCGCTGCTGATGTCCGCGGACGTCTACGAGGGCGTCTTCGACTCGCTGCCGAACGCGGTCAGCCACGGCTCGACGTTCGCGCCGAACGACCTCGCGATGGTCGCGGGCCTCGCGACGCTGCGAGAGCTCGAGCAACAAGCGCTTGTCGAGCGCTCGGCGCGACTCGGCGAGCTGCTGCTCGAGCGGACGCGGCCGTTCGTCGATGGCTTCGAGGTCGTCCAAGCCGTTCGCGGTCTCGGCTTGATGTGGGCGATCGACTTCGAGGAGCGGCCCGGCGGCTCGCGCACCTGGAAGCTCCTGGAGCGGATCCAGCCGGGGCTCTTCTCCCAACTCGTCGTCGTGCCGCTCTTCCGCGACCACCGCATCCTGAGCCAGGTCGCGGGCCACGGCCTGAACGTGCTCAAGGCGATCCCGCCGCTGGTCGTCACCGAGGAGGACGTGGACTGGTTCGTCTCCGCGCTCGAGGAGACGATCGCAAGCGCCGAGAAGATGCCGCGCGCGCTGGTTCGCCTCGCCCTGCAGGCGGCCCGCGCCGGCCGAACTCCGCGCCGCCGTCCTGCGCGCGTCTAGATCTCGGAGACCTCAGCGTGTCGGTCGGCGATGCAGCCGCGCGCCCACGTCTCGGCGGCCTCGACCAGGCGGCCGCAGAGCATGTCGAGCTCACGCTCGTCGTCCGGCAGCTGGTCGGACGCGACCTCGATGCGGACCTGGTTCAGCGACGCCTCGGTGCCATCGCCGATCTCGTGTCGCTCCTCGGCGACGATCGAGACCTCGCCAACCTTGGGCACCAGCGCGGCCGCGAGGTCGTCGATCTCCGCGGGCGTTGCGCGGCGGCCGGCGAAGACGCCGAAGTTGACGCGAACCTCGACTCCGGGCGGTTCGGCTTCCCGCACACAGAAGGCCAATTCGGGTTCGTTCAGCATTTGCAATTCGTATTGCCAGGGCGCGGACGGATCTAACCTTCTGTCGGCTCCCAGCGGAACGAGCGGAGCGCAACGAGAACGCCGCCGATGCCCCAGACCGCCAGGACAGCCACGTTTGTCCACTGCGACCAGATCGCGTGGTCGTGCAGCATCACGTTGCGGATGAGCCGCAGGAAGTACGTCAGCGGCAACACGGCCGCGATCGCCCGCAGGAACGCGGGGTACGAATGCGGCGAGAAGAACGAGCCTGAGATGAAAGCCATCGGCAGGTAGATCGCGTTCACGACCGCGGAGGCGCCCTCGGCGCTCTTGATCAGCGCGGTCAGACCGATGCCCAGGCCGCAGAACGCGGCGGTGCCGAGGATCAGCGCGAGCGCGAGCGACAGCGGCTGGCCGGGGAACCCGATCGAGAAGAAGAGCCGGCCGAGGACCAGGAGGCCGAGGACCTCGACCGCGAAGGCCGTGAGGAACGCGCCGAGCAGCGCGGTGACGTAGACGGGTGCGGGAAGGGGGGTCGCGCGGAGCCGCTTCAGGATGCCCGCCTCGCGGCGGATCACGAGCACGATCGCCAGCCCCGCGAAAGCGATCGAGATCGCGCCGTAGCCGATCATCCCAGCTTCGAGGAACGGCGCCGAGCGAACGTTGCCCTCGCTCTTGATCCGGTCGTTGCCATAGACCGACGCAAGCAGCAGGAAGAAGATCATCGGCAGCAGGAAGGTGAAGAACGCGAGCTCCCGGCTGCGCACGTAGAGGAGCAGCTCGCCTTTGAACTCGTGGCGGAAGAGCCTCACTCGGCCTCCTCCTCGGTCAGCGAGAGGTAGATCTCCTCGAGGCTCGGCCGACGGACGACGAGGCCCTCGAGCTCGCGGTTCTCGGCGAGCGCTTCCTCCGTCAGCTCGTGGAGGAGGCGCGTCGGGCTGTCGGTCTCGAGGACGACCTCGCGGCCGTTCTCGCGGTAGCGGATCTCGGTGGCCGGCGCCGAGCCGATCAGCTCGGCCGGCGGGCCGACCGCGACGATCTCGCCCTTGCGCAGCACCGCCACGCGGTCCGCGACCTGCTCCGCCTCGTCGAGGTAGTGGGTGGTCAGCACGATCGTTTTGCCGAGGCTCCGCAGCGAGCGCAGTGTCTCCCAGGCCTGGCGGCGTGCGTGCGGGTCGAAGCCGGTCGTCGGCTCGTCCAGGAAGATCAGCTCGGGGTCGCCGACGAGCGCGATGCCGAGGTCGAGCCGGCGGCGCTGTCCGCCCGAAAGCCGTCGCACCCTGTCGTCGCGCTTCTCGCTGAGGCCGACCAGCTCGACGACCTCGTCCACCGAGCGCGGGCTCGAGTAGTAGCCCGCGAAGAGAGCCAGCATCTCGGCGACGGTCAGCGTCTCGTACATCGCCGAGGACTGGAGCACGACGCCGATCCGCTCGCGCCAGTCACCGCCCGCCTCAGCCGGATCCGAGCCGAGGACCTCGACGGTGCCACTGTCGCGATCGCGGTAGCCTTCGAGGATCTCGACGGTGGTCGTCTTGCCTGCGCCGTTCGGGCCGAGGAGCCCGAAGACCTCGCCGCGCTCGACGTCGAACGCGATCCCGCGCACCGCCTCGAGCGCGCCGTACGACTTGCGCAGGTCCCGGACGGAGATGGCGCTCATGCGAGCTCGATCGCGAAGATCCCGGCCGGTGGGAACCGCGGCTCCTCGCCGCCCGTGAGCGCCGCCGCGATCCGGCCGCAATCCGGCTGGTGCCCGACGACCACGACGGTCTCGCCGCGGCCGCCTGCCGCGGCCCGCACGTTGTCGGCCGTAGCTCCGGGCGCAAGCCGCTCGTCGGCCTCGGCCTCGAGGCCGGCAGGGCGCGCCAGCTCAGCGCCCGTCTGCCGGGCGCGGAGCAACGGGCTCGTGAGCACTGCGTCGGGTCGAATGCCTTCCGAGGCGAGTCGTTCGCCCAGCTCGCGGGCGGCGCGGCGGCCCTCCGCGGTGAGCGGCCTCAGCTCGTCCGGCTCTCGGTCCGCGGCCTCGGCATGGCGAACGAGGTAGAGCTGCACGGCTCCTAGGCGTCGCTCGCGACGCCTAGCGTCAGGATGCGCGGCTCTGCCGCGCATCCGTCTGCAATGACCGGTCGATGCATAGGCACGTCGTGAGTCACGCCGGGAGAATAGTCGTGTGCGCACCCTCCGCTACGTGGTGGCCGACGTCTTCACGGACACGCCGCTCGCCGGGAACCCGGTCGCGGTCTTCACGGACGCGCGCGAGCTCGAGGCCGAGGAGATGCAGCGGCTCGCACGCGAGACGAATCTGTCCGAGTCGGTCTTCGTGCTGCCTCGCGAGGCGGACGGGCACGCGCGGATCCGGATATTCACGCCGTCGGTCGAGCTGCCGTTTGCAGGGCATCCGACCCTCGGCACGGCGTTCGTACTCGCGCAGCCGATGCAGCTCGACGAGATCCGGTTCGAGACCCTTGCCGGGACGGTGCCGGTCGTGCTGGAGCGCGAGGGGCAGCGAATCGTCTTCGGACGGATGGAGCAGCCGGTGCCGTCGTGGAGGCCGTTTGCGGAGGTCGAAGCGCTGCTCGGGGCGCTGGGCGTGGAGCGCTCGGAGCTGCCGGTCGAGGAGTACGACAACGGCGTGCTGCACGTCTACGTAGGCCTCGGCTCGGAAGACGAGGTTGCGGCGCTTCGGACGAACCTGCGCGGGGTCGGGTTGCCGGCAGCGCTCGGGACGAACTGCTTCGCCGGCTCCGGGAGCCGGTGGAAGACGCGCATGTTCGGGCTCGGCGGGATCGACGAGGATCCGGCGACGGGCTCCGCCGCCGGGCCGTTGGCGGTGCATCTTGCGCGGCATGGGCGGATCGCGTGGGGCGAGGAGATCGAGATCTCGCAGGGCACGGAGATCGAGCGGCCATCCACACTCTACGCACGGGCCGAGGGGTCGGCGGACCGGATCGAGCGCGTCGAGGTCGGCGGCAGCGCGGTTGTGGTCGCGCGCGGCGAGTTCAGGCTTCCCTGAGCTCCACCGCTTCGATCTCCGGGAGCTCCGGGGCCAGCGAGCGCCAGAAGCGGCCGCCGTCCGTCGAGAGGTAGAGGCGGTTGCGTGCCGCATAGACGACGAAGTCGGGGTCGTCCTGGGCGATCGCCACGGCTCGGCCGGCAGGGAGGCCGCCGCCCGATTCTCGCCACGTGCGGCCCGCGTCGTTCGAGACCGCCAGCGGGGGCCGGCGATCGACAACCGCGATGACCGTCGAGCCGGAGCGAGCGGCCGCCACGACCAGCGGCAGCGAGACTTCCAGCGTCGAGCGCTCGACGTGCGACTCGGCCGAGCCCAGCACGACCTCCTCCGCGAGGTCGACCTCGAAGACGCCCTCCACCGTCCCCACGAGCGCTCTCATCGTAGGCGACCTGCGAGCAGCCCCGTGACCAGCGCTCCCGCGCGCTTTGCCGAAGGAACAGGCGCGTGTCCCCCGGCCCGGGCCGCCATGTACGCGACAGCGAAGGCATCGCCCGCCCCGGTCGGGTCGACGGGCCCGCTGACCGGCTGCGCCGCGACCCGTTCGAGCCGCCCGTCCGCGAAGACGAGGGAACCCCGCGAGCCGAATGTGACTACCACCTCGGCGACGCCCAGAGCGCGCAGCCCCGCCTCGTCGGGCTCGCCGACGAGCGCGCGCGCCTCCTCCTCGGCCAGCTTCAGGACGGACATGTGCCGGAGCACGTCCGGGTCGTAGTCGGCATGCAGCTCGAGCGGCCCGGTCCTAGGCGGCCGGACCAGGCCCTGGCCGTCGAACAGGAGCCGCCGTTCGACCGCCAGCTCTGCGAGCGTCTCGGGCGGGAAATCGGTCTGCGCGAGGGCCCCCACGTGCACCCAGCGCACGTCGTCCAGTCCGCGAACGTCCTCGGGCGTCCACGCGTCCCCGATTCCGTCGACCGTCATCTCCCGGTGATCGCCCTCGTAGCGGATCGAGAACGCCGCGGTCGACGAGCCGCCGAGCCAGAGCACGGGAATGCCCAGCGCAACCAGCGGCCGGGCGAGCAGGGCGCGGTCGGCGTCCGCGCACTTGGCCGCGACGATCGCGCGGACTCCCAGCGCACGCAGCGCTCGCGCGGCCCAGAACGGCGTTCCGCCGGCCCGCGGCGGCCCGCCCTCAACGCGGTCGAGGGAGAGGTTCCCGACTACGGCGAGCCGCGGCACGGCGCGAATCTATCCGGGCCCGCAGCCAGGTCGCGAGCAGCGCGAGCCCGAAGGCGGCAGCGAAGCTCGGCAGCGAGGCCGTCAAACGTGCGTGGCCGGGGTGCATGTTCTCGACCACCGACGTCCACCAGTGCGGCCCAACCGGTGAGAGCCACTGGTAGAGGACGAAGCCGGTGCACCAGCTGAGGAGCATCTCCCAGCGCACCGAGGGCGCCGAGAACACGTCCTCGGGCTCGTAGTGCGCTCCGCGGCTCAGCCAGTCTGCGAGCAGCACGCCGAAAAGCGGAACGAAGAACGAACCCAGGAGGTAGAGAAAGTCCTGGTAGTTCCCGAGGTTCAGCCCAATCGCGAGCCCGGTGGCAGCGGCCGAGACGAGGGTGATCAGCAGCCGCTGCGACCAGCCCGGCACGAAGTTCTGGATCGAGACGGCCGTCGAGTAGATGTCCGCGAATGCCTTCTCGCTCTCGTCGACGGTGATTGCGGCCAGGGCGACGAACGCGACGCCGCCCGCACCGGCCACGGCCGCGGGCAGCGCCTGCGCATCGGAGACGCCCCGCGCGAGGACGATCAGGATCCCCAACCCGACGCACCAGACGACCGGCACGAAGTACCCGATCGCCGCGCCCCAGAAGGCGTCCCGCCGGCCCCGCGAGAAGCGCGTGTAGTCCGCGGCGAGCGGCGTCCACGACACGATGCTGCCGATCACGAGGTCGACGGCCTGGCCGAAGCTCGGGAACCCGCCCTTGCCGGGCTGCGCCCAGAACGCGTGTAGGTTCGACTTCGAGATCGCCCAGTACGTGAGGTAGGCCATCGAGAACACGAGCGCCCAGGACGCGAACTTGCGCAGGTAGCGGCGCACGAAGCCGATCGGCCCGAGCATGCCGAGCGCCCAGCTGAGCACGCCGAACACAAGCGTCCAGACCCACTTGCCGCTGAACCCGAAGAGGTGCTCGGAGAGCGCGGCGGCGGCTGTCGCGATGATGATCAGCTCGAACGTCGACCAGCCGAGGTTCTGGAGGACGTTCAGCGCCGTCGGAACGTATGAGCCGCGGCGGCCGAGCGGGGCGCGCAGCAGGACCATCCCGGGGACGCGCGCGTCGGCGCCGATCAGCGCCGCGAGCCCGAGCAGCGCGTTCCCTGCTACGGCGCCGACGAGGATCGCGAGGAACGCGTCCCGCACCGAGAGCGCCGGCACGAGGAGCGCGCCGATCACGATCACGAGCAGCGAGACGGAGAGGTTGCCCCAGAGCAGGAGCGAGTCGAAGAAGGTCAGCACCTGCAGCCGCGCGGGCACGGGCGTGATCCCCCAACTAGGAGGGCTTAGCGAAACCCAGTCTGTGACGTCGGGCCGCGCTGCCCGCCCCGAGGCAGTGTCCTCAGTCGGCCCAATAGGAACCACTATTGAGCCTCCCTGCGTCCTTGCCTCGGAACGGCCATCGCACCCCGCCGACGAGCGGGGTTCCGCCAATCCCTCCTGGGCGTCGACTCGTCCATCGCTCCCTCCGCCGGCATTACCCGGATCAGGTTCTCGGGTGTGATCTCAGCCGCTTCCCGCGGCACCCCGGTTTTCGGGACTGTAGCGGCCCTGAGGAAGGATCAGGCCGGCGGAGCGGCCTGAGAACCAGGCGCCCCCGCCCCAAGTCGCGCACCCTCGAGCGTTTTCGCGGCAAGCGCTTTCGCCCGCCGAACGCGGGCATCATCCCGGTCGCCGAGGTTGATCACGACAAGCTCCGCGGCGCACCGCGCCCCGGCTTCTGCAATCTCGGCCGCCACGACCGCGTCGCCGCGCACATGAGCACTTCCCGCTTGCGCGACGAGGGCGGCGAGTGTCGCCACTTCCGATGCCGCCTCCGCGAGCGCCAGCGGCACGTCCGCGGCCGGGGAGAGCGCGGCATCTATCTCGGCCTGACGTTCGCCGGAGCCGCGAGGCAGGCGCTGCGCCTCGAGCACCCTCGCGTACGCCTCGGCGTCGGCGACGGCCAGGGAGGTGACAAGCGTACGCAGTACGTCGGCGCGCTCGACCACCTCGTTCGCCTGCGGCCAGTCGCGCGCCAACCGCGCCGCCATTGCGACGAGGCCGGCCGCCATCCCGACGGCCAGTGCCGCGACCGACCCTCCAGCGGGCCCGGGCTCGGCGGAAGCGATCCGTTCGAGGAGCCGGCCGAGCGGCTCCTCGAGGCTAAAAGAGACCAACCGTCCGCCCGTCCTCGTCGATGTCGACGCCGAACGCGGCGGCGGCTGTCCCCAGACCAGGCATCGTCATGACCTCGCCGCAGAGCGGCACGAGCCAGCCGGCGCCCGTGTAAGCGCGGATGTCGCGAACATGGAGCGTGAAGCCGGTGGGCGCGTTCAGCAGCGTCGGGTCGTCTGACAGTGAGAGGTGCGTCTTCGCCATGCAGATGGGCAGCCCATCAAGGCCCTCGCGTGCGAAGCGCACGAGCTTCTCCTCGGCCGACGGCAGGTAGTGGACACCGTCGGCCCCGTAGACGCGGGTGGCAATGGTCTCGATCTTCTCCGTGATCGGCGCATCAAGGGGATAGAGGTAGTCGAAGGAGCTTGGGTGCGATGCCGCGTCCACGACGGCCTCTGCCAGCTCGGCTGCGCCTTGCCCGCCGCGGACGAACGCGTCGTTGATCGCGGCTGCGTAGGCCCCGCCCTCCAAAGCAAGCCGGCGCACGGTCTCCAGCTGGCCCTTCGTGTCGCCGGGAAAGGCGTTCACGGCCACCACTGCCTTGAGGCCGAACCTGCTGACGATCTGAAGATGGCGAACGAGGTTCGCGGCACCATGCTCCAGCACCGCGGATCCTCCGTCAATGCTGCCACCGTGGTGTTTCAGCGCTCTGACCGTTGCGACAAGGACGACCGCCGACGGCGTCAGACCGCCCGCCCGGCACACGATGTCGAGGAACTTCTCCATGCCCATGTCGGAGCCGAAGCCACTCTCTGTCACGACATACTCACCGAGCTTCAGGGCGATCCGGTCGGCGATCACGGAGTTGTTCCCGTGGGCGATGTTCGCGAACGGCCCGCAGTGGACGAGCACCGGCTGGCCTTCGAGCGTCTGTACGAGGTTTGGTTTGAGCGCGTCCTTGAGGAGGACCGTCATAGAGCCTGCGGCCCCAACCTGCTCAGCGGTGACAGGCTCGCCGTCGTACGCGTGCGCCACCGTGATGGCTCCCAGCCGGGCGCGCAGGTCGCAGAGATCGCGCGCGACCGCCACGATCGCCATGACTTCGGAGGCCGCCGTGATGTCGAAGCCCGTCTGGCGGACGTAGCCGTTCGCCGGGCCGCCGAGCCCGACGATGACGTCGCGAAGCGCTCGGTCGTTGACGTCGACGCACCGTCGCCAGGTCACGTTGAGAGGATCGATTCCCAGCTCGTTGCCGTGCAGGAGCTGGGCCTCGACCAGCGCTGCAAGGAGATTGTTCGCGGCTCCGATCGCGTGAATGTCGCCGGTGAAGTGCAGGTTGAGGTCCTCCATCGGAACGACCTGCGCATAGCCGCCGCCCGCTGCACCGCCCTTGAGACCGAAGACGGGGCCGAGCGACGGCTCACGTAGGCAGAGGACAGGCTTTTCGCCGATGAGCCCGAGGCCCTGTGTCAGCGAGACGGAAGTCGTGGTCTTGCCTTCGCCGGCTGCAGTCGGCGTCATTGCGGTGATGCAGACGAGCTTCCCGTCGGAACGATCCCGGAGCCGCTCGAGCACCGAGAGATCGATCTTTGCCTTGTAGCTGCCGTGAGGCGCGATCTCGGTTGGCTCGAGGCTTGCCTCCTCGGCGATCTCGGCGATCGGGCGCAGCTCCGCAGCCTGGGCGATCTCGAGGCTGGAGGGCAGGGTCGTCTCGGCCATTTCGATGTCGTCCCGCCGCGGCGGGAAGCTCCTCAGCCTGCCTTGAACCGCGCGGCCTCCTCCGAGCCGCCGGTGGCGTCGCCGGCGCTATAGGAGTGGGCACCCGCGCCTGCGAGCTGACCGGCGTCGACGATGAGGTACTCCTCGTGGATGGGGCGTTCGTCGAACCAACACTCGAGAATCTCCCTGACACCGGCCGCGTAGCGAGTCTGGGCCGACAGGCTCGAGCCGGAGGTATGGGGGGTCATCCCCTGGTGCGGCATCGTCCGCCAGGGATGATCCCTGGGAGCGGGTTGAGGAAACCAGACGTCGCCGGCGTACGCCGCGAGCTGACCCATTTCGCAGGCCTGCGCGACCGCATCGCGGTCGCAGATCTTGCCGCGAGCCGTGTTGACCAGGTACGCCCCTCGCTTCATCTGGCCGATCAGGTCGGCGTCGAAGAGATGCTCGGTCTCCGGATGCAGCGGGGCATTGATCGTCACCACGTCACACACGCGCACGAGCGATGCGACGTCCGGGTGGAAGGTGACACCCAGCTCCTCCTCGACATCCGCTGGTAGCCGGTGCCGATCGGTGTAGTGCAACGCGACCTCGAACGGCTTCAAGCGGCGGAGCACGGCCGACCCGATGCGTCCTGCGCCCACGGTCCCGACCTGCATGCCCTCGAGATCGTACGAGCGGGAGACGCAGTCGGCGATATTCCAGCCGCCTTCGTTGACCCACTCGTGGGAGGGAATGTAGTTGCGCACGAGTGCGAGGATCATCATCACCACATGCTCGGAGACGCTGATGCTGTTGCAGTAGGTCACCTCGGCAACCGTGACCCCGTGCTCGATTGCGGCTTGAAGATCGACGTGATCCGATCCGACCCCTGCAGTAATCGCGAGCTTCAGCCTTGGCGCCTTGGCGATGCGCTCGGCCGTCAGGTATGCCGGCCAAAACGGCTGTGAGATCACGATGTCCGTCTCCGGCAGCTCCCGTTCGAGGACCGAGTCGGGCCCGTCCTTGTCGGAGGTCACCGTGAATCGGTGCCCGCGGCCCTCGAGAAACGACCGCAGCCCGAGCTCACCCGAAACGCACCCGAGGAGCTCACCCGGAGTGAAGTCGATCCGCTCAGGACTCGGGGTGGTTTGGCCGTCGTAGTAGCGCTCGATCTTCGGGATCTCGTCACGCGCATATGACGGCGGATACCCGCTCACGGGATCGTCGTAGAGCACGCACACGATGTTCGCCATCGGTTCCATCCTTCCGTGATGTTCGCGTCTCTGGCTTTTACGTGTCCGTCATTTTCGCCGCTCGCCTCTCGCTTTTTCCGAGAAGCGTCACTGGCGCGGGGTCACTGCCTCGGCAGCACCGGCAGATCGGCCCCCCTACGGGCCGCCGTGGTACATGCCCTGCTGCGCCGTGCCGGATTGCTGGGCCACGCGGCGGACAGCGTCCTGCGCGTCCTGTCTCTCGAGCTGGCGCTGCCGGTCGCGCTCGCGCAGGTACCGCTCGTGCGCCTTGTGGCGCCGCCGCTCCCCGAGGCGGTTCCAGAGCTTCATCCACACATCGTACGGCCGAGGATCGCCCCGGGCCCGCGGGACCGAAAACGCCATGATGTAAGTTCCCCTACCGATGCGCCCCGAAGACGTCTACGAGCTCCGCTGGGCGGACGACCCCCGGATCGCGCCGCACGGCCGTTCGGCGGCCTACGTCTCGTGGCGCCTCGAGCGCGAGGAGAACGACTACGCCTCGGCGATCTGGCTCGTTCCGCTCGACGGGTCGGGTAAGCCGCGGCGTCTCACGAAGGGCGAGAAACAGGACGGCTCCCCGCGCTGGTCGCCAGACGGGAGCCGGCTCGCGTTCGTATCGAACCGGGAGACCAAGGCGAAGCAGCTCTACGTGCTTCCGCTCGCGGGCGGCGACCCGCAGCGGCTCACCGACCTCGACGAGGACGTGACCGAGGTGGTCTGGTCACCGGACGGGGCGCGGCTCGCGTTCTCGTCGCGCGTGCGGGACAAGGCCTACGAGGAGGACGACGACCGGAAGCGAGGCCCGCGCCGGTTCGAGCGGCTCCAGTACAAGCTCGACGACGAGGGGTGGATCGGCGACCGGCGGCGCCACCTGTTCACGGTGGCGGCGGACGGGTCGGAGGAACCGAACCAGCTCACCGACGGCGACTTCGAGGACGCGACTCCGTCGTGGTCGCCCGACGGCAGGCGGCTCGCCTTCGTGTCGGCGCGGCACGAGCACTGGGACACGGATCTCGTTCGGGACGTCTTCATCGTCGACTCGGAAGGCGGCGAGCCCGAGCAGCTCACCGGCGGCGACAGCCGGTACGAGGCTCCGGTCTGGTCGGCCGACGGCTCGGCGATCGCCTGCCGCCACACGCCCGACGACTTCGACTACCCGCACCACGGCGAGATCGCGGTGCTGGACGCTTCGACCGGAGAGCGGCGGGTCCTGACCGCCTCGCTCGACCGCAACTGCGCTCCCTATCCCGAGATCCGCGAGCCGGTCTGGGACGGCGACTCGCTCCTCTTCGTGCTCGAGGACTCCGGCTACAACCCGCTCTACCGGGTGGCGGCCGATGGGAGCTCCGAGCCCGAGCCGGTCCTGGGCGAGGTGTGGGTCACGGCGTTCGACTGCGTCGACGGCGAGATCGTTCACTCCGCGAGCACGCCCACGTCGCTACCGGAGATCTACTCCGGCGACCGGCGCCTGACCGAGGTGGGGCCGGCCTGGGAGTCGGTGGAGCCCGAACGCTTTACCGCGACCTCGGCGGACGGCTCGGAGGTCGAAGCCTGGATCATGCGTCCGCGCGACTTCGAGCCCGACCGGCGGTATCCGCTGTTGCTGAACGTGCACGGCGGTCCCTTCGCCCAGTACGGGAGCCGCTTCTTCGACGAGTTCCAGATCTACGCCGCGGCCGGGTATGCCGTCCTCTACTCGAACCCGCGCGGCTCGTCCGGCTACAGCGAGGAGTGGGGACGCGCGATCCGGGGTCCGGTCGAGGGCGGCCCGGGGTGGGGGACGCGCGACTACGAGGACGTGATGGCCGTCATGGACGAGGCGCTCGAGCGCTTCGACTTCATCGACCCGGACCGACTCGGCGTTCTCGGCGGCTCGTACGGCGGCTTCATGACCTCGTGGATCCTCGGCCACACGGACCGCTTCCGGGCCGCGTGCTCGGAGCGGTCGGTCAACAACTTCGTGCTCGAGGGCGGCTCGAGCGACATCGGCTGGGCGTTCAAGGGGATCGTCGGCGCGTACTGGTTCGAGGCGCCGGAGGTCTACCTGCAGATCTCGCCGTCGACGTACGCGGCCGACATCACGACGCCCCTCCTGGTGCTGCACTCCGAGAACGACCTCCGTTGCCCGCTCGGCCACGGCGAGGACCTGTTCGCGATCCTCCGGGTGCTCAAACGGGACGTCGAGCTCGTGATCTTCCCGGCGGAGGGCCACAACCTGAGCCGCACCGGCTCGCCTGCCCACCGCGTGATGCGCTTCGAGACGATCCTCGAATGGTTCGAGCGGAAGCTCAAAGGCGTTGAAGCAAAGCCCTCCGAGGAAACCGCGGCGGTCTCGATCGAGACCTAGCCGGCTAGCGCCGAACCTTCAGCCTGAAGACGTCCGGCCGGTGGTAGTGGCCGGCGGGGTCGAACCGCTGGCGCTCCTCGTACAGGCGCTGCGGGTCGAGCTCCGCGTAGAGGATGCCTTCCTCGTCCCAGAGCGGGCTCGCGAGGTACGAGCCGTCCGGCCCGAGAATCGCGGAGCCGCCGCGGCCGACGAGCTCGTCGCCCTCCGCCAGCTGCACGTCGTCCGGGTAGCTCGACGCCCGCTGGTAGACGCAGCACGAGAGGACGAAGGCGCGCGACTCACGCGCGATGTGCTTCATCGAGTCGTGCCACTCCTCGCTGTCCTCGGCCGTGGGGGCCAGATAGACCTCGACCCCGCTCTCGTAGAGCGAGAACCGTGCGAGCGGCATGAAGTTCTCCCAGCAGATCAGCCCGCCGACCCGGCCGATCCCGGTGTCTACGGCTTCCAGGCCGGCGCCGTCGCCGGGGCCCCAGACGAGCCGCTCGTGGTTCGTCGGCACGAGCTTGCGGTGGTGGAGCGCCACCGCCCCGTCAGGCCCGTAGAGCAGGAGCGCGTTGTAGATCGTCCCGCCGGCCAGCTCGTTCGCGCCGACCGCGAGCCAGAGCGAGTGCTCGCGCGCTATCTCGCCGAGCCGGTCGGAGTCGGGCCCGGGCACCTCGAGCGACTCCCGGGCCAGCTTCGCGTAGGCCGACTTCGAGTCCTGGCCGGCGGCGAGGAACCGGACCCAGCGGTTCGACGGGTAGGCGGGAATGAACGCTTCGGGGAAGAGCGCGAGCTGCGTGCCGTTGCCGCTGACCTCGGCGGCCACCTCGGCGATCCGGCCGATCGTGGCCTCCCGGTCGAACAACACCGGCTCCACCTGCGCGCAGGCGACTTTGACGGGCTCGCGCATGCCCCGATGCTACGTCAGCGACGCACGCGCAAGACGGCCCGCATGCCGAGCTGCGCGTGGTTCGCGACCGAGCACCACAACCGGTAGCGGCCGGGAACCAGCGTGAACGAGAGGGTCACGACCCCGCCCGGGTTCGTAAGCGGGAACGCGTACGTGCGCGCGCCGCCGATTCGGCGGAGGCGGAGATCGTGAACGTCCTCGCCCGCGTTCTGCAGCTGCACGAGCACGCGGCCCTTCTTGACGGAGGCTCGCGAGAGCGTGAGGTGGAACTCCGTCGCCCGAACCCCGAGGCGACCGGGGGTGGAAGCCGCCGCCGATCCCGCAGCGAGCACCGCCGCGGCGGCAGCCGCAAGGGCTAGGAGCTTCGTCACTTCAGGAGCGGAGTGCGCGCGAACGAGCCCGCGCCGGGGATGACCGCCCCGGCGTCCTGGTTGAACCACTGCTCGAGGAGCGAGCAGTAGATTCCGCGGAAGTCCGACGTGGCCAAGAGGTTGCCGTCCTCGTCGAGCGTGGTGACTCCGGGGAACTCGCCGATCATCTGGCCGCGGGCGCGGGTGCCGATCAGGAACGCCGAGCCGGCGGCGCCGTGGTCGGTGCCGTTGCTGCCGTTCTCTTCGGCCCGCCGGCCGAACTCCGACCAGACCAGCGTCAGGACGCGCCCCGCGAGGCCCCGGGCCTCGAGATCGCGCTGGAAGGCGAACAGGCTTTGCGCGGTGGTGTCGAGCCCGTCCGCAAGCGCCTTGGGCTGGTCGGAGTGCGTGTCGTACTCGCCCGGAGCCGAGACGGCCACACACCGCAACGGGAGACCCGCAGCGAGCAGGGCCGCGAGCCCGGCGAGCTGGTGCGGGAAGTCGCCGTCCGGATACGTGACCGGGCTGCCGTAACCGTTGCCGTTGTTCTGCCCGAAAGGCGCGAGCTGGCGGCGCAGTCGATCCGATTGCGCCGTCGCCGTGGCGGCCTGGTTCAGGAACGGATCGCGGCGACGCTGACCGAGTGGCCCGAGCGTCTCGAGCATCCGATCCTCAACCTGGCCCCAGACCCCGGGCGCATTGAACGAGTAGTCCTCGGGCGCCCAGAGGGCTGCAACGGGCGCCTTCGTCGAGGCGATCGAAGGTTGCAGCTGGGAATCGAGCGAGAGGCCCTGGAGGGGGTTGTCCATGGTGCCGGCGTGATCGAGGTAGCGCCCCATCCAGCCGCTCACCAGCCTCGCGTCGGTCGCGCCGACTTCCCAGAAGTGTCGCGAGGTGAAGTGCGACTGGTCGGGATGCGTGTACCCCACCGCCGGCATCACCGAGACCTTCCCCTCGCCGTGGAGGGTGGCGAGCGGGCTCAGCTTCGGGTGCCAGTAGAGCCGCGTGTCCTCGGTGAAGACCTGGCCGGCGGCCGGGTCGAGCTTCAGCGAGGGCCGGAGCTGGCGATACCTCGAGTCGTTACCGGGATAGAGCACCGAGAGCGAGTCGGTGCCGCCGGGCAGGAAGACCGAGACGAGCACCGGCTGCGCCGGCCCCGAGGCGGCGCGCGCGATGCCCTCGTCGAAAAGGCCCAGCTTGCCGAGCCCGTAGACCGAGAGCGCGAGCCCGAAGGTGCGCGTGACAAAGGTCCGCCGGTCGAGGCCCGTCCCGGCCGGGAGCGGCATGCCCGGCTCGATCGCCGGCAGCCCGCGGCCTGCCTCGGCGGCGCCGCGCCGGACGAAAGAGGCCCTGGAGAACTCGTTGCAGTGGTGGCAGGAGTCGGCCATCAGGAGGTCTGGAGGTCGGGAGAGGCCGCGAGTAGCTGGCGGAGGGCGTTCTCGATCAGGGCGGGATAGGACTCCCGCTTCCAGTGCTGGTCGGCATCGGCGAGCGCGGTCTTGACGAAGCGCTTGAGCGCGGAGTGCGTCTGCCCCGTGATCGTCGGGTTGCCCAGCAGGTGCTCCGCGTTTCGAATCAGCTTCGTCGCGTTGGCCGGAAGCTTCGCCTTGTCGCTGTCGAGCACGTGCGGCCGGATCGCACGGGACGCGATCTCCCAGCGCGCGTGGTAGGTCGCGGTGTCCAGCCAGCGGGTGTCGTCCCAGCCCGCGACGTTGGGCGGGTAGAAGAGCGACATGCCCGCCAGCTGCATCAGCCAGGTCCACGCGAGGGTGTCGATCCCGCGCCGGAGCCCGCGCAGCAGCCCGGCCGTGTAGACCGCCGGGTTCTTGACCATCCGCGGGCCCGAGTAGAGGGCCGGGTGCTTCAGGATCGCCGCGACCACCGGCTTCACCTCGTAGTCGTGGTGGACGTAGAGGCGCTGGAGGGCGCGCTGGGTCCCCTTGGACGGCGGGGTCGGGATGAAGTAGCTCCACATCTTCGTGACGAAGAACGACGGGTGGAGGCGATGGTGGACGCAGAGGCGGCACGAGTCCTTCCAGTCGAAGTGGCCGCGCTTGCCGAAGATCCGCTTGACGCCGTCGTCGTGCCGGCGCTTGTCGAACCGGAAGTTGACCGGGCCCAGGTTGTCGTTCCAGTCGTTGCGCCAGCCGGTCAGCGCGCGGGCCTGCTCGCGCACGTCTCGCTCCGTGTAGCCGCCGCGGTCGGCGCCGATCGTGAAGAGCTCCATCACCTCTCGGCCGTAGTTCTCGTTGGGCGAGTCCTTGGTGTTGTCAGTGCCGGAGAGCCAGAGCAGCATCGCCGGGTCCTTCGTGACGTCCTGCAGCAGCGTCGAGAACGAGCCGAGCGCGTGTCTGCGGAAGAGCTGGTTCTGGCCGATCATCAGCCGGGCGTTGCTGACGTCCTCCGAGGTTGCGAACC
>Ga0126383_10000948_pt1 | contig 17220 bp, 17 predicted proteins | sample PanSoiMetPlot_35_FD_96882 | JGI IMG/M metagenome (GOLD analysis project Ga0126383, IMG submission 96882) | Tropical forest soil microbial communities from Panama - MetaG Plot_35 | ecosystem: Environmental > Terrestrial > Soil > Tropical forest > Bulk soil | place: Panama | collected 2016-02-17
TTAAGCAATGAACCAGATTCCAATTCTCCTTCGAGTGTTTGCTTATCTCTCGCTCCTGACCGTCGGCGGCGGCATGGCGGCTTTTCCCGAGATGGAGCACCTCACCGTTCAAGTTCACCACTGGATGACTTCCTCTCAACTGGTGCACATGTATAGCGTCGGCCAATTGGCTCCCGGCCCCAACATGATGATGATTGTCTCCATCGGAGATTGGGCGGTCTGGGGAGTTTCTGGCAGTATGGCGCTGGGTATTCTAGGCGGGCTGGTGGTGATCATAGCCTTTTTTGGCCCTACGGCGCTGCTGGCCCTGGTTGTGGGACGGGGCTGGAACAAGCTCGAAAAATGGCCCTGGCGGGCGTCTATCCAGCAGGGGCTGGCTCCCGTCTCCGTGGGCCTGCTGCTGGCCGGTACCTTGAGCATGGCTAGAACAGCTGTGACCGGTTGGACTACTGGCGGCATTGCCCTCGCCGTACTGCTCACCATGCTCTGGCGCAAGGTGAATCCTGCGCTGCTAGTGGCGGGTGGCGCCATCGCCGGTCTCATTGCATTCATGCCGAAGTGATGCCCTATGAGTTGGAAGTCCCGCTTGACGTTCCAGAATGTCGCTTTTGTACTGCTGCTTCTGGTGTTGCTGGCCGCAATTCCATCTTCTTTGAGTTATGCCTACCATCACGGCGGGTTCTACATATTTTCTGCAGCGTTCTTGCGCGATCTTCCCAAACGTCTCACCGGACCGGGCCGGTTTCGTTTCGTGTTGCAGCCTGCCGCCGCCATATTTCTGGGCATCCGCGCAGGAATCGCCGATGCCCGCGCCAGCCGTCCTCCCTACATCCTGGGACTTGTTCGCGGCAGCAGCCAACGGCTCAGCTTGGTGAAAGAAGCCGTGGCCCAGCTCTCTACGCTTACTGCGGTCGCGATCCTGCTCGACGCCATCTCGCAATTTCTCATCTTGCGCGCGATTTTCCCAGGTGCTGCACTGGTTGTCGGACCGGTACTCATCGCCTTGCCTTACTCGCTCAGCCGGGCGCTCTCGAACCGTTGGGCGGTTTTGAGAAGCCGAGCGGTCAATCCTTAACTCACCGGATGCGGCGCCTCCAGATACGCCCAGCGCTCCACTAATTGCCGGTGCGCGATCCGCCAGATCACGATTCCGGCAAACTCTAGCTTGACTCCGTTCGCTGGGTTCGTCGCCCGCCATGTGTTTCTCACTACGACCTTGTCGCCTTCGGCAATGAGGTCCTCAATCGTGACGCGCATGTCGGGGAACTTTTTCAGCGCCCCGCCGACATATTGCTTCGCCCCTTCCGGCCCGGGAGGCGTCCCCGGCGGCACATCGGCGCCATGATCCACAAACTCAGGCGCGAAGTTCACATCGCCGATGTCGATGTTCTTCCGATTGACGAATTCCTTAAAGTGATTCCGCACAAACTCCTTCATCTCGGCTTGCGAGAATCCCGTCACTGAATTGGCGGTCTCAACATCTGCCATCGTGTTCTCCTAACTTTTCGCGATCGCCGTGAATGCGAACGCATAATCGCGTAGGAACTGATCCATTCTTATCGGTTCGCGGCCAAGCACATCGCCAACGTCTGAGCTCACCTTTCCGCCTGGCCCATCGGTGTAATAGGCCTGCAAGTCGGCCAGTGCCTCCACCTGCCAGGGCGGCATGCCCGCGTCACGCAAGGATTGCCGAAGTTGCTCCTGGGTGACGGCAACGTAGCGTACCGCTCGGCCGAGCGCCGCCGATACCTTCGCTGCAACCTGCGAATAGTTCAGCAACTCCGGCCCGGTAAGGGTATAAGTCTTTCCTGCATGACCGTCGGAGGTCAGAATCTTCGCTGCCGCCGCTCCGATATCGCGTACGTCCACAAAACCGATGGGCGCTTCCTCGCCTGCGACATAAAACGCGCCCTCCGAGTTGATCGTCCCGGCGAAGTAAGTGGTGATGTTCTGCATAAAACTCTCCGGCCGCAGAATGGTCGCCGGAACCCCCGAAGCGCGCACCTGCTCCTCCACTTTTCGGTGCCATGCCGGAAACGACTTGTTATAGGTGTCGGCCCCGAGCGCTGAATTCAACACCAGATGCCGGATACCGTGCTCCCGGCACGCGTTCACCATATTGCTCTCCAGCTCAACCAGTTGCGGAATCGGAGAACACACCAGGTACACCCGATCCACGCCCTCTAATGCGCGGTCCAGGCTGGAACGGTCCGCAAAATCGGCAATGACCGGATTCGCACCGGTGGGCGCCCTACCAGCATCTTCGCCGGAACGATACATGCTGCGAACCGGAGTTCCCGACTGCAGCAACTCCTGTAGGACAGCGCCTCCTACGTTTCCTGAAGCTCCTGTTATCAGAATCATGCGCAACCTCACATTAAAAAAAAATGATCCCGCGCGGATAATCCGGCATCAATTGGCTGCTGAAAATCGGGCTGCGATGTTTGGTATCAGGGCATGACTTCAGTCATGTAAAAGTCAGATGCGGGCTTCAGCCCCTGAGGTAATTCCCAAGCCCTAAAACGACTTTTCAGCGTCCGCTTTATCATGCGACTGTATCCTTAGTATGCTTCTTTGGGAAGTACGCACAATTTTGTAAGTGCTGGAGAAGAAGGTGAAGCCGAATTATGGCTGTCCGGTAAAAAGCACGACGAAAATAATGGCAGGTAAGTGGAAGGTCGCCATCCTATGGCATCTGTCGTTTGGAACAAAACGCTTCGCCGAGATTCGCGACCTGCTGCCCGGCGTCAGCGAAAAGGTGCTTACAGCACAGCTCCGGCAACTGGAAAAAGACGGCGTGCTGCGCCGCATCGTGACTCCAACGGTCCCTCCTCGCGTCGACTACGAATTATCTGCGGCAGGCTGGGAGTTGATCCCCATCATGGAGTCCATGTGCGACTGGGGCACCAGGCATCTCGGCATTCTGCCCACGCTGCCGCGCCGAGTGGCACTGTCGGCGTAGGAGCTCTCTAGCTAACTCGCAAATCAGTTTTGAGCGGCGCGATCACACCAGCTGCGGAATTCCCGATCTTGGGATCAGGATGAGTCAGGGCAAGCAAGACTCTAGTCGTGCCTTGCGAGCCCTTTCTTTTTCATAATTCCGGGCGGGCTGCAAGCCCGCGAGAAATCCGTTTTTGGATTCTTTCCTGCAGCCTGTTCATCTGTGCTGCCGAGATCTCCTGCCGGTACCCCCCCACCCTCATGCGATAAGATGTCTCTCACTGAGGCGTCTCATGTCAGAGTTAACCGGTTTGCTGTCCCTCTCCCGCCGTTCGTTCCTGCAGGTTTCCTCCGCCGCGCTGGCCTGTCATTTCCTCACCGAGGCCGTCATGGCGCAGGACGCCACGCTGCACATTACCTATCCCGACGGCGCCGTCCGCATCAACGCCAACGAAAACCCGCTGGGCCCGTGCGCGGCCGCCCGCGAGGCAGTCACCGCCGCAGCCGCACTGGGCGGGCGTTATCACTTCAACCTCACCGATGAATTGATCAACACCTTTGTCCAGCAGCAGGGACTCAAGCTCGAGAACGTAATGGCCTACGCCGGATCGACGCCGGGCCTGTATTACACGGTGGCAGCGTTCACGTCCCCCAAGGCAAGCTTCGTCACCGCCGAGCCGGGCTACGAGGCCGGCGTCGGCGCAGCGAAGGCCGTCGGCGCATGCGTGGTCAACGTCGCGCTGACCAAGACCTGGGCGCACGATGTGAAAGCCATGCTGACCGCCGCTCCCGATGCCGGCGTCTTCTATGTCTGCACACCCAACAATCCCACAGGAACGTTGACCAGTCACGACGACGTCGAGTACCTGGTCGAGCACAAGCCCAAGGGCTCGGTCGTGCTGATCGACGAAGCCTACATTCACTTCAGTGATGCGCCGTCCTGCATCGACCTGGTGAAGTCGGACAAAGGCGTAGTAGTTCTGCGCACTTTCTCCAAGCTCTATGGTATGGCCGGACTGCGTTGCGGCTTTGCGATCGCCCGTCCCGACTTGCTGAAAAAACTCGTTGTTTACGGCGGTAGCAACCCAATGCCGGTCACCGCCTGCGCTGCCGCAACTGTCAGCCTGAAGGAACCAGACTTGGTGGCCGAGCGCAAAGCCGCCAACACCAAGGTACGCGAAGCGACGTTTTCCTGGCTCGACAAGAACGGCTACGCCTATTCGCCCTCGGTCTGCAACTGCTTCATGCTGAAAGCTGGCAAGCCTGCGAAAGAAGTCATCGCCGCCATGGCCAAACAGAACGTCTTCATCGGACGCCCCTGGCCCTCCATGCCCGACTGGGTCCGCATCACCGTCGGCACGCAAGATGAGATGGAGCACTTCCAGACTGCCTTTCAGAAATTCATGAAAGGCACCGCCGCCGGCCACGTTTACGACCCAACCTTGGAGCGGGATCTCGACGGCGTGATCGTCACAGCTTAGTTGGATCAGCATTTCAGCTCTCGTTCAACCGGAAGTGAGGACGACTTGCATTGCTGAGCCGGGCAAGCCATGTCTGATCACTGCATCAGCCAGGAGACAATAGTCGCAAAGGCGTAGGACTTCGCTTACTACTCGACTACAAGGCGACTTGGCCCGAGAGGTGCGAATCATGACGCTGACCCTGAAACCTGTTTTCGAAGGCTGCGATTACGCGGCCGATCGCCAAAGCTAAAATGTACCGCTATGTCAATGAACCTGGTGAAACCGAGTCGAATGCTGATCAGTTTTGTGGCAGTGTCTCAGATCGCTGTGCCGAGTCCGGGAGAAGCAGCAACTTGCCAAAAATTTTCCGTTGAGCCCTTGATTTTAAAAGAGTGCACAACGAAAGAGTTTTGTAACTTTTGATTACGGGACATGGATTCCTTATCGGCTGTACTGGTTCTGCTTCTTCTCTGCGTGGCGCTCCAGCCCGAACTGGATGAGCCGATCAATCAACTCGGAGTACTTCAGCCCGCTCGCCTCCCACAGCTTGGGATACATGCTGATGGAAGTGAACCCCGGCATGGTGTTGATCTCGTTGACGTACATCTTTCCCGACCTTGGATCCATCAGGAAATCGACGCGCGCGAGCCCGGAGCAATCCACCGCCTGAAAAGCGGCGATGGCCAGCTTCTGCACTTCTTTCAGTTTGCCCTTTGGCAGTTCAGCAGGAATAATTGGCCGCGAGCCTTCCACCAGGTATTTGGCGTCGTAATCGTAAAACTCCTTGATGGGCACGATCTCGCCCGGAACCGAAGCGGTTGGGTTATCGTTCCCCAGCACCGAGCATTCGATTTCGCGGGCTTTGTTTTTCTTCCCACCGACTCCCTGCTCGATGATCAGTTTGCGATCAAAGTGCGCTGCCTCGTCCATGGCGGCGGCCAGCTCAAAAAAATCATGCACCTTGCTGATCCCGACCGAAGATCCCAGATTCGCCGGCTTCACGAACACCGGATACTTCAAGGAGCTTTCGATGAGCTTGCGAACCTTCTTCGGCTGCTCGCGCCACGTGCTCCGAAGGGCCGTCACATGCTTCACGATGGGCAGTCCAGCATCCCGGAACAGCCGCTTCATGACGTCCTTGTCCATCCCGGCTGCCGAGCCCAGCACGCCCGCCCCGACATAAGGAATGTCGGCCAGCTCCAGCAGTCCCTGAATCGTGCCGTCTTCGCCGAAGGTGCCGTGTAGTACAGGAAAGATGAGGTCTACATCGATGGCACTCTCGGAAGCATGTACTTGCAGGGTAGCGTTCTCGAATGGCACCAGCGCCGAATGCTCGTGGCTCGGAATCGGCGGAACCACTACCCCCTCGCCTTTTGCCAGAACGGCCGCGGCCGAGGTGGCGTCGGGATCTCCCGCGCGCAAGTGGCGCGGCTCGTGCTCTGGTGGCTTCTCGCCTTTCAATAGTCGTTCGGCATGCGCCGCGGTGACCCAGTGACCTTCTTTGGTAATGCCGATCGGCACTACTTCATATTTCTTCTGATCGATTGCATTCAATACGGAAGCCGCTGACAGTAGCGACACCTCATGCTCGCCGCTGCGTCCGCCGAACAACACACCCACCCGGAGTTTCTTCATGATGGCAGTGTAAACGGGAAGGCTGTGGCCAGAGTTAGCTGCCGAGATGCGTTGCCGCTGATTTCAAGCTTGCAATCGTTCCTAGATCCCGCCAATACGAACCGTCTGCGCGAAACGCAAACATCCTCTCACCCTCTGCGGCCAGTCGCAAATACGCTTCGACAATTGAAAACGCACCCTGTTCAGTCATCATCGTCAGCAAGCGCTGCGAGATCACATGAATCCCACAAAACGCCAAAGGCTCAAGGAACGAAGAAGAACGCACAACCTCATTGCGCTGTTCTTTCTCGAATCTCCGCCCACTGAGCACACCGTTATCGTCAAATAGCAAGTAGCGCGAACTCGCGCGTTGCTGCACCGCTAAAGTCGCCAGCGATTGCCGCTCGTGATGAAACTTCGCCATCTGCGCAAGGTCAATGTCGCTCACCACGTCGACGTTGTGCAGCAGGAAGGGCGCGTTATTCCCATCCTGCAGAAAAAACCATGCCGCCTTCTTTAGCCCACCGCCGGTGTCCAGCAGCAACTCATCCTCGCGAGAGATCTCGATGCGCATGCCGAAGTCCTGCCGGGCCCTTATGTACTCGGCTATCATGTCTGCAAAGTGGTGTACGTTCACGATCACCTCGTGAACGCCGACAGCGCGCAAACGCGTCAGGATAATTTCCAGCAGCGTGCGCCCGTTGATTTCCACCAGCGCCTTGGGCCGGTCGTTCGTCAGGGGACCCAGGCGTGTACCCAGGCCCGCGGCCAGCACCATAGCCTTCATGCTTCCAAACCGTCCAGGTCGCGATGTCGCACCACTACATCCACTTTGCCCGATGCCTGTAAATGTCTCACCAGGCGCTCAGCTAGATAAACCGAGCGGTGCCGCCCGCCCGTGCAACCAAACGACACAGCAAGACTCTTGAATCCCCGGCCTTGGTAGTTCTCGACAGCGGCATCAACCAGCGCAACAGCATTTTCCCAAAACTGATGCACGCTCTCCTGTTGCTCTAGGTACTCTGCAATCGCGGCTTCTCTTCCGGTGAGCAGCTTGAATTTCTCCAGCCGCCCGGGATTCGGCAGGCTGCGTGCATCGAACACAAACCCACCGCCGTGTCCTCCCTCGTCCTTCAGCGGACCGCGATGGAAAGAGAAGCTGGTGATCCGGACGGTCAGCCGGTCAGATTCATGCGCGATGCTCTGCAACTTCTCCGAACCTAGCATCGCCGTGAACGCCGCCATCAGGGCGGGCAATTCCACCGGTAACTTGACGTTGTGCAGCAGCCAGCGGATGTTCTTCAGCGCATAAGGCACACTCTGCAAAAACACCGGCTTGTTTTCATAGAACCCGCGAAATCCGTAGGCGCCCAGCGCTTGCATCAGGCGGACGTACACGAACCCGAAGTAGTAGTGAAGAAAGGTCTGCCGGTCGATCGGCAGAAAGGTGGCCAGCCTGTCGAGATAGTACTCCAGCAGCTCTTCGCGTAAGGAAGCCGTCAGATCCGCCTTCGAATCGAACAGCAGCGAGGCGACGTCGTATTGTAATGCGCCCTTCCGTCCGCCCTGATAGTCGAGATAATACGGACTGCCCTCAACCAGTATGACGTTGCGCGACTGAAAATCGCGGTACAGGAAGTAGTTTCGGTCGGCTTCCAGCAGGAACTTCGTTAGCTTGGAAAAATCATCCTCCAGCGCCTGCTCGCTGAAAGGCACTCCCGCCAGACGCAAAAAGTAATACTTAAAGTAGTTCAAGTCCCAGGCAATCGACTGGCGGTCGAAACTCGCGCGCGGATAACAGACCTTGTAATTGATCTTGTTGCGCATCTCCACCTGGAACCGCGGCAGAATCGCAATCACCTTGCGGTAAGCTTCAACCACCGCAGGACCGATATCTTCGCCTTGTCGGTTCTGCGTTAAGAAGTGATAGAGGGTCTGATTGCCCAGGTCTTCCTCCAGGTATGCGCCGTGCTCCAGGTCCTCTTCGTAAATCTGAGGTACCGGCAGACCGTGCCGCCGAAACGCTCGCGAGAACTCGAGAAACGCCACATTCTCTTCCCGCACGCCATACAGAATTCCTATGGCGCTGTGCTCATCATTGCTTAATCGAATAATCTTCCGCCCCGAGCCACCGAGATTGCCTTGCAACGGCACTACGCTGGTCGGCGAAGAATGGAAATGCTGTTCGAAGAGCTGCTTGAGAACTTCCATGAAATTGGCAGGCAGACTAAAGGATTTTCTTCCCAAACGCAGACAACGCGAGTTCCACTGCCAGCTCAGCTGTCTGATTGCGTTCGTCGAGCACTGGATTCACCTCCACGATTTCAAAGCTCAACATGCGTCCGTGATCAGCAATGATTTCCATCGCCAGGTGACCTTCACGATACGTTGCTCCGCCCCACACCGGAGTTCCTACCCCCGGCGCGTCCTCCGGATCGATCCAATCCATATCGAGCGACACGTGGTATCCCACCGTTGCGCGGCCTGCTAGGCGCAAAGCCTCTTCCATCACCGTGCGCATTCCACGCTCGTCAATATCGCGCATGGTGAAGGCGTGAATGCCAGCCCGCTTGATGTTGTCCCGCTCGGTCGTGTCTACGTCGCGAATGCCTACCAGCACGCAGTTGTCAGGCTTTACCTTCGGGCTGAATCCGTAAATGTTGCCGAGCGGCGAATCGAATAGTCCCATCAACGCCCCCAGCGGCATGCCATGCACGTTGCCGCTGGGCGAGCTGTCGGGAGTATTGATGTCGCTGTGCGCGTCAATCCAGATAAGGCCTATCTTCTTGCTCTGCCGGCGATAGAACTCCGCCACTCCCGAAACGGTTCCCGCTGCAATTGAATGATCGCCGCCCAGAACGACAGGGATGTTTCCCTTCTCCAGCGCTTGCAGCACCATCTCGGCTTCTTTGGTGCAGGTCTCAGTGATCTCGGTAAGATACTTGGCGCGAGGATCGCCCTCATGCCGCGTCTCTAGCAAAGCAACGGAGACGTTGCCGCTATCCTTCACCTGGTACCCAAGCGCCTCCAGCTTAGCCTCCAGCCCAGCCACCCGCACCGCCGATGGCCCCATATCGACGCCACGGCGCGACTGGCCAAGATCGAGCGGTACACCGATAATGCGAATCTGCTTGGGCGTCTCAATGTTCTGCAGTGGCTTCGTTGCTGGACTGGTTGCCATAAGAGTTTTCCCTGTTACCGATTACGGGTACAGCCGATACAGCATCCGCGCGAATGGAATCGTCTCTCGCACGTGCTCCAACCCGCAGATCCACGCCACCGCGCGCTCAATCCCCATACCGAAACCCGAGTGCGGCACACTGCCGAACTTGCGCAAATCAAGGTACCACTGGAATGCCTCTTCCGGCAGTCCGTGCTCATAAATGCGCTTGATCAGCAATTCATGCGATGCCGTACGCTGCGACCCGCCAATGATCTCCCCGTATCCTTCCGGAGCCAGCACATCCGCACACAACGCCAGATCAGGCCGCTGCGGGTCCGGCTCCATGTAGAAGGCCTTCACAGCTGCCGGGTACCGATGCACCATCACCGGCCGCTCGAACTGCGACGAAATATAGGTCTCGTCGGGCGAGCCGAAGTCGCCGCCGTATTGGAATCGATTCTCCAGCAGGCCGTTGGCATGCGCCTCCTGCAACATTTTCACCGCCTCGTCGTATGTGATGCGCGGAAAAGGTGTGTCAATCTCCTCCAGTTTGCTGATGTCGCGCCCCACCATCTCTAACTCCGGCCGCCGGCGCTCCAGGCAGCGCTTCACGATGAACGTGATGAACTCCTCGGCCAGATTCATCAGATCGTCCAACGAGGCGTAGGCAATCTCCGGCTCAACCATCCAGAATTCCGTCAAGTGCCGCCGCGTTTTGGAGCGTTCCGCGCGAAATGTTGGCCCGAAGCTATACACCTTACCCAATGCCATCGCTGTGGCTTCGATATAAAGCTGCCCCGACTGGGTCAGATACGCCTGCTCGTCGAAGTAGTCCACCGGAAACAGTGTTGTCGTGCCTTCGCAAGCTGCAGGTGTAAGAATCGGCGGATCGGTCAGCGTGAATCCGCGGTCATCAAAGAAGTCACGCGCGGCTTTAATGATCTCCGCCCGTATCCGCAGAATCGCCGCCTGTCGCGGCGATCGCATCCACAAGTGCCGGTGCTCCATCAGGAAATCCACGCCATGTTCCTTGGGCGTGATCGGATACGGGTCTTCCGGATTCACGCGCTGCACAATCTGCGCGTCCGTCACGTCCAGCTCGTAGCCGCCGGGCGCGCGCTTGTCCGCGCGTACCTTGCCTGTGACGATCACGCTCGACTCCTGCGTCAGCGTCTTGACTGACTCAAACAGATCCGGCGATACCTGGCTCTTGACCACGACTCCCTGAATGATTCCGCTGCCGTCACGAAACTGGGGAAACAGTAACTTGCCGCTCTCGCGCAGGTTGTACAGCCAACCGCGAATGATGACCGTCTGGCCTTCGTACTTACCAACTTCCCGAATTGTAGTAATGGTAGGTGTTAAGGTTTCCATGAGTCCTGTCTTTATCTACCGGTTCAGCGTTCTGTACGCTTCAGCCATCTTCTCCGAAACTTTTTCCCCCTCCACGCCTTCGATCTCCAGCACCAGCGCCGGCACCTGCGGAGCGCTACTCAGTAGCTCTAGCGTCTCTTTCCAATCGACTGACCCGCCGCCCGGCCAGAGATGCTCGTCGCGCTCGCCGTGATTGTCGTGCACGTGCGTGGTGCGAATCAGGTCCTTCAGCGCTTCAAACGCATGCCTCACACCCGGCGCCAGGTGCGCATGTCCCACATCGAGGCACACACCAATGTCTGTGAACCGGGCCGTATGCAGCAACTCGACCAGAGCTTCCGGTGTCGAAAGTTCATTCGGAATGTTTTCCACCACTACTTGCACATGCAGCGGCTTCGCAAACGCGCGTAGATGCTCCAGCGAGGTCATAGCCGCATCTATCTTTTTTTCGCCTGTCGATTCTCCTCCAACGCCCACGTGCTGAACCAGAAACTGAAACGGTGCATGCTCGGCCACCTCGATCGCGCGTTTGATCTCGTCCATCGCGGCGATTCGATCGCGTTTCTCCACCGCCGCAATATTCAGCGGCGGAGCCCCGGTGCGCCCGAATTCATCATCGCCGTGCATCGGCGCGTGCAACGAATGAAACTTGATTCCGGTGCTCCTGAACCAGTTCGCGATTTCTCGCACATGTTGCTGGTCGGAATAGTTGAAGTGCCCGCGCGCTCCAAAAATCTCGATGGCCTCCGCCCCGCCTGCCACCATCAGGTCGAGCAATCCGGGATGCAGTCGCTCCCTCCGCGCATATACCAGCGTTGACATCCCTCGCATCAGAAGCCCGCCGCCTTTCCGTTGTTACGCCCGTCGCTGGCGCCCAGCCGTTCACCTGTCTTGGGGTCGATGGCGATGCACTCGGCATCGCCCCAGTTTTCGCGATCGGTGTTGAGCTGGTGTCCCATACTCTCCAGCATCTGCAGCGTATCCGGAGACGCGCCGTACTTTTCCAGCATAATGCGGTCCGGCATCCACTGATTGTGGAAGCGCTCGGCGTTAACGGCCTCTTGGATGTTCATTCCGTAATCCACCACTCCCATCAGTACATTCGCGACCGTGGTGATAATCGTCGGTCCTCCCGGCGATCCCAGCACCAGAAACAGCTTCCCATCTTGCAGCACGATGGTCGGCGTCATCGCCGACAGCGGACGCTTATTCGCTCCCACGGCATTCGCCGGGCCTTGAATGAGGCCAAACATATTTGGCGCACCCTGCTTGACGGCGAAGTCGTCCATCTCATTATTCATTAGGAAGCCAAGGCCCTCGGCGGTCACGCGCGAACCGAAGTTACCGTTCAGCGTTGTCGTCACCGCCACGGCATTTCCCTCGGGATCGACTACCGAATAATGTGTCGTGTGCTCGGATTCCTGCACCGCGACCGGCTGCGCATGGAGGCTTGCATAGCGGTCGAGCTGTGAGAAAATTGCTGGCCGCTTCACATCGGCTGCCGGAGTGGCCTTGTGCAGCGAAATTGTCTCCCGCCACGCCGCCGCGTAGCGCTTGTCGATTAGTTGCGCAACCGGAATCTTGGCAAAATCCGGATCGCCCATGAACTCGGCGCGATCGAAGAACGCGCGCTGAAAAGCCTCCGCCGTTAGGTGAATGCTGTGGGCCGACCGGTTTCCCTGCTTGGCGAGATCGTACCCCTCCAGAATGTTCAGGATCTCTACCAGCGCCACTCCTCCCGACGCCGGGGGAGGTGCGCTGATAATGTCATATCCGCGATACCTCCCCTTGATCGGCTGTCGTTCCTTCACTTCGTAGGCAGCCAGATCCGCAGCCGTCATCAGCCCGCCGCCCTTTTGCATGGCCGTGGCTAGTTCACGCGCCAGCTCGCCGTGGTAGAAGTCGTCAGGGTTCGCTGCAATCCGCTCCAGCGTGCGCGCCAGCTCCGGCTCCTTGAACACATCCCCCGGCAGATAGAAATTCCCGTCACGCTGGAAGATACGCTTCGACTCCTGAAACTTTCCCAGATCGTCCTCGCGCAGGTCCAGGGCCGTTCCGTAGTCCAGCACAAAGCCGTCACGTGCCAGCCGAATCGCTGGGGCCATCACCTGCTGCAAAGTTAGCTTGCCCCAGTGCTGCTGCGCATACGCCAGCCCCGCCACCGAGCCCGGCACCGCAATCGCCTTGTATCCGATAACGCTTAGGTCCTTGATCAGGTTGCCGTTCTTGTCGAGATACATGTCGGGCGTCGCCTTCGAAGGAGCCTTCTCGCGGTAGTCGAGGAAGTGCAGTTCGCCGTCGGGCCTGCGGAATAGCATGAATCCGCCTCCGCCAATGTTGCCCGCCTTAGGATGCGTCACCGCCAGCGCAAATCCCACCGCGACGGCGGCGTCGACTGCGTTTCCCCCCGCCTTCATGATCTCCACCCCGGCATCCGTTGCATCCGGCTGGACCGAAGCCACCATCGCCTTGGGAGCATGGCTGGGGCGCAGCATTGTGCCAGCCAGCGCCTGAGCACACAGGGTAAATACCGCGATTTGGTGCAGGACAGAACGCGTCAACTTCATAGGGAATCGGTCGGAAAGACGTCACCGAAGCTCAAGTCCACAGAGCCTTACGGCAACGCAAGCCAAGTATTCGAGGCTAGCCCACGGCACTGGCTGAGTCAACTTCGCGTCCTGGTAGACAAGATTTTGTTAGCCCTTGGTTTGTACGCTTTTGCAGACTGAGGCAGGGAGGGTGGTCTCCGAACCTTCGCGGCGCTGCAGCTACCGCTTCGCAACTTCGCGTGCGGCCTGCATGACGCTCTTCTGCCAGCGCATCTCGCCTGCCCAGTAGAGGCTGATTTCGTGGCCGTCGGGGTCGTTCAGGTACGCGTGCCGCCAGCCCCATTCCATCATGCGCGGCATTTGTGTGATATAGAAGCCCTTGCGGATGAGCTTTTGGCAGAAATCATCGAGGTCGCGAACCTCGAAGTAGAGGCGCACTCCTTCGCTGGCGATCGATGCGCTCGCGCCAGCCTGATGCAGGGCGATGGTGCCATCGCCACTAGGGGCACGCAAGCGTGCATAGACCGGCGTAGAGTCAAAGCGAAAATCCTCGATGAGCTTAAAGCCGAGCAAGTCGCGATAGAAGCCGAGCGCGCGGTTCACATCCTTGACGTAAATCATCGCGTGATTGAAAGTCAGCTTGCCGTGGGCACCTGGAGGCGAAGATACCGCAGCTTTCTTCGGAGCTGATTTCGCCTGCGTTTTGGAAGCGAGGGGTTTCCTCGCCCGCGTCTTCGAAACTTTTGCGGCTTTTGCTTTCGCGAGCTTTGCCGCACTCCGAATGCTCGATTTTTTCGCTGCCTTCTTTACGGCTTGCTTCGGCATTGGGCCACCTCGCATCTGACCGCTAAACGGCGCAAGTATGTTCAGCAGCCTGCATGTCTGTCAAGCAGGTTTCAGTTCCGCGGGAATCATTTTGTTGGGCAGTTGCAATATTTCTCCAGCCACTTGGCCTCCTCACGGACTTTAATCTTTCCGTGCCAGGGATTCAGGTCGAGTGAGTGTCCCTCATCGGGAAAGATGAGCAGGGAGCTGGGAATTCCCAGCACATGCAGCGCGTGCTCTAGCAAGTAATCTTCGGCGACCGCGACGCGGATGTCGTCTCCACCGGCGACAACATGAGTCGGCGTTTTCACCTTGTCGAACTGAAAGATAGCCGCTTCATCGATGTAGTTCTGCTTGGCTTTGGGATCCCACATGAGCCCGCCAAGGAAAAACGAGTCGTCAAAAGTGGTATCGTCATTGCCCCAATTGCCGACGTGCTCCACCGCGCCTGCTCCCGTTACCGCCGCCTTGAACTGGTTCGTCTGGGTGATAAGCCAGTTGGTCATGTAAGCCCCGTAGCTGTAGCCACCAATCGTCATCTGCTGGGGATTGGCGCTACCAGCCTTCACCAGCGCTTCGACCCCGCTGAGAATGTCGCGTCCAGGTGCTGACACGATCTTCGGCACGATACCTAGTGCGAACTTGTCGCCGTAACCGGCCGAGCCGCGATAGTTAGGGCGAAAGACCAGCCAGCCCTGGCTCGCAGCGTACATCCCCCAGTTGTACCAATCGGCGCCGAAGTAGTTGCCGTCGGCGTCCATAGGGCCGCCATGGATGAGCACAAACAGCCGCAGGTTCTTGGCTTCGAACTGGCCTGGAGGATAAAGAAGATAGCCTTCGACTGGAGTGCCGTCATCCGAAGTCCAGCGGAAAACCGTGCCCTTGGGCAGATCACGCTCGGTGAACAGCTTGTTGAAAGAGGTGATGGGTCGCGCGCTGCTGAGTTGTTCGGTGCCCTCCGCCACGTAAACCTCGGTGGGCTTGTCCACCTCCGAGTACGTGAATGCGATATGGGAAGAGTTCATTGCGGTGGCAACATGAGCGTAGGTCCCGGCCCAGCCGTTGAGTTTCTGGAAAGGCGCTTGCGGTGTAGTTTGCTGGTAGAGCGCGGTCTCCGTGCCGAGCACTCCCGGAGCGAGCAGGGAACCGTTCGACTCCAAGGCATAATGAGTAACCCCGCCTTCAAAGTTGGCGGCCCAGCGAGTGGGCTTGCCCGTCGCGACATCAACCGAGTAAACGCGCGGCTGAACGTCGGCGTAGCTGCCCTCGACCGAACCCTGGTCGACTACGAAGAGTACACTTTTGCCGTCCGGCGACCATTGCAGATCGCCCTCGAGAGCTTCGTTGCTGGTAAGTTGGCGGGCAGCGTTTTGTGGCCCTGCTTTAGTCGTACCGGCGACATAGACTTCGATTTCCTTAAGAGCTTCAAATCGCTGCGAAATGCTGTCGGTAGCAAAGGCTGCAGAGTTGCCATCCGGCGAAACAGCCATGCTCTTGATTCGATAAGGCGAAGAAACCACAATTTCTGCGCCCGGAGTTTTCGCTGTCTCTTCCTCTTCATCTTTGTCTTTCTTGTTCTTTTTGCTTTTTTCCTCTTTCTTCGACTCGCGCACGCCAAGTTCAATCTGGTGCTTCAGGGCTTCCGCGATCTCGATGCGCGAGATGACGTCGCCGCGTTCCTGCTCGCGGTAGCGGACGACGTCTTTCCACTGCTCCTTATACTCGTCCTTCTGCTTCTTGGACCACGGAGTTCGCGTCGCGAAATACAGCCGTTTTGAGTGCGGCTCCCAGGCAAAAGTGTGTACATCTTCTTCGCCCCGCGTGACTGGAAAGGCTTCGCCGCCGTTCACAGGGATCAGATAAAGGTGCGTGACACCGTTCTTGTCCTCGGAATCGGAGGAGTCGTCTTTTGAGGAAGCCGATTCGTCATCGCCCAGGCTGCGGTCGGAGAGAAATGCGATCCATTTGCCGTCCGGAGACCATTGCGGCTCTGAGTCATGTCCGGATTGAGTGAGAGGCGTCACCGACCCATCGCTGTCGCGCCACAACCAGAGGTCCTCGCGAAAGCGTTGTGCGTCCCAGTCTGCGCGTCTGGTGGCAATTACGACCATGTGACCGTCGGGAGATAAAGCCACATGGCTGATATCCACGGCATTGAAGAACTCGTCGAGGGTCAGACGTGGCCTGGAAGACGAGGCGAACAGGAGCGGCGTGAAGGCAAGGAGTATCGGAGCTATACCTCGAAACAAGAGCTGTCGGGGGAGAATGATCATCAGGAAAAGTAGTTTTGGCGGTGGGGTGATTATAAACGGCGGCAACGGTAGCGTGCCGGTGCGACCGGGCAACGGGTATCTCCCCTTTTCCCCTAATCGTGCATTCGTCACACCGCCCCGTGTCAGCCGTCACTGCCTAGGAGTGATAAAGAGGGTTACAAAGAAGATGGATGCCCATGATTTCCACTGAGAGGTAGTCGGATGTTTGCCCTGTTTCCGATAGCCTTGTTCGTTATCGGCGCGATCTTGTTGGTTGCACTTCCGATCGGCATCAGCTTGCAATCGTACTTTCGCCATCGCGGCCAGCGCACAGTGGTATGTCCGGAAAATCAGGAACCCGTCACGGTAGAGCTCGACAACAAATATTCCTTCCGCACTGCCCTGCGAGGCCAGCAGCACCAACGACTGCAATCGTGCTCACGCTGGCCAGAGAATGGCGAATGCGGGCAGGAGTGCCTTGCCCAGGTCGATCCGACTCCGGAAAACCTGGAGAGATTGCTGCAGAAATGGTATCAGGGAAAGACGTGTAGTCTTTGTGATCGCCAGTTGTCTCCCGCAGACTGGAGGCGCGGTCGGCTGGCTCTGTTAAACGAAAAAGAGAAACTTTTCGAGTTACGTCACATGCAGCTGGGTGACATTCCTTCGGCGCTGGATCACATGGCTCCGCTGTGCTGGAATTGCCATCAGGAAGAAAGGGCAAGGCAGGCTACGCCGCCGCGTTTGCTCAAAGGAGACCGGCGCAAACTGAGTTCGGGGATTGGCGAATAGTCCACCCCGGCTGCGGCTGTTTCCAGGCTGCCTCAAATGTACTTTTCGTCTCCCGCATTCCCAGTCTCTTAGCTGCCAGTTCCGCTGCGCAAGCCGGGTTACAATTCCAGTGATCAATCATGAAGAAGATCTTGCCGCTATCGATTTTGTTTCTGGTGGTTTTGCCGGGTATGGGCCAGGCTCCGCCGACAGGTACCAACCCGTCGGCGAAGACTCGTCCAACATCGCCCTTAGCTGATTACGCCGGAGAA
>Ga0126383_10000949_pt1 | contig 17217 bp, 15 predicted proteins | sample PanSoiMetPlot_35_FD_96882 | JGI IMG/M metagenome (GOLD analysis project Ga0126383, IMG submission 96882) | Tropical forest soil microbial communities from Panama - MetaG Plot_35 | ecosystem: Environmental > Terrestrial > Soil > Tropical forest > Bulk soil | place: Panama | collected 2016-02-17
ATCCAGTCTTCGTGCAGCAGGTGCTCGGTGCTGACGAGCCAGTAACGCAGCACGTCAAAAAATCCGCGCTCCCGCACATCGGCCGGGGCGTCAAGATAGCGAGGGAAGGAACGAACGGCTTTCTTGTAAACTTCGAAGAACAAGCCATCCTTGCTTCCGAAGTGCTGAAAGATCGAGCCCTTGGCGATACCCAGTCCGGCGGCGATATCGCCCACCCGGGCGGCATGGTACCCCTGCTCGGCGAAATGGCGCATGGCGGCGTCAATAATACGGGCTCGCTTGCCTTCGGAACGGGGACGCGGTGGCATATGACGATAGCGCGGCGGTGATACTATGCTGCTTCCGATTCCACTCATCGATTGACCTCAAGTCACGGTACTCTATCCAAAACTGGTAACAATTTCAATTCTATTTTTGGCGGGTCTACGCTAATGTATTGCTGCTTCGAGCGATCCGTATTGACTTCAGGTCAGAGGGTATGAAAGGTTGACTCCCCAGGCCAGGTACGACGCGATTGTAATCGGCGGCGGGCACAACGGATTGACCGCTGCCGCTTATCTCGCACGCGGCGGGCTGAAGACGCTGGTACTGGAGCGGCGGGACATCGTGGGCGGGTGCTGCGTGACGGAAGAGATCGCCCCCGGCTGCCGCGTCTCCAGCACTTCTTACGTGGCCAGCATGTTGCGTCCGGAAGTAATTAAAGATCTGCGCCTGGCCGAGCAGGGGCTGCGCATGGTGCCCTGTGATCCGGCCCTTCAGGTGGCCTTCCCTGACGCGCGGGTAGTTCCCTGGTGGGCTGACCGCGACCGCGCCGTGGCGGAGTTTCGCAAGCATTCGCCGAAAGACGCCGAAACCTTCGTTCGGGTGGATGATCTTCTGAAGAAACTGGCTCGGTACCTGCAGCCCTTCTTCATGGAACCTCCGCCGGAAGCCCACACCGCCGGCATCGAAGGATGGTCGGATCTCTATCGCGTAAGCAAGCGCTTTCGCGGAATTTCGAGCCGCGAAATTTCGCAGCTGATTTCGTTTCTCACAGGAAGCCTGGGCGAGTTCCTGGATCGCAACTACGAGTCGGAAACCATCAAGACTTTGTTTCTGGCGAACAACGTTTATGGAAAGCACGGCGGGCCGTATCAGCCGGGCACCGCGATCGGACTGCTCTTTCACCTGCTCAGCGGTGGAGAGCACGAACTGCAGGGTTTCTGCGGACACGTAATGGGTGGCATGGGCGCCATCACCCAGGCCTTGGCCCGGTCGGGGGAAAAACTCGGCGTCGAGATCCGAACGTCGGTTTCCGTGTCACAAATCATGACGCGCAACGGGAGGGCCATAGGAGTCGCTCTCGAGGACGGAAGCGAGATCCGCGGGCGCATCGTTCTGTCGAACGCCGATCCCAAAAGGACGTTTCTCGGAATGCTGCCGGCCAGCGAGCTGCCGGCCGAGTTTGTGCAGGCAGTTCGCGGTATCAAAATGGATGGCCCTTGCGCCAAGGTCAACATGGTGCTGGCAGAAGAACCGCGCTTCCGGGGGACTTCTCCGTCGGCGACGCCGCTGGAGCGAACCTTTTACACCATCGTGCCCTCGCTTGAGTTTGCCGAACGCTGCTACGACGTTGCCAAGTTCGGCGAAATTCCCGAAGAACTCTGGGTCGATTGTGTTGTCTCTTCAAACGCCGACTCGTCGCTTGCCCCTGCGGGCAAACATATCCTCACCTGCTTCGTGCAGTACGTGCCATATCGTTTACGGGAGGGCACGTGGGACGAGAAACGCGAGCTGCTCGGCGACCGCGTGGTGAAGAAGATCGCCGAGCACGCGCCCAATGTCCCGGGAGCGATTCTCGCCCGCCAGGTGTTGACCCCACTCGACCTGGAGCGCACTTACGGCTTGACCGAGGGGAACATCTTCCATGGGGATCTGACGCTGGGGCAACTCTTCTTCATGCGGCCGGTGGCAGGATGGTCGCGGTACCGCACTCCGATCGCCGGCCTTTATTTGTGCGGTGCAGGGGCCCATCCCGGCGGGGGCGTCACCGGGGCGCCAGGCCATAACGCAGCCCATCAAGCCTTGCGCGACTGGAAGAAAGGGCCTCATAACGGAGATCGCGCATGAACAACGTTTGTGACATGACTCCCGGCTCCCCTGCGATTCTCGGCGAGATTCCCGAGGTTCGTGGCTTGTACACTTCAGCCGGCTTTTCGGGGACAGGGTTCAGGATTTCGCCGGCGATCGGACCGCTGATGCGGGAGTGGCGGCTCGATGGCGGCGGTAAAATTCCGCGAGAACCGGTTCGTCGACAGAGAGCCGATCAAGGCAGACTTGAGCAGGTCGCCGATTGATTCTTGATTCTCCTGGAGACAAAGCTCCGCTGCGTCTCGAAAGGACAGGAAACGCGCATGAAAAAGAAGGGCATTCTGGAACGCCTGAAGGAAGGGCCGGTCCTCGGCGACGGCGGCTATCTGCTCGAGTTGGAAAAGCGGGGATGGGTGCGCGCCGGTCCGTTCACTCCGGAGGTCGTCCTCACCTGTCCCGACGCCGTGCGGGAGTTGCATGTGGAGTTCCGTGAAGCGGGAGCGGACGTGCTTCAGGCCCTGACTTTCTACGCCAGCCGCGACAAGCTGGCCACGGTCGGCCTCGAGAATCGTCTCGAGGACCTGAACCGGGCGGCGGTGCGCATCGCCCGGCAGGCGGCCGGGGACAAGTGCCTGGTGGCCGGCAACCTCAGCCTGACGTGGATGTATGAGCCCAACAGTCCTTCCGCAGCGGACCAAGTCCGCAGAACGTTCGACGAACAGCTGGCAGTGCAGGTCGATGAGGGAGTGGACTTCATCATCGGAGAAACCTTCTCCTTCCTGGGAGAGGCTCTGCTCGCTGTGGAGCGTGGAAAGAAGACCGGCCTGCCAGTCATGGTGACGATCTGCTTCGAGAACGAAGACGAGACCAGCGATGGCCACGGCGCATCCGATGCGGCCCGGGCGTTGATGGATGCCGGCGCCGATATCGTGGGCATGAACTGCCTGCGGCCTCCCGAGCACATGCTGCGGCCGATGGAGGAGATGCGGCGTGCGGTCCCGGGCTATTTAGCCTGTCAACCTGTCGGCTACCACACTCCGAGCAGCAGTCCGGACTTTACCAGTCTCCCCGCCTTCCCCCTGGCGCTCGATCCCTTGCAACTGACGCGCACGGAGATGGGCGAATATGCGATCAAGGCGCGTGACATTGGGATCAACTACATCGGATCGTGCTGCGGTTCGGTTGCGATCCATGTGCGGGAGATGGCACGCGTCCTGGGCAAGCTCGCAGACGACCGGAGGGTTTGGAAGAAAGGCGGCCAAAAACCGATGTCGGCATACGAATACTACGGACACGATAAAGTGGCCACGTAGCCCGAACTGATGGAGTCACCAGGGCCGGCGGAAACGCCGGCCCTTTCTTCATCCGAGTGCCGAACCTAAAGTCCTGCATACTGCCGTCCGGTGGAAAAGTCCCGGGACTCATCGCTTGGAACGGGCCAGCAGCGGTACCCGTTCTGAGTTACCGTCAGCTTACGCGTGCGGAGAGCAGGGGTTGTCATCGTCAGATCAAACAATTGTCATTTTCTTGTTAACCCAGGCTAGGGCTGGTCGTAGGCGGGGTTCTGGGCGGGGGTGGGCCTGTCGTAGTCCTGCCCGTACTTATTTTTGTGCGCTTGGGGAACATAATCGGCGATCAGGTGGAACACTCCCAGGGTCGAATTACTTTCCGATACCGTAACCTCCCGGCTCAGTGCCCTTAGAGTCTCCGGCAGTGCGGCTTCGTACCAGAAATGCAGGGTGTAACGACCGGCGGGGACCTTGGGAATGATCACTTCACCGCGGTGATCGGAAATTCCGTAAAAGGTCGTGTTTAGCGCCAGCACCACGGCGCTCATCTGGGGATGGATGTTGCAGAAGATAAAGGAGACTCCTGGCCGGTCAAAGCGCACATCGCGGGTGGTTCCGGCCTCATAGAGACCGAGGTCAAATCGCTTGCCCTCAAACAGCGAAAAGACATTGTGGAAGAAGGGATCGTGATTGGGAAATTCCACCACCGATCCCACGGGAACGACCACAATGTGCGGCCGGAAGCTTTTGTTCAGCTGCACCAGGCGAGGATGCGGCTGGGCAGAGGTAGGGTCACCCTGCCTTGAGGCGATGTCCGGCGTGAGCCACAGAACCACGTTTTCCGCCTTTAGGGCGTGATTTGTCCTGGGATCCTTCCGCTCTAGCGTCACGCGCGCGGTCAAGGTGAGATCTTGGGCGAGAGTGTACCCGCCCAGCAACAGCACAAACCATGCGACATGGATCAGCGGGCGTGGCATCTCAGAAGAGGATCCCCATCATCAGGTTGACCTGATCGGCAGTCCAGCTGCCATCACTGATATCAAAGGTGCGCAGGTGGCGATATTCTGCAGAGAATAGCAAGCTGGAGCGCGGGCGGAAAATGAAATTGACCAGCGATCCGCGATTGCGGACGAGCGTGAACGCCGAATAGCCTGGCGTGTTGCTGAAGGCACGCACATCGCTCGAGTAAGGATTATCCTGGCCGTAGGCGCCGTTAAATTCGAGTTTGGAGGTGGCGCGGTACTTCAGTTGCGCCCACCCGCCAACCGAATCGAGACCGCTGACTCTTGTCGAAGCATAGGCCAGGGGACCGCTGGTCAAAACCGTCTGACCGATAGCGCCCCCCAGTCCTCCCACCGCGTCTCCGCGGTAGGCCTCTGCCGAGAGCGTCCACTTTGTCGCCAGCGGGAGTTCCACGTCTGCCACACCGGCCCAGCCGTCCACGTGACGGCCGAAACCCCAATCCTGTCGCCCGTAGTATCCACCGGCACCCAGTGTAACCGGCTGACCAAAGAGCGTGCTGGACCAAGCCACGCGCGCCGCGTAAGCCGGCTGACTTGAACTCTCGCCCGCCTGCGGGGCCCGCAGGTAGGGATACATGGGCAGTTCTCCTGTCAGGTTGTCGAGGATGCCGCCTTGTACCGTGATGTTCTGTCTCTCCCCCAGGTCGAAACGATGTTCCACCCGAACTTGCGGTGTCCAGGCCCAGAGATTTCCGGCATAGCCGAATGTGGGAACCGCCAGCGAGGCGAAAGAGGTAGGAGACAATGGTGAAACAAACAGGTTGTCTTGGCCTACAACCACCGATGAGCGCTCCCAGTCCAGACGCATGCTGGCGATGCGCAACCGTACCAGGCCAAAATTCACTCCGTTGCTGGTTTGGGGAAATCCGCCGGAGAAATCCAGTTGCAGGTCCGCGCTGGTCTTCGCTCCCGCGACTCGCGGACCAAATGCTTCAAGCCCGATTTCCGATTGGCGAAGGGTGGCACCAAAGTTCCCCTTGGGATCGAGCGGTCCCGCCCCGGTCGCCCAGTTGGGAAAATCCTGGTTGTCGGTGACGCCGCGATTGCTGAACAGATTCAGCAGCACGATTCCGGAGAGGCGGAGGCGGTATTTCGAGGCGCTTTCGACTTTGGTCTGATACTGATCGTCAACCTTGGCGGCGAGCAGGTGAGTCGAGTCCTCCAGCGCCGCAACACGATCGTCGAGAGAGGCGGGTTGCGACGCGGAGGGGGTGTTTTCCGCCGCGGGCGCCGCGGAAGGCGGTACAACCGCGGGCTGTGGAGGAACGGCCGCGGTAGCCAACTGGCTGCGTGTTTCCTCCAGTTGGTGTTTCAGCTCCGCAGTTTCGGCGCGATATTGTGCGGCTTCTGAACGGATTTCCGATACCGCTTCGCGCAATTCCCTTACCTGTTCCTGCAGTTCGCGCACGGCCGCCGTGGTCGCGTCTGGCGGCGCCGAAGTACCGGCAGGCGTTGTCTGTTGTGCCATCCCCAGGTTGGCGACTAGCACCACTGGCAGCGCATAGAGGGATCTCCGTATGCCCACCCACAAACCATTCCCCTGCTTCACAATTCGCCTCCCACAGAAAATCCTGGAAGTTGTTGCATGCGAACTCAGCAAGACGGTTTGAAACCCGGATTTCGACACCCGCAAGGAGAATGCTAATCCGATGGTGCGTTGCGGGTCGGCGTCACACGCGGGGGCGCTGGCTTCCCATCTCCCCGGATTTCGCTTACGCCCTCGGCGGAGGAAGCCAGAGGCAGAACGATTCGGAAAACAGTGCCTGTTTCAGAAGTTTCTTCCACCGCCACGTCGCCGCCGTGATCCTGGACGATCTTGTGCACCACCGTCAAACCCAGACCGGTGCCGTTTTCCTTCCCGTAACTGACGAAGGGTTCGAACAGGCGATCGCGAATCGACGCGGGGATCCCGGGTCCGTTGTCCGTAACTCGAACTTCGACAGCATTGGGAATTTCCCGCAACTCGACCTCGACGTGGCCTGTCTCGCCGCTGACCGCTTCGCAAGCATTCAACAAAAGATTGTAAAGGGCCCGCTCAAGCTTTCTGGAATCGAACCACCCCATATTATTACCCACCTGAGTTACCGAAATATGTACCCGGTGAAAATCGGGATGGGTACGGATCGATTGCACCACCCGGTCGACAACTTCCTTGACGCTCCCGTAGCTGGGACGCAGAGATTCGCGCGTGCGCGAGAACTCCAGGAGCGAATCGATCAAATCGGTCATGGAGTTCACTGCGGTACGCACTTCCTGATAGAGCTCCTCCCGCTGCTCGGTCGAGAGACGGTTCTCGCAGAGGAACTCCGCATTGGCCACAATCGCGGCAAGCGAATGACGCAGATCGTGAGAAATGGAACTTGCCATGCGGCCGATGGTAGCCAACCGCTCGGCTTCCAGCAGTTCCTGCTGGGTCTTGAGCAGGCTGTCCCGCATACGGTCGAAGGCACGAGTGACTTCGGCGACTTCATCCCCACCGCGACGGTCGAGCGGATAATCGTAGTCGCCCTTTTCGAGAGCCCGCACGCCTTCGACCAGGTTCCCCAGGGGACGCGTAATGGTGTGGGAGATCAGGAATACAAGGGCGCTGCCTCCCAGCACCGCGACCAACCCCAGCGCCAGCAACAAGTGGTTCAGGCTGTCGAGAAAGAGGGTGGCTTGATCGTAGGACTTCAAAACGCTGAGACGCACCGAGGGAGTCTTACCCGGTGCCAGTTCGAGGGAAGTGCCCAGGAACCGCTCGTCGCCCAACTGCACCTCCGCCGCCTCCGAGGTGAAGGGAATCGTTCGCATGGCGCGCTGCCGGGCCAGCTCCGCTTCCTGAGCCGGAGCCAGCGTGCTGCGAACTACGATGTCGCCATAGGAAAACACAACCTGGCTGGCGGCAATGCGGCTGACCTGAGAGGCCACGCGGTCGTCAATTTCATAGCCAATCACCAGAAATCCCAGCAACTGATTCTCCGCAGCCGGTCCGAAGTAGATTGGCTTCAGAAAGACCTCGTAGAGTTGCTGGCCCCCGTACCACCACTGTTCCAGGCCTTCCTGTGCAAGCGACGCCGCCAGCGCTCCCTGAGCCATTTTGCGTTCGAGGCCGGGCGAGGCGGTGTGCAGTGCGACGACCCGGCCGGTGCGATCAGCCAGGACGAAGATGTCGCTTCCTGCGAGCTGCCACAGATCCTTCGAAGCATCCTGGATAGTGGCGTCGTGATTTGTCGTCATCAACGCCCGCAGGTTGGGCAGGTCGGCCAGTAACTCCGCCGAATGCGTGAGCGTGAGTTCGCGTTCCCGCTGAAAATTCTGAAAGGTGCTTGCGGAGTTCTGCAGATCGGCGAAAATGCCCTTCTTCACCTGGTTCTGCACACTGCTGCGCACCAGCAAGAGACTCACACAAGTCAAGCCGGCGGAAATCAGGAGCATGGACAGCAGAAACTTGGTGCGCATTCGCAGCTTCAGCATGCGCTCTCCCGCGACTGTCGAGTTCCTTGCGGTCCGAATTCAGCGGACAAACTTGTATCCCATGCCATGAACGGTGCGGAAATGCACCGGATTTGCCGGATCCTTCTCCAGCTTCTGGCGCAGTTTCAGAATGTGGTTGTCCACCGTACGGGTGGAGGGATAGTTCTGATACCCCCACACCTCGTTCAGCAGTTCATCGCGCGAAATGACGCGCTCGGCATTCTGAATAAAGAACTTGAGGGTCTTGAATTCCTGCGCGGTGAGCCCCACGGGCTGCCCGTCGCGCAGAACCTCCATCTTGGTAAAGTCGATGGAGATGCCGTCAAATGCGATGACTTCGCCACCGGGGGTCCTCACCGTGCGGCGCACCGCAGCTCGCACCCGCGCCAGCAGTTCGCGCGGGCTGAACGGTTTGGTCACATAGTCGTCGGCGCCCAGTTCGAGCAGAAGGACTTTGTCGGACACATCGCTGGCGGCGCTCAACACGATGATGGGAATCGCGGGAGACTGACTCTTGATTTCCCGGCAGACATCACGCCCCGAAATGACAGGCAGACGCAGATCCAAAACAATTGCGGCCGGCGCTGCACTGCGAAAGGCTTCGAGAGCCGATTTTCCGTCCGCACTGATTTCCACCGTAAAGCCTTCTGCTTCGAAAAGACGACGCAACGCCTTCTGGACGGCGCGATCATCCTCCACTACCAGAATCCGCTCCATTCCGAACACTCCTGGCTCGACGCGAGTAAGGCTTGCGCTCAGAGTCTCCGGCAGCCGCGCAGACGCCAAACTCCGGCTGGCTTCTGATCTCATCCTCAGGTCCTCCGCAATGCAAGTGAACAGCCTGGTCCCTGGAGGATTAAGCTTACTATCAGACAACACTCGTAAGTCTCTGCAAACCAAAAAGATGACATATTTTTTACAACCTGGGGACAAGTAAGAGACAAAATGCGCTGATCGCTTGATTCTAAGCGCGAAAGCAGCTTTGCTTGTGGTTACTAGGCGGGGTTCGAGCGGTAGGCCCAATCGATCGGATCTCGATCCCTGACGTCGCGGGTGGCAAGGTCCACCAAGCGGTGCGTCGGAGCCAGTGAACAGACCGGATCCGTCCCTCTCGCGTCTCCGGTGATGAGAAACGCCTGGCAGCGGCACCCGCCGAAGTCTTCGCTTCGGCGATCGCAACTGCGGCAGGGTTCCATCATCCAGTCCTCGCCGCGAAAACGTTGGAACGCCTCGGACTCCGTCCATATCCACTTGACGGGGTGATCGCGGACGCTGGCGAACTGCATTCCGGGGATTACCCCCGCGGCGTGGCAAGGGAGGACGCGCCCGGCGGGATCAATCAGCAGCAGGCGCCGGCCCCATCCCCCCATGCAGGCTTTGGGATAGCGGGCGTAGTAATCGGGGACGACGCAATCGATTCTGATTTTGCCGGCAAGTCTCTGCTGTGCCGCCCCGACAATACCCATCGACCGTTCGACCTGCTCGCGCGTGGGCAGGAGAAACGAGCGATTCTCGAGCGCCCAGCCGTAGTACTGCGCGTGGGCAATTTCCATGCGCTCCGGGCCCAGATCCTCAATGAAGGCGATCATCTCCGCGAGGTGATCCAGGTTCTGGCGATGGACGACGAGATTCACGGTAAACGCGATCCGGAATTTGCGGATGATGCCGGCCAGCGCCACCTTATGAGCGTGCGCATGGGTGCCGGCGATCCAGTTCGCTTTCGTCTCTCGTGAATCTTGAAAGCTCAGTTGGATGTGATCCAAGCCCGCTTCCACCAGTCCTGGCAAACGTTGTTCGGAGAGCCCGATTCCGGAGGTAATGAGATTGGTGTAAAGACCGGCGCTGTGCGCTGATCGAATCAACTCCCGCAGATCCGGACGAGCCAGCGGTTCGCCACCCGTTAAATGCGCGTGCAGAACTCCCAGCTCTCGGGACTCGCGAAAGATCCGGGCCCATTCCTCCGTGGACAGCTCGGCCCGGGCAGCAATCATTTCGAGCGGATTCGAACAGTAGACGCAGTGCAGCGGGCAGCGGTGGGTAATCTCGGCGATGAGAGCCAGAGGGTCGGGAATCATCAGTAGTCCACAATGCGCTTCTGCTGCAGGCTCTCCAGGAACACGGCAACATCCCCGCCGATTTTCGCTCGATCGGCACCCGGGTAACGCAGAGCCAGCGAGGCGACAATTTCCCGCAGGTTGCGCTCGCCATCGCACAGCTCAAGAATGCTGCGGCCCGTAGCCTGCAGCCGGATCATTCCCTCGGGATAGAGGATCACCGGCTCTTCTCCGTGCGATCCCCAACGGCATCCGACAGCCAGGCGCGGACGACTCTCGTCGGTAGGTACTGCCAAGACTAAGGCTCCTCCATACGGAATGCGCCGGGTGGGGGCCATCCGGGTTCGACGTAGGCGAAGTACAGGGCGTCCAGCTGCGCCCACAGAATGTCGCACTTGGTGCGCAGGGCAGCGATCACCAGTTCCTGCTCCGCGCGGCCGCGCGCATGTTCAGTCACCCAGTGGAGCGCGAACTGCGCGTCCTCGGGCGCCTGCCCCAGGCGGGCGGTGAAATAATCAAGCCCTCCTGACAACCACGAATAATGCTGCCGCAGGCGATCCATGCGCAGGGCGATGAGATCGCGGGAAAACAGTTCGGTCAGCGACGATGCAACTGCCTCGAGCAAGGAGCGATCCCGGACCAGATCGAGGTAGGCGTCCACGGCATAGCGAACCCCCGGGAGAACCTCATCTCCGCACACCACGCGCTCGCGCTCGAGGCCCGTCGCCTCCGCCAGGCGAATCCAGCGTTCGATTCCGCCCTGGTGCGCTGCGTCGCCGTCATGGTCCACAATGCGCTTGCGCCAGGCGCGGCGGAATTCCGGATCTTGGCTGCGCGAGAGGATGATCGCATCTTTGATCGGAATCCGGCTTTGATAGTAGTGGCGATTGAGCGCCCACGCCTGCATTTGCCCGCGGCTCAACTGTCCCTCGTGCATCATCAAATGAAACGGATGCTGATGGTGATATCGCTCTTCTCCCACGGCGCGCAGGCGCATCCGCAGCTGTTCAGGAGTCAGAACAGGTGGGTTGTCGGCGGTTACAGGTCCACGCGCCATCCGTCCTCCGCGATTTCCCAACCAGCGGCGCGAACTTCGCGATACTCAGCTCCCGACTCATCCAGCATGGGGTTGGTGTTGTTCACATGAATGTAGATCTTACGTGGTCTTCGCAGGCACGCCAGCTGCTTCAGACTACCCTCCGGCGAAGATACCGGAATGTGCCCCATTTCCCCTGCGGTAGCGCCGCCGCCTTGGATCCGGGGAAGCTCGTCGTCGCTCCAGAACGTCCCATCAAACAGTATCAGGTCGGCTTTCTCAAGCCGCTCGATCAAGGCTTGGTCGATTGCCGGGGTGGCGGGCAGGTACGCCAATCGCGAACCAGTCACCCCAGTTACGACCAGCCCCAGCGTCGCCTCCTCGGGGCCCAGGCTGGCTTTTTCGTGCACATAAATAGGATACCGGGAGCCGAGAGAAAACGGCTCACAACGCAGTCCGGAATCCTCGCCGGTCATTGATGTCAGAGCAAAGCTCTCGCCCGGGCGGATATCGCTCCAGGCCACCTGGTTTGCCTGACGATTGAGCATCCGGAAAACCGAATTGTCCTGGCGCAGGATCCGCTCGACCGAGGGCGTCGAATACACCCGGAAGGGCTGCAGTTCCCGCAGGGAGAGCAGGCCGACGATGTGATCGAGATCGGCGCTGGTCAGAACCACCCCGGCAATGGGGGAATTTCGGCTGCCGCGGTTGGGGTGAAAGGCGAAGTTCCGCTCAATCTGCACTCGCAGATCGGGAGAGGCGTTGAGCAAAAACCAGGATGTGTCACGACCGCTGACGGCAACCTGCGTTTGCGTGCGCGGCCTTCCGTGAAAGGTCCCGGCTCGCAAGGAGTCGCAGTTGGCGCAGGAGCAATTCCATTGAGGGAAGCCCCCGCCGGCGGCGGAGCCGAGGATTTCAATGCGCATCCGTACGGATTACAGCGAGGCGCTCGCGTACGTATTGATCTCGCAATTGAGGCAAATCTCTTCGAACTGTGGCGTCGTCCATTCCATGGTCGTATTCCCCACCGGCGCTATTGTCATACGAATCGCCCCGCTCTGTCTACACTTGTGGTGTGAAAAATCCTGCACATGACGGCCGAGGTACTTCCGGGGGAATCCCCCAACTGACAACGTCGGTGTCAGCGTGGTATATAAGAGGAAAGCATTCATTACCAGCATAGTTGACAGGAGCCCGCAATCATGGATCCCTTGCATCGCAAGACCCCAGCTTACGACCCGAAGATCGGCCGGGACTGCCAGTTCTGCCGCAACTTCGACCCTGGGTTTGATGACCGTAAGCCCGTCGACCGCAGGGTTGTAGAGACCATGGGAGATACGGCCGCGGCGCACCTTACCGAAGACGGCTATGTGAAGCACCGGATTGCGGAACTGATGCGCCTGCGTGGCAACCTGGCAGCGGCCTGAAGATTCATTTCCATTGGATGATTTTTGCCTCGGCGCACGCATTCAGATAATCGGCCACCAGCTCGAGGGGCAGCGGGGCGTATTCCGCCGAAACCGCATCCCGAATCTCGCCTACGTTTCGTGTGCCGTTCACGAAGTTGACAATTTCGTAGGCATACAGCTCTGACTGATCCTGGGTGTTCACGAGCGGAGAGGCTTCGCCGTTCAACAGCCTGATCCTTCCGAGGCGCTCCGATCCCAGACGCGCGCGAAGCACATTGTCGTTCTGATAGGTCAGTGGTCCGAAATCCCCAATCCGCACCGGCACTTGTTTTGCGGTTGCGTCTTGAGGCCAGGGTGCGGTCGGCGCAATGGCTCGGATTCCTTTGGCGCGAGCGGCCGCGGTGAGCGTGCTGTAAAGTTCCGAGGCATGTTGGGTGAGCGCCTTCACTCCATCCGCGTCGGCGTCCGAAGAGCCTCCAGCCAGGGCAACCAGGGAATGCAAGGCGCCTATCTCGCGGGTCAAAACCTGGGTAACCAGGTTGCGCGCTTCATACCATGAATGCACCGGGTCTCCCGGCAGGTCCATCCACTCCCGCGCCTGCGGCAGGCGTTGGGCCAGCCTCGCTTCGCCTTGCGCAATGAAGTAGGGCAACAGCTGCGGCAGCTCGGATGCGTCGAGATTGGCGTACACGTAACCGGAAGCCGCGCCCAGCAGGGCAACGCGCCGCAGCTTGGTCGAGTCAATCTGCTGAAGGCTGTCATGGTCGGTATGGATATAAATGTCGGGCCAGTCCCGGAGGTAGAGTGCGGGAACGGCGATGGTTGACGAATCGTAATCGTCATGATCGCTGCCCGACGAGTACGGTGTCACGTCCGCGATGAACTGGTTCCTTGTTCCCAGGTCTCCGAGGCGGGTTTCGACCACCGCCGTGTCGGCCCCCTCTCCGCTCTCCGCGTAGTTCCCTGCTCCCGCGCGAATGGTTTCCATAAAACCAGCGCCGACATCGGTTACAAAGCTGGGCAGAGACCATGGGGTGGAGGTCACATGAAAGACCGACTTGTTCTTGAAAAAATCCCCGCCCACCATATCCATGTGGATGTCGACGCGGAGACGGCTGCGGATTTCGGGATGACGGGCGAGATACGCCATTGTGCCCTCGACCTCGGGTCCCCAGACGAAGCGCAGAGTTCGCCTCGGCCGGCGCAGGACGCCACTGGCGATGAGGTGGGCCAGCATGCGTGCCGACTCGAGGGTGGTAACGCATCCGCTGCCATTGTCGTTGGCGCCCGGGCGCTCGTGATCGAGATGACAGCTGTAAACGATGTCCCCGGCGTTCGCGTCTGAACCGGGAATGGTCGCGCTCACAACCGTCCAGTGTCCCGGGCCCACCGTCGCTTTCACCTTCGCATCCAAGACGATGCTTTCGCCGGCCCGCAGCCGCGATCGCAGCGCCTCAGCCTCGTCGCGGGAGACCATGAAGGCAAATCCTGCCGGCTGACGAGCGTCCAGGTGACCCCAGCGGATGAGAGTGCGATCGAGTCCTGACCAGGCCGTGGTCTGGTTCGGCATGTCGCTGACAATCCCGGCGGCGCCAAACTTGCCGATTGCCAACCCCTGCACTCGGGCCAACACGCCGTCGGCGAGCACGATCTTTCCGCGCACCTCCTTCCCTGCATAATCCGACTCGCGGCTGCCGTTCCCCACATCCACCAGGTTCGCTTGAACGTCCGCACTGCGGCTGTAGTCGGCAAGACGAATGGGATTCGTCGCCCAGTCCGCGACCAGCAGGTTCCGGGGCCGCGTCTCCCAAAGTGTGCCGCCTTCGACGGCCCAGGCAAAATAGGAGCGCATGAGACCGTAGCTGGTGGTGCCATCAATCGGGAACTGCTCGCTCTCGACGTCCGAGAGCCCGTAGTCGCGAGCCCGCTGGGCCATGAACTGGGCAGCCTGGTCAAATTCCGCGGTTGCGGGGACGCGGTGAAGGCGGGTTAAGTAGCGAAGATTCTCGTAAGCGGCGGCGCCGCTGGATTCTTCCCGGAGCGCCACCCACTCGGCGGAACTAAGGAACGGCTGCTGCGCCGCAGCCATCGCAGAACAAACCACAAGAAACAGGCCAGCGAAACCCTGGAGGCGAGTCATGAGGAGACAGAATACCATCCATATCGCCCTTTCCCGGGACCCGCCCGCCGGTCTGTGTGTGCCGCGCGAGGGCCAGGTTCAATGCGGTCCCGGGGAAGCGCCCAGGGATGCTTGATCGGTGACATCTTCGTGGGCACTCCCATTAGAATTGCCACGCGGACGCAAGTCATCGCGAAGATCTTTCATGTGCTTCACGATATTACCGATTCGACGAGCAATAAAATTCATCGTCTTCTGGTCATCTTCGATCTTTCCAAAGTCGTGTATGGCGCGACGCAATAACTCCATCGGCTCGATATCTCCTTTATCCATTTGCATGGCTTCTCACTCTCCCTCTTCAGGCATTGGCCGCGGCATCCTTGGGTGACACCGATCAACCGGGAATTACTTCCGCATCGCGTGACAACCCGGAGCTTGGTCGGTCTTGTGACGAATGATGGCCATTCTCATCTGCCGGAAACCAAGATCGAAATTCACTGAGCCTTTCTCAACCTGAACCCGGATTTCGTGGCTGGCAGCGAACGCCTCCGGCAAGTAGTCGTATGGCGATTCGTAGCGGGCGACGTAGGTATTGCAAGTGGTGTGGACGGCAACCTGGTATGCACAAAACACGGATTGCAACGGCGCATCGGAGGGGTTATCTCCTCCGCTGTAGGGTGGCTCAACAACCTGCAGCTTTTCGACGTCCTCTATGGTGGCGGGCAGGAACGGATTAGGCGGTTTCGAACTGCTTGCGCTCGACGCCGGCACGATCCCGGTCAACGCGAACAAAGACACGGAGATCAGAATTTTTTTCATTATCCTCTCCCGCGGAATCCTGAGGCGAACCTCAACTGCCGGACGCAATCAGACGAGACTGCTCCGGTCATGCCGTACAGCTGGAACGGGAAATCGGCTTCAGCCGTTACGCGAGGTTCGAAATGCAGGGAGGAGGACGGTTGTAGAGGCTCTGGTCAAACAATACCGCGGGGAGGGCTGGCCCGGTCGGCGCAAATCTTGGATAAAACTCAACCGTTTCGAGGAAGATCAGGCGCGTGACGGGAGCAACCCACTGCGTCGCGTCCCGATCCATGTGCTGCCGCAGACTGCTGCTCGACGCATTCGCCTGAACATGAACCCTTGCCGTGTCGGACGAGCGGCAGAAGCGGGTAGCGAGGCTGACGCTCAGGGCCGCAATCACCAGCAGGCTTACGAGCGCGTGCCATCGCACCAACTGGCGACGTCCACGGCGGTTGCGCTCTGGTTGTGGCACTCTTCGTAACCCGGTTTCAAGGGCGGAAAACAGCTTTTCCTGTCATAAAGGCGGACAGGGTTTTTCGCGGGAAAGCTTGGCCTCCCGCGGAGCCCCGGGGACAGGCAGAAGGTTGTCTCTGGCGATGCAGGCATGCACCGCCAGAGACGATAGGTACAAGAACTTACGGCAGGTAGTAGCGGAAGGAGGTCAAGACCATGTTATTCACGGCCTGGGGTGTGCCGGGAGTGCCGGACCAGGCGTTCTTCACGATGTAGGAATACTGTGGGCCGAGTTGGAGTCTGCCTTTGGAACCGTTGTAAAGCCGGTACCAGAAGCCGAACGTGCCTTCCAAGATCCTGCGTGTATCGCCCGTGCAGTTGGCGGGAGCGCTGGGGGAGAATCCGCCGGCGCCGGGCACCGGTTCGATCCCGCAGCCGGAGTTCACGAAGCCGGGAGCTCCGTATCCGACAGGCTTGGCAGCCACGAACCAGGTGCGCGCGTTATATTCACCGCCCGCATTCATGTAGACATCCAGCTTCGGCCCGTGCCACTCCAGGGTGCCGAGAGCCTGGTAGTTGCGAATCGGCGCCAACGTGCCGGAAGGACGAACCGTCACGTCAGCCAGTCCCGCTGTTCCGTAGCGGCCTACGCCGTTGCCGCCGAACCCGTGGATCCCGAAGTCTACGCGCTTGTTGAAAAATGACCAGCGTGCGTTGGCGCCCAGGCCGCCTCCGTCGCGCGAGTCGTTATAGGCCAGGGCTGACGAAGGCCCGGTAAGGCCGCCGCAAGATGAAGTCGTCGCCGTCGTGGCGCAAGGAAAGACCCGACTGCGGAACCGGCTATAGACGCCAAAGACTTCGTAATGGCCGATGCCGGGCTCGGCAGCCAGCTTGAAAATCAAGTCTGGAGCCGGGTTGTAGGAATAGTTGCCGTTAAAGGCGTTGTAAAGTCCGCCGGCGTTTCCCAACTGTCCGAGGAGGAAGTTCGCCGAGGCGTTGTGCGCCGTCAGTGTTTCCTGGGAGTTCTCCACGGCGAAGCCGAGCCAGTATTTGTTGGAAAAATTCTTGGTGGTACGGAAACCAAATTGACGGGCCCAGCTGAAGCCGACGGTGTACTGCGGATCAATCGTCATCGGCAACGCTTCGCTACGGTTGTCCAGACCCTTCTTGGTCTCGGTGATCAGGCTCCACATCTGGCCGCCGGTGAAGCTCCAGCCGCTGTCGAGCGCAGCCTGGCCCCACACCTGTCTCTGGCGCAAGGTGTAGCTGTTGCTCTGGTTATTGTTGGAAGTGACGCCGGCTGAGAGGAAGTCAGCTTCGAGGTAGCCGGTCAGCTTGGCGCTCTTCAACTTACCCTCGGTCAGAAGCGAAACTCGCGACTGACGGCCGGAACCGAAGAACTCCGAAAGGTGACTGTTGTTGGCGCCGCCGAAGGGAATGGAGTTGAACGGGGTGTTGATGTCGGCACCGAGGCCGCGCTGCCGCCATACGGTTTCAGCCGCCAGGAA
>Ga0126383_10000950_pt1 | contig 17213 bp, 12 predicted proteins | sample PanSoiMetPlot_35_FD_96882 | JGI IMG/M metagenome (GOLD analysis project Ga0126383, IMG submission 96882) | Tropical forest soil microbial communities from Panama - MetaG Plot_35 | ecosystem: Environmental > Terrestrial > Soil > Tropical forest > Bulk soil | place: Panama | collected 2016-02-17
AGCCCATTGCAGTCAATGTAGCGCCCACCGCCAGGGCTGTCGCCCGCTCCGCGGGCTCATTGTTCCGAAATGTCCGTATTCCTGGGGTTCCGCTGCGAGGCTTTACGCTGTCGTGCGCTCCGCGCACTGAGCATCAGGTGAGTCAACTATATGACTGCCGTTTAAACGGTTTCCAGCTTCCGCTCCGCCAACTCGCCGCGCTAAAGCGGCGGCGTGAATGAGAAGATTCTCTCAAACGAACCATTAATGCCAATTAAGTAGTGATACATCGGGAACCCAAAATGTACCACTACCCGGCCGAAATTTTTCGGTTCAAAATAATTCACTCAACGCCTCATCGACAGATCGAACGCCGACGACGCGCAAGCCGAGCAGCTTTTCCAGGCCCGAGGTGTTTGATGACGGCATGACGATCCGCTTGAATCCCAGGGCCTGAGCTTCGCGCGCGCGCACTGAGGCCTGCGTCGCGCCGCGAACTTCGCCCGCTAATCCAACTTCGCCAAACACCGCAGTGTGAGTGTCGAGTGGTTGATTGCGAAAGCTGGAGGCGATGGCCGTCACCAGACCGAGGTCGACTGCGGGCTCGTCAACGTCAAGTCCGCCGGCGATATTCACGAATACGTCGTCACCCAGCAGTTGCATCCCGGCCCGTTTCTCGAGCATGGCGATCATCAGGGCCACGCGATTCTGATCGACGCCTTGCGTCATCCGCTTTCCGGTCCCGTACTTTGAAGTTGATACCAACGCTTGAATTTCGACCAGCACCGGCCGGGTGCCTTCCATACAAGCGGTGACCACTGAACCCGCCGCATCGGCCGGCCGTTCCGCCAGGAACATCTGCGACGGATTCGCCACCGGCTGCAATCCGGAGTTAGTCATTTCAAAGACGCCGACTTCATTCGCCGCGCCGAAACGGTTCTTGGTCGCACGCACGATGCGGTGGTTGTGATGCCGCTCGCCTTCGAAATATAAAACCGTATCGACAATGTGTTCTAACGCGCGCGGGCCGGCGATCGAGCCTTCCTTGGTGACGTGACCAATCAGGAAAACCGGCACGCCCTGAGTCTTGGCCAGCAGCAGAAAGCGGGCGGCGACTTCGCGAATCTGGGAAATTGATCCGGGCGCCGATTCAATCTCCGACGAGAAGGTCGTCTGGATCGAATCGACGATTACCGCGGCCGGTTTCAAGCGATCGATCTCACGTTGGATATTCTCGAGATTTGTTTCCGGCAACAGCAGCAGATTCGCCGCTTTGACTCCCAACCGCTCGCCGCGCAGTTTGATTTGTCGTTCGGACTCCTCACCAGAAATGTAAAGCACCGTGGCGCCATTGGCGCTGAGCCTTTCGGCTACCTGCAGGAGCAGGGTGCTCTTGCCGATGCCCGGATCACCCCCCAACAGGACCAGGGTCCCGGGCACGATTCCGCCCCCGAGCACGCGGTCAAATTCAGTCACTCCCGAAGAGAGGCGGGTGTCATCCTGCGATTCAATTTCATCATAGGCAATCGCCCTGGCTTCAGTCAGGCGAAACCCTGAGCGACCCGCACCTTTCTTAGGCGTGACCACGCGTTCCTCGACCAGCGAGTTCCACTCGCCGCATTCGGGGCACTTGCCCAGCCATTTACGCGATTCAAAGCCGCACTTCTGACAGAGAAAGATTGTGTTTGACTGTTTAGGCATTTGGAGTGCGCCGGCTCGACGGCGCTTTTGATCGTGTCAGAACCGGGAGCGGTAGCGACCCGGCCAATTTATCCTCTACCTGCGACGAACCACTTGGAAAGCTTTACCGACCAACAGTGCGCGGAGCGCACAACGGCATAAAGCCTGGGGTGGAGTCCCGATTCATCGGGACGGAACCCCAGGTCACCGATCAATTAGCACGATGAGCCCGCGGAAGCGGGCGGCAGCCGTGGCGATGGCAGGACGACCTCTCCCCGATCCGCTAATCAGAGCAGCGCCTTCACATTTTCTGTCGGTCGGCCCAACACTGCGCGCTCGCCGCGCTCGACAATGGGACGCTGCATGAGATCCGGATGCTGCACCATTAATCCGATGAGTTCGTCGTCGCTCAATTCCCGCTTTCCGATTTCGAGTTCGCGATAGATTGATTCGCTCGTGCGCAAGAGTTCGCGCGGCTTGATTTCCATCTTTTCGATCAATTCGCGCAGCTTCGTCTCACTTAACGGCTCGATATAGTAATTGACTTTGCTGAAATCGACTCCGCTCTCGCGCAGGTATCGATCCATCTCGCGGCACTTGGTGCAGGTGGGCTTTTCGTAAACGGTAATGGTGTCAGACATACTTTTGGAGCGCGGCGGCTTGACGCCGCTTTTTCATCGTCAAGCTAAATAGAGATAGTAACGAAGGGCATAACTAATCGCGACCCGCCGGCAAAAACGAAATCGGAAAGCGGCGTCAAGCCGCCGCCCTCCAAATCTGCTACGGGAAAATCCCTCGTACGCGCGTCGCTTCCGCCACGCGATCGATCGCCAGGCAGTAGGCGCCGGTGCGCAAATCGGTGCCGTAATGTGTGGCCTTCTCGTGCACCTCGTGAAACGCCTTCCCGATCGTCGCTTCGAGCGTTTGGTTAATCCGATCTTCACTCCAGAAGAATGAATACTGATCCTGTACCCATTCATAATAGCTGACGGTGACGCCGCCGGCGTTCGCCAGGATGTCCGGAATCAACATCACGCCCTGCTCTTCCAGAACGCGATCGGCGCCGGGGGTGGTGGGTCCGTTCGCCAGCTCCGCGATTATTTTCGCTTTTACGTTGCCGACATTGCTTAGCGTGATGCTGTTTTCCAGGGCCGAGGGACAAAGAATGTCGCAATCGACCTCCAGCACCTCGTCGGGTTCAATTTCCTTCACTCCCGGAAATCCCTTGAGCGAACCCGTCTGCTCTTTGTGTCTCAGCGCGCCGCGAACGTAAATTCCTTCTTCCGCATAAAGGCCGCATTTGGAATCGCAGATGGCCACAATCTTGGCCTCATCCATCGCCAGCAGCTTGGTAATAATTGAACCGGCGTTGCCGAAACCCTGGACCGCCACGCGCGTATCTTTCAGATCCATATCCCTGACCTTGCAGGCCTCGCGTAACGCGTAAAGAGCGCCGCGCGCCGTCGCTTCATGTCGGCCTTGAGATCCGCCGAGCGCGAGCGGTTTGCCGGTCACCACGCCAAGTTCCGTGTGCCCATGGACCATGGAAATAGTGTCCATGATCCAAGCCATCGTCTGTGAATCGGTGTACACATCAGGCGCCGGAATATCCCGGTCAGGTCCGATGATTGGCGCAATCTCAAATGCATATCGCCGCGTGAGCCGCTCGAGTTCGCCCCGTGACATGCTTTTCGGATCGCAAACGACGCCGCCTTTTCCGCCGCCGTAGGGAATGCCCACCGTCGCGCATTTCCACGTCATCCACGAAGCCAGCGCTTTCACCTCGTCGAGCGAGACGTTGGGATGATAACGAATGCCGCCTTTCGCGGGTCCGCGCGCGATGTTGTGTTGCACGCGATAGCCTTCGAAGACTTTCGTTTCTCCGCCATCCATGCGGACCGGGATCGAGACCGTCAGTTGACGTTTGGCGTTGCGCAGGACGCTGCGCATCGACTCTTCCAATTCAAGATAATCGGCCGCGCGATTAAACTGCTGCTTGGCAATCTCAAATGGATTGAGTTCTTCCACGGGGGCTGCCGCTGACATGATTTCTTCCTCCTTGGAGATTAGGGGTGCGAAGGCGGCGCTATCCTAGTCGAAAGGTCTCAAACACACAATGTGGAAACCCGGGCATTAAAGTCCCTGCCGCCGCTTTCTGCGCGCCTGTCAAAACTAACAGTTCCGCACGCTCAGGCACGCGTCTCTAATATCAGTAGTCGGACCATGTCAGCGACGGAGGATGTCAATGCCCCCAAAGGTTTGTGATCTCAGACAAGTACCAGGCGCTCAAATCTGGTCGCGCTTTGCGCGCCGGCGGGCAGGGATGCCCGCGCTCCAATTTGGCGTTCGATTTCTGTTGAGCGGTTTTCTGCTTCTGGCAATCGCCGGTGCGGCCCTGGCGCAAAGATCCACCACGACTTCGCAGAACCCGCTGGAAAGCTGGAATGACACCGTCGATGCGCTCACGGCCAAGGTTTGGCCCAGCGTGGTCCAGGTCCTGGTTACCAGCTATGGCCCACGTGAAGATGCCGATCGGACCAATACCAATGTCGTCGTCGGGAGACAGCGCTCGGTTGGTTCTGGTTTCGTGATTGACCCGGACGGCTACATCATGACCAACGCGCACGTGGTCAACGGCGCCCAGCGCATCCAGATAGTCATTCCGCCGGCGGATGCAAACGGAAGCCTGGTATCGGCATTGTCCGGCAAGACCAGAGTCGTCCCGGCACGTATCGTCGGCATCACCACGGAGATCGATCTGGCGCTCTTGAAGGTCGAGGCCAAGCTGCCGGCGCTGCCGCTGGCCACCTATACCAAGGTCCGGCAAGGCGAAATCGTTTTTGCTTTCGGCAGCCCGGGCGGACTGCGCAATACGATCACCCGGGGAGTCATTTCCTCGGTCGCGCGCCAGCCCGATCCGGATTCGCCGCTCATCTATATTCAGACTGACGCAGCCATCAATCCCGGCAATTCGGGTGGTCCACTGGTAAATTCCCGAGGCGAAGTTGTCGGCGTCAATACCTTCATTCTTTCGCAATCAGGCGGCAACGAGGGTCTCGGCTTTGCCATTCCCTGCGCGACTGCCAGAACGATCTTCAAGCAGCTCCAGAAGTACGGCCAACTGCGGCGACAGGAAATTGGCGTCGGTCTCCAGACCATCACTCCGGCCATGGCGGCAAGTCTGGGGCTGGCCAGAGACTACGGCGTCATCGTCTCTGATGTTTTGCCCGGCAGCCCGGCCGATACCATGGGGGTTAAAACCGGAGACGTCCTGGTATCGATCGACGGCCAACCCGCGGACAACCTGCCTTCGGTAGGCTACTACTTTCGGCTGCGCGACTCGTCCGAAAGTGTTCAGGTAGTCGTTCTCAGGGGCGCCACCCAGCAGACGATCAGCGTTCCCGCGGTAGAGATCAAAACCGATCTCGACGACGTGTCCGGGACCGCTGATCCGGAAAAGAACCTGGTGCAACCGCTCGGCATTCTGGGCGTCGAAATTGATCGCAAGATAGCTGTCATGGCCAAAGGGCTGCGCGACGCTTACGGGATCATCGTGGCCGCCAAAACCGCCGGGGCCACGAGTGAAGTGCCGCTCGCAGTCGGCGACGTCATCCGCAGTCTGAACGGAAAACAGATGGCCAGCCTCGAGGGTTTGCGGACGGCTCTGCGCGCACTCGCCCCAGGGTCTCCCGTCACGCTACAGATTCAACGCGACGGCCGGTTGATGTACGTGACCTTTACACTGGATTGACTTGGATCAACCCGGCCTTGAGTCACCTCAAGGTCAGGAAGGGTGGTTAATCTTGCTAAGAAGGAGTCAGAAGTCAGAATCAATCACTCTATTCTGGCTCCTGACTCCTGACTCCTGACTCCTGACTTCTCTTAACGGCTATAAGCCGCCCTTCCTGACCTTGAGATTTTTCCAGTTACCTTTTTTTCCCGTTACCTTCAATGGAAGAAGCGCGCGCCCAAGTGCGCTTGCCGTGCTCTCTCCTTCAAATTAACAAATCAGAAATCTCAAATGACAAATCTCAAATAATTCTTTTCACCTGCGGAACAATTACTCCCCAACCTTGTCTAACCTCGCAGCTTCTCGACCCGAATGGCACCGGCAAATAAGGAGGAGCTACGATGTTTCAAAATCTGATCGAGTCACAGTCGCACCGCCGAGAGTTCAAGCGGCGCAGTTCGTTCTTTCTACTCACAGTTGCCGGGTACGCCGTCATTCTTTTTGGCGCCGGCATCGGCAGCATCTACGCCTACGATGCGCAACTCGAAGCGCAAAACAGCAGTCTGGAATTAATTAATTGGGTGCCGCCAGTCACCCCCGATCCGCCGAAACCGCCGACCGATCGCCCACCAACAGTTCGGCGAGCGACGCCGCCGGATGCACCGGTTGATCCGACTGCCCGCGTCCAGGAACGCACTCTGGCGCAGACATCCACCAACGATCCGAACAAGATACCTGACTTCATCGGGACCAGAGGGATTCCGATTCCCCCGATCTCGGATGGCCCATGGAAAATCGGCACGCGAAATGTAAATCCGCCGGCGGGGGCTGCCACTGCTGGTTGTTTGACATGCGAGTCGGGCGAAGGCGCGGTAAAAATGGAGGGCAAACCGCCCGAACCACCAGAGGTGAAACCACCCACCACGTTGCGCCTGCCATCAACCATTTTCCGGGGCAAGGCCACTAGTCTGCCGCAGCCGCTCTATCCAATGATCGCCAAGGGGGCCCGCGTGCAGGGTTCGGTCAGCATTCAAATCCTGGTCAGCGAAGAAGGAAAAGTGATGTCCGCCCAGGTCGTCTCCGGTAACGCCATGCTGACGTCGGCAGCCAGAGACGCCGCGCTGCGCGCGCGCTTTTCTCCGACGATACTGAACGGGCAACCGGTGAAGATTCAGGGAGTAATCACCTATAACTTTCTGTTGCAGTGAGTGTGGAGTGCGCCGGCCGTAAGCGACCCCGGTGATTCAGAATCGGGGGCGGTGGCGACCAGATCAATTGGTTCGATTGAGTATAGATTGATCCCAGTCGCCACCACTCGAACAGACATGGTGTGCAAATGTCTTGCGTTAACCGAAGCGGCGTCAGGCCGCCGCACTCCAAATTAACGCTTGATCTGTTCGAACGTGCACAACTCCGGTTTCTTATCCGGTCGCCATCTCAGGAACTTTGTTCCGTGACGAAAGCGTCCGCCGGTGAAGTGATCGTATTGAATCTCAACCACCAGCTTCGTCGCCAGCGGTTGCCATTCGGCTGAGCGCTCGGTGGCCCAACGGCTGGGCCCGCCGGGCGCATTGCCGGTGAAGCCGGGCGGCTTGATCAATTTCTCGAGCTTCTTGGTCAACGCGGGCTTTTCATCTGCTTTGAAGCTCGAGGTGAATCCCACGTGATGCAGCAAACCAGACTCGTCATACAAGCCGAGCAGCATCGACCCGATAACCTTTCCTTCCGCGGCATAACGGAAGCCGCCGACGACACAGTCCGCCGTGCGCAGCCGCTTCACTTTGACCATGCCATGCCGGTTGCCGCTTTGGTATGGCAGGTCGATGCGCTTGGCGATGACCCCGTCCAGATCGACACCTGCCCCGGCCAGCCAGTCTTTCGCGATTTTCACATCGGCGGTGCAGGGTGATAGTTCGATTGATTTGTTCTTTGGGAAATACTTCCTGGCAAAGGCGTCGAGTTTTTTCCGTCTCGGCTCGAGCGGCGTGTCCACCAGCGGCCGGGCGCGATCATCGACCAGCAGATCGAAGACAATTAATTTGGCCGGCGTCTCCTGGGCCAGCTTCCGGACTCGCGAAGCGGCGGGATGAATGCGCATCAGCAGATCATCGAAGGAAAATTTTCCTTTTACCGGCACGACGATCTCGCCATCGATAACAAATTGCCGCGCCGGCAAAGCTTGCAACGCTTCGACCACTTCAGGGAAATAGCGCGCCAGGGGCTGACCGCTCTTGGACTGCAGATCGACGTGGTCGCCGTCCCGAAATGCGATGCAGCGAAAGCCGTCCCACTTCGGTTCGTAGTGCCAGGTCTCGCCGGAGGGAAGCTTCTCGACAGACTTTGCCTCCATCGGCAGGTATGGTTGGGTGAGTGGTAGCGTCATTGTGGTTCGTATCAGTAGCCGGACCGTAAGGGAGGGCAGCCGGCGAATTCAAGTCTCGTCGCACAGGATCAGCGTGGCCCAGTTGCCTCCCTCGCAGCCGGCCTGCTGACGTGGCAGGCAACCTACCCCATGCAGAATGCGTGCGCTCCTACTTCAAAAAAGGGCGCAAATCAAATCGCCGCTTCTTATCAAGCAACGGCTTCCAAAGGTCGCCGGTCTTTTCGATTCGCTTCCGCACGTTGTCCAGGCGGAAGTCGTCAATCCTGACTCCCTTTTCGATCTCTTTCCAGGTGACTGGGGTTGAAACGCACGCCCTGGGCGTCGGCCGCACCGAGTAAATTGAAGCCAGCGTGCGGCCCCACGCGTTCTGATTGTAATCAACCAGCACCCGGCCCCGCGGCCGTTTCGCCACTTTGTAAATCGCCGTGATCAGCTGTGGATTCGCCGACGCCAGGACGTGTGCGATCTCCTTGGCAATCGTCCAAACCTGTTTCTGCGTGGGGCCGCGGACAATGGGCACGTAGATGTGAATACCCTTCGAACCGGTGGTCTTCGGAAACGACGGCATCCCGAGCGGGTCCAGCGCGGCGCGCACGACCAGCGCAGTTTCTAAAACGTTCTCCCAGGTCGCTCCGGGCACCGGATCGAGATCAAAATGCAGATAGTCGGGCCGATCGACGTCGTCACAGCGCGCGTACCACTGGTTCAGGTCGATGCAACCAAGATTGATGACCCACAGGAGGGCCGGCAGATCCTGAATAATCGGGAAATCGATGATGTTACCCGAACCATGTTCGATCGAGCACAACTCGATCCAGGCCGGCCGCGGCGACGGCGCGCGCTTCATGAAAAAGAATTCGCCGGCGGCGCCATTCGGATAGCGTTTCATCACCATCGCGCGGTCCTTGAGGTGCGGCAGCAGCACTCCGGAGACATCTGCGTAATATTGAATCAAGTCGCGCTTGGTGATCTTCAACTCCGGCCAGAACAGCTTGTTAAGATTGGTCAGCTTTACTTCGCGACCGGCGAAACCAAGTTCGACCTGCTCGACATGCGTCGGAATTTCGACCCGCCGTTTCACGTTGCGCGCGCGCGGCGCCGACGTATGTTTGGCCGGATGATAATCGCGGTGAGCTTTCGGCATCGTCTCATTCACAACTTGCTCTGAGCGAGATGGCTAAAACGTCAGGAAGAAAATAACCGTTTCCGGTGGTTTACTGAAAGCCGCTGAAACGGCTAACCTGTTCTTCAGACGGGGCAGTAGCCCGACCGTAAGGGAGGGCTCATGCGGTTTCTAAAATAGGAGCCCTCCCTTACGGTCGGGCTACTGCCCCGCCCGCTTCCCCGCTCTTAACACGACGTTTCATTCGTGATACACTGCGACCCGCTCTTTATGAAGGCGCTCGATTCATTTCATCCCGCAGTCCGCGACTGGTTCCTGCAGCGCTTCCCGGCTCCGACTGAGCCGCAGGCGCAAGCCTGGCCGGCCATCAAGTCGGGGAAGCACACATTGATTGCCGCGCCCACCGGCTCCGGTAAGACACTGGCTGCGTTTCTCTCGGCGATCGACGACCTGGTTTGGAAGGCGACGCGCGGCGAACTGGCTGACGAAACTCACATCGTTTACGTCTCGCCGCTGAAGGCCCTCAGCAATGACATCAAGATAAATCTGGAAGCGCCGCTGCGGGGAATTCAACAGAACCTCGAGGCTTCCGGCATAAGCGCGACCGACATTCGCACCCTTGTCCGCACCGGCGATACGCCGGCGAAGGATCGCGCGGCGATGACTAAGAAGCCGCCGCACATCATCGTCACCACGCCGGAGTCGCTCTATATCCTGCTCACCAGCGATGGCGGACGGAAGATGTTGAGCACCGTGCGAACTCTGATCGTGGACGAGATTCACGCGATGGTCGACGACAAGCGCGGGTCGCATCTTTCGTTGTCGATTGAACGGCTGGAAGCGCTGGTCGCCGCGTCCGGCGCCACCGTACCGGCTGCAGCCGGGCATTTGCTTCCGACTCCGAAGAACCCGGATGAATCCGGCACTCTGACACCGGCGCTGGTTCGCATCGGGTTATCTGCCACGCAGAAACCAATCGAAGAGGTCGCGCGGTTCCTGGTCGGCACGGCGAACATCGACGCGAACAACCGGCCCGACTGCGTCATCGTTGACAGCGGGCACACCCGCCGCCTCGATCTCGGGCTGGAGATCCCGAACTCGCCGCTCGAGTCGTTGATGTCGAATGAAGTCTGGGAAGAGATTTATGATCGCCTCGCCACTCTCATCCGCCAGCACCAAACCACGCTCGTCTTCGTCAACACCCGGCGCATGGCCGAAAGGGTCGCGCGGCATCTGGGCGAGCGGCTCGGCGACGATAATGTGACGGCCCACCACGGCAGCCTGGCGCGCGAGATCAGATTATCGGCGGAGCAGCGATTGAAATCAGGTGAATTGAGCGCGCTGGTCGCCACCGCTTCGCTGGAGCTGGGAATTGACATCGGCGCCGTCGACCTGGTTGTGCAGATTGGATCAACCCGCGCAATTTCAACTCTGCTGCAACGTATCGGCCGTTCGAATCACACGGTCAGCGGCTTTCCCAAAGGCCGGATCATTCCGCTCTCGCGCGACGAACTGATCGAGTGCACGGCGCTGATCGATTCGGTGCGCCGGGGCGAATTGGATCACCTGACGATTCCGGAACAACCACTGGACATCCTGGCGCAGCAAATAGTTGCCACCGCCGCGCCTGAAGAATGGACCGAAGACAGCTTGTTTGAAATGGTGCGGCGCGCCTATCCGTTCCGGAACCTCAAGCGCGAGAAATTTGACGAAATTATTCGCATGCTTTCCGAAGGGTTTACCACCCGGCGCGGACGGCGCGGCACCTACCTGCACCATGATGCCGTAAATCATCGGATTCGCGGCCGGCGCGGCGCCCGGCTGTCGGCCATCACCAACGGCGGCGCGATTCCCGACACCTCTGACTACCGGGTGATTCTCGAACCATCAGAAACCTTCGTCGGCACCCTCAACGAAGACTTCGCCATCGAGAGTCTGGCCGGCGACATCTTTCAACTGGGTAACAGCTCTTACGAAATCAAACGCGTGGGCGCCGGCGAGGTGCGCGTGCTGGATGCGCACGGGCAGCCGCCGTCGATTCCCTTCTGGCTGGGCGAAGCGCCGGGACGCTCAGCAGAGTTGTCTGCCTCAGTGTCGCGCTTGCGTGATGACATTGCGCAGCGCCTGGAGATCGAGTCAGTACCGGGAGCGGTAGCGACCGGATCAAGTTCGTCTGAGATGGAATCAATTGATCCGGTCGCTACCGCTCCCGGTTCTGACATGCAAGACGCTGCGGACGAGGGCGTCCGCGCTCCCGGCGCGTATGGGCCGGCGATGGACTGGCTGATCAATGAAGTCGGGATCACGCAATCAGCGGCCCAGCAGATTGTCGAGTATCTCGCCCTGACGAAACTTGCGCTCGGGGTCATGCCGACGCAGGAGAACATCGTGGTCGAGCGGTTCTTTGACGAGAATGGCAGCACCCACGTGGTAATTCATGCGCCGTTTGGCAGCCGCTTGAACCGCGCCTGGGGACTGGCCCTGCGCAAGCGCTTCTGCCGCTCCTTCAATTTCGAATTGCAGGCGGCCGCCACTGAAGACTCGATTGTGCTGTCGCTTGGCCCCACCCACAGCTTTCCGCTCGATACGATTTTCGGCTATCTCAACTCGAAATCAGTCTGTGACGTGCTGACTCAGGCGTTGTTGAATGCCCCAATGTTCAATATTCGCTGGCGCTGGAATGCCACCCGCGCGCTGGCAATTCCGCGCTGGCGCAGCGGCGGCAAAGTCGCGCCGCAATTGCAGCGCATGGCGGCCGAGGATTTGCTGGCGCTGGTGTTTCCTGATCAACTGGCGTGCGCCGAAAACCTTACCGGGCCGATCGAAGTCCCGGCTCACCCGCTGGTCGAGCAGACTGTCCGCGACTGCCTGGAAGAAGCGATGGACCTGCGCGGATTGGAAGAATTGCTCCGCTCAATCGAGCGCAGCGAACGAAATCTCATCGCGCGCGAAATGAACGAGCCGTCGCCGCTGGCGCAGGAGATCCTGACGGCTAAACCTTACGCCTTTCTCGACGATGCGCCGGCCGAGGAACGCCGCACACTCGCGGTGATGAATCGCCGGTTTCTCGATGCGGAGACGGCGGCCGATCTCGGCAAACTCGATCAAGCGGCCATTGATCGGGTGCGCGAAGAAGCCTGGCCGCAGGCTGAGAACGCGGACGAACTGCACGATGCGCTGATGCAGCTTGGCTTTATGACTGAGACGGAAGGTCTCCGCAGTGAATGGCAGAATCTGTTTGCTGAACTCGTGCGCGACCGGCGGGCGACAACCTTATCGTCCAACTTCTGGGTCGCGGCTGAACGTCTGAATCAGCTGCGCGCGATCTATCCAAATGCTTCACTCAACCCGCCGATCGCGCCGCCGGCCAGCTATGCCAGTGAATCGTGGACGGGCGACGCTGCGTTGGTTGAAGCGCTGCGGGGGAGACTCGAAGGACTGGGCCCGGTCACCGTTGATGAGCTGGCGAAATCGTTTTCGTTACCGTCCGATCAAATTCAGATCGCGCTGGCCAAACTTGAAGGCGAAGGGTTTGCGATGCAAGGGCAGTTTACGCCGGCGCGCACAACCGGCAGGGATGCCGGCGCACCGGCAGGGAGACCTGTGCTCCAGGAGTGGTGTTCGCGGCGGCTGCTGGCGCGCATTCATCGCTACACTCTCAATCGCCTGCGCCGGGAGATCGAGCCGGTATCGGCGGCTGACTTCATGCGCTTCCTTTTCGTCTGGCAAAAGGTTGCACCCAATCATCAGGTGGAAGGCGCCAGCAGCGTAGCGGCTATTCTTGATCAACTTGAAGGCTTTGAAGCGCCGGCTGGTTCATGGGAATCAGAGATTCTGCCCGCGCGGGTGGTCGATTATGATCCCGCCTGGCTCGATGTGCTTTGTGTCTCGGGGCGGTTGACCTGGTTGCGCTTATCGCCGCCGCGCGTGACGCCGGACAAGGTCAGCACTTCATCGCCGGTCCGGAGCACGCCGATGGTCCTGCTAAATCGGAGCCAGGTGCGAATCTGGGCGACCGCTTTTCCACCGCGCGACCACGCGGCCCAACTCAGCACAAATACACAGACTGTCTATGAATATCTGAAAGAGCACGGCGCGTCCTTTTTTGTGGACATCGTCTCGGGAACTGAGTTGTTGGCCAGCATGGTTGAAGAAGCGCTGGGCGAACTCGTGTTTCGCGGCATGGTGACCGCCGACAGTTTCACCGGGCTGCGCGCCTTGCTGACGCCGCTTAGCAAGACGACCAATCGGGCGGTGGAAAAACGGCGGCGGCGGAACAAAGCCGTGTACAGCATGGATGAGGCGGGCCGCTGGGCGAGACTCGGACCGCTCGGCGCAGGCGGAGAGCAGGCCAGAAGCTTGCGTACCGATGCCGACCGCGAAGCCCTGGAAGCCATCGCCTTCAAATTGCTCGAACGTTACGGTGTCGTCTTTCGGAAGATCCTCGATCGAGAATCGATCAGCGTGCCGTGGCGAGATCTTTTGCGCGTGTTGCGGCGACTCGAGGCGCGGGGCGAGATTCGCGGCGGACGCTTTCTGGGCGGATTCTCCGGCGAACAATTCGCCACGGCTGAAGCGGTGCAACTCCTGCGATCGATTCGCCGGTCTCCAGCCGACGGCACGCTGATCTCAATCAGCGCGGCTGATCCGCTGAATTTACTGGGCATTGTCGTCCCCACCGGAAGGCTCGCGCCGGCGGCCTCGAACCGGGTGCTCTATCGTGACGGGGCGCCAATCGCGCTGATGGAAGCGAAGGAAATCCGGTTCCTAATCGAAATGACCCCGGCAGAGCAGTGGCAGGCGCGACAGGCCCTGCTCCGCCGCCACGTGCCGCCAAAAGTCCGCGCTTATCTCAACCAAACCGGCCGCACGGTTTCTCCTCCGCAGATCTCTACGTTAACGCACTAGTCTTGTCTGCTGATGTTCTCTGCGCCGTTCCATCGGCGACATTCTGATCGTCGCAAAAGCAGCCGCTTGACGCAGATGGTACTGACACGCTACGGGATCGGTCTGCCGACTCAACTATTCCTACGCGGCCTGCCCCAGGTCGCGGATGAGTTGCATCGAAGGCGGCACGTGAATGGCGATGTCAGTCTGGCAAATCACGCCCACCAGACGCCCCGCAGAGTCGACCACCGGAACCCGTCTAATCTGGTGCTCTTCCATCGCCAGTAAAGCCGTAATCACGTCGTCCTCTTCACGGCAGGCTACTACCACACCGGTCATTACATCGTAGACGGGCGTGCGAATCGCGTCTCGCGATTCGCCGACGACCTTATACGCTAGATCGCGGTCGCTAATCACCCCAATCAATTCTTTCCTCAGCTCATCTGTGACTACCGGAATCGAGCCCACACGTTCCCGCCGCATTATGCGGGCGGCCTGGCCCACATTGTCGTCGGGCAAACAGCAGATCGGATTCTCGCTCATGACGTCTCGGCACTTCATGTTTGTCTCCTTCAGGTTCGATGGATCACAGACGCCGCTCTCCGGCTGCGGCGAAACGCGGCAAATTATTTTGGGGCTGAACGGGAAGGGCCAGAATTAAAAGCAGGACGCGATTCTCCCCTGATTGAATCACGCCCTGCTTTTTCCCTTGCTGTCGGGATCGTGTTGGCCCGCACTCTAAACCCGTCAATATCGCCATTCTGTCCACTTCCGTACCCATAACCAAGTTGCAACACAATCGTCAGAATTTAGACAACATCTTTTTCCCGCGAGTGCAGGGACTTTGAGTACTGGATGTGCTGTCGGGTTGTAACCACGTACGATTTTCAGCCGGGAAATTTGACTGCTCGTATGAATCTGTCGCGCGCGAATGACGATCTTGGGCGAAAGCAACTTGCGCCTTAGCGGTTTGCAAAGTGTGCGCCAGCCAGATTGCTGGCACGGGACATGACTGCGCTAAAGGACAAGCGAACGAGCATCGACCAGGTTACCTGGTTTGGAAATACAAAGGAGGAATGAAAATGCCAAGAGGTGACAAGGACAAATACACCGACAAAGAGAAACGACAGGCACGGCACATCGAGGAAGGATACGAGCAACGCGGCGTCTCTGAAGACGAAGCTGAACGTCGTGCCTGGGCAACCGTGAATGCAGTGCATCACGGCGGCGAAAAGCCGGGTGGTGGGGGATATGGCAAAGGCGAAAATCACGAGCCCATGAAAAAAGGCGGCCGCAAAGGCGGCCGACACTGATCGCAGGTGTCCAGAGTGCCGGCTTCAGCCGGGCCTTCAGGTCAAACAAACGGCCCAAATTGAAGCTGGTACTCTGACGCCGCTTTGCTTGCTCGGGCACTCGCGTTGCATCCTCGCCTGCTGTCGATGGCATGCGCGTTCGATTAGCTAACGATTCGCCCCCATCCGCAGTACCAAAGCGAAACAAGCCCTCGTCCGGAAATCCCCTGAGAAAGAGAGAGGAATTATGTGGCGAAAAACAATTAATTTTGCGGCGCCGGTCTTCGTGGTTACGCCGTTACTTATTCTCGCGTGCTCTGCGGCCAGGGACAGCTCCAGGTTCGCGACCAATGCCACCCAGGGAGGCATGGCCGAAGTGGAACTGGGCCGCCTGGCGACCCAACACGCCGGCGACACGTCGGTGCGTGAATTTGGGGCGCGCATGGTCGCGGATCATGCGCGGGCAAACGCTGAGCTGAAATCGATCGCAACCCAGAAGGGTATCCAGCTGCCAACCGATATGAATTCAGAGCAGAAGTCTGAGGTGGACAAGCTGTCAAAGATGTCCGGCGCCGAATTCGATAAGGAATATATGTCCGCCATGGTCAAAGACCATGAGGAAGATGTGAAGGACTTTGACACGCAATCAAAAGATGGGAACGATGCGGAGATCAAAGCCTTTGCCGGCAAGACGCTGCCGACGCTGCAGCAGCACTTGTCGATGGCCCAACAAACGGCGCAGAAGGTCGGCGCCAAATAAGGAATGACCACGGCAGACCCCGCGACTAACGTACTGGTCGAGATCATAATCGACCGCGGCGTCGGCGCCGTCTTTGATTGCGTCTAACCTTAGTCCGCGACCCGGTGGCATGAGCCATGGTGAGCGCCGTACAAATTTATGTTGTGGACGATCATCGTGATACTGCTGGTGCTGTGGGTGATCGGGTTAATCCTGAAGGTCGGCGGCAGCCTTCGCCTCGGGGCAGTAGCCCGACTGTTAGGAGGGCTCCCAACACGAGTCTTTGGGCCCTCCCTGACGGTCGGGCTACTGCCCCGTCTGCATCGACACCACCCCGTTCCTGAGATACAATCCCATCCATGAAACGCTCGGGGGTAGCCGATCTTCCGTTGCACGGTGGCCGGGTGCCTGCCTGGCTGGCGCAGAGAATGACCCGACTCGGCACGGCGATCACTGAAGCCGTCGTTTTTGAGTACGGCACGTCCGCCTTCCTCTCACGCCTCAGCGATCCATTCTGGTTTCAGGCCTTCGGCGCCGTCATGGGTATGGACTGGCACTCTTCGGGCATCACCACTTCAGTCATGGGAGCTTTGAAGCGCGGCCTCGCGTCGCGGGCGGATGAACTTGGTTTGTTTGTCTGCGGCGGCCGCGGACGATTTTCACGCAACACGCCTCACGAGTTGCGAGCGCTTTCTGACCGGCACGGGTTCGACGGTGAAGCGCTGGTGCGCACCAGCCGGCTGACTGCCCGCATTGATAACAACGCGATTGCTGATGGTTTCCAAATTTATCTGCACACTTTCGTGGTTGCCCGCAACGGCGAATGGGCAGTCGTGCAACAGGGACTGAACGATCAGAGCGGGATGGCCCGGCGGTATCACTGGCATTCGGCTACGGTGAAGGATTTTGTGGCCGAGCCGCACACCGGAATCGTCGGCGCGCACCAGGGCACCATCATGAATCTCGTCGACTTGCAGGCGAAACCTGCTCAAGGTGCGCTGTTGAAGATTGTTCGCGATCACCCCGAAAAAACGGTTCGCGAAGCCAGTCATCTATCGACCGGGACGCGGTTGCAACCTAGCGCGGGGGATAGAGTCGCTATCGCGCCTCGTCACCTAGCCATGTCGAAGGATCATGCCGTGCGGGCGCGCGATGTGGATCTAAAACGCCTCGGAGCCGTGCTGGCCATTGCTTACGAGCGCGAGCTGCACAACTTCGCCGACCTGCTGCTGCTGGAGAAGCTGGGTCCGCGCACCCTGCAATCGCTCGCGCTGCTAGCTGAAGTCATTCACGGCGCGCCGGTGCGCTTTAGTGATCCCGCGCGCTTTTCGTTTGCTCACGGCGGCAAGGATGGACATCCCTTCCCGGTGCCGCTTAAGACTTACGACGAGTCGCTGAAC
>Ga0126383_10000951_pt1 | contig 17187 bp, 17 predicted proteins | sample PanSoiMetPlot_35_FD_96882 | JGI IMG/M metagenome (GOLD analysis project Ga0126383, IMG submission 96882) | Tropical forest soil microbial communities from Panama - MetaG Plot_35 | ecosystem: Environmental > Terrestrial > Soil > Tropical forest > Bulk soil | place: Panama | collected 2016-02-17
CTTGCCGACCGAATCCAGCCCCAGCGACTTGGCGAATTCATCACCAACGGTCACCTTGCCGGGCGCCTCGATCGACTTTGCGGTGACAACGAACTCGGCATGTTTACCTGCGAGATCCTGCTTCATGTAGTGCGTTGGAAATGTCACCTTCAACGTTCTTGTCTCACCTGTCGTAATGCCGATGAGTTGATCTTCGAAACCGGGGATGAAGGTGTTCGATCCGATGAGAACGACAGCGTCGTCGCCGGACCCGCCCTCGAATGATTTGCCATCGATGGTGCCGGCGAACGAGACCGTAACGCGGTCGCCCTTTGCGGCCGCTTCACTCTTTTCCCTCACTGAATAAGGCTTGTTCTGATCGGCGATGCGGGTGATGCCCTCCTCGACCTCAGCCTCGGTAACGTTGGCGACCAGTTTGGTCAGCTTGATACTTTTGAAATCGCCGAGCGTGATTGGCGGCACGATTTCCAGCGCCATGGTGTAATTGAGATCGCTCTTTCCGGCGATCAGTTGCTCTATTGCACCTTCATCAGTCGGCAGCGTCACTTTCGGATCGGCGGCGAGCTTGTAGCCGCGCTCGCTCACAATTTGATTGTTGGTGTCGCGGACCGTCGCCTCGATCACCTCGGCCATGGCCGAGCGGCCATACACGCGCTTGAGATGGGCGACGGGGACTTTGCCTGGACGGAAGCCGTTGATCCGCACGCGGGCCTTCAGGTCATCCAGGCGTTCGTTGACCTTGGCGTCGAGTTCGGCAGCCGGCACGACCACTTTGAATTCGCGCTTGAGGCCTTCCGACAGTGTTTCTGTAACCTGCATTGATCACTACTCGTTGCTTGCACTCACGGGACACCGAATTGACCTTGGGCCGCGGCGCGCCGGGAGAGATTTCCGGAAATCAGGCGCGATCACCCGCGCCTCTTAGTCTTAACGTCCCTCGGCGTGGTGCGGGCGGAGGGATTTGAACCCCCACGACTTTCGTCACGGGAACCTAAATCCCGCGCGTCTACCAATTCCGCCACGCCCGCAAAGGGGCGGTTACAGGAAAATCCTGGCGCCACAGTCCGGCAGGGCTTAACGCGCCGGTACCCGCCAATGCAAGACATAACCGCGTTTCCAACGCCGCACGTTCCGGTTTGACCTTTCCGCAACATCGCGGGCGCAAGCGAGAATAGAATATAGGGTGCCCGGGCCGCTCCGGTCAGTGCCGGGCGGGACTTGCCGAGAACAGTCTCGCATAGACGCGCGGGAGCATTTCCGGGAGGTCTTCAGCAATAAGTCCCGGGCCGAATTCGTTCGCCGCCTCACCATGCACCCAGGCCCCGGCGCATGCCGCCTCAAAGCCGGGCATGCCTTGCGCCATGAGACCTGAGATAACTCCTGACAGCACATCTCCCGAACCGGCAGTCGCCAACGTCGGCGGGGCATTGTCCGCAATCGCAGCCCGGCCGTCAGGCCCCGCAACAACCGTATCTCCCCCCTTGCAGAGCACAACAGCCCCGGCGAATCTGGCAGCTAGCCGGGTTTTTTCAAGCTTGTAATTTGATTGAGATATATCATCTAACACATTGAACAGCTGATAAAACTCTCCCTCATGCGGCGTCAGCACAATATCGCGGTTGGACCTTTTCGCGATTGCGGATTTGAGCGCCGCGGGCTCCCCGGCAAAGCTCGTAAGCGCATCCGCGTCAAGCACGACCGCCGCATTCGCCGCCAGTGCAGCGCGCACCTGGTCGCACATGGCGGCACCTACTCCGCCGCCCGGCCCGAGCACCACTGCATTCCGCCGTTTATCCGTTAGAAATTCCGCAAGTTCAGCCGGTCCATCAACCGGGCGCACCATAACGGCCAGACTGGCTGCGGCATTGACGCTAAGTGCGTCACGCGGACTGGCGATGGTCACAAGACCGGCGCCCGACCGCAACGCGCCGCGGGCCGCCAGCCGCGCCGCACCGGTCGTCATCGGTCCCCCCGACACCACCACGGCATGACCCCGTGAATATTTATGTCCGTCTGGCCTGGGCCGCGGAAACATGCGGCCCCATAGATCTGGCGTGTTGGCAAATGTGGGCGGCTTGATCGTGTCGAGGACGCGGGCAGGGATACCAATATCGGCAACTTCTATGACCCCGCAGTGCAATCGGCCCGGCAACAGCACGTGTCCCGTCTTGCGCCGGAAGAATGTGACCGTGTGCGTGGCCTCGACTGCGGCCCCCATCGTGCCGCCGGTAGTGCCGTTCACACCGCTTGGAAGATCAACCGCGATGACCGGCACGTGACTGGAATTCATTGCCCGGATCATGGCGCGCGGCAGACCCTCGACTTCGCGGTCGAGACCGGCGCCGAACAGGGCATCGATAATGATATCGCAGTCGGTAAGGGACACCGGCGAAGCTTCTTCTACCGGGCCGCTCCACTGATCGGCCGCAAGCGCGGCGTCGCCTTTGAGCCGCGTCAGCTCCCCGACCAAACTCACACGGACGGCGTAGCCCCGCTCAGCGAGATGGCGGGCTGCCACAAATCCGTCCCCGCCATTGTTGCCCGGGCCGGCAACGATGACGACGCGCCGGCCCTCCAATACCCTGCTCGCAGCGTCGGCCACCGCGCGGCCGGCATTTTCCATTAATTCGATGCCGGCGATCCCGCTCGCGATCGCCAGGCGGTCGGCCTCTGCCATCTCGGCAGTGGTGAGCAACTCAATCATCAGCGCGAGACTATCGACCGATCTGAGGAGGAACAATTCGGGGTAATGGATTGCGGCATCACAAGTCTTAGCCGCTGGCTAATATCTAGCCAGTTTGCTTAACTTGTAGGCGCTGAACTTTAAACAGCCCGCCTCAAGTGCCTCCACTTATTGAATAAATGCTTGTGAAAACTAAACCTTTTGCCTCTGGCCGGCTTGGCACGGGATCTGCAAACCCGGTAGCCCGGTCCTCTCGACGCATTGTGGTGGGCTGGGAGGAAGGACACCAATGAAGAAAATCGAAGCCATCATAAAACCCTTCAAACTCGACGAGGTGAAGGAAGCTCTGCAGGAGGTCGGTCTTCAGGGGATAACCGTGACCGAAGCCAAAGGCTTCGGACGACAGAAGGGACATACCGAGCTATATCGCGGCGCCGAATACGTGGTCGATTTTCTTCCCAAAGTGAAAATCGAAATCGTCCTCGGCGACGACATGGTGGATAAAGCAATCGACGCGATCCGGCGAGCTGCTCAAACTGGCCGGATTGGCGATGGAAAGATATTCGTTTCAAACATCGAAGAAGCCATTCGGATCCGGACTGGGGAATCCGGAATCGATGCGATCTAAACCGCAGGCAACCGTCCTCGCGGTCAATTGGTGAAAACAAGGGGGAATGCAATCGATGACGACAGCCAAAGATGTCATGAAAATGATCAAAGATAATGACGTGAAATATGCCGACTTCCGGTTCACTGATCCGCGCGGCAAGTGGCAACACGTCACCTTCGATATCTCGGTAATCGAGGAGGACACATTCGCTGAAGGTCAGATGTTCGACGGCTCGTCCATCGCGGGATGGAAGGCGATCCATGAATCGGACATGAACCTGATGCCGGACCCGTCGACCGCCTGCATCGATCCGTTTTTTGCCGAGACGACGTTATCGCTCGTTTGCGATGTGCTCGAGCCAACCACAGGCGAGCCCTACAATCGGGATCCGCGCGGCATTGCCAAGAGAGCAGAAGGCCTCGTGAAGGCCCAAGGCGCCGGTGATACTATCTATTTTGGTCCGGAAGCTGAATTCTTCGTGTTCGACGACGTCAAATATGCGGCTGAGCCGTACAATACCGGTTTCAAGATTGACTCGATCGAGTTCCCAACCAACTCCGACACCGAATACGAGGGCGGCAACCTCGGCCACCACATCGGTACAAAAAAGGGCTACTTCCCGGTGCCGCCGCAGGACACCGCCCAGGATATGCGCAGCGAGATGCTCGCGGCCATGGCCAAAATGGGCGTCAAGGTAGAGAAGCACCACCACGAAGTCGGCTCTGCGCAGCACGAACTTGGCATGAAGTTCTCGCCGCTGACCAAGATGGCCGACCAGTTGATGATCTACAAATACTGCATCCAGCAGGTGGCGCAGATTTACGGCAAGACCGCCACATTCATGCCGAAGCCGATCTACGGCGACAACGGCTCAGGTATGCACTGTCACCAGTCAATTTGGAAAGGCGGCAAGCCAGCTTTCGCCGGGAACAAGTACGCGGATCTTTCGGAGATGTGCCTGTCCTACATCGCCGGCATTCTCAAACACGCGCGAACGATAAACGCGTTCACAAATCCAACCACCAATTCGTACAAGCGGCTGGTTCCTGGCTTCGAGGCGCCGGTGCTGCTTGCCTATTCGCAACGCAACCGTTCGGCCTCGTGCCGCATTCCATACACCGCCAATCCCAAGGCCAAGCGTGTCGAGGTCCGCTTCCCCGACCCGCTCGCGAATCCCTATCTCGCATTTGCGGCAATGACGATGGCCGGGCTTGACGGAGTCAAGAACAAGCTCGATCCCGGCTCCGCGGTTGACAAGGACCTCTATGACTTGCCGCCGGCCGAGCTCAAGCAGATTCCGACAGTGTGCGGCAGCCTGCGTGAGGCGCTTGGCAACCTCGATAAAGACCGTGGATTCCTTAAGGCGGGCGGGGTTTTCGACGATGATTTTATTGACTCGTACATCGACCTCAAGATGACGGAAGTGATCCGCTTCGAGCACACGCCGCATCCGGTCGAATACGAGATGTATTACTCGGCGTAAGCGTTCCCTCCTAACATCGCGCAAGCGATGCAACTTACGGGCGTTCCGCAAGGAGCGCCCGTTTTTTCAGCGCCGACGGATTGCCCGCTTTAGACGATCAGGAAAATGACGGCCGCAAGGCCCGCCAGACTGACCGCAGTCGCCCATACCCGCCAACGGCGCCGACGGGGTCCGTAGACGCCCGCGGCACGACGTTCTGCGATCAGCGCTGCGTCAAATTCAGCCGAGTTCGCATATGCGCATGCCAGTGCCGCTCCCGCCCGCTGGGCATGGGCCTCAAGCGCGTCGGAGCCGGTACTCGTTTGACTGCAGGAACGCCACATCACCGCATGGTACCGTGGATAGGGTAAATGAGACGTTGCGACGCCGGCGCGCGCCAACCTCTTGTCTGGGCATGCGATCAGACGTCCGTGTTGCGCCGCGAAATTCCGGCGAAAACCGGCAGTCGAGCCTTGCTGTTGGATATGCGACGGGCAGCAGCGATCAAACGAGTTCGCTCGGTCGCAATGTCGCCCTCGTCGATGTGCACGCGATTGCGGCCTTCGTGCTTTGCGCGGTAGAGAGCAGCGTCCGCCCTCGCAATGAGCGTGTCGATTGCTGTAACAGCATTGTAGGAGGTGGCGGCGCCGATGCTGACGGTCGCGGCAACAGAGTGATTGGCGATGGTGGCGCCTGCAGCTTCGAAGCCCGAACGGACCCGTTCTGAGATTTTACTCGCGCTTTCCCAGCCGCCGGGGACGACCGCTATGAATTCCTCGCCGCCAAACCTGCCGATGATGTCGTCGGCGCGCGTGCTCGCTCGCACCACCTGGCCAAAAACACGCAATACATCATCGCCGATCGAATGACCAAATCGGTCATTGATCGACTTGAAATGATCAAGATCGAACATCAGCAGTGCCACCGGCTCACCTCTTTTGGCCTGCTGCTTGCAAAGGGTGAGCGCGTTGTCCATGAACGCGCGCCGGTTGAGCAACCCGGTGAGGTGGTCGGTGGACGCAGCCGTGCGGAAGATGTGGACGTGATGGTCTTTGACCATCAACATCACGATGAATGCGGTGCCGACCGCGTAGAGAATCGTTTCAAGCGTAAACACCGTCAGCCAGGCAGCGTTGTGTCCTGCTGGGAGGAAAGCGCGCATGGCAAGTGGTACCAGAAAAATGCTTGCATGCAGGCATGGCACCACGATTGCCGCGGCGCGCGAATAGCGCGTCCTGCGCCGCTCTCGCCAAAGTTCATTTGCGATGAAGAATGTGTAGACCGGAACGATCAATGCGCCGAGGATTTGACCGTTGCCGTTCTCCAGTACTCCCGGAATTTGACCGATTCCCAACCACACGGCAGCGCCAATGAAAGTCGCAAGTGGCAGGATGCGTCTGCCCTGGAACAGCCGTACTCCGTTCCAGATCATACCGCAGGCAAGGAAGGTCAGCGCGCCGGGGACTTGCGGCGGTAGCGTGACGATTGGCGTCGGCATGGTCCCGAGCGCCATCGCAGAAGCGCCAATCAAATAGGCCGATCCCCACCACGCAAGCGCGCGCACGTTGCGCTGCTGCATCCAGTCGATAATGAGGAAGACCCCGAGCAGGCCGGCGATACACACCGCCACCAACGACAAGGTTGGTAAATCCACTGACGCGCCCGGCAGGGTACCTGCTAGCACCATATGATTCCGCACTCCCACCTGCGGTCCGATCGGCGCACTCCGCGCATCAGACGGCGTCAATAAAATAGCGCTGTGTTAGTAGGAAACCGTTGTGCAAATCTGCGGGGTTCGACGAAAGACTGCCGCGAATTGTAATCAATTATCGCAGCCTGTATTCAGGTTCGTCGGCGCAACTCGGCCAAAACTCGCGTGGCTGTACGGTAAACAGGTTCGATAAAAATCGAAATAATCGGAAAATCTCAAAACAAAAAGCGCGCTTTTGGCGCGCCTTTTGTAAACATATTGGCCGGCTAGCGTTTGGAGAACTGGAACGAACGCCGCGCTTTTGCGCGGCCATATTTTTTGCGTTCAACCACGCGCGGATCGCGCGTGAGGAAGCCACCGCGCTTGAGCGCACCGCGCAATTCGGGCTCGAAATAAGTCAACGCCTTCGCCAGCCCGTGCCGAACGGCGCCGGCTTGCCCAGACAGACCTCCGCCGGAAACTGTGCACGTCACATCGTACTGCCCGCCCCGATTGGTTGCGATCAGCGGCTGCTGAATCAGCATCCGCAGGACAGGGCGCGCAAAAAAAACCTCGACCGCTTTGGTGTTCACAAGGATCTTGCCCGAACCAGGCTTGATCCAGACGCGGGCGACCGCATTCTTGCGTTTGCCTGTGGCGTAGGCGCGACCTTGCGGGTCGACTTTTTTCTCGTATTTCGGCGCTTCCGGAGCGGCCGGCTTGAGGGTCGCCAAACCTTCCAGCGATTGCACGGTCTCGGCCACGGTCAGGCACTCCTCACGTTCTTGCGGTTCATAGCGGCGACATCGAGTTTTTCCGGCTTCTGCGCCTCATGCGGGTGCTCGGGGCCCGGGTAGACGCGCAAGTTTCCGAGCTGCACGCGGCCCAAGGGCCCCCGCGGAAGCATGCGTTCCACGGCTTTTTCAACGACGCGCTCAGGAAACCGCCCTTCCATGATCGCCTTGGCAGTGCGCTCTTTGATGCCGCCAATAAAGCCGGTGTGATGGTGATACACTTTCTTTTCGCGCTTGCGGCCCGTCAGCACTACCTTGGCCGCATTCACAACAATGACATTGTCGCCGTCGTCGACATGCGGCGTGAAGGTGGATTTGTGTTTGCCGCGTAACCGCAGCGCCACAATCGAGGCGAGACGCCCGACTACAAGTCCCGTGGCGTCGATCGTCACCCATTTTTTCTCGATATCGGCGGCCTTCGCCGAATAAGTCTTCATGATCGTTCCTTGAAAACGGGCGCGCGGCCCAGCCGAAGGTGCCGCTTTCTAGCGGCCGGGCCATTGCCGGTCAACGCCGACTTTGCTGCGTTTATGAAGCAAAATCATTATGTTGGAAAAATGGTAAAATAGCACCAACAGCTAATTGACCTTGTTGGGGATTGAATAAGTGGAGGTCACGTGAGCCACCGGTTCGGATATTCCATCCGAATAGATCAGGACTTCCCCAACGGCGAGGCGTTTGCCGGCCTTCATCAGCCGAGCCTCTGCGACCAGATCGGTTGGCGTCGGTTTGCGCAGAAAATTGATGTTTAGATTTGTGGTCACCGCCAAAGGCTGCGGGCCAATGGCGGAAAAAACCGCCACATACATCGCAAAATCGGCAAGCTCCATCATGATCGCGCCGGAAATAGTGCCGCCCGGCCGGATGTAATTTTCGTGGAAGCGCCGGCGTACGCGAATATTCGCATAGTCGACGCGTTCGATCGTCAGCCCACAGCCCGGATAAAAGACCTGAGGGAACTCTTCCACCAGCAGCTTTGCAATTTCGTCGGCGTTCATCACCGGAGCCGGCATGCGCACCCCCCAAACTTCGCCGGCCGAGCCGGCGCCATCGTCTTTAGACGGCGCGGCCGTTAGGTCAATCCGGGATTTCAGACCTTTCCGTAGAGCCTGCGCAGTTCGCCCTTGGCCTTTTCCAGCTTTTGCTTCCGCGCACCGGAAAGGCCCCGGCCGCCACGGTTGATGAAGAAGGTCAGCATCGACATGGCCGAACGGTAGGAATTCGATTTCCGCCGCCGGCTGCGGTCTGCCGAACGCTTGAGCGAGGCGGCTATTTTGCGCGGCGAAGACTTGGTGAAGACGCCCTTTTCAAGCGTCAATGCATCGCTTTCGCGAGTAACACGGGCCGACCATCGCTGTCCCAGACGCCTTGCACGTTTCGATTTTTTGCGTCGTTTGGGCATGGTTTGCGGTAAACGCCTGGACCGGTTCGCCGTTCCTGGCCTTGCATGGGGCATGCTTCGGGTTAAGTATCATTCACATGAACGTCCCAACTGCTGCCCGGGCCATCGACGCATCCGCTCCCGTGCTGTTGCGCGAGTGCGAAAAGGACGTCGCAATTCTCGTGCTCAATCGCCCTCACGTGCGCAACAGCCTTTCAGAAGCGCTCCTCACCGCCCTCTCGGGCGCATTGACCGAAATTGCAGCCGACAAAACAATTCGCACCGTCGTGCTTGCGGCTAATGGTCCGGCCTTCTGTGCCGGTCATGATCTCAAGGAACTCACTGGCCGTCGCAGCGATGCCGATGGCGGGCGTGCCTACTTCCGCTACATCATGACGATGTGCAGCGCGATGATGCAACAGATCGTCAACTTGCCGCAGCCATTGATTGCCGCTGTTCAGGGCGTCGCCAGCGCGGCGGGCTGCCAGCTCGTCGCGAGCTGTGATCTCGCCATCGCATCGACGGCAGCGAAATTTACGACGCCCGGCGTCGACATAGGACTGTTCTGCTCAACCCCCATGGTCGCGCTATCGAGAAACGTCGCGCGCAAGCATGCAATGGAAATGTTGCTGACCGGCGAAGCCGTGTCAGCCGAGGCGGCCTATCGCATGGGCCTTGTCAACCGAGTGGTGCGCCCTGGACAGGAACGGGATGAAGCCCTCGTTTTCGCGCGCAAGATTTCCGGCAAATCCAGTCATATTGTAAAGATCGGCAAGGAAGGTTTTTATCGCCAAGCGGACATGAATTTGGCGGCCGCTTATCGGTATGTCTCGGAGGTCATGGTCGAGAATTTGATGGCGCGTGACGCCGAGGAAGGGCTTAGTGCTTTTATTGAAAAGCGGGAACCGAAATGGGAGGATCGCTGATGTTCTCCGTATTGGCCTTGCGTCGTGGCCGCTTCTCAATGACACGAACGATAGTTGCCGGCAGTATTTGGGGGCTTACGCTTTCTGCCGGCTTCTTTCTCAACGCTTTCTTTCAGTGTGTCGTGCCCTGCCCCTATGACATTGCCATTGTCACGGCAGCCTGTGTCGGCACGGGTATCCTGACGATCGGCCCGCTCGCTGCCTTCCATCCAGAGCCACCGGCTTCCCGGTGGCTCTGAGCTGCTTACTCACTCAATCGCGCGCCGTCAGGCAATTAGCGATGCGCTCTTCTGGGTTTCGCGCTCGTCTGCTTCTGCGGCCGGCCGCCCCATATTCGGCAGTTGCAGCACGGTCGCGCGCTGGCCCTCACAAAGGTCAGTAACCAGGACAATCTTGCCATCGGGGAACTCGAGAGCGTCGTGATGCGCCGCCGGCCGGTTGAGATTCACCTGCCGAAAACGCGCGACCTTGTGGGAAGACTTCCGAGAGGGCAAGAACCGAAACGATGCATCGCATTCGACTTCCTTCTCGAACGCAAGCTCCGTTCCCGGTAGCAGGCAGACGGCAACGCGCGGTTGCGTAGGGTCTGCAAAACCGCGCGTTATAGCATTGGGAAATTGCGTCGATATCAGCTTATCGCCGACCTTGGCGGGTCGGGACGCAACGTCGTGAAGACTGTAGTCACACATCGAACGCCTCCTGTTTGTGCACAACCTAGGCGGCGCCCCTCAGCCTCCGGATCGCAGCAAACCAGCGTGACCATCTTATGTCGCTGCCACCGCAATCCTGCCCAATTCAATACGCGCGGCCCTACCGTCAGCAACAGCGAGCAGCTATCTTTAGTTCCCAGCAACAACGAATGTCGCCACGACGATAGCAACATGAACAATTCCGGTCGGGTTTTTACGCCGGCGGTGCAGCGGGCGCAGGCTGAGCGCGGCTCAGCAAAAGCTTTCCACCAGCGCACTGCGGAGGGTTTCCCGGACCGCATAACGCCCGAATTGGCGGCATTTATAGCCGAACAGGATACCGCTTTTCTCGCGACCGCGACAGCGGATGGCGCCCCTTATGTTCAGCACAGGGGCGGACCTAAGGGCTTTATAAAAATTATTGACGACAAGACCCTTGGCTTTGCCGACTATCGTGGCAACCGGCAGTATCTGACGCTTGCCAATCTTTACGAAAACGACCGCGCCTACCTTTTTTTGCTTGACCCGGCCCGCCGGCAACGCATCAAACTTTGGGGAAGAGCCCGCGTCATCGAAAACGATCCTGCCCTGGTCGAACGCCTGTTCGACCAGGGCTACAAGGCGCGGCCAGAACGCGCCATTCTATTTACGATCGAGGCTTGGGATGTGAACTGCTCCTCTCACATTGTCACTCGCTTTACCGAGGCTGAGGTCGAACAAGCGTTCTCAGCTGTGCAGGACAAGATCGCCGAGTTGCAGGCCGAAAATGATCGCCTGCGGGCCGCGCTTTCGGTGCACGCCGGTCGGCAGACAGCGGGCAAACCCTAGATGCCTGTCTCGCCGCGAGTCGCACCAGCGCTGCAGAGCGGCGCCGAAATTGTTGGTGCGGCCTTCCACTCTGCCATCGCTGCTCCTATGTTCGCGACCATGAATCATGACACCTACGACGACGCCTACATCCGTGGCATTCTCGACAGCGTAAAGACTATCGCCATGGTCGGTATTTCACCGAAAGATAACCGGCCAAGCTTTTTTGCATTCAAATACTTGCTCCAGCGCGGCTATCGAATGATCCCCGTGAATCCAGGACAGGCTGGGGAGAAAATTCTTGGGCAAAGAGTTTATGCGCGGCTCTCCGACATTCCCGAGCCAGTGGACATGGTCGACATTTTTCGCGGGTCCGAATACGCGATGCCGATCGTTGACGAAGCGCTGACGCTCGAGCCACGGCCACAAGTGATCTGGATGCAACTCACGGTGCGTAACGACGAGGCAGCAAGGCACGCGGAAAAGGCCGGTTTGAAAGTCGTTATGAACCGATGCCCGAAAATCGAATATGGCCGCCTCTCGTCGGAAATCTCCTGGATGGGAGTAAACTCGCGAACGCTGTCATCGAAGCGCCCGCAGGCGCTTGGAACGGGTGTGCAGAAAATGCGTCTCGGCCCAACATCCGGCAAAGACGGCTAAGGCTGACTCTGCAAAAGGCCCGATACGGCTTGACGCGGGCGCGATCCAGCCTCACTAATCCCACCGCAAAATTCCAAGCGGGCAGAAAAGCTGGCACTCACCAGTCAAGCGGGGTATCCATGGCCGACGTCGAACGCACACCCGGATTTGCAACGCTGTCTATTCACGCCGGCGCCAAACCGGATCCCACTACGGGCGCCCGCGCAACGCCGATCTACCAGACCACGTCCTTCGTGTTTGATGATGTGGATCACGCCGCCGCTCTGTTCGGCCTGCAGACTTTTGGCAATATCTACACCCGCATCGGCAACCCCACCTGCGCGGTCCTGGAAGAGCGCGTGGCCGCCCTTGAAGGCGGTACCGCAGGCCTCGCGATTGCCTCGGGCCATGCCGCGCAGGTTGTCGTGATGCATGTACTCATGACACCTGGCGACGAACTGGTTGCGTCAAAGAAGCTTTACGGTGGCTCGATCAACCAGTTCAATCACGCCTATAAAAATTTTGGATGGAATGTCGTCTGGGCGGACCCGGACGACATTGCGTCATTCGAAAAAGCCGTAACACCAAAAACGAAATGCATTTTCATCGAGTCAATCGCGAACCCCGGCGGGATCATCACCGACATCGAGGCAATCGCCAAGATTGCCCGCAAGGCCGGCGTGCCGCTTATCGTCGATAACACCCTCGCTACGCCTTATCTGTGCAAACCGATCGACTATGGCGCCGACATTATTGTGCATTCACTTACGAAGTTCCTGGGCGGTCACGGCAACTCCATCGGCGGGTTAATCGTGGATGGCGGCACCTTCGACTGGTCGGCGCGCAAAGGCCGTTATCCGATGCTGTCTGAGCCGCGCCCGGAATACCAGGGCATTGTGTTGCATGAGACCTTCGGCAATTTCGCCTTTGCCATTGCCTGCCGTGTGCTCGGCTTGCGCGATCTCGGGCCGGCGCTCTCGCCTTTCAATGCCTTTCTCATTCTCACAGGCATCGAGACGTTGCCGTTGCGCATGCAGCGTCACTGCGACAATACGCAAGCAGTCGCCGAATGGCTGGCGAAAAGACCGGAGGTTGCCTGGGTGAGCTTCCCCGGGCTTCCCAAGGACAAGTATCATACGCTTGCCAAAAGATACGTTCCGAAGGGCTGCGGCGCGGTATTCACGTTTGGTCTGAAGGGCGGCTACGACGCCGGCGTCAGGCTGGTTTCAAACGTGAAACTGTTTTCGCATCTCGCGAATATCGGCGATACCCGCTCGCTGATCATTCATCCGGCATCGACTACGCATAGGCAACTGTCGGACGCGCAGAAAATCCAGGCCGGCGCCGGCCCCGATGTCGTGCGACTGTCGGTCGGCCTTGAGGACAAGGAAGACATTATCGCCGATCTCGAGCAAGGGCTGAAGGTGAACTAGGACTTCTTCAGCGTTCGCGCCGCGTAGTCGCGGATATATCCGAGCGTTGCGGGCGCGGCCCAAATCTCGGTGACCGCCTTGTCGGTCGCGTCTCCATCGCGTCGAAGCCGCTCGATGACCGGCTGCCGGATCTGCATTTTTGTCTGGGTGAAAGCGGCGGGCGACAGGCTGGCGAGCTCCCGCGCGGCAGCCATGGCGCGGTCCATCAACAGCGCGGGCTCTACAGTCTCGTTGATCCAGCCACGATGAGCCGCGGCCTCGGCGGAGAAAGTTGCGCCGCTTAGAACCGTCTCGGTGAAAAAATAGGGCGGAGTTGCGTGTCGCATAATTTCGAAGGCCAGCGCCGGGAATGGCACACCGACGAGAATTTCTGTCACCCCGATGCGCCCGGAGTCCCGGGCCATGATGCGGCGGTCCGCGCAGCAGGCGAGCACGCAGCCCCCGGCAATGGCGTGGCCATTGATGGCGGCAATGAGCGGCTTCGGATGAAAGAACACGGCATCGTACAAACGGTGCAGCGCCGGGAGAAACTGGCGAATATAGTCGGCCCCGCCCTCGCTAATGCGCTTCAAATTCACGCCGGCGGAAAAGATCTGGCCCTGTCCCGTAAGGACCACCGCCCTGACGTCGGATTTGCGCAGATCGATGAACCGGGCTGCGATCGTGTCACAAGATTCGATATCGAGCACATTGGCCTTGCCGTGGCCCATGGTCACAATCGCAATGCCGTCATTGACGCTAACGTCAATCATGCGCCTTGCTCCACTGACTGCGGCAAACGCAATACCGCGCGGTGCGCCAACCGCTCCGCATGCACGAGTGCGATGGTGAACACCACGATTGCGAACACCTGATGCGTCAGCGCCAGCAGAAGCGGCGCCTGCCGCAACAAAGTCACGACACCAAGCGCGGCCTGCACTGTTACGGCTCCCGCGAGGATCATTGCACCGCTAGTCTCACATCGCGCTCGCCGTGCATCATTCGCGTGCAATATCGCTAATAGCCAGATCGCATATCCCACCATGCGATGATCGAATTGAACGGTGAGCGTGTTTTCAAATACGTTGCGCCAGACCGGCTGAATGAACCATAACCGTTCCGGCGATGGCACTATCGCGCCATCAATCAGCGGCCAGGTATTGTAGATGAGGCCGGCATCAAGGCCTGCGACCAGCGCCCCCAGGTAGATCTGAAACAACAGCAGGATCGCTATCGCGAGCGCTCCAGTCGCCCTCGCCCGGATGTCTCGCTCCGCGCCCGCGGGGTCAGCTGTTGCGCTGTCCACAGGACCGCCGCATAGATCGCGCAAGCTAGCGTGAGATGAAAGGCGAGGCGGTACTGCGAGACACTGACGCCTTGCGCAAGGCCGGAAGCAACCATCCACCAGCCGACTGCACCGAGAGCCGCGCCCGCGCCGAAGATCGCCCAGAGCCGCCCGCGAAGACCTTGCGGTATTGCACCGCGCCAGAGGAAAAATATGAACGGCAGCAGGAAGACCGCGCCGGTCACACGCGCCAGCATGCGGTGTGACCACTCCCACCAGTAAATCACCTTGAAGGCCTCGAGACTCATGCCTCGGTTGAGCTCGCGGTATTGCGGAATGGTTTGATACTTTGCGAATTCGGCTTGCCATTCATTTTCGGACAAGGGCGGCAATACACCCGTAACCGGCTTCCATTCGACAATGGAAAGGCCTGACTCGGTCAGCCGGGTCGCGCCGCCAACTGCCAGTGTTAAAAAGATCATTGCGGCCGCTATCAGCAGCCACCGCCGCACCGCACGTAGGCGAACATCGGACGTTTTAACCGGATTGTTCATCAGTTTGTTGCTTGCAGAGACGGCGCGGACCATATAGTCAGGCGCGTTTCTCCGCAAATCATGCTGCCGCAAGGCACCACCGATGTCGATCCGCGCCCGCAAATTCGTCGGCACCATCGCTCTGCTGTCGCTGGTTTTGATATGGGGGCTGCTGGCAATGGCGCTCGCACAATCGGTGCTGACCGACATCAATGGTTTTGTGGCCGCGATCTACTATGTCGTCGCCGGCCTCGGCTGGATATTGCCTGCCATGCCGCTTATCAGCTGGATGGCGCGGCCTGATTAGGCGCGATCACCAAAGCTACGCGGCGTTGACACGGCGGAAACGATTCGCGAACGCAGTGCCCGCACCCGACATCAGCACCTTCAGATAGCGCTGTTGCTGGAATTCGCCATTGACCGAGATGCGCGGCAACGCCGTCAGATAGTCGCGATGTGCCTTGAACAGAACGCCCGGCCTCGTCGTAACTGCAGTCTTGAAGCCAAGTTCGGCGGCGACACGGAATTCACGCGGACCCGCCGACGTCGCATCGCCGCCCGGAAAAGCCAGGTGCTCCGGCCGTTTTCCAATTGCGGCTTCCAACACGGCGCGGCTCATCTCAATCTCGGCGCGCACCATTGGCTCGCTCGGCACCTTTTTAAGCATCATGTGGTTGACCGTGTGCGCACCAATGGTGCAGAGGGGATCGGAGGCAATGTCCACAATTTCCTCCCAGCCCATGCACAACTCTCGGCAGAATGAAATGATGTCGATGCTGGAGCACGCGCACAGGTCGCGCACAGCGCTGCGTACCTCCTCTTCTGTCTTCATGGCATGTAAATAGCGAGAGATCGCCTCATAGAGTTCACGTTTTTGGCGTACGGTCCGGCAGTCAAAGTGTTGGTCCTTGCCGTTGACAACCATCCCGATGCGGGTGTTCTGCGCAATCACCGCTTCAAGCGCGATCCACCACAATTCACCCAGACGATCCGGAAAACTGGTCGCGATGTACATCGCGAATGGCAGTTTGTATTTGCGCAGCATCGGATACGCCCAGCGAAGGAAATCCTTGTAGCCGTCATCGAATGTCAGGCAGACGAACCGCCGCTTGAAGTCACCATCGATGAACCGCTGGTGCATTTCATCGAGCGAGACAACGTCTATGCGCGCACGCGCAAGCCGCCGCAATAGGCCTTCAAGGAAATCTGGTGTGACTTCCATGAGACGGTTTGGCTGAAACGCTTCCGGACGCGCCGGGCACACATGGTGGAGGGTCAGGATCGCGCCCACACCTCCGACCAAGGGACGCAGCCAATGGTGCATGCCGCTGAAGTAGAGAGTCTCGAGGCCGCTGCGAATGATGGTTTTTTTCAAGTTGGCCAGGTCCTCCAGCGCGCAAGGCAAGTCAACAATTTACAACGTTATTGGCGGCCGCGCTTTGCACCATTGCGGCGGTAGGCCTGCGGTATCCTGATCATGAGCGCTGACGTCCGTTTATTTTTCTACCTGGCAGTGCCGCAACCATTGCCGTCGGCCGGCCCGTTTTCATCGCACGGTTGATCGCCACGCTGCCGGCCCTCGAGATCTCGATTCGGCTCCGGCATTGCCGCTCAAGGTTGCGCCTCGGTAGCAGCGTCCCCTATAGTCCGCGCCGCTCCGGTCGGGGCGTGGCGCAGCCCGGTTAGCGCACCAGTCTGGGGGACTGGGGGTCGTGGGTTCAAATCCCGCCGCCCCGACCAGATAAATCAACACTTCTCGCATTTGCAGAGACGGCAATCTTCCAGAAAATCGGATTGGGAATGTTCTGGGAAGACCGGAGAGGCCCCCTTGCGGCGACCAAAACCCGGACGGCAGCGGCCAGCGGGTTCGCGGGCCATCAATGTATGATCGCTAAGTCAGGAGGCCGCCACACCTCGAGAGTCGGTACAAAACCGGCCGGTGCGCGCTCTGCGGCATCCCGCAAAGCATAGCCCTTTACTATCCGCCCATCTGGACCACCTGGACCGGCGCGGAAGAAACTATCGCTGAAATAAAAAGGGCCGCTGCGAGTGCCACATCAGGCAGCGACCCCCCTACGAGCCGCTAGCGAAGCAAGAAAATAGCGTCTCGCACGTGTACGATCGCCGCACTGAGCCATTCGCGCTGTGCGATAGATCACAGCCGTCTTGCAATTGCGGTTTTTTGTGATGGACTGCACAACGGACTCTTGTTCGCGGGAAAAATTAATGGGCCAAAATTCTGTTAAATGCGACAAAATTGAGGATGTACTCGCTTC
>Ga0126383_10000953_pt1 | contig 17180 bp, 16 predicted proteins | sample PanSoiMetPlot_35_FD_96882 | JGI IMG/M metagenome (GOLD analysis project Ga0126383, IMG submission 96882) | Tropical forest soil microbial communities from Panama - MetaG Plot_35 | ecosystem: Environmental > Terrestrial > Soil > Tropical forest > Bulk soil | place: Panama | collected 2016-02-17
CTCTGGATCAGCATATCGGGGTTCGAATCCCTGGGGGGCAGCCAAATAAATCAAATTCTTCACGCGATCAGATCAGTTAGAAAAGTCAAGAGTTCAGAACGAGGAAGCGCCAAATTCCTGCCGGTACCTATCGGCGTTGTTGCGAGCCTCAGTAAGCATCCGTTCATACTGACGGTCGCCGCGTATCTGGTCCCAGTTTTTGTCTCGCGCAAACCACTGATAGTTGTGGTTCCCGAGGTCTATCGCTCTTCGAAGCCACATGAGCGCTCGCGCATTGTCGCCAAGTAAGGCATAGATGCTGCCAATCCAATACGCGGTGTCACCGTCAGCGACATCTCCCGGTTTCTGTCGGAGAATGTTGGGGTCAATTTGGTCCCGGTGCCCCCTCGCGGCATGCAGGAACCCCGACATCAAGACCGGAGTTGCATCTCCACTGTTGCGCCCTAATTCGACCGCGCGCTGCAGGATCGGCTCAGCTTCCTCAAGCTTTCCCTGGTAATAAAGAAACTCGCCTAGGTATGCCATCGCCTTGAACTGCTGCGGATGCATTACCAGCGCTTGTCGCATTCCCTCCTCCGCTTCCTGGACTTTTCCGAGATACAGCAACATGCGGGAGTGCATCCAGTAAATGCGCGGAGTCGTGGGATCGAGTTCCAAACTGCGTCGGTATGCCCGCTCAGCAAGGTCATCGAGCCCGGCATAGTGGTAAGCGTAACCGAGCAGATCCCATGCGAACTCAGAATTTGGCCCCCGCATGGCAGCCTCTCGCAACCTGCGAATGGCCTCCGCATTCCGGCCCCCTTGTGCCAGAGCGAAACCCAAGGCAAGCAGACCCTCGGTGGAATTCGGATTCAACTCGAGGGCGCGGCGTGCTGTCTTTTCCCCCTCCACCAGGTTGCCCGCCGCGTTCTCACGAAAGTTTGCGGACTCGAGCAAGTACAGCATTGCCAGCAATGCATGTGCGTCTGCAAACGACGGGTCTATATTCAGTGCCCGGTGCAAGGCTTCTTGTCCCCGTCGCAGGTTGTCCAGTTGTGTGCGGGTGAAATAGTGGTTTTTGTACACACGCCCCTGTAAATAGAGATCGTAGGCTTCTGGGCAGTCGGTCGAGCGTGAGGCCAGCAGGCCCCGCTCATGACCTGAGACCTCAACTCGCAGACCGTCCACCACTTTCTGAGCAACCTCGTCCTCGAAGTTCAGCAGGTCCCTGGTTTTCAGGTCATAGTGTTCAGCCCAGCGCGTTGCCTGGTTCTTTTCGATCAGTTGAACCGAGATACGGATTCGATCGCCGGCGCGCTGATAGGTTCCGCCGAGCACCGAGTCCACTCCCAATTCCTGCGCGGCCTGAGCCGGATCGATCGCATCCTTGGTGTACTTCAATACGGACGCGGTCGGCCGGACGGCAAGATTTCGCAGTGATGCGAGACGCGTGATGATGGCATCCGTCAGGCCGATGCCCCAGGATTCCTCTCCGAAATTGTCGGAAAGTCCGCGAAACGGCAACACCGCCAAGGTCGTCGGCCTCGGATTCATTCCGTGCAAGGGATCTTCGCTCGGCGTCGTTGACCGAGTCCAGTACCATCCAGCCAGAACAGCGGCCATGACCCCCGATAGAACCGCAGCGGAAACCACTCCGCGTCGGGAAAACCTCTGCCGGTCCTGAACGGAAGCCGGTGAGGCCTTCACCTCGCGTACTTCAGCTACGAACCGATACCCGCGTTTGGGCACTGTCTCGATATACATGGCGGTGTCCCGGTCATCGCGAAGCTGCTTGCGCAGGGTAGAGATGTTCTGCGCCAACGTGGCCTCTTCGACGAAGACATCCGGCCAAACTTTCTGCAGCAGTTCGTCCTTGCCTAGCGTACGACCGCGGTTTTCCACCAGCACCAGCAGGGTTTGGTAGGCCTTCGGAGTGAGCGGAATCTTCCGCCGGCCCTCCAGCAACAGGTCCTCGGAGGGATCCAGCCGGAATGGGCCGAATTCGTATAACACATTGGCTGACTGCGACATACGTACCTTTATCGCAATTTCAAAAGGATTTGAGCGGGCTTTGAAGACGGCGTGCGGCTATTCCGGATACTGAATCACAGTCGCCCACGTGGTGCACAGCCCAACGTCGCGCCCCAAGTGGTCGAAATTTTAGCAGAGAGGCGGCCAGCGCTCGAAAAAAATCAAAGCGTGCCGTCCCTCGAGGGCAGGAGGCCCAGGAAAACAATGTTTAGTCGAGTCGTAGCCTTTTTGTATGGTGTCGTTTGCTATTTGGCGTTCTTTGCAACCTTCCTATACGCGATCGGGTTTATAGGAAACTTTGCCGTTCCGAAGTCAATTGACTCCGGACCGAACCGACCGTTTACCTACGCGCTAGCGATCAACGTCGCATTGCTCGGATTGTTCGCGCTCCAGCACAGCCTGATGGCGCGCCAATGGTTTAAGTGTGCCTGGACCCGTCTCGTACCGACTCCGGTTGAACGTAGCACATATGTCCTGTTCTCCAGCCTAGCGTTACTCCTGTTGTTCTGGAAATGGGAGCCAATGGGACCCGTAGTTTGGAACGTGGAGAGTGCCGCCGGCAAACTTGTTCTGTATGCCCTTTACGCGATGGGCTGGTTGACCGTACTGGTCGCTACCTTACTCATCAACCACTTCGACTTGTTCGGCCTGCGCCAAGTCTACCTCCACCTGCGCGGGATCCCCTACACGTCGCTTCGTTTCGGGACCCCGGGCCTGTACCGAATTGTTCGGCACCCTTTGTACGTGGGATGGCTCCTCGTATTCTGGTCAGCCACGCGTATGACAGTGGCGCATCTGGTCTTTGCCATCGCAACCACTGCTTACATTCTCCTCGCGATCCAGTTCGAGGAACGGGACCTCATCCGATTACACGGCGAATACGCCGAGTATCGGCGTCGCGTGCCCATGCTCCTGCCTTTTAGGTCCAGGAATTGGCGTCGCGATGTCGCGGTGCCACAACACCCGGCGACCGAATCCAAAATGTAGCTGTGCTTTCGAGGTGTTCTCCGATTTCTCTTAGTGGAGGGGCTGTTCTCTCTGTGAGCATATTTCTGGATAAGTGCAAGACCGGAAATTTCTAAACCGTAAAGATTACAAACTGTCCACAACCACACTATTTCTTATTAGGAGACGATACGATGAATCGATTCTTTGTGAAGCCAGTGGTGTATTCGCTCGCCAGTCTCGCTCTTGTAAACCTCTGCCCGGGACGCGCTCTGGCGCAACAGAGCCACGCGCACGTGCCCACCAGCCAGCAACAGGAATTCGCCGTTTCCCAGCCGAGCAAGGCGAGCGCCTTAATAAAGATCGTCCGCGAATCGACCGCACGGTTCCAGGATGTCTCGGTAGCGGAGCGGGAAGGCTATGCGCTGCAGTTTGGGTGTGTCAGCGGGCCGGACTCCGGTGCCATGGGCCTGCATTACATAAACGGGGCACTTGTGGGCAGCGGCCTCATAGACGCCACCCGTCCGCAGATCGTGATCTACGAACCGAGGCCTGACGGAGGGCTGAAACTAATCGGCGCTGACTATCTGGTTCTTGCCAAGATGTGGAATGCCCAGCACCCAGAAGATCCGCCCCAACTAATGGGACAGCTCTTCCATTATTTTGAGAGTCCCAACCGCTTTGGGCTGCCGGCGTTTTATACGCTGCATGTCTGGGCGTGGAAAAATAATCCCAACGGCGCGTTCGTAAACTGGCACCCCAACGTGTCCTGTGCCTCGTTTGCTGGCCAAAATCCCTGATCAGGAGACCGCCCCTTCGGTTTACTTGTCAGGTCAGCATGACCCGAATCGGGTCACAACGAAGCATGAAAATAGTGAAGAGCTGGAGGAACAATGGGTACGCCGCTGGCGACCAAGCCCGGAAGATCGCAATGGTGCGAGTAAGTAAGCCCGTTTAACAGGTTGGGGCTGGAACTAGAAAACAATTTCTGGCCAGCTTATCAATTTTTGGGCATGTCCCACGATGCAAGCAGTGAATTCCCACAGGCCATCGACGCCCTGCGACGAGCAGTGGGCCCATCTCAGAGGAGCACCCTTATGCTGTCGGCCTTGGGCCATGCTTACGCAGTCAACGGTGATGTGAGGGCGTCTCACGGAATCTACGAGGAGTTAGAGCAGCTGTCAAAGGTTCGTTACGTTTCGCCGCTCAACCTCGCCTTAATCGAGATTGGCTTGGGGAATGTGGACCGTGCCTTTACCGAATTGGAGCGCGCAGTTCAAGGTCACTCAGCCTGGCTTGTATTCTTGCGCGTTGACCGCCGATTTGATCCCTTTCGCGCAGATCCGCGTTTTGATGAGATCATGCGGCAGGTTGGGTTCTCAGGGTCTTTCGTGGCAAGCTAATGAGCGAACCAAGATGCCGTTGCCCGTCATTCCCGTACCCATTCCTCCCCGCTTACAAAATGCCAGATCTATTGTTACCTGTTTTCCCGGATTCTTCGCCAATAGGTAAGCGTACGCCGATGGCCGTCTGGACAGGCGCATAAGTAAGATCCAAATCTCGCGAAGTGGACATATCGCAGAAGTGTCCACTTAACCTTTTTGTGGACACTTAACAATACGGTGCACGGCGTACGCTTACGCTGTCGCGTGCCTATCCTTTGCTGACGCTATGCTGGCTGCAGAGCATAGAGTCATCTTTGTTACGACTGCTGCCCCAGTCGCTCTGCCGAGAGCTTCGAGAAGCCCAACCCATCAGGGAGTATGAACGACAACGAGAGGCGTTTCCGAAAGATTACAATCCAGAACCTTCACCGTCTCAAGGCAGCGGGGGTCGAACTCGCCATCGGCAGCGATACCACGCCCGGATAAGGAGTACCGAGTGAGGTCAATTTTCTTCATGAAACTGGCGTTTTTTCCAATCGCGAATTACTCAAGATGTGGTCCGAGACGACGCCAAAAGTGATATTCCCACATCGCAGGATCGGGGCCTTGCAGGAGGGCTCGAACCTAGCTTCGTGGTCTTGGAAGGTGATCCGATTAAAGATTTCAACGAAGTCAAGAAAATCACGATGTGGGTGAAGAGGGGGACCCCTCTTAACTAGAAGTGGCGGGCTATGGATTCATTTGGTCACATGACAGGCACATCAGAAATTACCGGACGGCAGCTACTTGTTAGGGATCGGAGTTTCGTGTTTCCACTTTCGCAGTAAACGTCGCGAACATCACTCCTGCCTCTGTGACCAGGGGGGCACAATTCCATTCACGCGAGCATAAGCAACTGATTGACCATAGTGCTCATTCACATGAGCAAAGATTCGCAAGTAGATCCTTCGGACCGTCGTCTTCTCGCCAAAAAAATCCGCGGGTTGGTCGAGTTCGGCAGCTGTTAGTTGCGTGAATCGGTTGCGGACCTCATCAAGAGACGTTTTCAGCATTCGCGTCACCTGGTCTTTGTCCGTGACTGTTTTCTCCAGTTCGCCCATTCGCTTAAAGACCGCTCGCGTGTCAGGTTTGCCTTTTGCATCCGTCGGCAGATTGGGAAAGTATTCAGCTGGGAGCTTGACACCGGTCAAGGAGAGGAGCAGGAAGTTGCCATTGGCGATGTGGACGTAGACTTCGCTCACCGAGCGTACTCCGGCCCCTGGTCGCCAGCCATATTTGTTTGGCGGCATGGCTTGCGAAAGTTGATCTAGGTGTTTGCAGGTCTCCGCAAAGTCATCCAGGTATTCGGTCTTCAGAGTACTGGCATTCTGTTCTTGCGCGGCTGACAACGAAGCTGCCAACAATAGGAATACGGCATGGCGAACCAAGGTGTTTTTCATGGCGGCAATATGATACAGCATTTGGTTTTCTCACTCCTGCGATGTTGAATAGAGCGAGCTAGGATCGAGGGACTTCCTTTCGAGACCGAATGTTTCGCTGGTTCTGGTGGCAAAGAACAGGCCGATACACATCAGGCAGAGATCGTGCGGGTCGTCGATGGCGCCGATGAGGCTATTGATCTGCTCGGGCGTCATGGTGGGCCGCTCGATTGGCCTGGTGGCTGGCATCTTGGTTTCCTCCGCCGGGTTGTCGGACATGAATTTCAACTTTTGTGCCAGCTTCATCACGGACCTGAGGTTCACGAAAGCGTGCTTCACGACCGACTCTGAATACTTCTCAGCGCAGCCTTGCCATCGACCGTAACTTGCGTCGTACCTACGAAGTGCGATCCCTGTTGCAGAAACGCAATTCGTTACCTAATTACTATTAAGAGCTACGTTTCACACGCTCCATCGACGGGTCCAACCGGTTGAAGGCAGAGCGAACGGAGTTTGAATATCCCGTCCGCTGAGCTCCATTCTACTTACTGGTTGCCCGAGAGGCGTCCAGTAGACGCAGGCACTGCCGGATTGACCGCCACTCGCAAGCCGGACTCGACGTAACCCCTCTGGCCAGGAGCAAAACGCGGGGCTAGCAAGCCGTCGTTAATCTCCCGTGTCATAGCGTACCGGTCGAAAGCCGTGGCTGGAAGGTACAGCCGTGTATTCGGCAGGCCATCGGAGGTGCCGTTAACGTCTGCCTCAACACGGGAAACGACACCGTCCCCATCCGCATCCACCCGCGCCACTTCCTTGGCGTAAGCGTCGAAAAGACGCAGTGGCAAAGTTACACCAGGTTCAAAGGATTTGACGCGTTGAAAGACGTCGAGAAACACCTCGTTCGCCAGACCACTGGGTATGAAACGCAGGCGGCCTTCCTCCTGGGAAGGGTTGGTGGCATTTTTGCGATCGGGGTCGCGCGGATTATCCGGGTCATCGCCAAAGGCCACGGGGTTATTCCTGATCCCCGCCGGTCCCGAACCGGGAATAACAGAATTAAGGGCGTCCACCTGGCCATTCTGAAAGCTTGGCGGGATTCCGCCGGTGAAGGGAAGTTCGTAGGAGGGGAAGACCCAGTCTGTACCCGTGTTGAACTCCCAATAGGAGTGAACGTCTTCCTGCTGCTGGGCATTAAAATCCCCTAGACTCACGGGGAAGCCGACGGTGTTACTCTGGACATCCGGGAAATGGTCCTCGGGGCTAGGTAGATGGACCTTCTTGCCGTCAGTAGTGAAGATAGCACCGGGCACATTGTTGCCACTCCCCATGGCTTTCAGCGCGGCGGCGTCGGCAGTGGTGATCTTGCCGAACTGCGCGTTGCCACTCCCGTCAGAACGCGGAGGGCCAGCATCCGGGACGGTAAGATCGTGGATCATCCAGCCCTCGTACCAGCCGCTTTCGTTGTTGATGACGAACAGTCCGGAGACATCGGTAAAGACATCAATGGAAGCCCGCGGGTCGTTAGCGTCCCCCGGGGAGCCGTCGTCGTTGGGCTCCACTACCAGCCGCACCGCTCCCACCGTGGGCAGGCCACAGTTGGCGGTATTGGCCGCAGAAGTGGGGATGGCGGTGTCGTTGATACCAGGAACAACGCTGGTGAAAATATTCAGCTGAAAGTGATTGGTGTCGATCAAGTAGTACTGGAACAGGGTGCTGGGGTTTTTGGCCTCGGAAAAGACTTGGACGGGCACAATGCTGTGCGGCCGGTCTGCCAGTCTGACGAGCCGCTCCTTCAGCGGCCCGGGCAGAAAACGAACATCGCCGCGTTTTGCGACCGTAGCCACATCACTGGCGGCAGTTCGATTGGGAAAGCAGGGTGGCGGCGGTTGCTCTGCAAAGCCTCCTGCTGTCAGCATCGCCAAACCGCATAGTGCCGCCAAGTTGCGTCGGATGACGGCGATGCTCCTTACTCTTCGCGTTCGGTTGAGCTTCTCACGTTGCTTCATACTTCAAGATTCCTTTTCTCGGAGAGTCATTGCGGCGGGCAAGAGGGGCGTCCGCATCCGCAATTGTCAAAAGAGATGAAGAAAAGCCTCGCAGGCTACAGATCGGTCTCAGATTTGTGATGAGCCGTGGCTGGAAGGGATGAAGCGATGAAATCGAGTCGCTGTTGAAAGACAAACTCGTCCAGAGAAACTTTTCCTTGGCCTGTGCATCTGGGAGAATGGGGATAGCCAAGGAAAATCTGGAGTGGGCGAAATCTTCCAGTTCGATTCTCGCTGGCAGCAGAGCAAGGACTCGGCGCGGGCGTTTCTTGAGCCCAACGACTTCTACAGAGCGTGGTTCGAACAGGTCCCGATGGCCTGTTTCTCAATCACTACCGATCGCATGGTTCGTGCCGTCAATGGCTGGGCGTTGCGATTACTTGGATATGAGAGAGACCAGTTGCTCGGCAGGTCGGTCTTCGACTTGTATGCCAATAGCTTGATGGGAAAGTCAAAGGCACAAGCGATCTTTTTTCGCTTTCTTGAAGGCGTGGAAATCCTCGGCGAAAAGCTCCAGATGCAGTGTGCCGACGGCTCTTCGCTTTGGATCAGCCTTACCGCGCGGCCGATCCGGGCAGCGAACGGGCAGATTGTAGCCAGTTGCTCCATCGTCGAGGAGATCCTGCGTGATCCGATCACATCCAGGGCTGGCTGTGAGGTATCCACACCGCCGAATTTCTCGCTGGCGTGCCGCGACTCGAAGCCGGATCTCCACCAGGAGACCCGGTGGATTATCAAATCCGCTCACGGCCTCCGTTTTCTAAATGTAGAAGAGATTGATTGGATTGAGGCAGCGGGAAACTATGCGCAGCTCCACGCCGGCAACCGTTTGCACCTGGTTCGGGAAACCATGAATCGCCTCGAAGCCAGGCTCTGCCCCTTCCAGTTTATTCGCGTACACCGCCGGGTGATCGTCAACGTGACGCGACTGAAACGGCTCGAACCGTGCGCGTCGGGCGACTATGGCATCACTCTGTTCGACGGTACACGTTTGACACTGAGCCGAACCTATCGAAAAAGGTTAAAGGGGGTCTGGTTGAGCTAACCCAGAATGGGCAGTCGATGCAAGTGATGAGCCAACGAGTGCAGGAGCCTGCAGGAAGCTAGCTCTGTGGTCTGCTCAGAGAGCGGACCACAGGGGAGGAGTTACAGGCCGGCCTTACTTGAGCATTGCCATGGACGAACATTACCGTGGGGACGGGAATGAGCTGCTTACCGACTGTCAAGTTGCAGTCAATGCGACGAATCGCGCTCGACCATGGCGGCATCGCGCCAACGGCAAACGCGCCGGGTGTGCATGCGCACGCCCGACTGCGGGCTCTCGATCAAGCGGCCAACTTTGCGAGCCATAGAGATTTCCTCCTGGCTCGCAAAAAGAGACGCACACCACACACTGACCTGTTGCGAAAACAGGATATCCATTAGTTGATCGGTGGGAAGATGGCTGATCGCCCGTAAGTCAGGTGGAGGCGGAGCATCTGTGAGAGTTCGCTTACCAGGCATACGTCTGGCACACATGTCCAGATCGCCTATTGGGGAGCTACGCGGCCTCCGCGAGTCAGCATAGTGCTAGCCTTGAATACCAACCAGAATCGGCTGCGATGTAGGTGCGGACGAGCCTGCCGCCGGTTCGATCGTGATCGCGAAAGTTTTGACTTCGATCCCGGATGGCAGCGGAGGCTTCACGACAGTTGCGCTGCCGTGGGAGTCGGGCCGGAAAAGGCCGACGGGAATCGGCGCGCCGCTCGCAGGGATCAACCACAATTCATATGCCTTCTGTGGGGGCAATGGCGGCAAATTGCTCGCGAGGAACACAAGAGTGCCGCTCTTGCGTACGTAAATCGCTTTGCCTTGCGGTTGCGGCGGGGTGTTGCTTGCTACTAGGGTGAAATGCTCCGCTTCCGCGGAAGTTAGCGATGCGATAAGCTCCTTCGCCTGCATCAACTGCGTTTGCTGCTCTGTAGAATTCGCTTCAAGACTAGCGACGTGCCGCCTAAGATCGCTGTTCTGGTTCCATAACAGAGCGACAATCACAACCGCTGCAACTGCTGCCGCCCATTGCACCGCAGTCCACCAACCAGTAGCTTTTTGCAGACGACCCTGCACCCGACGCGGCTCTTTTGCGATTGCGGCCATTAGGCGCTCGCGGGAACGGAACGGGGGATTCGGCCCGCTGACCGATAGAGCTAGCAGAGTCATATCTCCCCGCAACCGTTCAAGTTCACGTCGGCAGGCTGAGCACTCCTCCAGGTGTCTTTCGACCGCCTGACGTTCCTCACTAGACAGCGCCCCCAGCGCGTACAGGGAGAGGTCCTCTGCGAATTCTTCGTGCAGGTTCATGGATTGAAAGCCTTGCGCAAGACCATAAGTCCAGCGCGAATACGAGTCTTTACCGTGCCCAGAGGCTCGCCCGTCTTCTCCGCGATCTCGGTATGCGTGAGCCCTTCAAAGAAAGCCATTTCCAATGCAGAACGTTGAGGCGCAGGCATGCCTCCCAAGGCGCGTCGGATTTTTTCGGCGGCACGGCTCCATTCCGCCTTGCCGGCTAAATCCGGCTCGACTGACACGACGACTTCGGTGATGTCGGTCTCCGGAGGGCGCTTGCGGAGGGAGTCGATCGCTCGGTTACGTGCAATCACGGCCAGCCAGCCGCGCAGACTGCCACGGCTGGCATCGAACACGTCTGGGCTACGCCAGAGCTGCATGAAGACTTCCTGCAGGATGTCCTCGGCAGTGCCAGTATCGCCCAGCACGCGCAGCGCAACCGAGTAAATGATGGGAGAGTAACGATCATAGAGTTGCGCCATCGCTTGTTCGTCACCCGAGCGAATCGCAGACACCAGCATGGCGTCAGACAAAACCACGTTGGAGGCAGCGCTAGACAAGACAGTTAGCTATTCCTTTCTCAGTACGACGACCAACGATTAACGGATTCAATCCTAGGAGTAGCCGGCCAACGCGCACACCATGCTACCAGAAGACAGGAATGCCTCCTCGCGTGTCGGGCCCGTTTCGTCACACACGACTGAAAAGCCTTTGGAATCGTTACTGTGGCATATACGTATCACAGCAGCAGTCGGATTTACCAGCACCGCGGAAAATTTCTGTTGGATCTTTACGGCGTCAAAACTCGATAGCAACAAATCCGGAACCAGACTTGCCGCGTATTCCAATTCGTAGACGGATCCAATCGTGACCGCTGCCGCGCGGCGCCGCGCAGCAGCGGATAGTTTGCGACTTGCGACGGTGAAGTCCACCAAATTCAAACTCAGAGGAAAATTCAATGAAGATAGTGAAATCGTCTGTGGCCCTCGCCATGGCGCTGGTCGTGCTGCTCCCCGCCAGCCTGTTGGCGTCCAGCCATCGCGAGGCGCCGATCGCCGCACTCGACCACAGCGCGGACGTGACTGATTGGTACGCTTTTGTCAGCTACGATCATCCCGACCGCGTCACCATGATTCTGAACGTCGACGGTTTTCTTGAACCGTCGAACGGCCCCAATTACTTCCCATTCGATCCCAACGTCCGCTACGTCATGAACGTGGACAACAACCGTGATGGGGTCACGGACATCAGCTTCCAATTCCGCTTCAATACCGAGATCCGCCAGCCCGGAGTATTTACCGGCTTCGTAGGCGGCATCGGTGGTTTTCCCCCGATCACTTCTCTGAACGGACCGGGTTCGGAAGGCTTGAGTCTGCGGCAGACGTACACGGTGACCATGATCAAGAACGGCGTGGCTACTGACTTGACTGCCGGCCGCACTCTCTACGCTGTGCCCTCCAACGTCGGTCCGCTCACAATGCCCAAATATCAGGATCTGTTCAACCAGGGTATCTACGAACTGAGCAACGGCGCGCGGGTCTTCGCCGGTACCGTCAGCGATCCTTTCTTTATCGACTTGGGCGCCGCCTTTGACTCGCTCAACTTCCGCATGGGCGTGGGCGGAATTCTCTCGGTCACCGAGGACGCAGATGACACCCACAACTATGCAGCAGACGCGGTGGCTGGGTTCAACGTGAACTCCATCGTGCTGGAAGTGCCGATCAGCATGCTCACGGTGGATGGCCAGATTCATGGCGCGAACGACAAGGACGCCGTGATCGGCACCTACGGAGAAACCGACCGCCACCGGATCACAGTCCGCCGGACCAATGGGCAAGTAAACGGAGAAGGCGCTTGGCGGCAAGTGAACCGCGAAGGCAACTCCCTCATCAACGAGCTGATCATCGGGACGGGTTCGAAAGATCTGTTCAGCGTTTCGGATCCAAAGAACGACAGCCAGTTCGCCAGCTTCGTCCTGAATCCTCTCCTGGCGCAACTGTACTCGCAAGTACTGGGGATTCCTGTTCCGCCCGCGCCGCGTAACGACTTGCTCCTTTTGGTCCAGTACATGCCGCCGATTTGTCCGGGATGTGGACCGAACGACGCGGGTCCGATCGCCGACCTGCTGCGCCTGAACACCGGTATTCCGCCGACTGCGGTCGCAAGCCAGAAGCGTCTTGGCTTCCTGAGAGGCGATCTTGCCGGATTCCCACAAGGGCGGCGGCCTATCGACGATGTCGTCGATATCGCTTCCCGCGCAGTCGCTGGAATTCTCGTCGACCCGGTGAAGTACGGTGCGGCGATCGGCGACGGCGTCAACACCAAGAACAGCGGCTTTGGAACGACTTTTCCGTACGTTCTCCCAGCGAATGACGGCCGCAACAGCCACCACACCGGGCCAGGACAGAAGGGCTGTACCGGACAGTCCAATGGCATCTGCCCGGTGAAGTAGTTCATTGCCTGTGGGCCGCCGGTTCTCGGACCGGGCGGCCGCATTTTCAATTTCGGGAAGGAAAGGACATTATGAAAAAGCTGGCCGCTCTCCTGTTGATTGTCATTGCTGTTATGGCAGCGTATGCACAACCCCCAAACTCGTCGTCGGAGGGCAAGTCCACTCCCGCGGAGCGGAGTATTCTCCAAGCCAAGTGGATGATCGAGAAAAACCCGAAGGATTTTGAAGCCTATAACGCCTTGGCGATGACGCTCTCGCGCCGTGCGCGTGAGACCTCGGACGTGAATTATTACACGCAGGCAGAAGAGGCACTGCAGAAGTCGTTTGCGATCTCGCCGGATAACTTTGACGGTGCGAGAACACATGTCTGGCTGCTATTGGGAAAACACGAATTCGCCGCTGCCCAGGTGGAGGCCAAGAAACTGAACCAGCGCATGCCGGACGACGTCATGACCTATGGGTTTCTCACCGACGCCAATGTTGAGCTGGGGAATTACAAAGATGCGGAGGCTGACGCGCAAATGATGCTCGATCTGCGTCCCGGAAATCTGCCCGCTATGACGCGAGCTGCGTACCTGCGTGAACTCTTCGGCGACGTCGACGGCGCGTTGGAACTGATGAATATGGCACTGCAATCGGCAGCACCCAGCGAAGTGGAAGACGCGGCCTGGATCCTATCGCAGATAGCGCATCTCGAACTCGCGATCGGCAACACCACGGAGGCAGAAAAGAACCTCCAACAGGCCCTCACCTGGTTTCCGGGCTACCACTATGCATTGGGCAACCTCGCCAAAGTAAGAATCCAGCAGAAGCGGTACGACGAAGCCGTGCAGCTGCTCCAGCAACGTTATCAGGCGGCGTCACATGCGGAGAATCTGTTTGACCTCGCAGAAGCACTGCAGCTGGCCGGACGAAGTGAAGATGCCAAGAAGGCCTTCGCCGAATTCGAGCAGAAGTCACTCGTGGAAACGAATCGCGCTGACAACTCGAATCGCGAGCTCATCTTCTACTACGCGGACTACAGTCACGAACCACTTAACGCGCTCGAAGTCGCCAGGAGAGAGTTCGGCCGGCGGCACGATGTCTATACTCTGGATTCCTATGCCTGCGCCCTGCATGTAAACGCACAGGATCACGAAGCACGTCAGCAGATCGAGGAAGCGTTGGCCGTCGGCGTTCGCGATGCCAAGCTTTTCCGGCACGCGGGCGAGATTGCTCTCGCTGAGGGCGATCGAGCTGCAGCGGAGAAGTATCTGCAGCAGGCTGCAGACCTACACACGGCGGAATCAGCGCAGGCACAGGCAATTCTCGCGCGCCTCTCATCGGCGACGGATCAGGAATAGAGGCGCTTATGATCGCGCACCATCAGTCGTACCATCTTTCTGCAACCTGTGATCCAAATCACAGCGCAAGATTTGCCGAACTGCGTAAATCCGGATGCGAAGGCCGTGCTGTGAGTCGCAGCTTTTGTCGGATCGCGAGGTTCCTGCGAAGCGTCGGTTCGGCTCTGCTGCTTTGTTGCGTCGTCTGCGTCCCGGCAGCAATCGCGTCAACCAGCTTTTCGGGAAACGTGGCTGACCCTCAGGGCAGTGTGATTCCCGGGGCGACCGTACGCCTCCTGCGACGGGCAGGCTCCTTGTCGACCGAAACGCAGACCGACAGCCAGGGCCAGTTTTTCTTTGCCAACCTTGATCCAGGAGAGTACCGCCTTACTGCCGAGTCTCCGGGTTTTGCCCCGGTCACACGAATCATAGCGATTTCGGACGGACACCCCCAGAACGAGAAAATCAGCTTCTCCGGCGTTGCATCACAAACCGAATCGGTGACGGTGTCCGCGGACGCCTCCGACGTCGGTCTCTTCGCTCCCGACCCGGCTCAGCAGATCATAGTGAGAGACGAAACCTTGGACGCCAATCCAGGTCGGCCCGGCATGCCCGTTTCAATTCCGGGCATGCCCGTCGAGTCACCTGCCGGCGGTGTAAAGCCTCCACAATATTTTGTTCCCGGCGTTGCCGGTGATCACGGCGAGCCAATCGCGATGTTCTTCCAGGTTGGGGGATTCCTGTTCCCCAACAACCTGCCCGCCAATGCTCACGGCAACGGCTATGCCGACCCGAACGTGATTATCCCGATCGCGATTGAGAGCGCTCAGACTGACGGTGGGGCTTTCAACGTGCGCGAAGGCAATAATTCGGTAAACTCGTCCGTCATTTTCGGCCTCCGCGACCGCCTCGACCCGATGATACGGCTTACTGGCGACTATCGGGATTTGAATCTGGTTACGGGATGGAGTCCCCGTGACCCCGCAAACAAGTCGTGGATTGGGACCGAGGTCTCCTACGGAAATGGCTTTCTCGAACGCCTAGAGCACCGCAAGCAATACAAAGGGAATGTTTCGAAGATCTTCGATGTGGGCAAGCATGAGCTGAGTGTTTATGGCATCGGATATTACGGATTCGCCTATCAACCGGGTTTGATTCCAATCGGCACTTTTGTGGCCGGCGATACCATCGATGCGCGCCAGCGCGAGGAGACCTCAAACGGGGCGCTCATTCTCAACGATGTTTGGCGTCTAGCGAATCACCGCCAGTTCCAGTTCTCAGGTTTTTATCGCTACTACGCGCTGGACGTTCGTCCGAACTTTGGCGACGGTCTGATTCGTCAGAGTGAACACAGGAACGTAAATTCCGAAGACATTCTTTATGCTGACAGTTTCAGCAAGTCCTTCTCATTGCTCGTAGGCATGAATTTCCGGCGCGAGGCTCCTCGCGCTCTGGCGCTGGATCACGTTACCGCCGACAACGTATTGCAACCCGTTACGGACAACACCTTAACCTTGAACTTCTACAGCCCGTTCGTCGCGGCCGACGGAACAGTTGCGCATTTGCTCCATTACAACGTTGGCTATAGGCGCGATGAGGTTAGCTTCGACAATCAGGACCTCTACCGCCCCGGTCTTTCATTTTCGCGCCGTGCGAACATCAATTCGCCGAAGGGAACTATTACCTTCTTGCCGCCGGGATCGGCTTCTTACCTGCCCACCGTGTCTCTGAGCTATGGACAATCGTTTCACGTCAACGACCCCCGCATTGGGACAACTGCGATTAAGGGCGGAACCATCGTCAGCAAGGCCCGCTCGTATCAACTGGTGCTCAGCAAAACTCTCGCTCAAACAGAATTTCGCGTGACCCTCGCACACGTCACAACGGCCCAGCAACTGGCGCGCATTTCGAACGACACTGGCCTGCAAGAAGATGTCGGACCTGGCATATTGAAATCCCTTACAGTTACCGCCCGGAGAAACTTCAGCCACGGCTTTGTTCAAGGACTGTTCGCTCGTGCCGACGCCCGCGACCGCTTAACCGGCTTACCAACACCTGAAGCTCCGCGGCTGATTTGGGATGTTCTCGGAACAACCGACAGGTTGCCATTTCACCTGCTGGCCCGAGGAGAGTACGAGGATGTGGGCGGAAAACCGCTAGGCGACGGATTTGTAGGCGTTCCCGTACGGGAATTTCGCGGCGCGCTCATTCGACCATTTGAAAGCAAGGGTATCGATGTCGGTTTGAACTTCTTCCTGGCGAGCGGGTATGGCGGCCAGACTCTAGAGACTCTGGCGCTCGCTGGCGAACGATCACCCTTCGAGCGCATTACGGGCTTCCCACTCAAGTCGTACGTCACCGCATCGTTCACCTACCATTTCCGGAGTCGATAGCCCAGAGCACTGGACTCATTGAAGGAGGCGTAAATTCTGGTTATTCGGTGTCCGAATGAAGACCAGCGGCCAGCAGTTCTTTGGTGGAAATTGTGGGCTTTTCGCCATACGACTCCTTTCAAACAAAGGATAAACATAAGGATAAATGTGAGAAGACTTCGTGGGGGTAGGAACACTGGATGTTGATTTTTCTAAACATTGGAGCCTCCTGCAGCGCAACTGTGCAATTGTCGAAAGTGAACCACGGAGAGCCCCAGCCCCCAAAAACAAACGGGAGGAAGACAACATGTCCGTGTATTGCGACGTTTGCCAGCAGCCTGGCAGTCCGAACGACGATGCCGGATACACGAGGAAGGGCGGTTGGTTTTGCCCGGCACATCGCCAGATCGACTTCACGCCCGAGGAGGAGCGAGGGCTCGCGCAAGCCATCACGAAGGCCGCGGTTGGCATCGCCCAGTGCTGGAACGTTCTGCTCAAGATCAGCGAGCGGATTGGCCGCGATTGGGAGCCGGTCGATACGTGCGTGTCCGACATAGCCGATTATTGCGCATCAAGCATCGACGATCCTCGAGCGATTAAGTCGCTCGATCCAGACCTGGTCGCCCAATACTTCAGCGACCCGGAGAACTGGAAGGGCGAGGCACCGCAAGGTGAGGGACAATGACGGAATCGGCGGACGCAAGCCGATACGATTGGCTGTCGGCAAAGACCGCATGGTCCTGCTAGGCGACCGGCCGCTGGGTCGACGTCAAACAAACTGCCATTCGGTGCTGTTTACTTTCCTCCCAGAGCAACGTATTATTCATCCAGCATCAGGAACGTGGTCTGGATTAAGACCACTAGCAACCTGCCATCGGACGGCAAGGTGCTTTGAGCGAGAGACAA
>Ga0126383_10000954_pt1 | contig 17176 bp, 12 predicted proteins | sample PanSoiMetPlot_35_FD_96882 | JGI IMG/M metagenome (GOLD analysis project Ga0126383, IMG submission 96882) | Tropical forest soil microbial communities from Panama - MetaG Plot_35 | ecosystem: Environmental > Terrestrial > Soil > Tropical forest > Bulk soil | place: Panama | collected 2016-02-17
GTGAAGACCTGGCAGGCGGACGATTCGAAACAATTTGCTTTCAATCATGCCAGCCGTATTCATCGCTGGATGGCCGATATCTACGCTGAAAAAGGTGACTGGCAGAAGTTCCTCGAATGCAGCGAGTTCAGCGTGAATTGGATCAGGGACAATCGAGAGAGGTTGTATCGGCGGGGCACAGGCTCGCCGACCGCTGAGACTTTCTATCTTCTGCGCATGGGCGTCGGACTCAGTAAGCTGGGCCAGAAGCAGGCGGCGATCGAAAAACTGGACGAGGGGATGAAGCTGTACCATCAAGCATTACAGTCGACTATTTTCCACGGTGAAGATGTTTTCTATGCGCCGGAAGAATTGGAAACTGCGACCGTAGGGTATGTGGATGCGGATCAGGACAACAAAGCCGTCACGCTTTGGGAAGAATACGCCCACCTGATTGAACCTTTTGTCGAGAAGAATCCCGATGACACAACCTCACTCAGGCTGCTCGCTTACGCGCTTGACCGCAAAGGAGATGTGCTCGCACGCTACCAAAAAGACGGGGACACCTTTGCGCAAACCGACAGCTCACGTTTGCGGGCTGCCCTCGCCAGCTATCAGGAAAGCGACCTCCGGCGTCAGCGAATGCTGCAACTGGACGGGACCAATCAAAGCCACATCGATGGCGAGAAAGCTCAGTCAGTCAAAATCTCGCGACTGATTGAAAAATTGAATTGAGAAACGTAGATCGCCGCGGGGCGGGACACGAATCTGGATATCACGCCTTCGATTCTGCGATTCGTTCTTGTTTTTCTCCCTCTCCCAGTGGGAGAGGCCCGGTGTGAGGGCCTACGCGGACACCTAATCCCCAACACAAATGTGCTGCGACAGGTCGTCGTTGGCTTTATATCCGCAGCAAACCCAGTTGTGGAGCTTTGTGATGTGATCAGGGCTTCTTTGGTGATTGGTGTTTTCGTGAAGTTTCGTGTGAATTCGTGGATCGCCTTTTCCGGCAAGACCTGAGAACGATCCACAAAATCACACGAAATAACGGCAAGACGAACTAACAGGATCTGTCGCGGCACATTGTGTGTGGGGGTGGGTTGATCGCGTAGGCCCTCACCCCCGCCCACTCCCAGTGGGAGAGGGAGAAAGACAGAAAGGGTTTTCAGTAGCATTTTTCCGTCAGGCCTCACCCCAACCCTTGCCCAATGGAAGACGGAGCGAGAGGGGGAATCGCGTTCACTCCCCGCCGTTTCGCCATCTCTACGCCGATAGACTGCAGCGCTTCGGCTGGCAGCACGGCAGCAGCAAGCGGGAAGACCTCTGCCTCTTCCTGCGCGATGTGTTGCGAATAGTGTTCCTGTAACATCTGCAGCAGTTCCAGCAATCTCCGGTAATCAGACGTCGCGAGAAAGTCGTCGCGCAGCCAACAGTTAATCAGTTTGTTCACGGTGCAATGGATTTTCTCAATCACTCGATGGTCGTGCTGAAGATTGATCAGGGTTGAAAGGCTGCCTGATCCGGATTTACCGGCAGCCATCAGGCGAGGGAAGAGCGACCCTTCTTCGTCGGCCGTATGACGGGGCGCCGCCTCGCGAAAGTAGCGCAGCGATGTTTCCAGCGCCAGCCGGTCAGCGGCCGTCAGCCGGCGCGCGCCAACTTCCTTCGCCACGGCGATCATTGCGGCCAGGAACCGCTCGATACGCCGGTGGCAGTCAGTAAGCAAACGAATCGGATCGCTGAAATCGCCGTCCGGCGGGTCGCCAATAATTATTGGCAAGCGAGAGCTTCCTCCATTTCGACTGCGCGCGGAAAGAGCAGATTATTCTCGAGATGAATGTGCTGATGCAGATCACGCTCGAACTCTTTCATCGCCTTGTATAGCGTTTCATAACTGATGCAAACACCGACTGGAATCGTGTAATCGCCGGTGACCGTGCTCAGTTCACGCAGAATGTCTCCGGCCGTGTCATGCTCCATCATCATCATGCGCACGGGATTTTTCACCGTGCCAAATGGCGCAAACGGCGTTCGGCCTCGCTGCTGTTGAGCCTGCTCGAGCTCCACGATGTAGGGAAACAGCACGATCTCTTCCTTCATCATGTGAGGCGTGAGATCCGCGCACAACTGCTGGAAAAGTTCTTGTACGTTCCGTAACTCAGGATGATTGGCGCCGTGGACCGCAACCACCTTGGTCAGCAATGCCTCCAGTCGGGTGATCTCGGCCTTGGTATAAATGTGATGCTGGTTGACGATGTGACCGACCAGCTCTGTGAGCGTCATTGTCTGAAAATCAGGCTTACCTGCGGCCGCGAGCGCCGGATGTGCTTCAGCCAACATTCTTTCCAACTGCTCGATCTCAATGCCGGCGTTCCGGCAGGCCTCCAGCAAAGGACTATTGCCGCCACAGCAATAGTCAATCTTCAGGTTCTCGAATATTCGGGTGGACTGCGGCATCTCGATGGCGATTTCTCTCACTGTCTTATGGGCCAAAAAACTCATAGCTCCTCCGGGTCTTGGGTGAAATTCCATTCGCCTGACAACGTAAGCCAGGGACGACCGGCAAACGATGACTTAAGTCACATCACCTGATTTTTCTAGTTGTACGATTCAACCAGCTGCGGAGCAGCGGTCAGAGCTAAGCCCAACGCGAGGCTTGGCGAGCGTCGGGTAGGCAGCACAGAATCGACGGGAGCTGCGGAGCAGCGATTGAGATCTGTCTGTTGAATAATTCAATCGCCGCTCCGCGGCTCGGGTGATGTTGCAGGTACAAGCCCAGGGCTCGAAGACTCGCCCTGGGCTTAGCTCTCTCCGCTGCTCCGCAGCTGGTTAAGACGTCACGTCCGAAAGAACCCTGGCCTCGAGAGCAACCAAACGATGGACAGGGATTGATAGCTTCGAGCCACCACCGTCGCAAAATTCAGCAAAGAAAGATCTGTTAGTAGTATTTTTCCCCAAAACTGCGAAGAGTTGCGCACTTGCAGCAGCCAAAAACCGCAACTCCTGATCTCGCTTCCTGCCGTCGCTCTCTGTTTCATCGCACGCGTAAATATAAGCGGTGATTTAAGTCACTGCTTGCACGAGCGACTTCTTCTACAGTCACAACTCTTGAGAACCGTTCCTTCAATCACGCGGTGCAAGTATTGCTAAGGAAACGCTCTCAACGTTCAGTTCCCCTGACGGGGGCAAGTGTGACTAAGTACACGACCCTCATCCCCGATATCGACTTCTGGCAAGGCATGATTCCATGTCAAGCCGCTTGTCCCGTTCATACTGATGCCGGCCGTTACGTGCAGCTCATAGCCGAAGGCAAATACCGCGAATCTTACCTCGTTGCCCGTTCACCCAATCCGTTCGCTTCCGTTTGCGGCCGCATCTGTGCCGCGCCGTGCGAGACGCTCTGCCGGCGTGGACAGATTGATGCGCCCGTTTCAATTCGCGCCCTGAAGAGGTTCGTCACCGAAAAGTACGGCGTTGAATCGATGGAGCCGGACACACAGGACGAATTGCGGAACCACCACGGTGACACAGGCAACAAGCAGCGATGGCATCTGCCGGTCCTGCAAGAGAGCCGGGCGAAGGTGGCGCGCGGACAAAAGGTCGCTGTCATAGGCGCCGGCCCGGCGGGAATCTCCGCGGCGCACGATCTGGCACTGATGGGCTATCGCGTGACGGTGTTTGAAGCGAGTGAACGTGCGGGCGGCATGATGTATCACGGCATACCTGAATTTCGCCTGGCCCGCGCAGTGATCGAAAAGGAGATTCAGAAGACAGTCGATTTGGGCGTCGAGATCAAACTCAACGCGCCGCTGAATGAGAAGTTTGGACTTCAGCGGCTGAAGGCCGAAGGCTTCGAAGCCGTCTTCCTGAGCGTGGGCGTCCAGAAGGGCCGTGACATGAATGTCGAAGGCTCGCACCTCGACGGCGTGATCAAGGCTATCGACTACCTGCTGAATATCAACAACGGTTACCGGGTAAATCTGGGGAAGAAAGTCCTGGTAATTGGCGGCGGTTTTGTGGCCTTCGACGCTGCCCGCATGGCCCTGCGGGCTGCCCTGAACGAGGCAGATGAAACCGAAGATGAAACCGGTCACGACGTGAAGACGGCTCTTGACGCCGCGCGCGCCGCCATCCGCGCCGGGGCAGTCGACGTGTACATGGCGAGTCTCGAGTCTTTCGAGGAGATGCCCGTCATGCGCACGACCCAGGGCCGTGAAGAGTTCGAAGAGTCAAGACGTGAAGGCGTGAAGTTCCTCACGCAACGCGGCGCGAAGCGGTTCATCGGCTGCAACGGTAAGGTGAAAGCGGTCGAGTTCATGGGCGTCAAGCGCACCTATGACGAAAATGGGCGCTTCAATCCGGTTTACGACCCGGAGTTCAGTGAAACCTTCGAAGCCGATTCCATCATCCTGGCGATCGGACAACAGGCAGACCTCACATTTCTGAAACCTGAAGATCGAGTGGAGCTGACGCCGCAGGGAACAATCAAGGTCAACCCTGAGACGTTGGCCACCTCTGCGCCCGGCTTATTCGCCGGTGGCGATGTTGCCTTCGGTCCGCGCAACCTGATCGAAGCCGTGGCCAACGGCAAACGCGCCGCGCTTTCCATCGATGACTATCTGCGGGGCTGCAAGACCGATCTGGTGGTGAATTTGCGCATCGAGCAATTGCCCACGCGCTCGTACCGGCGCCCCGAAGATTATGAAAAGTGTGAACGAAAAGCGCCGCCGACTACTTCGCTCGATCGCCGCACTGGAATTTCCGAGGTTGAAACCTCCTTCACGGAAGAGGAGGCAAAGCGCCAGGCCGAGCGCTGCCTGTACTGTCACATTCAAACAATTTACGACGCGGAAAAGTGCGTGCTCTGCAATCGCTGCGTTGATATCTGTCCCGAATACTGTCTGAAGCTGGCGCCGCTGGAAGAACTCGATCTCGCACCGGAAGTGAAGGAACAGATAGTGGCCGAGGCCGGGCTGTCGCTCAACGGACCGCTGTCGGCGATGTTGAAAGATGACCAGAAATGCATTCGCTGCGGCCTGTGCGCGATACGTTGCCCAACAGACGCAATGACGATGGAGGTTTTCTATTATGAGGAGCAGGAAGTCAGGGTCGGATAATGACGAAACGCTCGCAGGCAAACGACCTGTCGAGCAAGTCACCAACGGGAAGACAAATCTCTCGCGGCGCAAGCTGCTCACGCGTCTCGGCCTGGGCGCAACTGTCCTGGCGGTCGGTGGCCAGGCGTATGCATTTCTTCGCTCGCTCGTGCCCAATGTTCTCTACGAAAACCCGCAGCGATTCAAAGTTGGCTCCGCCGATCAATTCAGTGAAGGCGCGCGCTTCATCGATGACAAACGGATTTTCATTTTTCGCGAGAAGAACACTTTTCACTGCATCTCGGCGACCTGCACGCATCTCGGCTGCACCGTGAAAATGAACCGGGTGAATCAAGGTAAACAGGTCAGTGTTCGCGGGCGGCAGATCAACGAACAGGTCGAATTTGCGTGTCCATGTCACGGTTCGAAATATTACGGCGACGGGACTAATTTTGCCGGCCCGGCGCCGAAGCCGCTCGCGCATTTCAAGATAGAAATTGCTCCTGAGGATGGCCAGTTGGTCGTCGATACGTCGCAGACCGTATCGCAGGATTTCAGGTTGACGATTTAGAGAGGGAGTCGAGCCATGATGACGCCGCAGGCCGCGTGGGCCAAAGTAAAGAATCCGAGAGTTACCTGGGAAAAGATCAAATGGACCTGGCTCCCTGGGTCTTATCGTGAAGCCGGCGACTCAATTGTCAAAAACTTTCTGCTGCACTGGTTTCCTTCAAAGATTACCCGGCAGAGTCTTTCATGGAACTACTCATTCTGGTTGGGCACCATCTCGGCGGTCCTGTTTCTCATCCTGATCGTCACCGGCATCCCGCTGATGTTTCTGTACGTGCCTTCAGTTGAGCGCGCCTACCTTTCGGTTAAGGACCTCGAATTCACAATTTCATTCGGCTGGTTCCTGCGCGGACTTCATCGCATCTCGGCCCACTTGATGGTCGCCGTAGTTTTCCTGCACCTGGTCAGGGTCTTCCTTACGGGAGCGTATAAAAACGGCACGGCGGTCAATCAGAACCGGCAATTGAACTGGATCATCGGCGTCGTCCTGTTGCTGTTTACGCTGCTTCTGTCTTTTACAGGTTACCTGCTGCCGTGGGACCAGCTCGCTTATTGGGCCATAACGGTGGGAACGAACATCGCTTCATCGGCGCCGCTGATTGGCGAGAAGATGCGCTTCATTCTGCTCGGCGGCCACACCATCGATCAGGCGACCTTGATTCGCTTTTACGTGCTGCATTGCTTTTTCCTGCCGCTCGGAGTGTTGCTGCTTTTCTCGTATCACATGTGGCGCGTGCGAAAAGACGGGGGACTTGCCTGTGTCGATCACCTGTCGCTGGAGCAAAAGAAACAGAATGCCGCGCCCATTAAGAGCAAGACCTACTCGCTTCTGGGTATTACTAATGGACGCACCGTGCATGTTGAAACATCGATTATCGATGCAGACCAGCACACCGTCATGTCATCGCCGAACCTGACCAGAAGGATCGTTCTGGTGACCCTGGGCACGCTGGCGATCGCAGCGCTGCTGGCGATCCTGTTCCATGCGCCACTGGAAGAAGCTGCCAACCCGAGCGTCACTCCAAATCCGGCCAAAGCGCCATGGTATTTCCTGTGGTTGCAGGAACTGGTGACGGATACCACATTCACCATCGGCGGCATCACCATCAATGGGGCGCTGATTGGCGGCATCATTTTGCCCGGCGTTTTGGTCGTGGCCGCAATTATCTGGCCCTACCTCGACAAATCACCCGTACACGCGGTCGGTGTCTGGTTCGCGACTGAGCGACGCAAACAAAACCTCATCTTTCTCGTGATCGTGGCGGCGATTTTGATCTTCACGGTCATCGGCACGTACATGCGCGGGCCGTTCTGGAACTGGTACTGGCCGTGGCAGAGCTGGCCGACGATGCCGCGCAAGTTTTAAGGGAGGCGAAGCGTGTTGTTCAGAAAACGATCGCAGACAGAGCGGGCAGCCGAAGCAGATGCTCCAAAAACCGGTGCTCCATCAGCAACCAAATGGTCCTGGCGAAATGTCTTCCGGGGCGACCCGCTGTTGCTGTATTCATTCGGCGGCGCGGTCTTAATCATTACCGCGCTGGTGTTTTGGAACTACTACACTCCTGAATGGAAAGACTATCAGGACGAGTTTCAGGAGATGGTGGCGAAGAAGTTTGGCGCCGATAAGGCCGCCCAGGCACCGCGAGGATTGCAGCAGATTTGGGTGAAAGATCTCAATCGCGTCGATCGCTGCACCACCTGTCACGAGGGGCTCGAATGGAAAGGCCTCCAGGGCGCACCGAATCCCTTCAAATCACATCCGCAGGAAATTTTAAAAAGGCATCCGGTGGAGCAATACGGCTGCACCATCTGCCATGGCGGCCAGGGCTATGCGACTGATAAGGAAGCGGCGCATGGGTTCACCGCCGATTGGGAACAACCGTTACTGGGAAAACAGGTCAGCGATCTTTATCTGGTGAAGGATCGCAAGGCGATGATGCAGATGAACTGTAATGCCTGTCATCGCTACGATCGCGAGACAGCTGGAGCTGATTACATCAACCAGGCGAAACAACTGGTGCAGGCCAAGAACTGTCGTGCCTGTCACACAATCAACGGACGCGGCGGAGTGATTGGACCCGATCTCACTTACGTCGGAGACAAATCACCCGAACAATACGATTACTCGCGCATGCTAGGCGTTAAGACCGCGTTCGCATGGCATGTGGCCCACATTCAGAATCCGAAAGCTCTGGTGCCTGAAACCGTGATGCCGAACTTCGGCTTCAACAGCAAGGAAGCGCAATCGCTGGCCCTGCTGGTGATGAGCTGGAAACGCGCCGATATTCCGGCCGCCTACCGCCCCGGTTTCAAACTCGCGGAAGCCCAGACTCCGGAAGAAGCGGAAAAAGAGAAACAGATGTTGACGGGTGAAGGCTCGTTCTTTGTGAAGAAGGGTTGTTTTGCCTGCCACTCGATCAGTGCTTTCGACATCAAGAGTGCTTCAGACATCGGGCCCGATCTTTCGTTTGCTGCCTCGGATGTCCAGAGCCGTTTCGGCAAGACGCTGGAAGATTTTCTGGCGCATCCGACCGGTACCATGGCCGTAGTGCTCTCAACGCAAATTCAGTTGACGGATGAAGAGAGACAGGAAGCAATCGCGAAACTGAAAAGCGCTTACGAAAAAAAGATGAACACACAGGCTCAGGCGGCCGATCAGGCACTGAAAAACACGAACGCAAAGCCGTCGCCGCCGGTGGCGCCGAAGAAATAGCCGGTGCTTAGGGGCCGCGGCTTGATAGCAGATTTACTGTCGAAAGGAGAATTCCCCCAATGAAGGGCAATCATAAATTGACATGGTTCGGTCTCGGCATTGTTTGCACGATGCTGCTGGGAGGCATCCTGCTGAATTGTTCGAAGAAGCCGAAAGTGACCGAACGCGGAGACACCGCGGAAGCGGCCATCGCGACTTATGTCGCGCCTGGCGACACCGATGAATATTACCTGTTTTATTCCGGCGGACACTCAGGAAATGTATACGTCGCCGGCGTTCCGTCGATGCGGCACATCACGACGATTCCGGTATTCGCGCCGTACCCGGCGACCGGCTATGGCTTTGATAAAGAAACCAAAGCGATGCTGGGAAACTATACCTGGGGCGACGTACATCACCCGGCTCTGAGCGAAACCAAAGGTGATTACGATGGCCGCTGGTTGTTTGTAAATGACAATGCGAACAACCGGCTGGCCCGCATTGATCTGCGCGACTTCAAGGTCAAACAGATTTTGGGGCCAATCCCAAACATCTCCGGTTATCACGGTGGATCGTTTGTCACGCCCAACACTGAATATGTGCTGGCAGCCTCGCGCTTCTCGGTCCCGCTTCCCAAAGGAACGTACGAGCCGATCGAGAATTACGCTACCAAATACAACGGCATCGTAGCGGGTGTGCCAATCAATCCGCAGACGGGAGAAATGACGGTGGGCTGGCAAATTCTGATGCCGCCTTTCGATTTCGATCTCGGCGACGCGGGCAAGGGTGTAAGCGACGGCTGGGCTTTCTGGACTTGCTACAACTCAGAGCGCGCCACGGGCAAACTCGAAGTAACCTCGACCCAGAAAGATCGCGACTATGTCGTGGCGGTCAACTGGAAAGCTGCCGAACAAGCGGCCAAAGAAGGCAAGACCAAACAGATCAGCGGCGTCAATGTCATTGATCCCAGGCTGGCTCCCGGCGTTGTCTATTTGATCCCGGCCGCGAAGAGCCCGCATGGAGTCGATGTCAGCCCTGATGGCAAATACATCATTGCCAGTGGCAAGCTGCAATCAATCACCACCGTCTTCAACATGGAGAAAATTCTCACCGCGATTCAGAACAAAGCCTTCACCGGCGACGAAGACGGCATTCCGGTGATCAATTACGACCAGGTGAAAGACGCCGAAGTAAATGTGGGGTTGGGCCCGCTGCATACACAGTTTGACGATCAGGGCTTTGCCTACACGTCCTTGTTCGTTGAGTCAGCCGTGGCCAAATGGAAGCTCGGCTCATGGGAAGTCGTTGATAAGATCCCGATCACTTACAACATCGGGCACCTGTCGACCGCCGAAGGCGACACCATGCATCCATCGGGCAAGTACCTGGTGGCCTTGAATAAGCTTTCGCACGGCACGCACTTTAATGTCGGCCCGTCACAACCGGAGAGTTCACAGTTGATCGGGATTGGCGGCGACAAGATGAAGTTGCTCTACGATGCCTTCACTGAGCCTGAGCCGCACTATGCGCAGATGATCAAGACCGACAAGGTCAAACCGATCGAGGTGTATCCGAAGGATGAAATGAAGAATCCGAACGCGGTTTGGGATCTTAAGGATGCCGGAGTCACCAAGAATGGGAGCGATGTGCTGGTCAAGATGGTCGCGGTACGGAGCAGCTTTGAGCCGACCAAGATCGAAGTCACGCAGGGCGATCACGTGACCATCTATCTCACGAACATTGAACAAACGACCGATGAACTGCACGGCTTCGGCCTTGGTGAATACAACCTGAATGTGGTGGTCGATCCGGGCGAGATGAAGGTCATAGATTTTGTCGCGGACAAAACCGGCGTCTTCCCGTACTACTGCACGAATTTCTGCTCGGCGCTGCACCAGGAGATGCAGGGCTATTTGCTGGTGAAGCCGAAGTAGCCGAGTACGCGATGCCGGGAGCGCGGCTCGTCCGCACTGAGCGCGCAGCGCGAATTAGTTTCCGGCCGATTTGCGCGCCTGCCGGCGCGTTGCGGACGGGACGTCCGCGCTCCCAGCAGTGAGTCGCGCGTTCATTGAAACCGAGCCGGCAATCTCAGGATTTATGCCGGCTTCGCTAGAGAGAAACGACGCTCGTGCAAGGAGTAGTTCAAAATGAGCAATTTTCTAGAGAAAGAGACAACGTTTTTTGAGTTACCGCTCACGCTCACCAGCCGAATCCTGATTCTGGTGGCCGTAATTGTGCTGCTGCCAACCTTTTTCTTTCCGCTCTGGAACATGAGCTTCTATTCGAACCAGTATCGGGACGGTTTGGTGCTCCACATCTATTCCTACCAACTGGAAGGCGGGAAGACGGCGAACCGTGACGACCTGCGAGAGATTAACTCACTGAATCACTACATCGGCATGCGGCCGCTGCTGGAAAGTGATTTCAGCGAGTTCACGTGGGTCCCGTTAGTGATCGGATTGCTGATGATTTTGGCGTTGCGAGCGATGGTCATCGGCAAGATGTCGAACCTGGTTGACGTCTTTGTCCTGTTTACTTACTTCGGGTTGTTTTCGATGTGGAGCTTTTATCACCGGCTTTACATGTACGGCCACAATCTTGATCCGACAGCTTCGATCAAGGTGCAACCGTTTACACCACCATTCTTTGGTTCGAAAGTGATTGCGAACTTCACAGTCAACAGTTTCCCGGGAGTGGCGTCATACGCGTTGTTTGCATTTGCGTTTCTGTTGCTGGTGGCGATTGTGTTATCGGCGAAACGGATCAGAGGGAAGGCCGATGTCCGACAACGTCAGGTTTATCCAGCGGCCGCGTAGCGAGCCTGCGAAGCAGGCGAAAGCATAAAGCCGGGGCGTAAGCCCCAGGGAATGCCATCAAGAATTTGCATTAGCCCGCGAAGCGGGCGACAGAGGTCAATGATAAGACGGCAAAGCGACCATGCGGCTTTGGCTGCCGCCCGCTCCGCGGGCTGCCGAATTCGTCTGGTTTGTGATCCTGGGGCTCACGCCCCAGCCTTTACGCTGTCCTCCGCCGCGCGGACTCCCAACCGCCAAAATCTCGCCGTCTCGCTTCTGGCGGTTTGTCTGCTAATAATTCTCCCGATCATCGTCCAGGCCGAAACACTCACCGTTGGATCCGGCGCACAATTTCAATCGATCCAAAGCGCCATCAAAGCGGCCCGTCCCGGCGACGTCATCGAAGTCCGCAGCGGCACCTATGCCGAGAACCTGATCATAGATAAGCAACTGACCTTACAAGGCGTCGAGCAGCCAACCTTACAAGGCAATGGCCGCGGCAGTGTGGTTACTATTACCGCAGACGGTTGTAGCGTTCGCGGATTCGCTCTGCAACATTCGGGTGGCGATCTGCAGACAGAGGACTCGGGCATCCTCCTCAAGTCGAACCACAATCGGGTCGAGAACAACCAGCTCACCGACGTCCTTTACGGGATCTACTTTTTCAATTCGCAAGCAAACCTGGTGCGCGGCAATACCATCCGCGGACGAAAGGAGTTGGAGGCCGGAGAGCGCGGCGCGGGACTGCACCTGTGGAACTCGCCCGACAACATAATTGAAGACAACACGATTTCCGAAATGCGGGACGGTATGTACATCCAAAGCTGCAACGGCAACCAGGTCCGCCGGAATCACGTTTCGAACCTGCGTTATGGATTGCACTACATGTTTTCAGACCGGAATATCTTTGAAGACAACTTCTTTGAAAATAATGTCGCCGGCGCAGCGATTATGTATTCGAACCATATTGAGTTTCGCCGCAACGCGTTTGTGCACAACCGGGGTTTCAGCAGTTTCGGGATTCTCTTCCAGGAGTGCAATGAGCTGATTGCCGAGGACAACTTCATCATCGACAATGCCACCGGCATCTTCATGGAGGCGTTGAGAAAGACGAAATTCCGCCGCAACGTGATTGCGCAAAACGACGTGGCAATGCAGATGTTCAGCAGCTCAGACGACAATCTGTTTACGGAAAACAATTTCGTCGACAATCTTAGCCGCCTGCAGCTGATTGGTAAGAGCACGACCACCAGATGGTTCGAGAGCGGTCGCGGCAATTACTGGAGCGAGTATGACGGCTATGACCTGGACGAAGACGGCCGCGGCGATGTCGGGCAGCGGGTGCAGGACGTCTATGAATACCTGGAAGGAAATTATCCGCGGCTGCAGATTTACCTGGACAGTCCGGCCGCGAAAGCCCTGGCGGTCGCTGAGAGGACCTTTCCTTTATTCAGAGAGTCTGGGGAGATTGATCGAGCGCCGCTCATGAAACCGATCGATGTGCATTATCCCTTTGCGACTGAGAAACGCCGGCTGCCGTTGCAAGTGGAAGGGCTGGCGGTGTCGCTGCTGATGACAGCCTCCGCCTTCGTGTTGATCGCCAAAGCGCAAAGACGATCGCTGGTAGTGTCTTTGCTTGGAGCGCGCCGGCAGAGCGCAGCGGCGACGGCGCTTTGGATTCTCAGTCACGCCAAGTTGTTGATCCAAAGCGGTGTCGCCGTCCCGATCAATCGGGGCTCTGCCACCGCACTCCAAATTAAGACACCACCCGGAGCCGCCGCAAAAAACGCGCGGTTCATCGTTAAGCCGATATTTTCCCAGCGTGATGAGATCCGGCTGACATTTCCATGACAACTTAACGGTCGACTTGGAATAGAATCACGGCGCCAATCGTATTCTGGGAACGATTATGCCCCGACGCAGTCAAACGAGACTGGTGCTGCTCTTCCTGGTGTCCCTCGCTATTCCTGCGGTGGTACTTCTCGCTCTCGGTCTGCGGCTAATCGCTCAGGAACACGAGCTTTCTGAAAAGCACGCCGCAGATGAACAACGTCGCCGGGCCAGCGAAGTAAGTCAGCAGGTACTGGCGCGATTAGAAAGACTCAAACTCCGCCAGGTGACTGCCCTCGCGACACAAAACAAGCTTGCTGATGATCCGGAACTGGTTTTTGTTGGCTACCTGGAGCAAGACAAACTTATTTTGCCCTGGGATCAAATCAAAACGGCTGAGGAATCACAAAAGCTCCTGGCGGCGCCGGATTTCGCCAACATAATTGCCCAGGGGGAAAAAGAGGAATTCGGCGAACGCCAACTCGCTAAAGCTGTCGAATCATATCAACATGCAATGAACGCTGGGCGGACGCCAACTCAAGTAGCCTATGCACATTTGTTGTTGGCTCGGGCGTTGGCGAAATCACCGACACCAGGTGCGGCGGCGGCGCATTACAAGGATCTGTTGTCAGCGCCTTCAGATCTGATCGATGACCAGGGTATTCCGTTCTCACTCTATGCGGCTGCCCGCCTCCTGGATGGCGGCGCTGAGCACGGCGCCATCATAGAAGTTCTGCGGGCTCAACTCAGCGGTAACCGTTGGTTACCGCCGGCCCAGGTTTATTTCCTTCGTGATCTTGCCAACAAGATTCGTGAGACGGCACCTGATCAAACGATTCAAGACGCCGCTGGACAGATGGCTCAGGAGATATCCGGCCGCATAAGTGATCTCGAACAGGCCGAGGAGTTGCAAAAAGAATTCGCTACGCTGAAACTGGAATTGTCAGGTAATCCTCAAACTCAATCCGAACCAACCTGGACCGCTTTCGGGAAAAAGTTGTGGCTGGTTAGTCTGGGGACAGAGCTCCCGTCTTCTCGGCCGGTCGTGCTCGTGGCGAGCGCTGATCAGATCCTTGCAAGGCTCGATTCAAGCAACGCTCCAAACGCTTCACGAGACTTTAAATTCACTACGAGTACGGATCCTAAAGGCATCCCGATGGGCCAAAGCCTTCCCGGATTACAAATAGTCTTCGCGGCAGGTACTCAATCATCGGGCGGACGTTGGAGCCTGCAAAGATCCTTTTATCTTGGAGCTCTCCTGCTGGTAATTGGCATCACCTCGTTTGGGGCATATTTACTTTGGCGAGACGTCCAACGCGAGCTGCACGTGGCGCAGGTGCGATCTCAGTTCGCTTCGAGTGTTTCTCATGAACTCAAGACCCCGCTTACCGCCATTCGCATGTTTGCCGAGACTCTGCGGCTGGGTCGCTCGACTGACCGAAAGATGGAAGCTGAGTATCTCGATACGATCATCAATGAAAGTGAGCGATTGACTCGCCTGCTTAATAACGTGCTTGACTTTTCCAAGATCGAGCAAGGCAAGAAGACTTATCAACTCCGTCCCACGTCGCTTCAGGAGGTGGTTTACTCCGCGACAAGAGCCTTGGAATACCCTTTGGCCCAACAAGGGTTCGAATTGCATCTCCAGGTCGAGGATTCGTTGCCATTGGTTGAGGCCGACAGTGATGCCCTGCTGCAGGCAATTCTGAATCTGCTTACCAACGCCATGAAGTATTCCGGAGACAGCCGCCAGATTGATTTGCGGTTAGCACGACGAAATGGTGACGCGGTAATTGAGGTTAGAGATGCAGGGATTGGAATCGAGACCGAAGAACAGTCGAGGATTTTCCAAAACTTCTATCGGGTTTTGACGCCGCAAACCAAATCTATTCCCGGCACTGGCCTGGGCCTTACCTTAGTGTCGCACGTCATTAAAGCGCACGGAGGTTACATCAAGGTACAAAGTGCTTTGGGAGAAGGCAGCACCTTTTCGCTTCACTTTCCGATTGATAAAGCCTGATGAGTTGCATTCTAGTCATAGAAGATGACCCGGCCATCCTTCGTGGCCTCGTGGATAACTTGAGGTTCGAGTCTTATGAGGTCCTGTCTGCGGCCGACGGCGAGACGGGTTACCGCCTGGTTAAGGAGAAAAAGCCGCATTTGATAATTCTCGATCTCATGTTGCCGAAACTCAGCGGCTACGAAGTTTGCCGCCGGCTCCGCCAGGAAGGAATCACTACTCCGATACTCATGTTGACCGCGCGCGGTGAGGACGGTGACAAGGTTCTGGGTTTGGATCTCGGCGCTGATGATTACGTAACAAAACCCTTTTCAATTCGGGAATTAATGGCGAGGGTGCGCGCATTCCTGCGACGTTGTAATACCACTGTCTCATCGCCGAACGAATTGCGCTTTGCAGATGTGGTAATTGACTTTCGTTCTTATGAAGCGCGCAAAGGCGATCAGATCCTGGACATGACGCGGAAGGAATTCGGAGTCCTCCGGGTGCTCGCCGCGCGCGCCGGCGAGGTGGTGACGAGGGATGAATTGCTCAACGAAGTCTGGGGCTGTGAGAACTTTCCCACCACGCGCACGATTGACAATCACATCGCGACCATTCGGGCAAAAGTCGAAAACAATCCTGCCGAACCATGCCACCTTTTAACCGTGCACGGGGTTGGCTACAAATTGGTTTGAGTGGAGCCGGACAATTCCATGACAGAGTTTGCACACGTCTTAAACAAACAATTTGCAGCATGAGTACACGTCTGATGAGACGTTGGGACATCTGCAAGTTCACACTTTGCTAAGCTGGCCACGTTTACAGAGCTCAGCTGGAGAAAAGGTGATGATGAAAGTAATCAAAATAATGGCGATTGTTCTGCCGCTCGTGCTCGCAGCTTCGTTGGCTTCAGCGCAGGAGAGTGGCTACGACCTCTATCAAAAAGCGCTGGTGAAGGAACGCGCTGTCGGAGATGTCGAGGAAGCCATTCATCTTTACCAGCGAGTCGCCAGCGAGTTTGGCAGCAACCATGCGCTGGCGGCGAAGGCGCAATATCGACTGGGGCTGCTCTACAACCGGCTCGGGCGCAACGGTGAAGCCCAGCGCGCATTTAATGCGGTGGTGAGCCAGTATCCCGATCAAACAGATCTGGTGCGAGAAGCACGGTCAAAACTGGTGACCGCCACCGCACGCCCGTCAAATTCGACGAGTGAGAAAAGTAAACTCCCCGCGACGATGGGGGTGCGGAGAGTTTGGGAAGGCAACCAGGTCGACACCCAGGGCTCGCCATCTCCGGATGGCACGTTACTATCGTTCACCGACGTGGAGACAGGTGATCTGGCAGTACGTGAACTGGAGACTGGCAAGAACCGCCGCCTGACTGACAAAGGTCCATGGTCTAAGTCAGTTGAGTTTGCGGGGTATTCAGTTATCTCGCCCGATGGCAAACAGATTGTTTACAGATGGAGCAATAAAGAATATCAGTATGAGCTGCGACTGATCGGAATCGATGGTTCAAACGGAAAGGTTCTTTACCGCGATAACAATGCCACCTTAATCAAGCCTTTCGAATGGTCCAGGGATGGCAAACAAATCTTGGTGTCTGTTTATTTCAGAGATCTCACCTGCCAGATTGGATTGGTTTCAGTTTTTGATGGAAGGTTGAGAGTTATCAAGACTCTGGATCGCTGGCGGGCACCAGCGCGGATGAGCCTCTCCCCCGACGATCAGTACATTGTCTTCGATTCCCGACAGCAGCGAGACTCGCCTGAGCATGATCTCTATTTAGTAGCGGTCAGCGATGGCCAGGAAACGCCATTAATAACACACCCTGCGCATGAGCAAGTGATTGGCTGGACACCGGACGGAAAGAGGATTCTGTTTTCGAGCGACCGTACGGGTGCCCAAAGTCTGTGGAGCGTTCGCGTGGCAGCCGGTAGAGCCTTGCAGGCCCCCGAACTCATTAAGCCTGACATGGCCCGTGGCTCCGCGATGGGATTTGCTCGAGATGGTTCGCTCTATCTCGGTATGGATAGCGTGATGCGAACCATCTACGTCGCGACGTTTGATCCAAAAACGGGCGTAGCAACCTCCTCTCCTAAGGAATTGACTACGCGCTATGTTGGCCATAATTTTGACGCAGCCTTGTCACCCGATGAGAAATCACTGGCCTATATTTCAACTCGAGGAGGAGTTTCGTCACGAACCCAGATTA
>Ga0126383_10000955_pt1 | contig 17171 bp, 11 predicted proteins | sample PanSoiMetPlot_35_FD_96882 | JGI IMG/M metagenome (GOLD analysis project Ga0126383, IMG submission 96882) | Tropical forest soil microbial communities from Panama - MetaG Plot_35 | ecosystem: Environmental > Terrestrial > Soil > Tropical forest > Bulk soil | place: Panama | collected 2016-02-17
ACCCGTACGCCGGTGAACCACGCCGAGCTGGCCATCTGCGAGGCGATCCTGCTGCACCGGGCCGGAGTGATGTTGATGCTGAACACGTTCGTCGTAGACGTGGCCGCAGATGCGGGCATGATCCGGAAGGTCACCACGGAGACGCCGGGGATCGGCCGGACAGCGATCGAGCCGGCCGTCGTCGTCGACTGTTCTGGCGACGCCGTCGTGTTCGAACTGGCCGGCGCGGCGTTCCAGACCGACCGGCCGTCGGCCACCCAGCCGGCCTCGTTGCTGCTCAAGCTCGGCGGCGTGGACTTCGGGCCGCTGATGCGCTACGCCGCCGGCCATCCGGCGGACTTCAGGGCCGGCGGTCACATCGGCTCGCCCCACGATGAACACGTCAACCTGTGGGGCTTCGGCCGCCTCCTCGCGGCGGGCCACGCGGACGGGCGCCTGTCCTGGCGGCGTACCGAACTGCACCTGGCCGGGTGGCCGGCCCGGGGGGAAGCGGTGCTCAATCTCACCCGCGCCACCGTCGATGCGGTACATCAGCCTGGCGCGGCGTATCTCGTCCTCGCTCAGCAGGTGATGCAGGCCGTCTCTTGGTTCCGTGACTACGTTCCCGGCGGCCGGCGGGCGTATCTCGCCCATGTCGCCGACCGGGTCGGTGTACGCGAGTCACGGCGCATCGCCGGCCTCGCGACGCTGACCCGGGAGGATGTCGTCGGCGGCCTGCACAGCGACCAGAGCATCGGCCTCGGCGCGTTCCCGATCGACGTGCACGACGCCGCCTCACCCGGGATGTCGCACGCCGACTGCCTCACCGCCGCCTACGACATTCCCTACGGCATCCTGGTCGCGCGCGACTTCACCAACCTCCTCGCCGGCGGGCGCTGCGTCTCGACGACCCACGAGGCCAACGGATCCGCTCGCATCACCGCCACCTGTTTCACCACCGGTGAAGCAGCCGGCTGCGCCGCCGCGCTGGTCGGCCGCGACGGCGCTGACGCGCGCCACATAGACGTCGGCGCGCTCCAGGCCCATCTCCGTTCGCGAGGCGTGATCGGACGATGGTAACCGGCGCGGCGAGGCACGAAGGAGCAGTGCTCAGCGTCAGGTACCCGGGCCTCACCGCTGCGCGGTGACACGCGATCGTGGCTACGCAGTTGATGCCCGATGAGATCAGCGCTGTGGGGACCTGGTGGCTCACCCTCCGGCTTCAACTTCAGGCCGCTCGGCGTATGGCGGGCGGTGACGGGCCACCAGTTGCGGCGCCGGTCACACAGTGCGTGGGTGCTTCGCCACCACGTGCGGCATGTGGTCGCGTCATCGGTCCTTGGACAGGGGTAAGGATAGGCCGCGGCGATCTCCTCGGGAGTGGCCACGCGGTGCAGCGACGCGGCCAGCTCCACTCCGGCCTTGCGATCATGCCGCTGCTCAGTCCAGTGGTGCGCGTTCCGTCAGCGACATCAAGAGCTGGAAGCCGCGCACGCTGCGGCTTACCCATGCCTGGGCTGGACAGGCCGTGGATCTGCTCCGCGAGATGCGCGGCCAGCCCGGAACGCCGGACTGCGTTTGAGTTCCTGGTCGGTGAGTCGGCCAGCGACCAGCTCTCCGCTATGGAGCACGACATCCGGGTCCGTGGGCGGCTCCGCTGGAGCGTCGGACCGGTTGTCGCCGACGCCATGCGGGGGTGTCTCTGGATAGGACTCCCCCCAGGAGGCATCCACGTCATAGGGCAGATCGAACGAGACGTTCGGGGCGTGCTGGTGGTGGAGAACGCCGATACGTTCCAGTATGTCTGCCTGCGGCCTGACGTTACCGATACCTGGCTCTGCGTCTGGGGCAGGGGATCTACTACTGATGGCGTGGTGAACTTCCTCAGGCCTATGAACGACCTGCCGATCGCGGTCTGGTGCGACTTGGACGCCCGCGGGATCGAGATCGTCACGGAACTCGCCGGACGGCTTGGCCGTGAAATCACCCCGGTAGGCATGGGCATTGAACTCTTGTTGGCGGGAAGCGGTACGTCCCGAAGAACCTGCCAGACTCCCTCAGAGTCGCTAAGAAGATGACTGTCGATCGGCACCCCGCGCTGCGGGACCTTGCCAAGGCGATCGTCACGTCCGGCGGTCTGGGCTGCGAGCAGGAGACCCTCTTCGACGTTGTCCCTCCCACGCTCGCCAGGGAACTGGTGAAGCTGGAGTAGTCCCGGATGCGGCATGATCACCTCGGGTCATCGGCTCGCATCACCGAGGCCCCATCACCTGGGACACTGAGCGAGACCCTAGTGGCGAAGGCGACAGCGGCAGCGAGCAGGCATTCTGAAGCGGCAGGTCAGAGGCAAGAAGCCGGGCTGGATGGTTGGTATAACCGCTCCCGCCGGCCCCGTCCGTGGCCTTTCCGCCCCCGTCCGTGGCGCACGCGGTCCCCGGACTCCGGTGCTCACGGACGCATAGCGGACGGCGGCGGCCCGCAACCCGGCCTCGAAACGCATAAGCGCTGGTCAGCGGCGGGCGACTCGGGCAGGAGCGACGGGCTGTAAAACCGTCGGCTCAGCCTACCCAGGTTCGAACCCTGGACCTGCCACCACCAGCTAAACGGCCCGTGACCGGGGATTCTCCGGGCTCGCGGGCCGTCGTGCTTTGTGTCATCCTCGGTCATCGTCGGTCAACAGACGCCGCTGTACCACGCTGGTTACGGACATATAGCGGACGGATTCGGGCCTGGAGGAGCGGTTCACCAAACCGCTTGCTTTGCTGGTTGTTTCATCTGGCGACAAGCGGTGGCGACCCCTCGTAAGGCGATGATCACCTGAACACGGTCCGTCAGGGAGCACGACCTTTATGGTGCGACCATGTAGGCGAACCGTAATGATATGAAGACTGACAGTGCCCGATCTTGAGGTGCCCGCGCAGCAGATCCGCTAACTCACTCGACGCAGAGACCTAGATCAGCGCCTGTAACAGCGTTCTCGGCGTCCATACCCCGCGTAACAGGAAACACCAGGTCAGTGGGACATGACAGGGTTATCGGCACCCACAGGATCGGGTGACGGGCCGACCGTGCGATAGCGAGCGCTACGGAGGGTGCCCGCCAGCGAGGCGGCCACCGCTGTCCGCTGGGTCACCCACGCCCGCTGCGACTGGATCGACTACCTCGCTGCCCGTACCGCAGAACACGGCAAGCCGATCCGGAATAATAAGTCCGATCAGCGGCCGTGATGAGGACGATCGGGCCGCCAGAACGCGTATTTTAGGTAGCGGTACTTGCGGCATCTGCCAGCCGAGACATCAGCTTTGGTGGTGCAGTAGCAACATGATCAGCAGTCATCTCGCGATGGCGATCCTTAACGGCGTAGGTCGCGGCGCTCTCACATTGTGAAATGCGTTCGCAAAAAGTGAGTCGTCTCGGATTGGGGGTTTGAGTAACATTGTCCGAATCGCTTGCCTGGGGGTTGGGTGGTCTTCGGGACCGGTGAATCGGTGCTGCGCTTCCCGACCGATGGGGCCGGCTCCTGTGGAAGGAATCGCATGATTGAACTCTCCGAGGTCATTCGTGAGTTGCGTGCCGAGCTGGAAACGGCGATGGCCGCAGCGCCAGCCGACGGTCTGCGCCTCGAGCTCGGGCCGGTAGAGATCGAAGTATCTCTGGGAGTTGACAAAAGCGCGAGCGGTGGCGCGAAGGTCAGATTCTGGGTAATCGAAATGGGTCCGGAGGCATCCGTCGCGCGTTCCTCACTACAGCGGCTCAAATTGACTCTAGTGCCAAGCCTCGGTCATGCTGAGGGTCGGCCGTTCGTGGCGGGGGCGGAGGTGGCCGGAGAACGATGACTGGCCTCGACCTGCACCGGGTTGCCGAAGTGATCGTCACCTTGGACGACGGAACGGGTCGGCGGGCCTCTGGATACCGGCTGTCGCGCACGACTGTGCTGACAGCGGCTCACGTCGTCAACGCAGCGATGACGGTGACCGTGCGGTTCGACGCCGACCGGAAAGGCGAAGCCGACCGAGAAGGCGAATGGACGAGACAGGCTGCGGTGGCGTGGATGAACGATGAGATCGACGCGGCCATTCTCACCATCAAAGCCCGGTCAGACACGGAATCGGTCACTAGCATCAGGTTTGCCCGGATCGCCGAGATTGATGCAGAAATTCGATGCAGCACCATCGGATTTCCACGGTTCAAGCTGCGTACGGATCGGCCCACCGGTCGAGATAGCAGCCTGACACAGTACCGTGACTCATGCCATCGTTTCGGACTCATCTCGCCAATGTCGCACAGCCGCGAAGGGACCATCGAAATACGGGTCGAACCACCGGAGCGGGACCCCGACCCTGACCGATCGCCGTGGGAAGGCATGTCCGGTGCGGCGGTATTCGTTGGTGAGACCCTCGTCGGCATCGTCTCGCGGCACGACCGCCAATCCGGGCTCGGCGTTCTGACTGCCACCCGTGTCGACCGGTGGTATCAGCACCAGGATCGCGCGGCACTGAGCCGGCTCCTGGAGATTGCCGGCCTGCCGGACGCTATCGAAGACCTGCCGGAGGCCATCGCACGGGCTGACCACGCCATCACCGTCACACCGTCGCGCGACGTCTACGTCTCGTACCACCAAGAAGACCTGGATGCAGCGGAACAGGTGGGCGACCAGCTGGAGGCGCATGGCATCCACACGGTGCGCGAGCGCCGACGCGCGAGCGCGGGGACTGGAATCCGGCAGGCCATCGAAATAGCCCTCACGCGGACTGAAGCGGTCGCATTGCTCATCGGTCGCGGTGGCCTCGGCGCCTGGCACGCACAGGAATTGCGGAGCGCGTACGACGACGCAATCAGACGTCGCGGCGACGTGCGGCTCATCCCGGTGCTGCTACCAGGAGCCGACCCGGCCGAGCTTCCCGCGTCGCTGACCGACAAGCCCACCGTGGATCTCCGGCAGGACGTACACGACCCAGACGCCATCGGTGCCCTCGTCGCACTAGTGCAGGGCCGTGCACCACAACAACACGGCGTCCAACTGCCAGACCATCCGGCCCCCTATCCAAGCCTGCGAGCGTTCACCGCAGCGGAGGCTGTCTTTTTCTTCGGTCGTTCCGTCGAGACCCGCCATCTCACAGACCGGGTGCGGAATCATCCGTTCACTGCGGTGTTCGGCGCCTCCGGTGCGGGAAAATCATCACTCGTAATGGCGGGCCTGCTGCCGACGCTCGGCAACGACTGGCTTGCGCGCACTATGGTCCCCGGCGAGCGACCGCTTACCGCCCTGGCCCAGACGCTGGCCACTGCTAGCCCTTATGCGGCGACCTTCGCCGAAGAGTTCGAAGCTGCGATGAAACAGTCGCATGACGCACTTGCCGGGATCCTCACGAGCATCGCCCGTGATGCTCCAGAAGTCCGCACGATCCTGTTGATTGTTGATCAGTTCGAGGAGGTGTTCACCTACGCGAAGAAACCGCATGTCCTCGCCGACGGCGGTTACGAGTTCATCGCCAACATCTGCCATGCGGTCAATGGTCATCGCGACCTCATCCGGGTCGTCATCACCCTCCGGGCTGACTTCTTTGAGCCCTGCCTTGGCATCGCGGAACTGCGGAGCCAACTACAGGCACATCAGCTCCTGCTTGGTGCGCTCGACGACGCGTCGTTGCGTGAAGCGATCTTGCTGCCGGCCCAGTCAGTCGGCGCGCTGTTCGAACGCGGCCTAGTAGAGCGGATCCTCACCGATATGCGAGGTCGCCCCGGGGCGCTTCCCCTACTCCAGACAGCGCTCGCGGAACTGTGGCGCCGCCGTCGCGGGGTATGGCTCACCCATGAGGACTACAACTCCATTCACGGCATCGGCGGTGCGCTGAACCAACTCGCCGATCGCATTTACGCCGAACTGAGCCTGCACCAGCAGCAGCTCGCACGGTCCCTGCTCGTCCGGCTCGTGGCCCTCGGCGAGGCTGCTACGCACACCCGTCGACGGGTCCGCCGACATGAACTCGACATCGTTGGCGCCGATCCCGGTGAAATCGACCGGCTGCTCCTCAGGCTCTCAGATCAGGACGTGCGACTCATCTCCACCGACCGCGATACCGTCGAACTGACCCACGAGGCCCTGATCGACGGTTGGGACACGCTGCATGAGTGGCTGCGTCAGAACGAGACGGACCTGCGTACCCACCGGCAACTGACCGAGGACGCCCTGCATTGGTATGACAACGGGCGCGACGACAGCTATCTATACCGCGGCCTTCGGTTGGCAGCTGCGCGGGATTGGGCTGAGCGGAAAGGCGGCGAGATGAGCCGCCTCGAAGACCAGTACCTGACCGCGAGCCGCCAGGTCGAGGAGAGCGTGCGAGCCAGAGAGGCACTAGACCGGACTGTGGCGCGAGCCGGCCAATCCATCTTCGAACTGGAGAACTCGCCAGAGGAAGCCATCCTCCTCGCCGTCCTGGCCGCTGCCGACGCGCCCGACGATCCGCTCGTGCAACGCGCGATGTTCCGGGTCCACGACACGGCAAGGATCCAGCGGATTCTTCGCGGCCACGATGACCGCATCTCGTCCGTGACCTGGCACCCAGCCGGTGAGGTCCTCGCGACCGGCAGCTACGACGGCACCGTGCGGCTTTGGGACGTCGCGAGCGGCAAGATCTGCGCGGTGCTTACCGGTCACCTCAACTGCGTCACCTGCATCGCCTTCGACCCGGCCGGCGTCCGGATCGCCAGCGGCAGCTGGGACAACACCGCAAAGATCTGGGATCTCACATCCAACAAGACGCTCCTGACCTTGGAAGGCCACGAGGAGATGGTCTCCTCGGTCACATGGAGCCCGAGTGCACGTTCTCTCGCCACCGGCAGCCAGGACAAGACGGCTCGGATCTGGGATGTCGCAACCGGCGAGAGCCGATGTGTCCTGCGCGGGCACAACGAATGGGTCCGCTCGGTGGAATGGCACCCGAACGAGAAGGCCGTCTTGACCGGCAGCTACGACCATACGGCGAAGCTCTGGAAGATACCGTCAGGACGTCTGGTGAAGACCCTGAAGGGGCACGACGGCCCGGTTCCCGCGGTCGCCTGGAGCGCCGACGGGACAGAGGCGCTGACCGCGAGCGAAGACGGCACCATCCAGCTATGGAACATGTCTGAGCATTCCTCCGTGCGACGGATTCGGGTCCACACCAGTCCCGTCTACTGTGTCGCGTGGATACCTGACGGGCGGCTCGCTGTCACAGGCAGCGAAGATGGGCAGGTCCGCGTGTTCGACGTCGACACCGGGACACTGACGCTCACACTGCCGGGTCACAAGGGCTGGGTGTCCAGCGTCGCATGGAGCCCGGGCGGCTCAACGATCGCCTCCGGAAGCGAGGATGCTACTGCCAGGGTGTCTTCGTACCTGCCGGCCGGCTTTGCCGCTCGTCCGATCGGCGAACACGATGGCTGGGTGAGCAGCGCTTCATGGCGTCCCGACGGCTACGCCGTCGCGACCGCTGGCCGGGCTGGAGTCACGAGGATCTGGAATCCAGGCTCGGCGGCAGAGATCGTCAGGCTGGGCGATACCCAGACGCTCACCGTCGCCTGGAGCCCCAGCGGCAATTTCCTCGCGTGCGGAGGTTGGGCCGGTGCGCTGACAATCTGGGAGACCGCGTCATGGACTGTGGCGTATACCGGCGCTCTCCACCGGGACCGCATCACCACGCTGGCATGGGCCCCCGGTGAAGACCTCCTCGCCAGTGGCAGCTACGACGGCACTGCTCGGCTCTGGAGCACCCACGACTGGGCGGAGGTGGGCAGGGTGGACAACAACAACTGGGTGATGGACGTCGCATGGAGCCCCGAGGGCGACCGACTCGTCATCGCCTCCTGGAACAACGACGCGCAGATCTGGCGAATCGCCGCCGAGACGGACGGGACCGCGTTGTCAAACCTGACCGGCCACACGGCGAGCCTGCATGCGGCGGACTGGAGCCGAAGCGGTCGGCTCGTCCTTACGTCGAGCGGCGACGGCACTGCGCGCCTTTGGGATCCGGACACCCTCAACCAGGTCTACCGGGTGGGCGCCGGCGAGGCGCATACCGCTGCGTTCAACCCGGTACACCAGCAGATCGTCACCGGCAGCCGCGACGGTGGCCTGAGGCTTTGGAGTATCGCTAGTGGCATGGATCTCCTCGCCACTTTCCAACATCCCGCCTCGATCCTGACCGCTGTGTGGCGGCCCGACGGCGAGGAGGTCCTGACGGGTTGCGAGGACGGCACCATTCAAATCTGGCCCACGAGCCCCGAAAAGGTCCTCAGCGCCGTGGAAAGGCGGCTCAGCGCACTCTTTCCGAAGGCGGAGCTCAGCCGCCGTCTCGGCAAGTAACCACCTGGAAATGGCGAGCCAGGGAACTGAACACATCCCTGTCGGAGCTGCCACCAGCGCCGCTGAGGTGCGGCGGCTTACTCGCGAGGGAATAGCGCATACTCGGCATAGGTCTCGATGTTGCCTGACCAGGTTGGAGGCACCGCATCGGCCGCTGGCGAAGGTCACGCCCGGCTGCTGGAACAAGGATGTAGCCGGGTAGGGGGCCAGCAGAGCGTGAGGAACTAGCAGATCAAACCCTGTGCTGGTCGAATACTCGGCCACCAGGCTTGACCTGGTCTTTCACGCTGCCTGCTGGTACTCGTTGATCAGCGGTTCACCGACCGCTCGCTGTTACCGGCTGCGGCGCACCGACGGGCCCCGGCATCATCTAGGTCACCGCCCCGGCACCGGCTCCAGGCGCCCCCCGGTCAGCCGCAGCACCTGGTCCACGTCTGTGCTGCGCACTGCCCGGTGCGTGATCAGCAGCACGGTGCGCCCGGCCGTGGCGGCCAGCAGGTCGGCGGTGAGCGCCGCCGCGGTCGGCTCGTCGAGGTGCTCGGCGGGCTCGTCCAGGATCACCACGGGAAAGTCGGCGAGCAGCACCCGGGCCAGCGCGAGCCGCTGCCGCTGGCCGCCGGACAGCCGGGCGCCGTGCTCGCCGACCTGGGTACTGAGCCCGGTCGGCAGGCCAGTGACCCAGTCGACAAGGCGGGCCCGGCGCAGCGCGTCGCCGAGCTCGGCGTCGGTGGCGTCCGGCTGGGCCAGCCGCAGGTTCTCCCGCAGCGTGGAATCGAAGATGTGTACGTCCTGGGCGCACAGGCCGATCACTGAGCGCACCTGGTCAGAGTCCAGCGTGGTCAGGTCGGTGCCGGCCAGCGTCACCGTGCCGCTGGCCGGGTCGAGGAACCGCAGCAGCACCATGGCCAGCGTGGTCTTGCCCGAGCCGCTCGGCCCGGTCACCGCCACCCGGGCTCCCGCGGGCAGGTCCAGGTCGGCGCCGCGCAGCACATCCGGATCGCCGTTGCCCCAGCTCACGGTCAGGCCCCGAACCGTGATGTCGTACGGCGGCGCAGGCAGCCGGGCTGGGCGGGCAGGCTCGTGGACCGGGTCCGGGTGCCGCAGCACCTCCGACACCCGCGCCGAGGTGGCGCGCAGCCTCGGTATCTGTTGCGCGGCAGGGGCCAGGCCGCCGAAGACCTCGTGCACGGCCAGCGGCATCAGCGTCAGCACGGCCAGAGTGACCCCGGCCAGCGTGCCCGCCCTAACGCCGGCCACGCTGAGCACTAGGCAGCCCCACAGTGCCGCGCCGGCGGCGAGCGTGCTCACCGCCGCGCCGCTCGCCCGCGCGTACGCGGACCTGGCCTGGACCCGGGCGACTCGCCGGCTCTTGCCCGTCACGGTGCGCAGCGCCTTCTCGCGGGTGCCGAATACGGACAGCTCGCCGGCCCCGCTGAGCAGGTCGACGGTGGCCGCGGCGAACTCGCCGCGGCACGGCGCCAGCTGGCGTTCCGCGCGCCGGGCGATGGCCCCGGCCAGCAGCGGCGCGCCCACCGCGGCGGCCACCAGGCTCAGCGCCAGCACCAGGCCGGCCGTCGGGAGCAGAACCGCGGTGACGGCCACGGCGCCCGCGCCCGCCAGCGCCGCGACCGCGTACGGCAGCCGCACCCGCAGCCACCGGTCGGTCAGCGAGTCCACGTCGGTGACGAGCCGGCTGATCAGGTCGCCGGAGCGGAACACCGCCACCCCGGCCGGGGCGAGCCGCTCCAGCTTGTCGTAAGCGGACATGCGGAGCCGGGCCAGGATGCCCAGCGCCGCGTCGTGGCCGGCCAGCCGCTCGGCGTACCGGAACACGCCCCGGCCGATGCCGAACGCCTGCACCGCCGCCACCGGCACCATCAGGTAGAGCACCGGCGGGTGCTGCGCGGAGCGCGAGATCAGCCAGGCTGACACGGCCAGCAGCCCGATCGAGCAGACCGCGGCCAGCGTGCCCATGGCGCCGGCCAGCGCCAGCCGCCTGCCGGCGCGCTTCATGCCAGGACCGTCTCACGCTCGCGGACGGGCTCGGCCGAGCCGATCAGGACCACCTTGCCGGCGGCGGCCAGAACCCGGGGGTGATGCGCGGCGACGAGGACCACCCGGCCGGCCGCGGCCTGCGCGTGCAGCGCGTCGAGCACGCGCTCCTCGGTCTGATCGTCAAGCCCGGCGGTCGGTTCGTCGAGCAGCAGTACCGGGCGCCCGGGCAACAGCGCCCGGGCCAGCGCCAGCCTCCGGCGCTGGCCGGCCGACAGGCCGCCGCCCCGTTCGGTCACCGGGCGGTCGAGCGGGACCTCCTCCAGCGCGGCGGCGTGCGCAGCGGCGCGCACCGCCTCGTCCGGCGCGTCCGGCCAGCCGAGCCGGATGTTGGACGCCACCGTGCCGGGGAACAGGCAGGGCTCCTGCGGCACCCAGCCCACCAGCGCCTGCCAGGCGTCCTGGTCGAGGCTGGCCAGCCCCGTGCGGCTGGCCCCCTGCCCCGGCTCGGCGCGGTCGGCGACCGTCACCCGCCCGGACGACGGCGTGGCGAAGCCGAGCAGCACGTCGATCAGCGTGGACTTGCCCGATCCGCTCGGCCCGGCGATCGCGGTGATCTCGCCGGCCCGGGCGACGAACGACACCCGGTCCGGAGCGGGCGCTGGCCGCCCCGGGTGCCGGACGCTGACGCCCTCCACTCGGATAAGCTGCGGCGCCTTGACCCGCTGCGTGCCGCAGCGGCTCGTGTTGCGCGTGGTCTCGATGACGGTCATGGCCTCGTCGGCCGCGGCCAGGCCGTCGGCGCTTGCGTGGAACTGGGCGGCGGCCTGGCGCAGCGGCAGGTAGGCCTCCGGGGCGAGGATCAGCGCGATCAGCCCAGTGCGCAGGTCGAGGTGGCCGTAGACCAGGCTGAGGCCCACCCCGACCGCCACCATCGCCACTGACAGGGTCGCGGCGAGCTCGAGCACCAGGGAGGAGAGGAAGGCGACCCGCAGCGTGCCTATGGTGGCGCGCCGGTAATCTCCGGTGACCTCGCCGATGACCTCGCGCTGCGCCTTGGCCCGGCCGAAGACCTTGAGCGTCGGCAGCCCGGAGGTCACGTCGAGGAAATGGTGCGAGAGCACCGCCAGCGTGCGCCAACGGCGCCGGGCGTGCGCGCTGGTCGCCTTGCCGACCATGGCGCCGAACAGCGGGATGAGCGGCAGGGTCACGGCAATCGTCAGCCCGGCCAGCAGGTCGGACCAGCCGACCCGGACGAGCACGGCGACCGGCACCACGCTGGCTAGCACGAGCTGCGGCAGGTACTTGGCGAAGTAGCCGTCGAGCGCCTCGATCCCCTCGGTGGCCAGCGCGGTCAGCTCGGCCTGCCGCTGCCCGGCCAGCCAGCGCGGCCCGAGTTCGGTGGCCCGGGCGAGCAGGCGGCGGCGCAGTTCGGCCTTCACCGCCGCGCTGGCGTGGTAGGACGTAGCCTCGGTGGCCCAGGCCAGCACCACCCGGCCGGCCACCACCGCGGCCAGCGCGGCCAGCGTCCCGCGCAGCGCGCTGAGCGTGCCCCCGTGCAGGAAGGCCGCCGTGATGCCCGTGGCCAGCAGTTGCGCCTGCGCGATGACCAGGCCCGCGGTCAGCACGCCGAGCCCGCTGACCGCTGCGATGTACACCTTGGCCTGGCGGGCGTGCTGGAGCAGCCGGGGGTCGAGCGGCCTCATCGGCTGGCTGGCTCAGGCTGCTGGGCCTGCGGCGCCTGCGGGGTCTGTGGGGCCGCGCTGATCCGCTTGCGGAAGACCCAATAGGTCCAGCCCTGGTAGAGCAGCACGAACGGCAGGAAGATGCAGGCGACCACGGTCATCACGGCTAGCGTCTTGGCGGTGGAGGACGCGTTGCCCACCGTCAGGTTGTACGCCGCGTTGATGCTGGAGGGCAGCACGTTCGGGTACAGGGCGGTGAACAGCGCCGCGGTGGCCGCGCCGATTCCCGCCGCCGCGGCGCCGAACGCGATCCCCTCCCGGCCCCTGATGTTGGCCGCGAAGGCGCCGAGCAGCGCGACCGCCGCCACCGCGGCCAGCCCCACCGAAGCGGCTCCGGTGGCCCCGGTGTGGCCCGGGGCCCGGTAGCTGAACTCGGTCCAGGCCAGGAACCCGCCGCCGGCCAGCAAGGCGAGCGCACCCGCGCCACGGGCCGCGGCGCGGGCGTCCCGCCGCAGGTCGCCGGTCGTCTTCAGCGCCAGGAACAGCGCGCCGTCCAGCGTGAACAGGACCAGCGTGGCCACGCCGCCGAGCAGCGAGTACGGGTTGAGGAAGTCGAAGAAGTTGCCCACGTAGTTGTGCGCGGCGTCCAGCTTGATGCCGTGCAGGACATTGCCGAAGGCCACCCCCCACAAGATCGCGGGCAGCAGGGACCCGCCGAAGATCGCCGCATCCCAGCGCCGCCGCCAGGTCGCGCTGTCCCGCTTGCCGCGGTACTCGAACGCCACCCCGCGCAGGATCAGCGCCACCAGGATGAGCAGCAGCGGCAGGTAGAAGGCGCTGAACATGGCCGCGTACCAGGCGGGGAACGCGGCGAAGGTGGCGCCGCCCGCGGTGAGCAGCCAGACTTCATTGCCGTCCCAGACCGGTCCGATCGTGTTGATCATGACCCGGCGCCGGGTCTCGTCCCGGCCGAGCACCGGCAGCAGGACGCCGACGCCGAAGTCGAATCCCTCAAGTACGAAGTAGCCGGCCCACAGCACGGCGATGGCGATGAACCAGAAGTCTGACAGATGCACGTCACCGGCTCCCTTCAGTAGACGAGCGCGAGCGGCGCTTCCTTGCCGCTGTCTGCGAGATCTGGGGTCTTCTCCTCGCCCAGCCCGGCCCGGGCGTACTTGTACATCAGCCCGCCTTCGACCACCGCGAGGCCGCCGTACAGCAAGGTCAGCACGATCAGCGAGGCGACCACCTCGCCCGCCGAGTTGGCCGACACTCCCGCGCTGGTCTTCATCTGGCCGAAGACCAGCCAGGGCTGGCGGCCCATCTCGGTGAAGATCCAGCCGAGGCCGTTCGCGGCCAGCGGCAGGAACGGCAGCGCGAGCACCGTCCACAGCAGCAGCCGGGACCAGATGCCCGGCCGCGCGGTTCCCGTGACCGGGGCCGGGACGCGGCCCCTCCGCAGCGTCCACAGCGCGACCAGCGCGATGAGCGCGGCCAGCAGCCCGATCCCAATCATCAGCCGGAAGCTCCAGTAGGCGACCGGGATGATCGGCGTGTACGAGCCGGGGCCGTAGACCTGGGCGTACAGCGACTGCAGGTTGTCGATGCCCTTGACCTGGGAATGGAAGTTCCCGGTGGCCAGGAAGGACAGCAGGTCGGGCAGGGTGACCTGGAAGACTGGCTTGGAGCCGTTCAGGTTGCCGATAGTGAACAGCGAGAACGGGGCCGGCTGGGCGGTATGGTAGAGCGCCTCGGCCGCGGCCATCTTCATCGGCTGGTACTTGGTCATCAGCTTGCCCTGGAAGTCGCCAGTGACGACGATGCCGACCGCGGCGATCAGCGCGGTGATGGTCCCGGCCTTCGCTGCGCTCCGCCACGCGGAGGTCGTCGCGGAGCCGCCCTCGCCGACGGCGGTCCGCCGGATCAGGTGCCACATGGCGATCCCTGCCACCAGCCCGCCCGCGGTCAGGAAGCAGCCGGCGATGGTGTGCGGGAACGTCGCCAGCTGGGCCGGGTTAGTCAGCACGGCCAGGAAGCTGGTTAGTTCCTCCCGGTGAGTGACCGGATTGTAGTGGTAGCCGACCGGGTGCTGCATCCAGGAGTTGGCGGCCAGGATGAAGTAGGCGGACAGCACGGTGCCAACCGCAGCGATCCACATGCAGGCTGCGTGCACCCGGCGGGGCAGCCGGTTCCAGCCGAAGATCCACAGCCCGAGAAACGTGGACTCCAGGAAGAAGGCCAGCAGCGCCTCGACGGCGAGCGGGGCGCCGAAGATGTCGCCCACGAACCGGGAGTACGCCGACCAGTTCATGCCGAACTGGAACTCCTGCACGATCCCGGTGACCACGCCCATCGCGAAGTTGATCAGGAACAGCTTGCCGTAGAACTTGGTCAGCTTGAGCCACTTGTCGCCGCCGGTACGGATCCACGCGGTCTCGAACCCGGCCACTAGGAAGCCCAGGCCGATGGTGATCGGCACGAACAGGAAGTGGTAAACGGTCGTGATCCCGAACTGCCACCGGGAGAGCTCAAGGACACTCACGGGCTTCCTCCTAACTATTTACTACATGATGTAGTACTACGCTCTGCCGTGGCCAGTTCGGCCTCCCAACGTGGGGCAGTGTGACTGTCGTTCGGGCAGGCACTGAAGAGACCTTGTTCACGGGAGCAGGGGGCCGAAGATCCCGGCGCTACGCACAGATGGTTGACCGCTTGGCACAGATTCACCGGCCGAAATTTCGTTGAGCAGGCTTTGCAGTGTTTCGCTGAGTCCTGCTGTCAGCTCCGCGAGCAGCCGCTGGCCCTCAGCCGCAGACGCGCCGCGCGGATCACCGAGGACGCCGTTCGGGCTGACCGCCCGCACCCCCCCGCTCCGCAGGACAGGCATGAGCCGCTCAATCGGCAGACAGCATCCGGGAGCGGCAGCGCCCACGCAAACCGTCTGGGGGGCCAGCGCAAGCATGAGCGACGTTTCGGACCGGCCCGCGTGCGCGTCGCCACCGGGCAGGCCAGCATGCCAGGCGCGGCAGGTGCGGCCTTCATTGACCAGCCGGCCGGTGGCCGCTGCTAGCGCTTCGGCATTGCCTCCATGCCCGTTGACTAGCAGCATCGCCTGCCAGTGGAGGCTTGAATGCCGGCCCAGCTCGATCAGGCTGCCTGCTAGCGCAGCGGTTCCGACCGACAGTGTGCCAGGGAAACCAGCGTGCTCCCCGCTCGCGCCGATGGCGATGGCTGGCGCCAGCGCTACCCCGTTATGGGCGGCACAGGCCCTCCGCGCTATCGCGACGGCGATCCTGGTGTCTGTATCGAGCGGCAGGTGCGGTCCATGTTGCTCAAGCGATCCGACCGGCACGACGAGTACCCGGCGCGGTCCGCTGTCCACTTCTGGCCAGCGCATGTCCGCGAGCGCGGCGACGGGCTTACCCACGGGCCGCACCAGGAGTCTGGCTGGGCTGCCGCTCATACCGTACCGGCCCGTATGTGGAGCGGGCCGCGCCCACAGCGAGCCGCGGGAGCAGGGGCGCAACGGTCCGGCGGCGAATCGCACCAGCCCACAGGCCCGTGCCGTAGGCGAGGTCGTCGAGCCGCCGTAGCAGTAGGTACGCCGGCAGGCCCTGCGGGCGACCGCAGCGCTTGTGGTCCAGCAGACCGTCGAGCACCGCGCCCGCGAGCAATAGCCAGCGGGCGCGCTTACTGAGCAGCGCTGCGAGGATGGCGGGCGGCCAGTAGTGCCGGGTGGCGCACCGGCCCAGCTGCTCACCCGTGCTGCGGAGCGTGGCCAGCGTCAGCAGGGTCGCGGCGCGTACCGGCGTGTCCGCGTCAGGCATCAACCGCGCCAGCCGTGTGGCGGCGCCCACGAACAGCAGACCGGCGAGCGCGGCCGGGACGGGCCGGCCGCGGAGCAGCAGCACCCAGGAAGCCACCGCCCACGGCGTCGCATGCAAGGGGGGCACCAGGCCTGGGTGGCGGAGCGCCAAATCCGCGGCGCTGGTGCCGTACCTGGCTCGCTGCGCCAGCCAGCTGCCAAGGTGGCTGCGTGGCTGATGGGTCACCTCGGCGGCAGGCACAAAGCGCAGCTGCCACCCTGCCCGGTGCAACCGCAGGCACAAATCGACATCCTCACCGAAACGCAGCTCCGCGGCGAACCCGTCGCCTACGGCCGTCTTGCGCACAACCATCGCCGCGCCTGGAACGTAGGCCAGGGACGACAGCGGGATGATTGGTGCCTCCCTGTCCCCCATGTCAAGTGGCGACCGGACGCGCTCATAGCGGTCAAGCCACCCTGGGGCGGTGCCGCCTGCGGTCAGGACCCTTGGCGCGGCCAGGGCCACTGCTGGGTCAGCGAACTGGGCAAGTAGCGGGCCGAGCCAGCCAGGTTCGGGCAGCGCGTCGGAATCGCAGAACGCGACGAATGGGGTAACGACACGGCTCATCCCGGTGTTGCGCGCTGCGGCCGGGCCGCGGTTGTCCGGATGGACGAGCAGCCCGGCACCGTAGCTCCTGGCCACGGCGGCCACCGCCGCCGGGCCCACCGACCCGTCGTCGACTACCAGCACCGGGAGCTGCGAGGTCTCCGGGTCCCCCCTGAGCCTGGCCAGCAAACGCTTGAGCTGGACGGCCCGGTCCCAGACCGGGATGACGATCGTGACGTCACGGACCGGGCAGGTCGGCGGCCGCGGATTCACCACACCGCTGTCCACGAGGCGCCGGGCCAGCACCGCTGACGCCCGGTCGGTGACGGTGAAATGGCCCGGCTGCAGCAGCTGCGCTGCGGCCGAGGTCAGCCGCAGCAGCCGGGGCGGCGAGCCACCGAGCATGAGCCGGCCGTTTCGCGCGCGGTGGACGTCGGCGGCTAGTCGCACGGCGAAGCCTGGGGGCAACCGGGTGTCCGGCGGCCCCGGAAGCATCGCCCAGGCCGCACCGGAAGGCGGCTGCCCCGGGCCGATCGCGGGGGATCGCAACTGGGTCATCCGGTGAACCCCCCGTCGGCGTGCAGCACCGAGCCGGTGAGCGTGCCCGCGGCCGCTGTCACCGCCCACCCATCAGCGGAAAGGCAGCGGACCACCGCGGCGCCGATTCCGCGGCCAGCGCCAGTGACCACGGCAACACGTTGCCTGGTCATACCGTTCCGTCACCGAGATAGCCGTGATGACGCAGGTAGGTGAGCA
>Ga0126383_10000956_pt1 | contig 17160 bp, 15 predicted proteins | sample PanSoiMetPlot_35_FD_96882 | JGI IMG/M metagenome (GOLD analysis project Ga0126383, IMG submission 96882) | Tropical forest soil microbial communities from Panama - MetaG Plot_35 | ecosystem: Environmental > Terrestrial > Soil > Tropical forest > Bulk soil | place: Panama | collected 2016-02-17
CCGCGTGGCTGAGGGTACTCCGGATCCGGGAAAACCTCCCGAAGAGTTTTATGTAATAGGTCCTGGTGATGCGCTGAACATCAATATTTGGAAAGAACCGAGCCTCTCGGGCACGGTTAAGGTGCGCCCCGACGGGTTTGTGACGTTGCCATTGGTCAATGAAATTCAGGTTGTCGGTATGACCACGACACAGCTAAGAAAGGTGCTCGAAGATAAGTATAAGGAGTTCACGGTTGATCCATTTGTCACAGTTCGGCTTGAGGGCATCGCGTCAAGTGAAGTGTTCTTGGTCGGTCAGATAAAAAGCCCAGGAGCGGTTCCGCTCAACGGCAATGAGACATTGCTCCAGATCCTCACTCGCGCCGGCGGGCTAACCCCTTTCGCCGATCGCAGTAATATTCGCGTGGTGCGGCGAAATGGCGACAAGATCATCGAGTATATCGCCGACTATGACGGCATTATTAAAGGGGATTTGAAACAAGACATTTTGCTACGACCGGGGGATCGGATCATCGTACCGTAGATGTAGACTAGGTGAGACGCTGACTTTGGAGGACTTGCATGAACGCGGTTGCGGATTTTGATATTTCGCAAATATTGAATAACCTTTATCGTCGGAAAGGACTCATTCTATGCGTCTTCATTGTAGTTTCATTATTGGCCGCTTATTTGGCGAGTATCCTGCCTAAAATCTATCGGTCAAGCGCCCTCATTGTAGTCACTCCCCAGAGAGTTCCTACTTCATTTGTCGCCTCGACAGTCACCATAGACCTCAACGAGCGGATGCAGTCTATCATTCAAGAAATTCTGAGCCGAACGCAGTTGGAGAAGATCATTCAGGAATTCGATCTTTATCCGAAAGGGCCCATGGAAGATCGTGTTGAACGCTTGCGCAAAAAAGTCAATGTCCAGCTCCGCCGAAACAACATTTTCGAGCTCTCATTTGAATCTGAGAATCCAGAAAAAACTAAACAAGTCACCAGCCGTCTTACGTCTTTATTCATTGGCCAGAATCTACAGGTAAGGGAACAGCAGGCCGAAGGCACTAAATCCTTCATTAATGCGGAGGCGGAGAGACTCCGAAAGGAATTGGAAGAGCAGGAGACGGTAGTAAATCAGTACAAAGCAGCCCATCGTTATGAATTGCCGGATCAACTAGACACGAATTTGCGCAGTCTAGACCAGCTTCGACGCGAACTCGAAGCCAATGATCTACGATTGGCGGCGCTACAGGAACGCAGAGGAATACTGCAAAAACAAACCGTCGAGTCTGACATCCTTGGGATGGATCTATTGGGCGGCGGTTCCTTGTTTGGTGGTTCGGAAGTTGGAACAACTGAGAATGTTCAGGTCCAAATGAAAAGGAAAGAACTGGATTCCTTGCTGCAAAGGTACAGTAGCAAACATCCCGACGTGGTTAGATTAAAGACGGAGATCCAAGCTCTTGAAGCCGTGAGTAAGGATACTAGCTCTAGTAGGCCCCCGAGCTCAAGTAGGCCCGCGAGCCCGTCGGCCTCTCCTAATGTGAATCCTCTGAAGCAGGTCTTACAGACGCAGATCACTGACATTGATGGCGAGATCCAATCTCTTCGGTCTCAGGGGGAACGTATACGAAGTGAAGTCGCTGTTCTCCGAGCCCGCGTTGATAATAGTCCGATGCGGGGGCTAGAACTTAACAAAATTGGCCGTGGTTATGAGATCACGCTAAGGAAATATCAAGATTTGTTGGCGAAGAGCCTCGAATCTGAATTGTCGGAAAACATGGAAAAGAAGCTCAAGGCGGAGCAGTTCCAGGTTCTCGATCCAGCTAATCTCCCGGTCAACCCTATCCGCCCTAACCGCGGGATAATCATCTTGGTCGGTCTTTTGGCCGGCCTGGCGGGAGGCGTCGGTTTGGCATTTCTATTGGATAACCTCAACACTTCCTTTAAGAGGAGTGAGGATATCAACAATTATGTGAATGTGCCGTTACTCGCGACGATTCCTAATTTGATAACACGCGGCAGTATCTTGGAACAGCGGCGCGCCCAAGGGCTCCTTGTGCTGGCTTCGATTGGAACCCTCGCTGTTGGAATCGTTTGTCTCCGAATTTTTGGTCCTATGTACTTTTAAGAAAGATAAAAATGCCAATGGATCACCTATTGTACCAAACGCATTTCGGGCTTCGTGAGGCCCCTTTTAATATTACCCCTGATCCCAGTTTCCTGTACCTGAGCGCGAGCCATCGCGAGGGGTTAGCGCAGCTTTCCTACGGAATCCGAGCCAGAAAGGGCTTTGTAGTCCTAACCGGGGAAGTGGGTACAGGGAAAACTACGTTGATTCACGCACTGTTAAACGACCTCAGTGGCAGCGCTCAAACAGGACTTATCTTTAGCACCATTGTAAGCCCTGCGGATCTGCTTCGATCAGTATGTGAAGAGTTCGGACTGGTAGAACCCAAGCGACCTCTCAAGGAGATCCATGATTACCTCGTCACCTTGAATGAGTTTCTTCTGGAAAGCTATCGCAAGGGCGAGAATTGCGCGCTCATTATCGATGAAGCGCAGAATCTTTCGGCTGAGGTGCTAGAAAGTATCCGATTATTATCCAACTTTGAAACTTCGAAGGACAAGCTCTTGCAAATATTGTTAGTCGGACAGCCTGAGTTAGCAGTTCGGCTCAACTCGCCTGAGTTGCGTCAACTCAAGCAACGAGTGATGCTGCGTCATCATTTGCGCGCTCTTTCGCTCCAGGAGTGTTGTGAATACGTCTCCAATCGCTTGAAGGTTGCTGGCGCCGACCGAACAATCTTCACGCCCAACGCCTTAGAAAGCGTTTACTCGTACTCCGGCGGGATCCCCCGCATTGTGAACGTTTTGTGCGACAACGCATTACTTACCGGTTATGCGTTGGGGAGGAAGGAAATTGACACCGGAATCATACGGGAAGTGGCGGACGATCTTAATATAACAGTAAACACTGAGGCGCGCCTTGGGCCTATTCGTCAACTGGTCCATAGCCCCAACAATAACAGTAATGGTTCAGTGCGGCCATTTTCTACCGGATCTGCGGAAGCCCCATCAGGGATAACCCGCTTGGAGCCAAAACCGGCAGCCGTGAAACCGATTCCTAAGAATGTTCTCTCCACGGCATTTGTGCCAGCCAGCTTCTTAAATGTTTTGATTACGGCTCTTACGGACGCTATGGGTCCCATGTCCAAGATTGTGCTCCGCGATCAAATGAAGAGCCTTGGCGAGTCTTCTGAGAGGTTTCCGCAAAAAAAGGTCGAGATGCTTCTTGAATCGGTGAGCCGTGAGATCTTAGACGAAGGAATGCGTACGCAGTTCCGGCACCAGATGCTTGAACAAATCAGGACACTGCAAGCCTAGCAGCTGATCAAGAAGATCGCAGAGGCGAAACGCGCGGACCGGAATGGAATGGTTGGAGCATGGGAACATCGGATTATTGAGCTTAAAAGGCATCACTCCATTATTCCGGTAATCGAATCTTTTTAGGAGTCTGAAAGCATGAGTAGAGTCTTCGAAGCATTGTCAAGGGCAGGCGAAGAAAAGCACCCTCAGGTCCAGCCGCCGGCGGAAAAGATTGAAAGCATTGTCACGGCGGAGATGGTCGTCGAAGAAAAAGGGTCGACCCCTGAACAATTTTCAAAAGCAAACTGGATGATCAGTAAATCCAATGGTGCCGCCCATGCAACTCAAGAATTCTATCCGGCCGTCACGAATGGCGAGAAAACGTGGCGCGACAAAATTGAAGAATGGCTTTTGGGAAGGGACCTGCGGCGCTATAACAGCTATCCGATTGTTGCTTTAGAAAAGGAATCTCCCGGATCGGAGCAATATAAAATTCTGCGCGAGCAGGTCAAACGACTACGTGTAGAATCGGGAGTTCGGAATTTTTCCGTAACCAGCCCGGTCAAGAGAGATGGAAAGACAACTGTCGCCGTCAATTTGGCAGCAGCGCTATCATTGGATTATGAGGAACAGGTCTTGCTGATCGACGGTGATCTCAGGGCTCCGGCTATCCATCGCTACTTCAGTGCGGTTCAATCGCCGGGACTTACTGACTATCTTGGCTCCGACTCGAAAATGAATCTGAAGAGCCTGGTGCAGGAGACCTTTCTCCCCGGTTTACGCATTTTGCCTGCCGGTAAACCATCACACCTCGCATCGGAGCTGTTAGCTAAAGAAAGAATGAGCGAGATTACTGAAAAGGCCCGGGTGGAGTTTCCTGGTCATCACATAATAATCGATAGCCCTCCGGTGCTATCGACGCCTGACCCTTTGATAATCGCCCGTTACGTCGATGCAGTACTGGTCGTAGTGCGAGCAGGGAAAACTCCGCGCGATTATTTGACGAAAGCACTGCAATCTCTGAATTCGACCAAGGTTATGGGTGTGGTGTTGAATGGCGCTAACCTGGGAGTCGCTTCCAAGTATTACTATTACTCCGCTAGCGGTGTCTAATCACCGATGCGTATATTTAATCGGTATTTTTCTCTTTATGATTTCATTCTGGTGCTGGGTGATATCATCCTGGCTTTTTTTGCCACGTTCGCTGTTCGTGCAACAATATCGTTCTTCGAAATTTCGTCCAGTCCTGAGTGGGTTTTTTGGTCTTTTCAGGCGGTGGCTGTGACGATTATTGTACTTGTTTCATTCTACTATTCTGACCTCTATGCCATTGATCAAACCTTATCTATTCGAGAGTTATTGCTCCGCCTGATGAGTGGCGTCGGAATTGCCTGCATTCTAATAGCTATCGTGAGCTATCCGATACCGCAATTCGGAAAGACACTCTATGCTAGTCAAATGTTTCTGATGATCCTCATTCTTTGCGCTTGGCGGGTCGGTTTTATGAGAGTGATCGCAAGGGCGCGGATTCACGCGAAGGTATTGGTGATCGGCCTGCAGGCCATTGGTAAGTTGGTGGCGGCGGAACTTTATAAGCAAAAAAAATTGGGGATGGAAGTGGTTGGCTTTGTAGGCGAATCTGCCGGCCAACTCACACTTTCGTACGGCAATCCTGTCCGAGTTTCCTTGCCCGTTTATCAGCCCTCGTCATTGATGGATTTGTTTCAGAAAAAAAAAGTTAACCGAATTCTTCTTGCCGGGGTGGAGGGCTACTACGATAGCCTCGGGCCGGAACTGGTAACTTTACGTACCCGCGGAATAGCAATGGAAGACTGCCACTCGTTTTACGAAAGATTGGTAAGCAAGATTGCGATTGCCGATCTCTCTCCGGAATGGATTGTCCGTTGTAAAGGATTCCGGCGTGATCGGCTGATCATGTTCACAAAAAGAGTGATCGATTTAGTCGTATCCGCTGCCGGATTGCTGGTGACAGCGCCGATCACCGTACTTACGGCGGCAGCGATTAAATTGGATAGTCCCGGTCCCACACTTTATCGTCAAGAAAGAATAGGGCAGAACGATGAACCATTTACCATATATAAATTTCGCTCGATGTCTCAAAGTGCGGAAGACAACGTTGGTCCGGTTTGGGCCACACAAGATGATCCTAGGGTCACTCGAGTAGGAAAAATCATTCGTAAACTGCGAATCGATGAGATTCCACAGATGATTAACGTTTTGAAGGGAGACATGAGCCTGGTTGGACCCAGACCCGAGCGCCCATTCTTCGTACGGACGTTGACCAAGAGGATCCCCTACTACTCCCTACGTCATTCAATTAAACCTGGCATTACCGGCTGGGCTCAGATTTCCTACTCCTACGGCGACAGTGAGGAAGATACAATAGAAAAACTCCAATACGATCTCTACTACATGAAAAATATGTCGCCGCTTTTCGATCTGCAGATCATGTTTGAAAGTCTTAAGGTTATTTTGTTGGGCAGGGGAGCTCGTTAGAGAGGGCTATTCGTGGGTTTCTTAAACGCGATGACCGTGGACGTAGAGGATTACTTTCACGTGCATGCTTTTGCTGGCGTGGTCGCACGTACTGATTGGGAACGTTATCCAAGTCGAGTTGAGCGTAATACGTCGCGACTGCTGGAAATGTTCGCGTGCAGGAACGTTCGAGCTACTTTTTTTGTCTTGGGTTGGGTAGCAGAGAGGTTTCCGAAGCTAGTTCAAGCGATTTGTAAGGCTGGGCACCGTGTCGGATGCCACGGATACGCGCATCGGGTGATTTATGAGGGCACTGAGGTTGAATTTCGCAACGATGTGCGGCGAGCGCGACGAATCATCGAGGATATCACGGGGACGTCGGTAACGAGCTTCCGCGCGCCGAGCTATTCGATTACATCCGACACCCTGTGGGCTTTTGAAGTCCTCGGTGAAGAAGGATTTGAATACGACTCCAGTATATTTCCGATCATGCACGACAACTACGGTATCCCCAATGCTCCACGGTTTCCTTTTATCAAACGGCTAAAGTGTGGGCGGCAAATTCGTGAGTTTCCGCCGTCGACGCTTCGGTTTTTCGGCAATAACATACCGGTTGCGGGCGGCGGATACCTTCGATTGTTCCCGTATAGATTAACGGCCTGGGCCATCCATCATCTCAATCGGACTGAACGTCAACCGGCCATGGTATATCTGCATCCATGGGAGATAGATCCGGACCAACCGCGCATTGCTGCGTCACGGCTGTCGCGCTTTCGGCACTACAACAATTTAGATTCAACAGAAACCAAGTGTCTGAAATTGCTAGATGACTTTTCGTGGGCTCCGATGGAAGAAGTGTTATCCCAAAAGTTGGCGCAATAGCTTTCAATTCGCAGCCTTTCGTTATGCTATTTAAAATCCTGTCGGTCGTCGGAGCCAGACCTAATTTTATGAAGGTGGCAGCCATTTGCGAGGCGATAAAGGGAGTGAATAGCCTGGGCGCTGAAGAGCAAATCCGCCACGTGCTCGTCCATACCGGACAGCATTATGATCACAACATGTCGGATTCGTTTTTTAATGATTTGGAGCTTCCTAAGCCAGATCTCTGCCTGGGAGTCGGCTCGGCATCTCATTCCGTTCAGACGGCTAGGATTATGGAGCGGTTTGAAAGTGTGGTTCTCAATGAGCAGCCGCACCTCGTGCTTGTAGTCGGAGATGTGAATTCCACGGCTGCATGCGCGCTGGTTGCTAAAAAGACATGGTGCCGGGGAGATCGGGGCGCAAAAGACTTTATTCCCAAGCTTGCGCATGTCGAAGCAGGATTAAGGAGCTTCGACCGGACTATGCCCGAGGAGATCAATCGCATTGTCACAGATTCTGTCTCCGACTATCTCTTCACCACTGAGGAAAGCGCCAATCAGAATCTACTTCATGAAGGTATTGCGGCGGAGCACATTTTTTTCGTTGGGAATGTGATGATTGATACCTTGCTTCGCTATCGTTCGAAGGCGCAGGAATCGACAATCCTGCAAGATTTGCAACTAGCTGATGAACAGGGAGTAAAGCCGTACGCGATCTTGACTCTCCACCGGCCGACCAACGTTGACGATAAGCAGGTTTTCTCCGCCATGCTTGAGGCCTTTCTCGACATTTCCCGGCGCATGCCGGTCATTTTTCCGACGCATCCACGGACGTTAAAGCGAATTCAAGACGAGAATTTGGGTGATTATTTCGTTGACCATTTTGTTCAGGGTCCAGAGCCGTGGGATTCGCGAGTGCGAATCCGATTGGTGCCACCACTGGGTTACCTTGATTTTTTGCGTCTGATGTCCGAAGCCCAAGTCGTTCTCACCGACTCCGGTGGCGTGCAAGAAGAAACAACTATCCTTGGGGTGCCGTGTATTACTCTGCGGGATAAAACCGAGAGGCCGGTCACCATCGAGCATGGTACGAACGTCTTGGCGGGTTCGCATCCAGAAAGAATCATCACAGAATTTAACCGATTATACCGCAGCGGACGGAAATCCAATCTACCACCCCGTTACTGGGATGGAAATGCGGCTAAACGAATTATCAAGGTCCTGTCCGACGATTTTTGGCCTGAGCGACAGTTGGTTGATTCCGAAGAGCTGCCTCAAGGGAGACGGATGTAATATCTGCATGCAAACGTTTGTTTTCCAAGAGCACGACCCTCGCTGGGATGAATATGTCATGGCACATCCGGCGGGAACCTTTTTTCACCAGTGGAAATGGCGGGAAATTATTTCGTCCAGCTTCGGCTATGAGCCGTTATATCTCTGTGCGGAAGAGGAGGGCGAAATTCAGGGAATTCTTCCGCTATTTTTCGCGCGCAGCCTTATCTTCGGCAGAAGCTTGGTGGCCATACCGCTGGCCGTTTACGGTGGAGTCTTGTCGACAACCGCATTTGCAGAAGACGCTCTTCTCCAAAAGGCGATAGCGCTCGGAAAGGAGTGCCGGGCTAAATACCTAGAACTCAGAGGCAACCCGTATTCACGGGACGAGTCGTTAAGGGAAGCCGCGAACATTGGCGTTTCGACGAAACAGAAAGATTTGTACGTGACATTTATGGGAGAAATTGATCCCATTGATGATGTAAATCTGTCTCGGATCCCTAGAAAACAGCGGCGCATGGTTCGGCAGGGTGAGAAGCACGGGCTGCGATTTGTGCTGGATAAAAGTCGAATGCGGGAGTTCTACCAGATTTACGCTGCGAGTGTGCGAAATCTCGGAACTCCGGTATTTGGCTATCCGTACTTCGAGAAAGTTGTCGAAGCGTTGGGTGATCAGTGCGAAGTTTTCTTAGTGGATTTTCAAGGCAAGGCCGTTGCGGGAGTCTTAGTTTTTTTCTACAAGGATCAAGTTCTACCTTATTATGGTGGAGCTCTGAAAGAATACTCCCATCTTGCTCCTAGTGATTTCATGTACTGGGAACTGATGAGGTATGGCGCCGCACAGGGCTTCAAGATATTTGATTTCGGGCGCAGTAAGAAGGGGACAGGTTCTTTTAACTTCAAGCGGCACTGGGGTTTTGAGCCCCGTCCTCTGCCGTACTTCTACTATCAAATTAAGGACCGGTCCATCCCGGATACAAGTTCGTTTAATCCCAAGCTTCAATGGGCAATCCGCATTTGGCGCAACCTGCCCTTGAAGCTCACGATGGCGTTAGGGCCGCGGATTGTACGCCATTCTGTTCCCTAGAGACGCTCGTTAATAGTTCAGACTAAAATGACCTGGCTAAAATTTAACGTTCACATGAAGGAGCCGGTGAAGATCGAATATTACACCATAACCGTTGGCGATCACGTTATTGGCCGAGTTTGTCATTTGTCTTGGGTCAGCCGGCGGAATGTAAAGTTAGAGGCATTGTGATGCAGCGAGAAGGGAGACATGGCTTAACATGCGTGGCCCCCAACTCATCGAAGTTTTTGGCGCTGGGAGCCGATGACTTTTCATGCGAGTTTTCAGGCGATGGCATTCGACTTTGTCTGACGGGAGACGTTCAAATCGATGGAGATCCCTTAATCGACGCAAGCGGTCCGGCAAAAGAAAACATTATTAGGGCCCTTTCCCATCGTTACCGTACTATAGGTGAGGACTTTCTGAGGGATCTTCGAGGTGGCTTTCGACTGGCTCTTTGGGATCCGGAGAGGCAAAAACTTCTTCTTGCGGTGGACCCGTTTGCGACTCGGCCGCTCTACTATTCGTGTGTGAAAGGAGTGCTAGTTTTTGCCTCGAGGATTTCGAGCTTTTCAGCGTTACCTGAGGTTTCCAAAGAAGTCGATCCGAACGTCGTGTATTTCTACCTCAACCATTCGTTTATTCCGGCTCCGTCCACGATTTGCCGCGATATTAGGCGGCTTGAGCCGGGTCACTACCTGCGTTGGCAGCATGGCCGTATTACACTCTCGCAATATTGGGACATTCAGTACAATGAAGACCAAAGCTTGACAGTTGACGCTGCCTCGGAGCTGATCCGATCCGCAGTCGAACGGTCAGTGCGATCCTACGTTGGAGCCCAGAGCTGCGGGATACAAGAAGTCGGTGCCTTTTTAAGCGGAGGAACCGATAGCAGCACTTTGGTGGGTCTCATGTCAAAGGTCATGAGCGGTCGGACTAAGACTTTCTCTGTGGGTTTTGAGGAAGAACGATACAATGAGATTCATTATGCCCGAACGGCGGCCACGCACTTCAATGCCAAGGCGTACGAATATTTTGTCAGCGCCGATAACGCGTTGGCTATCCTACCATCGCTTGCAGCGTATTTCGATGAGCCGTTTGGAAATAGCTCTGCGATTCCCACCTACTTTTGCCTACGCATGGCTAAAGAGGCTGGAATTAGAGTGATGTTTGCGGGAGACGGCGGTGACGAGCTTTTCGCTGGAAACGAAAGATACTTGGCAGAAAAGTATTTTCTTCCGTTCGATATTTTGCCCATCTCGCTGCAAAATGTCAGTAGCTACATTGCTAGCTTTTTTCCCGCCGTGTATCCTCTACGTAAAATCAGGCGGTATATAGAGAGGGCCAGCGAGCCAAATCCAAAACGATTCTTTCACTATCAACTCTTTTTGAGGGAACATGCTAACGATTTCTTCACGGAAAGTTTCAGAGCCAATTTAGATAGTGATTTCGCTTTAAGAATGCCTCGGGAGCACTATCGAAAGGTTATCGCCGCCGCGCCGCTTAACCGTCTTCTCTACATGGATCTCAAAATGTGCATCGCAGATAACGATCTGTTCAAGGTGAACCGGATGGCGGAGGCCCTGGGTGTAAAAGTTTGTTATCCTTATTTGGATCGAGGCCTGGCAGAGATAACCGGAAAGCTTCCGGTCGGCCTCAAACTCAAGGGATTTCAAAAGCGCTATATTTTTAAGAGAGCATTTGCCAAGCTTCTCCCCGAGGAGATTTTGCGAAAAAAGAAACATGGTTTTGGCCTTCCTATTGCTCATTGGTTACGGACGCATGCGGGTTTCAGAGAAACGGCCCATTCACTTCTGCTCGATACTTCTGCTATGCAGAGAGGTTATTTCAACCGGAGTGCTTTGGAGAAACTGCTTCGCCAGCATGATGAGGAAAAAAGCGATTTCTACGGCACCTTTATTTGGAACATCATGATGTTGGAACTGTGGCATAGAAATCACAAAGATAAGTTGCAGACGAAATGCCAGACAATCGCAGAAAGTTCATACCTAATGTAGTGTCTCCTGAAAGTCATAGCAAACCTTTGCCATCACTTCAGCAAAGTTGTCACCAGCGGACGAAGCAGCTTTCGGCAGAACTCAGCGTTCTTTCCAACTTTGCGCGAGAAGTTTTTTTCCACGCCCTCTTCGTGGTGAAATCGTTGAATCTCTTTTTCTTTAAAATGCCGTCAATGATGTGATATTAGAGTGCAGATGAGTCGCTTGCTCAAAGGTTTGGTGTTGTCAGGAGGAAAGGGAACACGGCTTAGACCCCTCACCCATACGGCGGCGAAGCAACTTGTTCCAGTCGCCAATCGGCCAATCTTGTACTACGTGTTGGATAATTTACTTGAGGCTGGGATCCGTGATGTCGGCATCATAATATCTCCGGAAACCGGCAAAGCGATTCAAGAAGCAGTGGGCGACGGCAATACTTGGGGGATGAGGTTTGAGTATATCTTGCAGGAAGAGCCGCTGGGGTTGGCTCATGCGGTGAAAGTTGCGCGGCCATTCTTGGGAACAGACCCCTTTATCATGTATCTTGGCGATAATCTGATCGGGTCGGGGATCGGTGGATTTCGTGAAATTTTCGAGCGATCCAACGCCGATGCGAGCATCTTGCTCAAAAAAGTGGGCAATCCCTCGAGTTTTGGCATTGCCGAAGTCAACGGGGAGGGACGAGTATGTCGTCTCGTCGAAAAACCCAAATACCCGCGATCGGACCTGGCTTTGGTAGGGATCTACTTTTTCTCGAGCAAGATTCATGGAGCAATCGACCTCATTCGGCCGTCGGCGCGCGGAGAGTTGGAGATCACGGATGCGATTCAAGAGCTTTTAGAGCAACGATGCAATATTTTGAGCCATCAATTGGACGGTTGGTGGCTTGACACCGGAAAAAAGGACGACCTCTTGACCGCCAACAGCGTGGTCCTCGACGAATGGGTTAAGCGGCAACTTCTCGGAGAGGTCGACGAAGAAAGCCAAGTGAGTGGACGAGTCCGCCTGGGAAAAGACAGCAAGGTAATCAAAAGCACGATTAGAGGTCCCGTGGTCATTGGGGACAAAGTTCAAATCGAGAATTCCTTCATCGGACCGTTCACTTCAATAGGCAATGGATGCCGGATTGTCTCTTCCGTTATGGAGCATTGCGTCCTTTTGGAAAACGCAAGGATCGAACAGGTTGATCGGTTGGAGGATAGTCTGGTCGGCAAAGGTTCGTCCGTGGTTAAGAACCGTGGAAACCATCAGGCCTACCGGTTGATGATCGGAGACGATTCAGAGGTTCTAGTCTGATGGTGGTTTGCTAATCATGGCCTTCAGACTAACCGCGGAGGCGATGAGGGCACGGAGCAAAAAGTTTTGATCGAGAAACATTCCGGTCCCTGTGAGCTCTGCGTCTCTGCGATAAAGTATAAATGAAGACTTTGTTGATCACCGGCGGTTACGGATTTATTGGAAGCCACTTCATCCGCTTACTCCGCCGAGAGAACCCGCAGTGGCGGATCGTCAATCTGGACCTCCTCACGTACGCCGGCAATGTCGATAATCTAGCCGACTTGAATTTTACGGCGAATGATCCTCAATATCGGTTCGTCCGAGGTGACATTGCAGATCTTGCCTTGGTTCGGCAGATTTTTGAGACTGAGAACCCGGATATAATAGTGAACTTCGCTGCTGAAACGCATGTAGATCGTAGCCTGATGGATAGCGCCCCCTTTGTCAGAACCAATATTGAGGGCGTGCGGGTCCTTTTGGAAGTTGTAACTCAATACGGGATCAAAAGATTTTTGCAGGTTTCAACAGACGAGGTTTATGGCTCGCTGGCGGCGGATGAACCGGCTTTTTCCGAAGACAGCCCGTTACTCCCCAACAGCCCCTATGCGGCCAGCAAAGCTGCCGCCGATATGCTGGTGCGGGCCTATCACCGTAGCTACCGAACCCCGATATTGATCACACGTTGTGGCAATAACTATGGCCCTTATCAATTTCCCGAAAAGGTTTTGCCATTATTCGTCACTAATGCACTGGATGATCAACCTCTACCTTTATACGGGGACGGCAAACAGATAAGGGACTGGATTCACGTCGAAGATCATGCGCGCGCAGTGCTTCACGTTCTAGAGTACGGGGTGCCCGGAGAGATTTACAACGTCAGCGCAGATGGAGAGCGGATGAATCAAACTATGGCAGAGTGGATCCTTGACCTGCTGGGTAAACCGCGAGAACTCATTCGCCCTGTTGAGGATCGTCCTGGGCACGATCGCCGGTATTCTTTAAGTGCCTTGAAAATCCGCGGCCTCGGTTGGCAGCCGTCTATCCCCTTGGAGCAAGGACTGTCAAATACGATTGATTGGTATAGAAGTCAAAGAGCCTGGTGGGAGCGGATCAAGAGCGGCGAATACCGAAAATACTACTCAGAAATGTACGGTCAACGCCTGAAATCTCAAGCGTAGCGGCGAAAGGAGAAGCATGCATGGCATTGACCGCTGACAGTCTTCGAAAAATAGAAACTCACTTGCTCCAAAGTGCCGAGATCAAGCGACAAACGGCGGCAAGTTGTGCTGGGTCAATTGCCAAGGCGGCTAACTTGATAGCGGAAGTATTTCTGTCTGGTAGTAAGTTGCTCCTTTGCGGCAATGGCGGTAGCGCGGCGGACTGCCAGCACATGGCGGCGGAGTTCGTCAGTCGCCTTTCGAAGGACTTAGAGCGCCGTGCCCTACCGGCAATAGCACTGACAACCGACACGTCCTTCTTGACCGCGTTTGGTAACGACTGCGGCTTCGAAGGTATTTTTGAGCGACAAGTCGAGGCTTTAGGAAGCCCCGGCGATCTCCTCATAGGAATTAGCACGAGCGGGAATTCGCTGAACGTTATCCGAGCGGTAGAGACAGCAAGACACAGGAATATAGGTACCATCGCGCTCACGGGAAACGGCGGACGCCTGGCTGCGATTGCGGATGTGGTAGTCGCTGTACCGAGCTCAGATACACAGTATATTCAGGAAGCTCATGTCGCCATTGAACATATAGTTTGCGAGTTGGTAGAGTCCGCCCTTTTCCGTGAGCCGGGACTGCTGCCAGAAAAACAGCGTTGATCCCGGGAAGATTCGACTAACCGGACAATTCAATTAACTGATTTCTATCGGGTCAGTGACCGCGTTTGTCAATGAACCGCTACCTCTCCTCAACAAGCCGAAGTTCCCTTTTTGCACAGGCTCGCCGCTCCATTTGGGGGATATCAAATCTATTCCACGATTCTAGAACCGTGACCCCGTTGTACTGTGTAACTTCACTCTAGATTACGCCCTCTGAAAAAGAGGGTGTGAAGGATTTGGCTCTTGGATTTTGCCCCAGCGGAACTCTCGCAATGCCCCCGTCTTTTAGTAGCCGCCGGTTAAACTAGACCGCCACCGAGAGTTACTAAGTTACTGGAATACCTTTTGCTCTTCCCCAGCGCGACACAGCAAATTAATCAGTTTCTTCGGGCAGGTTTGTCCGTCTTTGCTGCTGGCGAATTAATAGTAGCCGTTTTGCCAGAGAGACTTGGCGGTATCGTCCAAAAAGTCTCGTGTTATCAAGATAATAGCTTCTTGGATCAAATGGCGAATTTATGCCTTTTTATAGTGGCCTGATGCAGGAATGGCGGAAGCCTACCTAACTAACAGCTTTGCGTGATTTAGCAGCGGCCACAACGTGAATCGAAATTTATCCAGTGATTACTACTAGCACGCCACGGGCGTCAATTTGGGATAGTAAGAAAATAGCTCGTTGGGCTCTGGGCGTTGGCTTCAGCGCGGCTCTTCTCTATCTAGCGCTGCGGGGCACTGACATCACACACATTGTACATTCACTTGGAAAGACTGATCTCACTCGAGCCACAGTCGCCGTGTTCTTTCTGTTCCTCTCCTTCTGGATCCGTGCTTGGCGCTGGCGTTATCGTATTTTATCAATTAAGCCCATACCGTTGTGCCGCTCTTTCGCTCCACAATGGTCGGTTTTATGGGCAATTATCTGCTTCCGCTGCGAGCAGGCGAGATTATGCGCGTAGTTTCTATCGGACAAACTCAGAATATCCGTAAGTCCAGCACGCTGGGTTCAATCGTGTTAGAACGGGTCCTGGATGGTATTACCCATGGAGGAGTTCAAGCGCCGTTCGACAACTTGCCAATAATGGGGTCTGAGGAAGTCTGGGAAGCACCAGTGAATGACGATGGCTACCCTCACGACGCTGCTGAAGTTCGTCGCGCGGCCTGGGGTGACATGACGGCGGGCGTAATGCCGGTCTATTCCGAATGGTATTGGGATTTTTTCAAGGGAAATGGCAAGGGCGAGCCGGACGTGCGTCGGATGTTTAATTTCTTTATTCGAAGACCCGCTACCGTCAGTACCAACAGCTTAACCGGCTAGCATCAAAGCCTGCTCAAGAAAATTGCTTCCGGAATAGCCGGACAAGAATATGTCATCTACGATCAAGATGCCCTGCTCCATCGCCATCAATCGGTCGGATGTGTCTTCATCAACTCTATTTTCGGCCCTCTGGTTCGATCCCAAAACCGGCATTAAAGAGAGCAGCGGGAGCATTGCTGGCGGGGCTACCAAAACCCTCGAAGCCCCCTTTTCCGGGGACGCCGTATTATTCCTGCGCAGAGTATCTGTTGCGGCCTCTCGCGATAGGGAGGTCCAGCAACAATTAGAGAGGCCACGTGACTTCAGGCATCCGTGTGGCTAACCGCGGAGACGCTGAGTTGGAAAAATTCGAATTTCGAAATTCGAATTGCGAAAGTTTTCTCTGCGAACTCCGTGCCTCTGTGGTGAGATGAGCTTTTTTATAGCGACCTTAAGGAACACATGACCGAGAAAGCCGCTATATCTATTGTGATCCCCGTTTATAACGAGGAAGAGAGCATCCCGCCTCTGTACCGGAGCGTTTGTCGAGCCTGTGAGCAGCTAGGGAAGCCCTACGAAGTTATTTTCGTGGATGACGGCAGCCGTGACAAGACTTTCGAAATCGTGAAGAAATTGTACCAGCAGGATGCACGGGTGCGGGTTGTCCGATTTCGTAAAAACTTCGGCCAAACGGCTGCGATGGCAGCCGGATTCGAATACGCGAACGGAGAAATCATCGTCAGCATGGACGGCGACCTCCAAAACGACCCAGCGGATATTCCGAGGCTGCTTGCGAAGCTGGAAGAAGGGTCAGATGTGGTGTGCGGGTGGAGAACGAAGCGGCAGGATAAATTCTGGACGCGGCGCTTGCCATCGGTAATGGCGAATTGGATCATCGGTCGAGTTACCGGTGTCAGAATTCACGATAATGGCTGTTCGCTTAAAGCTTATCGCGCTTCAGTCATTAAGAGCGTAGCTCTCTATGGTGAAATGCATCGTTTTATACCCGCTATGACCACACTTGCCGGTGCAAGAATTGCCGAAATCGCGGTTAACCATCACCCGCGTCGTTTCGGGAAGAGCAAATATGGGCTTGGCCGAATCTGGAGGGTTGTTCTCGATATCATTACCGTCAAGCTGATCACGGGATCTGCTTCACGGCCTGCGCTGTGGTTCGGACTGCCGAGTTTTCCAATTCTTGGTCTAGGCCTATTGGCCTTCTTTATTGCGGCTGCAATGTATTCCGCACAGCTTCCCTTCGAATGGCTAGTACTGTCCACAGTAGGTGTCCTGTTCTTTCTCCTGAGCCTCCATCTGCTTTCTATGGGGATGATTGGGGAGCTTTGCATGAAAACCGGGAATTATCTCCCCGAGAAAGTCCTTCATCCAACTATAAAAACGCTTTAAGCCGCATATGAAAGCTGCAATACCGATAGCTCAGTCACAAAGCCAGGTGCAGGCGGAAATCACTTGTAACGAACGACCGGAGCTTTCTGTCGTGATTGCCATTTCCGAACGCTACGATGACTTGAGGGATCTTTTTCTTCAATACACTCGAGAGCTCTTATCGACCGGGCTGACGCATGAATTTATCTTTGTCGTGGATGGAGCGAATCCTGGCGCCCTTGGGGCCTTGAAAGCGCTAAAGGAGGAGTATCCAGCGATTAAGGTCATCGTGTTGAGTCGGCGGTTCGGTGAGGCTACGGCACTTTCAGCGGGGTTCGAAACGGC
>Ga0126383_10000957_pt1 | contig 17154 bp, 14 predicted proteins | sample PanSoiMetPlot_35_FD_96882 | JGI IMG/M metagenome (GOLD analysis project Ga0126383, IMG submission 96882) | Tropical forest soil microbial communities from Panama - MetaG Plot_35 | ecosystem: Environmental > Terrestrial > Soil > Tropical forest > Bulk soil | place: Panama | collected 2016-02-17
GCTGTTCAGACGGTCGAGGGCATCCGCAAGCTCATGGTGCAGATGAAGCAGCGGCTTCCGGAGGATATCGAGTGCACCGTATCCCTTGACCAGACACTCCCAGTTACAGAAGGAATCAAAGAGATTGTTTGGACCCTTGCGATCGCAATTGTGCTCGTAATCCTTGTGGTCTATCTCTTCCTGCAGGACTGGCGTGCCACGTTGATACCAATGCTGGCAGTGCCAGTCTCGCTGATCGGCACATTCGTCGTTTTCCCCCTGTTTGGTTTCTCGATCAATACGCTCTCGATGTTTGGGTTAGTGCTCGCGATTGGATTGGTTGTGGACGACGCGATCGTTGTCGTCGAAGGAGTACAACGCCACATTGAAGAAGGCTTGGCTCCCAAAGATGCAGCGCGAAAGGCCATGAAAGAACTTTCCGGGCCAGTCGTGGGTATCGCTCTAGTTCTGGCCTCGGTGTTCGTGCCGACCGCTTTCATTCCCGGTATTACAGGCAGACTTTACCAGCAATTTGCGATCACAATCGCGATCTCAGTGTTCCTTTCAGCCTTTAACGCCCTTACGCTTAGTCCGGCACTGGCGTCCTTACTCCTTAAGCCCAAAAAGCAGAGTCGCGGACCGCTGGGAAAATTCTTTGGGTGGTTCAATGCCTATTTTGATCGCTCCACCGACACATTCGTACACCTCTCAGGCGACTTGATTCGGAAGGCTGGTGTAGTGATGGTGCTGCTTGTAGTCGCCGGCGTGGCAGCCTGGTTTTTCGGCGCCCATCTACCTTCCAGCTTTCTGCCGGATGAAGACCAGGGCTACCTCTATATCAACATGCAACTGCCCAATTCAGCGTCCATGGAGCGGACAAGCGCTGCTGCGAAAGAGGTAGAACAGATTCTCGCCAACACCCCAGGAGTTGAGTACACCACGAGCATAGTTGGTTTCAGTTTGCTCAGCTACGTTCGGACTTCGTATACCGGATTCTTTTTTGTAACTCTAAAGCCCTGGGAGGACCGCAAGAGTCAGACCGAACAATACCAGGTGATCAAGGCGCGCCTGAATCTGGCTCTCAGGCGCCTGCCTGATGGAACGGTGTTCAGTTTCTCGCCGCCGTCCATACCGGGCGTAGGAACCGCTGGCGGCGTCACATTTGTACTTGAGGACCGTGCCGGCAAAGATGTCAAGTTTCTTGCCGATAACCTGGACAAGTTCATAACAGCCGCTCGCAAGCGTCCGGAAATTGGGATGATTGCGACAACATTTCTCCCGAACGTGCCCCAAAAGTTTATCAATGTGGACAAAGACAAGGTGTTGAAGCAAGGCGTGAATTTGACGGATGTCTACAACACCATTCAAGCCTACATGGGCGGCTTATTCGTCAACTACTACAACGATTTCGGCCGTACGTGGCAGGTGTATGTGGAGGCCGAAGCGCCCTATCGGGCGACGACCGATGATCTCGCGCAATTTTACGTGCGGAACACTCAAGGGCAGATGATGCCACTCTCCGCGCTGGCAAAATTCGAGAATCGTTCTGGTCCTGAATTCACCATGCGCTACAACGAGTACCGGTCCGCCCAGATCAATGCCACCGCGGCCCCGGGTTACAGCTCTGATCAAGCGACCGCAGCCTTGGAGGATGTCTTCAAGCAGACCATGCCTGGCGAAATGGGCTTTGACTATATCGGTATGTCTTATCAGGAGCAAAAAGCGCGCGAGGGAGTACCTCCGTCAGTAATCTTTGGATTTTCATTGCTCTTCGTTTTCTTGATTCTGGCGGCTCTTTATGAAAGCTGGACGGTGCCCTTCAGCGTACTGCTGAGCACTCCGGTGGCGGTATTCGGAGCTCTCGCTGCGCTCTGGTTGCGTCGCTTCGTGCTCGGATTGTTCATGCCTCCATTCATGCTTCAAATCGAAAACGATGTGTATGCGCAGATTGGCTTGGTGATGCTGATTGGCCTCGCCGCGAAAAATTCAATTCTGATTGTGGCGTTTGCCAAAGAGGACTACGAGCGCGGTATGTCGATCGTCGATGCCGCGCTTTCCGCGGCGAGGCTTCGCTTCCGTCCCCTCATGATGACCGCATTGGCGTTTATTCTCGGCTGCTTGCCCCTCGGGGTAGCGTCCGGAGCAGGCTCTGTAGCGCGCCAGATCATGGGGACAGCCGTTATCGGGGGCATGATTGCCGAGACTTTCATCGGGAGATTTTTTGTGCCCGCTATTTTCTATGTGGTCGAGCGGCTCTCCGGCGCAGAGCGACGCAGAGCTCTGCCACTCGCGCCCGCCGAAGTGCCGAGCCAAGGTGATTAATTATGAAGAAGACCGCACTTTTAGGAATTTTTTCTGTGATGGTCCTGGAGGCCGGCTGCTTAATGGGACCGAAGTACAAACGGCCGGTGGCGGATGTTCCACAAGAATATCGTGCACCCGCTCCACAAGGAGCGGCGGCGGCAGCGTCACTGGGCAATGAACAATGGTGGCAACTGTATCAGGACCCAGTGCTCACGCAGCTAATCCATACTGCCCTTGCACAGAATTATGACGTGCGCATCGCGGCCGTCCACGTTCTCGAAGCTCAGGCACAAGTCGGCATCACCCGCGCTAACCAGTTCCCGTCCGCTAATGTGGACGCGGATGTTTTCAGCCAGCAAAACGCCAAGGTTTCAAACCTGCTTCCGGCGTATCAAGTCACTGGAGGTGAATTGAACTTGTCGGTGATCTGGAATTTGGACTTTTGGGGAAAATATCGCCGACAAACAGAAACAGCTCGCGCCCAATTACTCGCAACTGAATGGGGTCAACGCGCGGTGATTTCTTCTCTGATTGCAAATGTAGCGACGGCTTATTTCCAGCTGCGTGCGCTGGACAGCGAACTTGAGATCTCGAAGCGCACGCTGGCCTCCCGACAACAATCCTTACAGTTAACTCACGTGCTTGAGAGTCACGGTGGGGCCTCAGGGCTAGACGTGAGTCAGGGCGAGCAACTTGTCTATACCGCCTCGGAGACCATTCCCGATCTCGAACGACAAATTCAGCAGCAGGAAAACGTGCTGAGCACCCTGCTCGGCGAAAATCCTGGATCGATTCCCCGTGGTCATGCACTTACTGAACAACATGTACCGCCGGATATCCCAGCGGGACTTCCCTCGGAATTGCTGGAGCGCCGGCCAGACGTGCGCCAGGCGGAAGAGAACATAGTCGCCGCAAACGCACAAATCGGCGTCGCCAAAACCTCGTTCTTCCCCAGCCTATCTCTCACCGGACGCGGAGGACTGGAGAGCAACGCCTTGAACCAGTTCATCAGTCAACCGTCGGAGGCTTGGTATGGAGCTCTCAGTGTGAGCCAACCCATTTTTGAGGGCGGCGCGCTCCGCTCTCAAGTCAGGCTCGCCCGCGCTGACTGGCAAGAAGCTGTGCTCTCTTATCAGCAAACGGTTCAGAACGCTCTTGAACAGGTTTCCAATTCACTCGTCGCGTCGCAAAAGGACCGCGAGTTCCGCGAGCAACAGGAATTGCTTACGCAGTCGGCACAGCGAACCGATCAGCTATCTGAAGTGCTTTATAAAAACGGAGGTGCGAGTTACCTCCAGGTGCTTACCAGCGAAACTAGCTATTTCTCTGCGGAACTCAACCTGGTGCAAGCCCAGCTCAACGAACGTTTGGCGCTCGTACAGCTTTATCAGGCACTCGGCGGTGGATGGCAGCAATAGCGAACCGTATTTCTTGAAGGTCACTTCGGAAGGGCATGTTCCCGTTTTAAATTGGATGATGAACCTGATAGTACGGTCTATCCGAGCAGGCCGAAACCGACACATTCACGGCGCACAAACCGAGCTGAACCTGAAGTAGATTCTGCGGTGCTTTCGTAACCGACAGCCGAGCGCAAAGCTCTTCGAGATCGACTTGCCGCGGAAAGCTTGCGAGCCCCCAACTTAAGAGCGGATAGATTTGGCGGCTGCTGAGTGGCGGATGCTTCAGCGGTAACTGAGTGAAAATTCACGGCACCGATCGCCAGTTTTGGCGCTCTAAGCAACCGATCAGAAGTCTTATTGCACCCTACTTGCACCCGCGTTGAGATTCGTAGCGCGGAAGCGATCGAATCCACGGTAAAACCAGTTTCAACAACATGCAGAGCCGCGGATGACACCTAAAGCCAAGGAAAGCAGTGGAAGACAGGCAAACAGAGCGCAAATAGAGTGCAGAGTAAAAACCGAGGCTACCTAGATGGAGGTGAGTGCGACTTTACAGATCCTTAGTTTTCCAGAAGGGCCAGAAGCTCCGAAACTTCCTTAGGAATGAACCGTTCGAGTCTGAAGCGTAGGCAACGGCACCTGCTACTCGCAACTCAACCTCGGTGCCAGCTCCCGCGCGGCTCCATACATCCAAGTTCGCTCTAATTTTCTTCGCACGCTCCCTCATTCCCGGCAATCCGAAATGCCCCTCCCGATGCCCTTGTCGAAGAATTGTAGAATCAATCCCGGTACCGTCGTCCCTTATCCGTATGCGCAATTCGCTTTCGTCGTAGTTCAGCTCCGTTTCAATTGAGCACGCACCAGAATGACGGAAGGCGTTACCCAGCGCCTCCTTCCCAATCTGAAATATTTCTCCGAATACTACCGGGTGTAGGGGACGGACCGTCCCGTTTGCGACCACCCGAAAATCGCACGCACCATCCTTGGACATTTCCTCGCCGAAATTGGCGAACGCTGCTGGCAGGTGATTTTGTTCAGAGGCTGTGGCACGCAAATCCAACACAAGTTCTCTGCCTTCGAGCATCACCCGGTCCGATTGATCTAGCGCTTCTTCGAAAATTAGGCGCGCCGGCTCGCCTTTAGGGAGCTGACATGTCGCTGTATGAAAACGCAATAGTAAACCCTGAATTCCTTGAAAAAACGTGTCATGCAAATCCCTTGCGATCCGCTCTCGCTCCGCGAGCCGCTCGTACATGCGCACACGCATTTGCTTCGTCACTTGCCTCATCCGAAGAAGGTATGTTGAATAGATAAAACCTGCGACGCCGAGTAGGCAGATCGCTTCAAACCACACTCCTTGAGTAAATGACGGCGTTATCGTAAACGTAAGCTGTGCCCCCGCTTCATTCCAGATTCCATCATTGTTGGAAGCGATCACATGAAAGCGATAAGGCCCGGGCGGGAGGTCGGTATAAAAAACCTGGCGTCGTGTTCCCGCCTCCTGCCAGTCCTTGTCGCGGCTTTCGAGCTTGTAGCGAAAACGTATTCTCTGCGGATTGACGAAACTCAGAGCGGCGTAGTCGATCTCCAGATCGCGAGTCCTCGGCGGAAGAATCGGGGTGCCGTTTGCCTCATAAGGTTTGCCGTCGACAACAAATTTCTCGATCTGCACCGGCGGCCGAACGTCATTTTGGTTGAGGTGACCCGGATCGAGTACTTGCACGTTAGAACCATTCGCGAACCAGATGCGACCATCCGAAGTCCGCGCCATCGTATTGAAATTCGCTGCCCCTCCCGCGATCACACCATCAAAGGCATCTAATACTCGGGGAATGAGCAAAGCGGAATCGTTGTCCCACCAGCGGCCCAAGTCCTCTTTGCTTATTCTTACCAGGCCGCATCCCGTGTGTAGCCAGAGCGCGTTCTGACTGTCCAAGGCCGCGCCACTTATCGAATCGCACGGCAACCCATTTTTCGACGACAGAAGCTGCGAGCTGCCATGTTTCCAGCCGACCAAACCTGCCGAGGTCGTCGCGAAAACGGTGCCGTCTGGATTGACAAGGACTTGATAGACATATGATTTGGGCCCACCCGGGGAACGAAAAACGTCAGCATGCCCCTTTTGAAACCGGGCGAGGTCACCATTGCGGAGGCCCAGCCAAAGCGCTCCGTTCGGTCCGGCGGCCAGCGCGCGAGCAGAAGGAATGGCGTCTTCAGGGTATTCCTCGACCACTTGGAGCCCGTGAATTCGTATCAATTCGTGGCTGCCACCGCTGACTTCCGCCCAGATGTCGTGAGCGGAGTCTTCCGCTATACCGACAATGAAGTGAGTCGAGCCACCATCGTTGCGGCGGACTCTGTGGAATTTGCCGCTGTCGTAGCGGTATAGGTCATTGTCGATCCCAGACCAGAGCCTTCCGAAGCTGTCTACGAAAATGGCAGTAGGACCGGGTAACCCATGGCCAACGCGCAGCGCATCAATGTGGCCGTTCCTCAAGAGATCTAGGGTATCGCCACTATTCACCCAAAGGGCATTGTCAAGCGTGGCTGTGATCGCATCAACGTTGTCTGATGCTAAGCCCTCCCGCTTGGAAAAGGTTGTGACATTTCGGGTATGAAAGTAGTCCACGCCGCCAGCCGTGGCGATCCAGATGCCATTTTCGCGATCCTGATAGAACCCGTTGACAAAATCTCCCGACAGACCATCTTCAATCCCAAACTTTTCGAAGACATCGCCGTGGATGTGATAAATCCCCTCGATCGTCCCCACCCAGATTGCCCCATCCGCATCGCGAAACGCCGATGTCGCAGTGACTTTCGAACCGTTAAACTTGGCTACATTAACCGCTTCCCAGCGGCCCATCGAAAGCCTCTGAAGCCCGCCGAACGCTCCAGGGTGGAGCACTGAAACCAAAACAGAGCCGTCCGGCATTCCGATTACGTCGCCCGCCGTTTGGATCCCTTTCGCACGTGCCCACGCGTTGGGCAAATACGTTTCGGAGTAACCAGCCTTCCACCGAAGCAACGGGCCTTCCGTCGTTACCCAGAGGGAACCTTCGGTGTCTTGAGTTAATCTCTTCGGACAGCAGACCTTTGTACTGAGACCGTCGGATTCGCCCAGGCACCGAATTTTTGTGGCCAACGCCTGGCAAATAGGAGTTCGCAGAGCTCCACCAGCTTCACTGCGGGTGAACCAGATCGTGCCGGACCTGTCCTCCAGTAGACTGCCTACGTCGTCATAAAAATTGGGATAAACGAACAATTTGTGATCAGCGAAATGAGCCAGGCCGCCCCTCGTGCCAATCCACAGGCTTCCATCCCGAGCACCTACAAGCGCAAAGACTGCGTTGGAAGGAAGTTTCTCACCATCCGGTGATGACCACGGCTCGATGCGGAGTCCATCGAAGCGATAGAGACCTGATACGGTCCCGATCCAGATGTATCCGTCGGTAGTTTGGGTAATTGCGGTTGGGGTACCATTGAAAAAACCGTCGCGTACCAGCCAGCAACGATGGGCGTACTGCGAGACGCGTTGTTCTTGGGCCAGGAGAAAAAAGGAAAGAGACCACAAAGTCAGGAGAACAACGATCTTCCAAAAGGCCGTCGATGCAAAAAAACGATTCAAACGGGACTGTCTCCCAGCAGGCATCTCCATTTCAAACGTCTTCAGGTGGCGATTGTTGCGAACTATTCGGTATTGCTGAATGTCATAAATGTCCAATCCAGCAATTCTCTTGTCCTGAGTTGTTGAATGCTAATTCGCCTTATGGGATTCGTGCCGTTTGCTCGTTACCGCTGTCTACATTTGAAGGGATGACCATCTTCGCGCCGTGATCGGCGCCGTCCAAACCCCCGATCCACCCAGCGATGGCCCGCCCGATCTCGTCCGGCGAATCTTCCTGGACGTAATGGACCCCGCGGACTGTCACTTCCGTCTGTGCTGGCAGGCTGCGGACGAAGTCGAGATCCGCGCTAGCGGCAAGGATCCCGCCGGGCTCAGCCCTCACGAACAGCTTGGGCACGTTGCTTGTTTTGAGCCATTCGCTGTAGGCGGCGACGATCGCAGCCACGTCGGCGGGCTCGCCCTCGATAGGGATCTGCCGGGGCCATGTCAAGGTCGGGCGGCGCCCCTCGCCTGGTTCGGCGAATGGCCGTCGGTAGTGGGCCATCTCCTCGTCGGAGAAAGTGCGCAGGATCGCCTTCGGCAGGATCTTCTCGATGAAGAAGTTGTCTCGCAGAACCATCTCCTCACCAGCCTCGGAACGTAGCGCTTGCAATGCTGGGCGCATATTAAACCTGTCCCAGTGATCCCAGCGCTGTGTGACCACGATCGCCTCCATGAACGCGATACCCTTCACGGCCTTGCGGTGGCGGTTGGCCCAGTCGAAGCCGAGTGCCGAACCCCAATCATGGATAACGAAGGTGACCCGCTCGCGCACATCGAGTGCCTCGAGCAACCCGTCGAGGTAGCGGCGGTGCTCCACGAAACGATACGAGTCGGGGCCGCTGTTAGGCAGCTTGTCGGAGTCGCCCATACCGATCAGGTCGGGGGCGATGCAACGGCCTAGTGGCTGCAGGTGGGGCAACACGTTACGCCAGAGGTACGACGAGGTAGGATTGCCGTGCAGCAATATGATGGGATCGCCTTGTCCCACGTCCACGTACGCCATCTCGCGTCCGAGAACTCGCCGGCGCTGTTTTTGGTAAGGAAATGCCGCTGAGATCATGTTCGCTTCTCCAGTAGTAACTAACCACGGCTTAATCGCCAACTGCACTGTGTCTCGCATAAAATCTGGTCGACGGTCACCGCGTGGCGGAGTCAGGGCGTTTGCATTCGAGTTCTTTCGTTCGCAACCGAAGTGGCTTCAGGATCCGATTCCGTTCTTATTTGTTTGGAGCACGAAGAGAACCAAAACCAGACAATCTGAAAGCGACACTTATTGCTCCAGAACCTGCGCATCATGGTCACGTTGCAGCTCAGGTTTGTGGGAGACCCCAAGGCCGGTGTCGACATGAGAACTCCAAGACTCCCCTGCGACGGGCGAAGCGTCTGCCCGACGACGTTGAGGCCCACTCGAAGGGAATGCCGAAGAACGACGTGTCCGTTGAGGTTGGTGCTACAAGTGCAGCCAGCCGGAAAGCTGTTCGATAAAAGAGAGTTACAGCAAGTTCGAAAGGTCGTAGTGTTTTCCGACAAGATCTATCGACTGCAGGAGAGGGCTATGTCTGAGTCCCGGGAGCGTGTTCATATCGAAGACGGGGCAAAGTGGGTGCGAACGTACCTCGGGGGAGAGCTCATCGCCGACTCAAAGCACGTCAAGCTCGTTTGGGAGGTCCCCTACTATCCCGCCTATTACTTTCCGCGCGAGGACGTACGCATGGAGCTGTTAACTCCGAACGGGCACACACGACGCTCGCCGAGTCGGGGCGACGCCCACACCTTCACCGTGAAGGGTGGCGATCGTGAGGTTGAGGACGCCGCGTGGAAGTACCCGGAGTCACCGGTCGAGGAGCTCCGCGATATGATCCGCTTCGAGTGGAACGCTATGGATGCATGGTTCGAGGAGGACGAGCAGGTTTTCGTACACCCACACGACCCATACACGCGCATCGACATCTTGCACAGCACCCGGCACCTCGAGGTCGAGATAAACGGCGTAAAGGTCGCCGATACGCACCATCCAACGCTGTTGTTCGAGACGAGATTGCCAACTCGCTACTACATTCCGAAGCTTGACGTGCGCATGGACCTACTCAAGCCGACCGACACCGTGACCGGCTGCGCGTACAAGGGATTCGCCGAATACTGGTCTGTCCGTGCCGGCGGTGAGACGGTTAGGGATTTAGCCTGGTCCTACAAAACGCCGCTCCCCGAGAACGTCAAAATCGCCGGGCTGATCGCGTTCTACAACGAGCGAGCTGACTTCATCGTTGACGGCGAACGCCAGACGCGGCCAAGGACCAAATTCTCGTAAGCACACTTACTGAGAAGACTTAGGTGTCAGCCCGATTGCCTGTGAGGCGAGTGCTGATGTTCTTCTTGGACGGCAATCAGACCGTTGCACTGCCGACTGCCAAATAAGAAGCTCCTTTCTACGATTCGTCTTCGGCATGATGGAAGATGCAGCGTTCGTGGTTTGTGTGATGAAGCTTGGCACAATAGGGAGCGACGCCGCGGACTCGAAGAAACAACTCTCCAGCCGCCAGCATGCCCAGCGATGGAGCTAAGAAATAAATCCATACCGCGTGCCAGTCGTTGGCGTGAACTGCTGACCCAAACGTTCGGGCTGGGTTCGTGCTCATACCAGACAGCGGTGCCTCAAACACGTAATACGTCGCAATTAATGCTCCGACAAAATACGCAGTGCGCGATGCCAGCTTTTCGCGGTTCGCAGTGAACAATACTGTGAGCATCAGAATGAAAGAAATCGTCAATTCTGCGGCAAACGCGGCCAGACTGCCATACATTCCCGGCACGGTGACGGCATAACGTACCGCACGATCGCCAAGAGCGCCTCGCAAGACATACTTGGCAAGTGTGACGCCGCTCATCGCTCCCAAAAACTGAGTGATGACATAGAACCATGCATCCCAAAACTCAACTTTTCCCAGACGATAGAAGGTGAGGGTGATGGCTGGATTGAAATGACCTCCCGACCGCTTGCCCCAAGGAGACATCACGATTGCAATCGCCGTCCCGCCCATAGCCAAACCCATGAGCACTCGGCGCGCAATGTCGCTTGAAATAGACTGCCGCACAATTGAGCCCGGGTGTTGCAGCAACGTCGCAAAGACGCAAGCCGCGAACAGATAGCAACCCACCTCACCCACTTCCATCAGATATTCGGGCCAATGTTCGCGTAAGCTGGCAATCGCGCTCAACCCATCAACGCGTCGCAATGCCATTCGTTTGCATTTTGCGCCGTAGCAGGTAGCGAATCTTGCCGTCTTGCCCCCAGCTTGTTGCGATTGTGTCGCGCTGCAATGCTCCATGGGCGTAACTCGCATAGCAACGAGTCAGACGACGTTCCGTGAAATATGCGCCACTCCGTAGCTATCTTTTCTTAGATCCCCTTGATCTCGCCGCCATCCATTCGAACCGCTGTGCCGGTCATCCATTTCGCTGCGGGCGACACGATGAATGCGAGCAAGTCGGCGATCTCTTCCGGGCGCCCATACCGTAAAATCTCTGCTTTTTCTGGAAATTGTTTGGTCGCTTCTTCGACAGTCATATTGTGTGCTGGCGCCCAGTGCTCAAGAAACGACTTCCGTCGTCCTGTCATCACGGCTCCCGGCACGATGCTATTGACCTGAACGCCGTCCTTGATCCCTTGCTCGGCGAATGCTTTGGCAAGCGCATTAATGGCAGCATTTGTTGCCGCCACCGCGGCGAAGGCGGGTTTTGGGTCGAAGGCAGCGCTTCCGGACATGAATACGACCGATCCTTTCGACTCCTTCAGTGCATTCCACGCAAGTATGGTCAGGCGTCGTGCACCGTGAAGCTTCAGTTCCATGCCTGCTCTCCATTGCTCGTCAGTCATCGCGAACAGATCGATTTGTGGAACCGCACCTGCGATATTCAGCAGCGCGTCAATCCGACCGCAGCGATCGAGACTGGCCTTGACAAGCGCTTCTGCCGATTCGACTCTGCTCAAGTCGAGGTCACAAACCAGCGGCTCTGCTCCCCCATGCCGGACGACATCCGCTACCTCTTTTAGGGCACTGGAGTTTCGCGCAGCCAGCACAATAAAAGAGAAGTCACGAGACAATCGAATCGCGGTGGACCGCCCGATTCCTTGGCTCGCTCCGGTAATAATCGCAACAGAATTCACAGAGTCTCGCTTTTCCATCGCTCATCCATCTCGCTCAAGAGCACACTGCCCCCTTTGCTTCGAGGATGACCTCCACAACTCTCTGTGGGGCGCTTAGCAGCGGCGTGTGGTCGACGGCGAACGACCTTGTTGTTGCTCCCATTCTTTTCGCCAGGAAGCGTTGCGTTTCGGGGTTAATCATGCGGTCCTGTTCCGCAATCAAGTACCACGAGGGTTTTGACCTCCATGCCGGTTTTGGAACCGGCTCCTGAATACACTTCAGTGAGATTGGCCTCTGAACTGCGGCCGACAATGTGATTTGTTCTGGAGCCGCGTTCTGCGAGAAGGCATTTCTGAAGTCCTCGTTCGGCAACCAGATGAAACCGTCAGCATCCGGCGCGAGTTGAGGTGACTGAGGGTGCTTTTCATTTCGATAGAAGACTTGGGCAACGGTTTCACCTTCGTCCGGGGCCAATCCCGCAACATATACAAGCGCTTTCACTTGCTCGTCATTCACGGCTGCAATCACTGCGCCCGCATATGCGTGGCCAGCAAGAACCACTGGCCCTTCCGTGCGCGCCAGCGCACGCTTCAATGCCAGAGTGTCCTCGCTAAACGAGCTGAGTGGAATCGGAGCTGCTACAACCCGAACCGAGTGTTGTTGGAGGCGAAGAATCACCTCTTTCCAGCTCGAGCCGTCGGCCCACGCACCGTGAACTGCCACCACCGTAACGCTTTTACTGCTCACGGTCCGCCTCCTGCGTCTTTCGCGCTGCGGTGCCGCTCGGAACGGCGCTTTGAGCAAGAAATTTGCGAATCCGCTCGGCGATGAAGCCGCCGAAATCTTCTAGGGCGAAGTGACCGGTGTCGATAAGGTGCAGTTCGGCGTTCGGAAGATCTCGTCGGTAAGCCTGGGCCCCTTCAACCGTAAAGAAGGGATCATTCTTTCCCCAAAGAATGAGCATTCTTGGTCGACGGTTGCGAAAGTAGGAGTGCCAATGTTCGTAGAGCGCAACATTCGATTGATAGTTGTAGAGCAGGTCGAGTTGAATGGCGGCATTCCCCGGGCGATCAAGAAAGAATTGGTCGAACGTGTACGAATCCGGGCTGATTTGGTCAGGATCTGCAACGCCATGTGTGTACTGAAATATGGTCATTTCTTTCGTCAGCAGGCTGCGGACAGGTTTTTCGGTGTCGGGATTGCGGTTGGACCAGAACGGTTTCATCGGGTCGAATGCGCCGCCAATGCCTTCTGCATAGGCATTGCCGTTCTGAACAATGATGCTCTGGATAGCGTCGGGATGTTTGGAAGCAATCCGGTACCCGATCGGCGCGCCGTAGTCCTGAACATAGATGCTGAACTGTTTCAGGCCTAGACTCTTGAACAACAGATCCTCGACATGGCTTGATAAGTTTTCGAACGTATATTCGAACTCCTTCACGCTCGGAGCATCGCTGTAGCCGAAACCTAAATAGTCCGGCGCCACGACATGAAACTTGTCCGACAGCTGAGGTATCAGGTCTCGAAACATATGAGATGAGCTGGGGAAGCCGTGCAGAAGGACAATCGTCGGCGAGTCCTCGGATCCCGCTTGGCGGAAGAAGATTTTTCTGCTCCGCACTGTCGCGAAGCGATATTGGGTCATGACAGAGCCTCCGGTCCCTTGTTTAAGGACTTACGCTGAATGAATTTGGAGACGATACTTATCGATAGAAAAAGGCGTTGCATTACTCATGGCAAGCGTCACGATCGAAACAATGTAGAGAAGGTCGCATTCATATCCCGGCGGGCCGAACTGTGCTCTTCCGTTGACTACGCTGATCAGTTTGATCGAGCTGAAACCGTATGGCAGATGAACCGTGAAGATCGCAACCGCAAGCAGAATGACAGCCGGAATACTTGCGAGAGAAACGAAGGCGCCAGCCAAGAAAGCGATGCCAACGGCGAATTCGGTCACGATTGTGAGCCAGGCCATGAAGTGCGGCAGCGGAACACCTGTCGTCTGAAGGATCCCGGCGAAGATTGCCGGTCCCCGCGACCATTTCGCTAGGCTGTGGGCGAGAAACCCATAACCAACAATGAGTCGAAGGAGGGTGAACGCATAGGGCGAAAACCTTGTCCGAGTCTCCCGCCAATCCAGTACTTGCACCATGCGACCATACATTTTTCTTCTCCGCTGCTTCGAAGCCAACGCTTATGCGCTATCGGTTCAAACCAGATCGCACTTCATCCTCGAGTCAGGCATCACTTATGGAGGCACGCAAAAGGCCACCGAGAAAACGTCGAGTTGTAAAAAGGATTGGGACCTAAGGCATTCTCTTGATTGAAAATTCCGACGTTGGAACTCCCGCGAACATTTTCGCTGCGATCGAAGAACGTGATGAATCTTCGTCAGTGACGATCTGCCGTCGCGCGAAGTGTCGCAAGAGTGAACCCCCCAGGAGCTAAAAGTAAAAAGCTTTCGCCTAGTTCGCTGCGGCTCTCCTTTTGCCAACGATGTTTGCCTCTTCCACCTTGCCCGAAGCTCGCTTCAGATACATAACTCTCTTGCCGGCCCGGGCCTCGACTTCAGAGCCTGGTGAGTACTCCGTGTCGCACGGGTCATGGGTGTCTAGTCGAGTTGTGTAAACCGTGTCTCCAAGTTGGATGAACAGGTCGTAACGGTAAACTTCAGGGTCCAGCGGTATGTCAGAAGATCCAGCCCCCTTGGAGTTTTCTCCAGGAAGTCTTTCAAGCTTTACAATCTGTCCCTTTTGAAATTCGGCCTTTTGTTTTTCGCCGAATGCGGGCGCACAAAGGATGGACGATAGAAGCACTACGTTGATAAGGAACTTCACTAGGTTTCTCCTTCTTCATGTTGCGAAGCTATTTCTCGCTGATATTCGCAGCCATCGGCGGCTGGCTAGCTGCTCTTGCGACTACTCCCGCCGGGCGTGCGTCGTTGCGAACCGTGGTGGTGAAGAGCGAAGCTCTTATTACGTCCTGCCGCAGCAAGTAAACAGATACCGCGAGAAGAACGAGATCCTTCATGAGAAACGCATCCTTCTCTGTCATCGCCGGGAAGCCGCCGGCGGAAGCGGCCCAACCGTCCGGCATAAACGGAATGATGGTCGTTGTCGCGATGAATGTGAAACATGAGCCCAGCGCTCCGAGTACTCCCAGTTTCTTGTTCCAATATCCGGCAAACAGAAGTGTCCCAAACAGCCACTCTGCAACGCCGAGGAAGTAAGTTCCTCCGCGGACGCCAAACGCGGCGTACATCCAGAAAACCAGAGGACCGTGGCTGATATAGGGCAGCAAAGCCTGGGCTTCGTACTCGAACCATTTCTGATAACCGAAGAAGAAAAAAACAACGACCATCGACGCGCGAAGCAGATGGTAGTCGAAATCGTTTTTGAGAATACCCATCTTGATCAAAGTTCGTACGATAAAGTCCATCGTCATTCCCTTGCCTTGCCGCGATTCCACGCAGTCTTCAGTTTCGTGAAGCTGCTTCGTGGCGATGAGTCAACAACTCTAAGCAACTGGCGTTCCAAGGCAATGGTCACAGAAACGACAAACAGTTTGCGTTTTTATGCATTGCGTTCAACCGAATGGGCGACTATCGTTCAGGATTTACAATCACGCTCTGGATGAGCCTTGCTGCCTTCGTCGAGATTTAGACGCTGTGACGCTATTTCGTCGCGGGCGGTGTCGACAACATGGTCGAAGCCAGGAGCGAGGGCTTACCTTCTGAAGAACCTTGAGTGGCAGGTCGATTGCTGCTTTCGATAGGTTTTAGAATGCTGCATTCGACAACACCAGCCGGTCCTTGGGAGATCTCATGACAATCGTTTCGAGAGGTTTTGCCGGTCGACGCAACGCAGCGGACGTCAAACTTCCACCAGGTCAATATCTCACGACGGATTTCCCCGTATTGTCGGCCGGACCAACGCCTCACATCGCTCTTGATCGCTGGGAATTTGTCATCGAAGACTGCAACAAAGTTTTGAAGCGATGGGATTGGAGGTCGTTTCGCCAGCTACCAACCGAACGTATCACGGTTGATCTTCACTGCGTCACACGCTGGTCGAAACTCGGTACGTCGTGGGAAGGTGTCTCGCTGGATGTCCTTCTTGCAGACACCAAGACAGAGTGCGCATTCGCTATGTTCCGTTCATACGGCGATTACACGACGAACGTCCCGCTGAAGGATATTATGAACGGCCGGGCCTGGATCGCCTTCAATTACGACGGAGTGGACCTCGCGCCCGAACACGGCGGCCCCGCACGTCTTCTCGTGCCTCATCTTTACTTGTGGAAGAGCGCCAAATGGGTAAAGGGCCTGACGTTGATGCCGCACAACGAACCGGGCTTTTGGGAGAACCTCGGCTACCACATCTATGGTGACCCATGGAAGGAACAGCGGTACTCGGAATAGGGACTTGGCGTACTGCAACGGTTCTCGATCTGCGCGACGAAACACCCTCCGCGCGTACGCTTGCGCTGGAAGTACGTGATTGGCCGGGCCACATCGCCGGTCAACACGTCGATGTGCGACTGACAGCTGCCGACGGATACTCTGCGGTTCGATCCTACTCTATCGCCTCAGCCCCGAGGTCGAATGGGCGTATCGAAATCACTGTCGAGCGGCTGCCGAATGGCGAAGTCTCTCCCTATCTGACGCAGCAGGTCATGGCGGGCGATGAACTGGAGGTGCGTGGTCCTATTGGTCGCTGGTTTGTATGGCATCCCGAGCAAGCAATGCCGATCCAACTGGTGGCGGGCGGCTCCGGCATTGTTCCTCTCATGGCTATGATTCGCTCGCATGCGTCGGCGGGCAGCATTGCACCCTTTCGATTGCTGTATTCCGTGAGAGAACCGGGGTTCATTTTTTACCGCGACGAGCTGCGGGCATTGTCAAATCGCGGGGACTCACTTGTTGTCACCTATGCGTACACGCGAGTGACTCCGAAAGATTGGCCACGCTCTGCTGGACGCATCGATCAAGAGTTGATTGCGGGTAGTACGTGGCCCTCGAACCTTCAGCCAAGCTGCTACGTTTGTGGCCCGACGTCATTCGTCGAACATACGACCGACCTCCTGATCGCCGGTGGCCACGATCGCGACAGGATCAGGACTGAGCGCTTCGGCGCCACAGGAGAACAGAAATGAATGCATCTATGACCCATCTTGACGGCAATGCCGCCGCAGGTGAATTGAGCAGGATATTCGGGGTGGATCTCACATGCGCACAGGCGCGATGTGCCAATTGTGGCTCGAGAAAGTCCTTTGCGGAGGCACATTTATATATGCAATGTCCCGGTGTCATTGCCCGTTGTGCGCTTTGCGGGCATGTCCTACTCCGACTGGTGAACGTCAGGCGTCGTGCATTCCTCGACCTCAGGGGGATGACGTATTTGAGCTTCGAGATAGCCCCGTAGGCTCAGGCTTCAATTCGATGCTTTGACGCGCTTTTGTCGGGCAGTCCGCCCTTCTCAACGATGAAGTTTGCGATCGGCTCGACCCCGTCGCCGCTCTTCAAATTCGAAAAAACGAAAGGGCGTTTTCCGCGCATCCTGAGTGTGTCCGCTTCCATGACTCCAAGGCTCGCGCCTACCAGCGGGGCCAAGTCGATCTTATTAATAATGAGGAGATCGGAGCGCGTAATACCAGGGCC
>Ga0126383_10000958_pt1 | contig 17133 bp, 14 predicted proteins | sample PanSoiMetPlot_35_FD_96882 | JGI IMG/M metagenome (GOLD analysis project Ga0126383, IMG submission 96882) | Tropical forest soil microbial communities from Panama - MetaG Plot_35 | ecosystem: Environmental > Terrestrial > Soil > Tropical forest > Bulk soil | place: Panama | collected 2016-02-17
GTTGCGAAAGGAACGAATGGCTTCGTCTTCATTAGTACCGGCATTCCGCCGAATCCATGCGGCGAAACTCGCTTAACAGATTGACCGGTAAGCCGCTCGATTGCGCGCATCGATAATTCATCGACCGGTGCGACGATCGTAATCGCCTGGCCGGTGTTGCCGGCTCGGCCGGTGCGACCGACGCGATGCACGTAATCTTCCGGCGCGGCGGGTACGTCGTAATTAATGACATGCGAAATATCATCGATGTCCAATCCACGCGCGGCAATGTCGGTCGCCACGAGGATACGCGCGTGGCCATCGCGAAATTCGCGTAAAGCCGTTTCGCGCTGACCTTGCGTGCGATCGGCATGAATGCGATTGACGCTGTGATCGCGTGCTTTGAGAATGTGAGAGATGCGCTCAGCGCCGCGGCGCGTACGCGTGAAGATGAGCACGCGCTGAAACTCGAGGCTCTCTTTTTCGAGAAGCGCCAGCAAGAGCGCGGTCTTTGATTCAAGCGCCACGAGGTAGGCCGTTTGTTCGACAGTTCCCGCCGCGCTGCCGCGCCGGCTGATTTCGACCAGCTTCGGCTGCTTCATAGTCGAACGCGCCAGTTGTTCGATGTCGCTCGACATCGTCGCCGAAAAGAGAAGTGTCTGACGATTACTCGGCAACACCGCGAGGATTCGCCGGATTGCGGGCAGGAAACCCATGTCGAGCATGCGATCGGCTTCGTCGAGCACCAGCGTTTCTAAGGTTGAAAGATTGACGGCGCCGCGCTCGATTAAATCGAGGAGACGGCCGGGCGTCGCAATGACTACGCTCGCACCGCGGCGAAGCTCAGCGACTTGCGATCTGATGTTCGCGCCGCCCATTACGATGACGCTGCGGTTTGATTTCACTGAGTTCAGTTCCGTGTAGTTCGCCTGAATCTGCAATGCCAGTTCGCGTGTCGGAGCCAGCACGAGCGCACGAACTCCCGGTCGCGATCGCTCGCTTGTTTGCTGAATGATTGGAAGGAGAAAAGCGGCTGTCTTGCCGGTGCCCGTTTCGGCGCAACCGATGAGATCCTGTCCGTTGAGAATGATGGGGATTGCTTTTGTTTGTATAGGTGTCGGAGTTTCGTATCCGAGGGACTTGCAAGCATGCAATTGCGCCGGCGCGAGTCCCAATTGAGAAAAATTCATTAAGTTCCTTTTTTGTTCGTGGCGAGATTACTCGTCACAATTTCTTGAATGGCAGGCCGTCCTCGGTGTTCGCCATGGTTGCCGCTGCTTGCGTCAAACCACGGGAAACACAAAGGACGGTATCCCGCACTGCTTCCCCGGTAGATCGGCGAGTTACCAGCGAGGCTCGCGATTGCCGCCGTAGCTATTTCCGCCACGACCACCGCCGCCTCCGCGATTACCACCGTAGCCACCACCGCCGAAGCCACGTCCGCCGCCGCCGCGATTCTCACGCGGTTTGGCTTCATTGACTTTCAGCGCACGGCCGCCAACTTCTTTGCCATTGAATTGTTCAATAGCGCTGTTGGCTTCGTCCGCGGTAGACATTTCCACGAAGGCAAAGCCGCGTGACCGTCCGGTCATGCGATCTTCGACGACGCTGGCTGATTCGACCGTGCCTGCTTGAGCGAACAACGATTGCAGCTCTTCACTGGTGGTCTGGAAAGCGAGGTTTCCTACATATAGCTTTGTTGACATTTACAATTTACCCTTTCCCGCTTTTGGGGAATAAGAGAAGCTGCGAATAGGTTAGGGCTTCGGCGAAACGGTTGCGGTCGAAGGACCAGTTCGGATGCTCTTGAAGGAGCGGCTTCTGAAGTTTAATACCCAGCCTGCTCTCGAAGATCCAAACGTCCGGCGCTGATCGTTTTGTGCGCGGGGCGCATCACCGTCGATGCGCGAGAGAAGGATTAACCGGGAACTATGATGCCTGATTGTTCTAAAGGTTGCAAAGGTCGACGATTCGGGGTGGTGTGTGCAAAGACCGATTGAACGGCCTATTTACTAACGATTGACGTTTTTGCAGCAACAAAGGTCAAAAGTAATCTCGACCGTTGGCAAGTTACTGGAAGCTCGACTCTCGGGAAAACCTGTCTTGAGAGCGCGGGTAACGACTCCCAAGGTCTCACAGCAAACTAAAATTTCCTCAGCATTCTAGAGAGTTTGCCAGACTTGGTGGCAACAATTTGAGGGGAATTCGATCCGAGTCTGGCAAGATCAAGTAATCTGCGAATAGGCAGGCAACGCTAAGTTGTTGATTCTTTGGTAGCGGGGGGCGGGATCGAACCGCCGACCTTGGGGTTATGAATCCCACGCTCTAACCATCTGAGCTACCCCGCCAAAGGAACCGTTAGTTTAAGGTTTCGGGTTTCAAGTCTCAAGCGGAGCGCACGTGTCCGGCGGGTGGTGCGACGGCGTTCCGGCGATTAACGGGCGCGCAAGATGCTCGACGAACCGCGCGCCGGAGGCGTGGGCGCTCCGGGATCTCAAAGGTTGGGCCTGCCGGTGTCCATGGCTTTCAGCAGCTGATCGACCAGCTCGATTTCCTCGTCGCCGGGCTCAAGGTCCTTGTATTGGTTGAGCGCCTGTCGCGCGCCGTCGACGTTGTTCAACCGGTGGTAAACCAGCGCGAGGTTGTAATAGACCAGCGCGAAGTTCGGCTCGATTTGAATCGCGGCTTCGTAGTGCAGCCGCGCCAAAGGGAAATCTCCGGCATCGTAATAAAGATTCGCCAGGTTGTAGTGGGCCTCAACGTGACGCGGATCGCTTTTCAAAGACTGAGTAAAGTTCTCCAGTGCGCCAATCGTATTGCCGCGGTCCAATTCGATAATGCCCAGGTTGCAATAGGCCTCAGCAATATTGTCCCCTTCACCGATTGCCTGCTGGTAAAAATCCACCGCCGTCACATCGCCCTGTTCGTGAAGCACCAGCGCCTCTTCGAACGGGGTGAGCAGCCGGGCGACTTGCACCTGGCTGACGTCGGGACGAAACAAGCTCATCTGCCCCTGCAACTCCGCTTCGATCTGCTTGATGGTCAGACCCTGCGTGCGCATCTGGCGGACGCGCCGGAACATGGTTAGCGCCTTGAAGTCGTAAGTGACCTCTTCCGTATCGCCGACGGGCGCTCCGTAAATGATACCGGCGTCGGTCCAACGACGGATGGTGCGTTCGCTCAGACCAAACATCTGCTTGATCTCACGAATCGAATAGGTGGATTTAACTGGCTGATCATCCGCCCTGGCGGGAACCGGCGAGGGGAATGAGAGAACCTTGCGAATCTTTTCGCTCATGCTTACGAGGTAAGCCTACACGAAAATCGCCGGATTGTGCGAACAAGTTTGCGAATAAAACACTGGGAAGGGGTCAGGGGTCAGGGATGTTTCCCAGGTGGGCCGTAACGCAAACTGTTACTTTGCGAAACGCGCTAACAGTTTGTGAAGGGCGTCAACCACCAGCAGCCGCAAACTGACAGTTTGCGTTACTCAGCGGCTGGCAATGGTCTCGACCAGCGGGACTGATCGTTGCATCTGCTGCACGGCGTTGCTGCCGAGTTCGGTGACAATCACGTTCAGCACCCGAAATCCGCCTCCTTCAGGCAGCGCAAAAGTCACATCCAGATAGCCACTGTGGGTTTCGACCACGTCGGAAACTATTTCAGTCATCTGCGTCGGTCGCACAGTGCCGTGCGACTGCATGCCTTTCACCGCGTCAGCCACCGACCACTCAACCATTCCGCGACTAACCGACAACTTCGCGTACATCAAATATCGCTTGCCGGGCTCGACCACTATTCGCTGCGACAGCTTGCCGCCGGCTTGCGCCCCCATGCCCTGGCCACCAAGCGTCGTCAGAGCTTCGACCGGACCGCTCACCGTCCATTCGTCGGCGATGCCCTCGCTCATCTGGGTCAGTTCAAAGGAACCATTCCGCACCAGGTTCTTTCCCAGGAACACGCCCAACTCTTCGGCTCGCCAATGTTCGTAAGACACCGCCTGCACAGCGCCGGTCGTCGACCGCACCCGAATGCCGCGGTTCTGTTCTCGCCGATCGCGCACAAACAAAACATTCCCGATTAGCTGCACAAAGATTCCGGGCGCCACCTCGCCTTTGCGTTCGACGAACCGATTTCCATTCTGATCGAGTTGTTCAAAGGTCGCGCTCTCATCTGATTGCAACCAATTTCGATCGCGCATGTTGAGCGGCTCCATGCGCCCGTCGACGTAATACAGCAGTGGACCACCGGGTTTGTATTCGTAAGAGATATGACGAAACAGCAGGCGCGGATCGACATAGTAATCCTTCAACATGGTTTCGGCCCGGGCGTTTGCCACCACCGGTTTGATTTCCTGTCCGTTCATCAAGGCCTTATGCAACTGAAGCGCGCTGGCCGGCCGGCCGCCGATCGTCCAATAGCAATTGAAGGTCGGATCCTGGTAAACCCAGCCGCCCATTTCTGCCACCCAAATCTCGGCGCCCGCGTGCGTGTCAGTGCCGAACGTGCCGTCGCGCACCATCAGGCTCAAACCCACGGTCCGGGCAATCAATCCCTGGCTCTCGCACAACGCGACGTAAATGTCGGCCAGATTCCCACACAAGACCGGCTGGCCATCGCGCATCTCCTGGTAAGCTTCGCGCGGAGTGCGGGTCGCGAGCCCCGGCAGTGCGACTCGGTGACGGCCGGTCGAAAGCCAGTTGCGAATCTGGACCGCGCGCTGCCAGTCTGATTCAGTTGAGCGAGTGATGCCCGTCAATTCATGCCGAAAGAAGGAGACATCATCCAGGCTCAGGTTCGAACGCGGCGCAATGTTCCGCTCTCGTTCCGGAACGCCGGAAAACGAAGTTCCTCTTCTCTGGACGACAAACGAAGCAAGTTGCGTATTATCAAGTTGTGGATCGGTGATGGTGATGCGGGTCTCACCCTCAGGCAGCGGAATAGCAAAGTCAGTCGGCGGCACGCCGGCGGCAGAGACCTTCGTGCGCAACTGCAGATAGGCTGACAGCTTGTAACCTGCCGCGAACGCCAGCAGTACCACAAACAACACCAGGCCCCGGGCCAGAAGATTCGGGCGCCCAAGCGCAAAGCGAGCCATAGGAAATCCTCGCAACCGCAAGGGCTGAAGATTGCGGCTCAGGTTCGGAGCGCATCGGAGGCGCGATGCTGCGCGGGGAGACAGCTTGATTAGCTATTTCGCTTACTGACATCACCAGACGCTCATCAAACGAAGCAGGTTACACAAATCAATTGCGCTTTGACGCGAAAGTTGCTCGATTGTATTTCGGTTTTGTGCCAGAGGGTTTGCCCTTGGGCGGGAATTCACGGATGCTCCTGGCATTCAAAGTCCGGATCCGGTCGCGCTGGAGACCGGGCTCATGCCAATGCTCTTCGTTGTCGGCGAAACTGCGCCGGAGGACAGGCGAACTCACGTTTGAAAGCCCGATTGAACGAAGCCTCTGAGCCATATCCTACGGTCGCGGCAACCTGCGCGACGCTGTGGTCGCTCGTCTGGAGCAACTCGGCGGCCAGCTTTAGCCGCCAGTGCGTCAGATAAGCGATCGGAGACTCTCCGAGGAAGTGGCGAAACCTTTCCGCCAGACGCGTTCGCGAGAGACCGACAGACTTGGCCAGATTCATGATCGTCCAATCCTGCTCCGGCTCTTGGTGCAGCAACGAAAGCGCCTGACCGACCACGGGATCGCGCGCGCCAGCCAACCAGCCAATCTGATCCGCCGGCAGTGAGTTGATATAGCCGCGCAAGGTTTCTACGAATAATACTTCTGACAACTTGGTGCGCACTGAGGAGCTGGCAGTATCCGGCTGCTCGGCCCGGTTGACTGAGAAGCGAATGGACTCTTCAATCCATTCTCCCGAAGGCGTTTTGCTGACGTTCACTTTAAAGATGCGCGGCAAGCCCGCCAGGAAGACCTCGCTGAGACGCGGCGAGCAGGCCATGTATCCGCAGATGAACCGGGTCATCTCACCGCCGCCGCCGTAACGCGCGACCTGCAACTGGCCCGCCATGTTCTGCGCGAACTTGCTGAGCGAATCGATCGGCTGCTGGTAGCGGCCATTGCCCATCAGGTGCGCATCGCCGTGCGGCAGAATGACGATATCTCCCGCCGCCAATTCAACCCGCTGCCCGTCAATGAGTCCGGCATAGGCGCGGCCCTCGGTCACAAAGTGATAGACGATCAAATGGCCGGAACTGGGAGACAGATAGTGCGCAATCTCCCGGGAAGGACGCACGCTGAAACACCAGGGAGCTGAGAATTCCGCGTTAAAAAATAACGCGGCATCGAGCTTCACGACCTTAAGGATGTCAGCCAGAACGTCCATTTGTGACTGGATCGCACACATGCCGGCGTGCGGACTGCGGGCGTTTTCGCCCGTCTTTCGCTGCGTTCAACGGCGCTGCGTTCCCGCCGCCGAAACGGTTGTCGCGGCCAAGAATACGGGACGAGCAATCAAGTAATCAATATCGGCCCTTCGTATAGTGACGATGACCGAGCACAAAACAAAAAAGGAGGGCGTTATGCCATTAATCGAAGTCAAAGCGATCGAGGGAGTTTTCAACCAGGAACAGAAGAAGGAAGTCGTCAGGAAGTTGACCGACGCCATGGTGGCCATCGAAGGCGAGGCCCTGCGACCGTACACGGTTGTCATTTTCGAAGAGACCGCGAGCGGCGGTTGGGGCGTCGGCGGGAATGCGCTGACAACTGAAGACGTTAAAGCGCTGGCCGCGAGTGCGAAGTAAAGCCGAGCGCCGGGGAACGCATCAGTGGCCCAGGACTGATTTGAGTGCGGCGGCTTGACGCCGCTTTGTCCGGGCCACGCATTCCCGTTCCGGGATAGCACTCAGGTAGCGGCGCGGTAGTTCGGTGTCTACCGTGCCGCTTCATGCCAGACGGCCGCCCGACCGTGAGTGAGGGCCTTATGCTCAAGGTGATAGCCCTCCCTCACAGTCGGGCTACTGCCCCGAGACGCGTCGCAGAACGACTTAAGGAGGATCTATGAGTCATCGCAGTGAATTACTTGCAGCACGAATTGAGCAGGGAGCTGAAGCCCTGGCTTCTTTTGCCGAAGGTTTGTCAGAGGGAGAATGGCAAATGCCGGTATCAGCTACGGACCGCCGCTCGATTGGCGTGGTCGTTCACCATGTCGCGAGTGTCTACCCGGTTGAAATCGAACTGGCGCGGGCCATCGCTTCCGGCAAGGCGGTAACTGGCGTGACGCCGGAAGTGGTGAATCAAATGAACGCTCATCACGCACGCCAGCTCACCAGGGTGAACAAAGCGGAAACGCTCGAGCTGCTGCGGCGCAACAGTCGTGGCGCCGCCGGCAAGGTGCGCGAGTTCACCGACGAGCAGTTGGACCAGGCCGCGCCGTTTTCGCTCAGCTTTGGCGCGCCGGTTACCGCACAGTTCGTGATCGAGGATCATGCCCTGCGACACAGTTGGCATCATCTGGCGCGAATTCGCGCGGCTTTAGAAAAACCCCAACTGCCCATTGCCAGCAAGACAGCGGTTCAGCATGCCTTCTGGATATGCTGAAACGTCTCTCATTTTTGGAGTGCGCCGGCTTGACGGCGCTTTAGATTTGTTTCCGCTTTCAGACGATCCAAAGCAGCATCGCCGCCGCACTCCAAATCACGTTTCCGGTGGGACGCTCAACTCTGAAGTCTGATGGATGCCTTCCGCAACTTCGGGCAGGACGCCGATCTTTACGTAGATCGGCTTGACCTCGCGCCGCAGGGCGGGCAGCGAGGTGGCGAACCACAGCGCGCCGAGCACGCAGCCGATACCGCCAAACAAAAGTGTGTGCGGCGTGCCGATGCGATCGGCAACACTGCCGGCCAGCAGGCTGCCGAATGGCGCGGTGCCCATGAACGCCATGGTGTAAAAGCTCATGACCCGGCCACGCTTATCTTCGTCGACGATTGTCTGCAGCACCGTATTGCTCGCCGCCATCTGGACCATGAAGCCCAGACCGGTAACCATCATCAGCAATAAGGCGAGCCACGTAACCCGGGTGAATGAGAAGGCAATCAACCCGACGCCAAAAGCCGCGGCCATGAAAGGAATATATTTGCCCAGACCCAGCACAGATTTGCGGGCCGCGAGCAGGAGCGCCCCGGCCAGGGCGCCCACGCCGGAGGCGGCCATCAACCAACCTAGGGTGCTTGGCCCGCCACGCAGAATGTCATTCGCGAAAACCGGCATCAGCACCGAGTAAGGCATGCCCACCAGGCTTACCACCGCCAGCAAAATCAGGATGTCGCGTATCGGCGTAAACCGCGTCGCATAAGTCCAACCTTCATAGAGCTGCGCGAATATCCTGGCGTCTTTCGCGGGTCGCGTCATGCGGGAACTAATGGTCATTGCCAACAGCGAGGCAATTACCGCCAGGTAACTGATCGCATCGGTCATAAAGCACCAGCCTTCGCCCACGCCCGCGATGACCACGCCGCCGATCGACGGGCCCAACAACCGGGCCGCATTCACCATCGAAGAGTTCAACGCGATCGCGTTGGCGAGGTCTTCGCGGCGATCGACCATTTCAACTACGAAGGCCTGGCGCGCCGGCATATCGAAGGCGTTGATTAACCCCTGGAAAACGCTCAAAGCGATGACATGCCAAATCTTGATAACTCCGGTCAGCGTTAAGAGGGCCAACGCCAGCGATTGCAGCAACGCCAGGATTTGAGTTGCCACCAGTAAGCGGTGGCGGTTCCAACGATCGACCAGCACGCCGGCTAGCGGGGCCAAAACGAATGAGGGGATCTGTCCGGCGAATCCGACCACTCCCAGGAGCAGAGCCGATCCGGTCAGGCGATAGACCAGCCAACTGGTCGCGATTCGCGTCATCCAGGTGCCGATCAAAGAGATGCTCTGGCCCGCGAAGAAAAGCTGATAGTTGCGATGGCTCAGAGCACGGAAGATAAACGCGCCCGATGACCCGCGGCGGCGAGTTTCGATCGCGGATTGGCTGGTAGAAGAGGCCATCACGTTTCAGCAGCTTTGGAGTACGGTGAACTGGTACCGCTTTGGTTTACGCGCCAGGCAATGCGCCGACAATTCGGCGCATTCCAAATCACCTGACTCGAAGATCGAATATCAGCATCCGATATTTTAGCGCGCGATGATTACCGACTCACCCTTAAAACGCGAAAGAGAGAAATGCGTCAGCATTTCTCTCTTTCCACCCGGCATTGAGCCGCCGCCGACTAACGAGCAGCGCGCCGTCTGATGGCGCCAGCTCTTTTAATAAGATGTCTTGCTTTTGTTGGCAGCCGGCTTGTTATTGGCATTAGTATTCCCGGACTTCGCGGGCACGACTTTCAATTCGTTCTTCACAGATTTCACGCCGTCCGTCTCTTTGGTGAGACGCTCAGCCTCTGTCTTGCCCTCGGCCGTGTCTACCTGCCCGCGCAGGGTCACTACGCCATCGACCACATCCACGTTGATCTTTCGCTCCGGCGTTTGTGAATCGCTGATTAACTTGGCCACCACCTTCGCGTGGACCCAGGCGTCCTCGAGCGATTGCCCGACGGTTTCTTTGTTGCCCTTGGCGCGTTCGCGTTCTTCCCGGGCCTGTTCTTCGCTGTAACGCGGAGTCGGCGTCGGGGTTGCCGTCATCTCCGGCCCAGTTCGCGTGCCGACGGTCCCGGTATTGGTGTTGGTATTTGTGTTCGTGTTCGACGACGTATCGTTGCAAGCGGCAAACGCGCCCAGTGAAACCAGAAGCGCCGCCACCAGTATTGCGTTCTTACTCATTAGTCCTCACTAACTCAGGGGAGGCACAGGAAAAAGATCGCCAGCTTCACCGTTAGCTGGCGATCTTTCCACCGAGGTCTTCAAGCGCCTCGCCTACTTTTCTTTTGGCTTTTCCTAACTTCTCCTGGACGTGGCCTTCCGCACGATCGGCGCGGCCACTGGATTGGAGATCGGGATCGTTAGTCAACTTACCAAGTTCGGCTTTAGCCGTTCCCTTTACCTGCTTCGCCTTACCTTTTATTTCATCCTCGTAACGCATTGCAGTTCTCCTTCACGCTCCGTCGGCAGCCGTCAGATTACCGCACGGCGGCCAGTGATCAATTGAATAACCAAGACAACCAGTGCCACCAGCAGCAACAAGTGAATCAGGTTACCGCCGACGCCGCCAATCAACCCGAGCAGCCAAAGCACCAGCAACACCATCAAAATTGTCCACAACATAATCCTGTCCGTCCTTTCTCAGATAACCTCGTGATTCCGAGGTGGGTAGAGGAGCAATGACCATGCCATGCAACTACTGCGGTTTTCTGATGTTCGGACGGCCTATTTGAATGAAAAGAGGACGTTGCTTCGCATCGTTCTGAAACTATCAGCGGGTTTCGCAGGCTGGAACTGGAGGAAGGAGAGGATGATTGGCCATTTGTCATTGGCCATTTGTAATTTGTTCATTTGAAGACAGGCAGCGCGATCTGATGCGAACCGCTATGCGAACGCCTAAATGAAAAATGAGAAATGGCCAATAGTCTTTTCGGCCAGTCGCGCTAACGAACCATGGTACCGGTCCGCTTCCAGCGGGTGTTGCCGAAGAAATCGAAGGGGCTTTCAAAGGGCTGGGTCTCGTCATAGGACCAATAGACGAACATCGCGCGGCCCACGATCAAATCGCGGGGGACAAATCCCCAGGCGCGGCTGTCAAGGCTGTTATCGCGATCGTCGCCCATGACGAAATAGCAGTTAGGCGGAACTTTCGCCGGCTTGCCGTTGACGGCAAAATTAAAATCGGCACTCGTGTTCAGGTCGTGCCCCAGGCGGGCCGCCTCAACGTTTTGCTCGTAGTAGTAGACGTCATAGCGATCCTCCGGGCGGCGCGGTTCCTCGCCCACGATGGCCAGCGGCGCTTTCTGGTTCATCTGCGCCTTCTGTCCATCGACCGCCACGATGTGCTCCGGCAGGGGATTGCCGTTGACATAGACGCGCAGGCCTTTCACTTCAATGCTATCGCCGGGCAGGCCAATCACGCGCTTCACATAATTCACCTTAAAAGGAATATTGTCTTCCTCGCTGTCGCGGCTCTTATTGAACGGATTGCCGGGATACTTGAAAACAATAATGTCGGAACGTTTGATATCGCGCTGGGGCAGAATGGGAAGCGTCGGACCCGGCGCAAAGATGAACTTGTTGACCAGCAAGTGATCGCCGACCGTGATGGTGTTCTCCATCGAAGCCGTCGGGACCTTCACTGCCTGCACGATGAAAGTCATCCCGAACAACGCCATGATCACCGTGACTACGGCTGATTCGAAATATTCGCGAATCCAGGTTTTAGGCGGCCCGGTGACGGGCTCGGTTTCGGCCTGGAGATCGCGCTCGCGTCCGTTGCTGCGTACCGGACGGGCCCCAAAGGTTTCCGCTTTGTCAGCAGCTTCTGTCGTTGACGTTATCGCAGGCTCAGGCATTGACTTCATCCTAGATTGGCGTCTTCATGTGGTCAAGCGATTGGGTAATGCATCGCGCGGGCGACCAAAAGAATTATCCGCAGATTACGCCGATGACACAGATTAAACGAAACGTTCTGGGTAATCACGGTAACCTGCGGCAATTCATTCCTTCGATCAGTCTCACCGAACCGCCGGGCCTTCAGTTCTCGGCGTCCATCTGTTTCAAGGCGGCTTGCGCCGCGGCGGCTTCCGCAGCCTTGATGGTTTGACCTTCCCCACGCGTCGAACCGCCATTCCACTTCAGTTCGACATGAAACATACGTTTGTGCGGCGGGCCCAACGTCTCGACCACGGCGTACTGCGGAGCGGGTTCGCGCGCAGCCTGCAGCCGCTCCTGCAACATAGTCTTCGGATCGGCCGCGGCCGCGGCCACCGGATCGGCGGCGCGCAGTTCCTCTCCCAGCGCGTGATCGACAAAGCTGCGTGCGGCCTCCAATCCGCCATCGAGAAAAATTGCGCCGGTGACCGCCTCAAAAACATCGGCCAGCAGCGCGTTCTTGCGGCGGCCGCCGCTCTTTTCTTCACCGCGGCCAAAGCGAAGGAATTCGCCGAGTCCGAGTTCGGTCGAAGCTTTGGCCAAAGTCGGCGCGCTCACCAGCCGATGCTTCATGCGCGATAATTCGCCTTCGCTGGCGTGCGGGTAAGCTTTGAAAAGATAGTCGGCGACGATCAGCCCGAGCACCGAATCACCGAGAAACTCCAGGGCTTCGTTGTGCAGGTTGCGCGCATCTTTCTGGGCACGCGGCGAAACCTGTTCGTGCGCCCAGGAGCGGTGGGTCATCGCTTGCGCGAGCAAAGAATGGTCGCGAAAGCGATACCGGACAATCTGTTCGAGGCTATCGAGGTTTTCGAGTGCGGGCGTTTTCACAGAAAGTCGATTCTAACAAAACGCCGAACGCAGCGTCGAAACTGACGATGCATTCGGCGTCTGGCAAAAGGCCCATCGTGACGATGGATTAATTGCGCGGACGTTTGCTCGCGCCCGGAGCAGTAGTGCCGCTGGCGCCGCTGCCGGCGGCGTTAGTCGCCGGAGTGCTGGCCGGGGTCGAACTCGGCGTGCCGGGAACCGAGGTCACCGGAGTCGGCACGTCCGGAATCGGCTTCGAAAGTACGTTCGCGACCAACTCATTCACGTTCGCGTCCGTCGCGGTCTTATTGCGGTACTTATAGAGCGCGGTAAGATCCGTCAGGATGTCCTTCTTCTTATCCGCCGGAGCTAACGCAGCGGCGCGGGCCATCGCATCAATCTCGTTATCTATGATCCGGTTAAGATTCTCGAGGATCACCTTGCTTTTATCTGACTCGGTCTTGTCCGGATTCAACGACTCGGTGTAGTCCTTACTCAATTTCGCGTGCGGCCCGGCGTACGCCGCAGACAGTTCCATGTAGAGCGCGTAGTTCTTCTTGACCTCGCTCTCGAGCTTCGCCGCTTTCAGGAAATCGTTAATCGCATCGGCCGGCGCGCTTTGCAGCTTGGATCTGCCGATGGTCCAGTTTAGATAAGCCAGCGCCTGATCGTGATTGTAAACGGTGACCGGTTTGCCGGCTTCGATCAGTTGAATACCCTTGGTGGCATAACCGACTGACTCGTTCAGGAACTTCGGATCATTCAGACCGACGACCCCGAGCATCACGGTGACATTTGCATTGTCAGGATTGCTGGCCAGAAAGTCCTTGCAGTATTTCATCTGGTCAGCGTAGTTCTTGCCCTTAATCGCGTCATCGCAAGCTTTACCCGTCGCGCCCTCGGCGTGCTTGGCGTCGACCAGATCGACGAACTTCTTCATGAACTTTCGCTGCGCGTCAACGTCAGTATCAGGACATGAGTCGATATATTTCTTCGCGGCATCGTAGGCCACCTTTTGCGCCGCCGCATCGCCTTTGTAGTTGTCATAAAATGTCTTGTACCAGGCGCCTTTATTCTCATCGTTGCACTCGGAGCTTTGCGCGAGCGCGGGAATCGCAAATGTCGCGATCGCCACAGTGAGTGCCAATAATTTAATGATCCGTTTCATTGTCAGTTAACAGCCTCCAAATCAAATCTTTTGCTAAGTACCCTGGGATGTAACTTGCCGGTTGCACGCATCGAGGGTTCAGCGATTCCGTAAGATGCAACCAGCGGGCCGCTCGTTGCAGTCTGCTTGTTCCGGGGAACTTCCGTGCGGCGCAGAGCGGCAATAATCGTGCAACATCGGCAACACTGTCAAGGGAAAATCATCCGCTATTCAGTCATGCCACCAGATCACATCAAAAATGCCGAACCCTCGCAAAAATCTCAACGAGAGTTCGGCATTCCCGGTTGTCGTGAAACGAGCCGCGCCGATGTTCTGTGAGCTTACGGTTCGTTAATCTTGCGCGGGCGTCCGTCGGCCGGTTGGGTCGCCGCTGGCTTCGCCGGAGTCGTCGTTTTCTGCGTCGTCTTCGGCTTGTTGTCGACCGGCATCACCGTCGGCTTAACTTTGCTGGCCGCCGGATTGTCAGCTTTGTCATTTTTGTCAGCGCCGGTTTCGGAAGTTGTGGCAGTCGCTTCAGCCGCAGCCTGCTCAGCCTTCTCCTCGATGGCTTTTTCTTCCGCCTGGGTTGCCGCCTTGGTTTCCTGAGCTTCTTCGTCCAGGGCGACCGCCTTCTTGTCCTTCCCCTTGGGCGCGTCCTCGTCGTCAGCCGTTTGCGCTACCTGGAAGTCGATTTGGGTGCCGAACCGCGGACTCAACGCCCGGTAGATATCGCCGGCCACCGCCGCCGGCAGGTGGTTGTGCGCATCAGTGCCACGCGTAATGACGACCACCGCCAGTTTCGGATTGACCACCGGAGCATATGAAGTGAACAGGCCCAGCCACGCTCCCTGGCCGATGCAGGTGCCGGTCTTGCCGGCGACGGTCTGTTCCGGCCGATAGGCCTTGCGGCCCGAACCGTAATTCACCGCGCCAATCATACCCGGCAGCATGCGGTTCAAAGTTTCCTGGCTGATATTGATTCGGCGACGCGTCTCAGATTTGAACTTGTCGTTCTCTTCCGGCGTGCGCGGCAGATGCGGCGTGAGCAGCTTGCCGCCGTTGGACATCGCCGAGACGAGCTCGGCCAGCTGGATCGCCGTGACTTCGAAATCGTCACCGTGCGAACTCATATGGTTTACGGCATAACCCGATTTGAACAAGGGAATGCGTCCCGCATATTCATTCGGATAGTTGATTCCGGTTTTTTCGCCCAGGCCCATCTCGCGCGCGTAGGTAACCATCTTGTCAAAACCAACTTCGCCACCCACGCGTTGGAAATATGTATTGTTTGAATGGGCCAGCGCCTCAGTCAGGTTAAGGCTGTAATTTCCGCCGACGCTGACGGTCTCGACCGGTTGGATAACTTTTTCCGAAATGCCGGCCACGCCGGTCACGAGTTTGATCGTCGAGCAAGGCTTGAAGCCGCGTCGCAATCCCCACTCCTGGTTAACGACTGTGTAGACGCGCCCGCTCTTGGGATCCATCACGACGACCGTGCCGGCGTGGTGACCCAGCGCATTGACTGCGGCGCGGCGGACATCCAGATCTTCACCGACGGTGCTGTCTTTCGCGATCAGATCTGCAGCTTCATTACGCATGCCTTCATCGATCGCTCTTTGACGAGCAATGGCCGCCAGCCGCGCGGCTTCCGCGCGACGTCGCGCTTCTTCCTGCGCCCGGCGATGCGTCGCATCGAATTTACGCATCTCAGCCGCGAGCTCGCGCTTGCTTAACTTACCGTGCTTTTGCAGCTTCGCCATGTAAGCCGATCGATCTTTCGCGATCCTGGCATTCGCCGCGCGCATCTCGCGCTTCGACATCCGGCGTCCGCCCCGGCTGGACCGGGACCCGCCCCGCCGCGAGGAGGATCGGCCACCGTGTTTTCCCGATGAACGTCCGGCCGAACGGCCGCGCCCTTTGCGCGCCGCCGCGGACGTTTCCCAGGTTACTGAACCAATTAGTGTGAAGAGGAGAATGAAAGTAAACGATATGAGTGCAACCCTCGGGGAACGTCTTAGATGCATTGGCAACTCCCTCAGAAAAAACTAATCCGACGTATACCTAGGTGGAACTAATTACTCTTGCAGATTTTTTTTCGCGCTACGAAGGGGCGAGGCGCGATGTCGTCCTATGTGCTTCTGAAACCGAAGACGTTGAATTTCTTATCAAAAATCGCCCGAGATCGAAATTCCACCGTTTAACCTTACGTGAGGCGGGACCAGCTTCCCGCGGGTAGCCTCAGCCGGGTTTGCGTTGAGACCGGCTGAACTATAACATCGCCGATAACGAAACAGCAACACGAAAATCAGCGAATCTTATACGTGATTGGCGTGTATTTTGCTGCGGCTAAATGCCCTTGTCGAAATCGCTGCTCAACAGCTTTCGCGTCCGACTGCTGCTTTTATTGGCGGCTTTGCTCGTGCTCACGCTCGCCGCGCAATACTACGTCAATTTGCGTACCGCAAGGACGAACACCCGCTTCATGATTGATCAGCGCGAAGCGATCCTGGCCGGCGTCTCGCTCGGAGTGAAAGCCCTCAACAGCAACAAGTACCTCGACCAATTGCAGGATGAAGCCAAACAGCCTTTGCTGGGCGCGCAAAACGGTCGCGTCAAGAACGTCCTGATTGTCGATGACGACGGCAATATTGAGGACAGCCTGGACAAGAATCAAAGCCCGCAGGTGAATCCCGATAAGACCACGCGCTATGTGAGAGTGAAAGAGATCTCGCTGCCTCCGCTTAACAGCGCCGGCGGGCCCCTGTCTGATGACACCCCGTTGCCTGAGGGCATGAATGTCGTCCCGGAGAACCGGGCCGGCTCAGCCGGCGCCTTCTATTTTCCGGTCGAGACCGACAAAGGCCGCCACTACGTAATCGTCTTGCTCGACTCAGCCAACACCATGGGCATTGTCTTTCGCCGCCAGGGCCGGCAGGCGCTCATCTACACTCTGGCAGTGTTACTGGCGATGACTGGTCTGACGGCCATCGTGGTCTGGCAATTCACGCGGCCAATCAAATCTCTCTCGATCGCAGCGCGCCGCGTGGCCGGCGGCGATTTTTCTTATCGCGTTCAGCAGATGCGGCGGCGCGACGAGATGGGAGAGTTAACCGAACTCTTCAATGAGATGACCGTAAAATTGGCGCGCACTCGCGAACTCGAAGCGCAGCTTTACAATGCCGAAAAGGCGGTGGTGGTCAGCCGGCTGGCTTCGGCCATCGCCCACGAGATTCGCAACCCGCTTAACTACATCAACCTCACGCTGGATCATTTGCAGACCACGTTTGCGCCGAACGATCCGCAAAAGCAGGAGAAGTTTGAAAGCCTGACCAAGCAGTTAAAGTCAGAAGTGGCGCGCATCAACGATCGCATCACCGAGTTCCTGAACTATTCACGCCCGCCGAAGCTGCATCCTGAACCTGTCGATCTCGAAGACCTGGCGCGCGACGCGTTGCGAATTTTTGAAGTACAGACAATGGAAACCGGGGTGGACGCGAGAGTCACCACGAATGGCAACGTGCCGCAAATCACTGCCGATCCCGACTCCCTGCATTCAGCGCTGACGAACTTAATCATCAATGGGTTGCAGGCGATGGATGGCACCGGCGGCAAGATTGAGGTGGCGTTATCCAGCGAGGACAGAGGCCGGCGGGCCCGCATCGA
>Ga0126383_10000961_pt1 | contig 17127 bp, 15 predicted proteins | sample PanSoiMetPlot_35_FD_96882 | JGI IMG/M metagenome (GOLD analysis project Ga0126383, IMG submission 96882) | Tropical forest soil microbial communities from Panama - MetaG Plot_35 | ecosystem: Environmental > Terrestrial > Soil > Tropical forest > Bulk soil | place: Panama | collected 2016-02-17
CATCTCTACGACCGCGATCACCTCGACCACGTCATCGCCACCTTCGGCATCATTCTTTTCCTCAATCACGGGGTGAAGCTCGTGTGGGGCGCAGCGCCGCTGAGCCTGCCGATGCCGGAACTATTTTCGGGATCCGTCAAGCTCGCTGATGGCCTTCTCTACCCGGTGTGGCGACTCGTCGTGATCGCCTCCGGCCTCGCGATTGCCACGCTGCTTTACATCCTCGTGGCCCATACCCGCACTGGCATGCTGGTGCGTGCCGGGGCGACCAATGCCGCGATGGTTTCGGCGCTCGGCGTCAACATCCGGCGCCTGTTCACTATCGTGTTCGGCTTCGGCGCCATGCTGGCGGGCTTTGCCGGTATCATGATCGCGCCGATCCTATCGGTGGAACCCGGCATGGGCGACACCGTCCTCATTCTGGCCTTGGTTGTCATCGTCATCGGCGGCATTGGTTCGATCCGCGGCGCCTTTTTGGCCGCCCTACTCATCGGCATCGTCGACACACTCGGGCGGTCTTTCTCGGTCGACATCCTGCGACTCGCGATGGGGCCATCGGCGGCACGCACCGTGGGCCCGGCCATCGCCTCCATGCTCATCTACCTGTTGATGGCGATCGTGCTCTATATCCGCCCCGCAGGGCTGTTTCCGGCGAAGGGCCGCTGACGTGCCTGTTTCGCTTGCAGCCCCCCCATTCGGCCCCGCGAGGGCTTTCCAGCGGCAACGCTGCCTGCAGTCATCTTCTTGGTTCTCGCCCTCCTGCCGGTCCTGACGTCGATCACCGGCGGCAGCTATCTCATGAGCCTCGGATCGCGGGTGATGATTTTTGCCATCGCCGCAGTCGCGCTCGATCTTCTCGTCGGCTATGCCGCGCTGATCTCGTTCGGTCACGCGGCCTACATCGGTCTCGGCGCCTACGCCGTCGGGATTCTCGCGGCGTATGGGCTCACCGATGCGCTCGTCTCGCTTCCCGTCGCTCTCAGTGTTTGCGCCGTATACGCGTTCCTGACCGGACTGGTTTGCCTACGCACCAAGGGCGTCTATTTCATCATGATCACCCTTGCCTTCGGGCAAATGGCGTTCTTTACGGCGAGCTCGCTCGCCCCCTTCGGCGGCGACGATGGGCTCACCATCGCCTCGCGCAACACGCTCGCGGGCTTCCCAATCCTGAGGAACGAGCGCGTGTTCTACTACGTCGTTTTCCTCTGTCTGCTCGGCACCTATCTGCTTTGCCGTGCCCTTGTCGCCTCACGCTTCGGCCGCGTTGTGCGAGCGGCAAAGGAAAATCCCGTTCGCGTGTCGACGCTCGGCTTTGACGTCTATCGTTTTCAGCTCGCCACGTACGTCATTGCAGGGGCGCTCGCAGGCCTTTCGGGGTTCCTGCTCGCCAATGCCGCGGAGTTCGTCAGCCCCGCCTACATGTCCTGGCAGCGCTCGGGCGAATTGATCGTGATGGTGCTCCTCGGCGGCTTGGGCTCGCTCGACGGCGCGATGATCGGGGCTGCGGTCTATCTCCTGACCGAGGAGTGGCTGTCAGCCTTCACCGAGAACTGGAAAGTGATCTTCGGACCGGTGCTCGTGCTCATCGTTCTGTTCGCGCGCGGTGGCCTCCTTGGCCTCACGAGCGCCCTGGCGCGGAGATTCGTGCGTGGCTGAGCCGGTGTTGCACCTCGAAAAGCTGCGCAAGTCGTTCGGTGCCCTCGTCGTCACCGACGACGTGACGCTCGATGTCATGCCGCGGGAGCTGCACGCCGTCATCGGGCCGAATGGCGCCGGAAAGACCACGCTGATCAACCAGATTTCCGGGCTGATCGCGCCGGACTCGGGCACCGTGCTGTTCGACGGGCGCGACATTACCGCCGTGCCCGTGCACGCGCGCGCGAGGCTTGGATTGGCGCGCTCGTTCCAGGTGAGTTCGGTCCTTCCCGGCTTCTCCGCGCTCGAGAACGTCGCGCTGGCAGTGCAGTCGCGCTCCGGCTCGAGCGTCCGCCTCCTCGGCCGGGCGGCCGAGGAGGGCGGCTTGAACGGCCCGGCCATGGCCGCGCTCGGTGATGTTGGTCTGGCCGACCGCGCCCAGGTGCCAGCAGGCGAACTGGCTCACGGCGAGAAACGCGCGCTCGAGCTCGCCATTGCCCTTGCGATGCAGCCCAAGGTTCTGCTGCTCGACGAACCCACGGCCGGCACCGGACGCGAAGAGACCGCGCTACTCATCGCCGTTTTGCAGCGGCTCAAGGGGCGCTTTTCGGTCGTGCTGGTCGAGCACGATATGACCGCGGTGTTCGCGCTGGCGGACCGCATCTCGGTCCTGCTCTATGGCCGCATCCTCGCGAGCGGCACAGCCGCCGCGGTGCGGGCGGATCCTCGCGTCGTTGCAGCCTATCTCGGCGACGAGATGGAGTGAGGATGCTCAGCGTCCAGCATCTGCAAGCCGCCTATGGCCCGGCTCAGGTCCTGTTCGATATCACTTTCCGCGTCGGAGCTGGCGAAGTGGTTGCTCTGCTCGGCCGCAACGGAATGGGTAAGACAACGGCCATTCGCACCATTATGGGACTCTTACCGGCCTGCGGTGGGAGTGCTGTTTTCGAAGGCGTTTCCCTCATCGGGCTGCCCCCATACCGGATCGCGCAGGCAGGTCTCGGCCTCGTGCCCGAGGGCCGGCAAATCTTTCCCACGCTGACCGTCCAGGAGAATCTGGTTGCAACCGCGGCGTCGCGCTTCACGCCGCGATGGACGCTGGATCGTGTTTACGATTTTTTCCCCCAGCTCGCGGAGCGGCGCCGTCACCTGGGCAATGAGCTCTCCGGGGGCGAGCAGCAGATGCTGGCAATCGGCCGCGCGCTGATGACGAATCCCAAACTGCTTATCCTCGACGAGGCTACCGAGGGATTAGCCCCACTGCTGCGGCTACAAATCTGGACATCGCTTGCGCGCTTGAAAGAGGAGGGCCAGGCCGTTCTCATCGTCGACAAGCATTTCGAGGCGCTTGTAAGGCTCGCCGAGCGGCACGCCATCATCGAAAAGGGACAGGTGGTGTGGACGGGCACATCGGCAACATTGGCGGCCGACCCGAGCATCGCGCAGCGGTATCTGCAAGTGTAAGGCCGCGCGGCGCAGTCAGGCCATTGAAAGCCATCACGCCGCAGAAGATCGCAGCTGGGTCGACAATCCATACTCGGCCTTTGCCAGGAGGCGCTTCTCGTATCGCAGCATCAGCGCCGGCGCGGCGAGCACAATCAGCGCCGCGGCGAGGCCCAAGCAGATTGCCGCCGGTGAAGCCACATTCGCGAATGCCTCGCCGAAGCTATAGGCAGCAAGACCGTAGCATATGATCCAGGCCGCGGCCGCCGTCGCGCTGGCGAAATAGAAACTCCGCTGCGTCATGGCATTCGTACCGGCAAGCACGGCCGCGATGTTGCGCAGAAACGGCAAAAATCGAGCAATAAACACGAACCTGCCGCCGTATCGCACAAAGAGCCATTGGCCGATCCTGATCCGGCCTTCGGTCAGTCCAAGGCGCGTGCCATATCGCACCAACAGCTGATGACCGAATCGTCTGCCGACCCAAAAGCCGACGATCTCGCCAACGATAGCTGCAACGATTCCCGCGGTGATCAATGACCAAATATCGAGCCCAGGAGTCCTGGCGGCAAAAAATCCGGCCGCGATCAAAGCGGCCTCGGCAGGCAGCGGAATCCCCACGCTTTCGAGCGCGATGAATGCCGCAACGACCCAGATGCCGTAGATGGATACGTACTCGGCCATTTCGTATCTCCGCGACCGGCGCGGACACGCCTCTCCCCAATCGATCCTAGGATGTCTTTTGGTTAGGCGCACGCGCCCATGCACCGCTAAGGTCGAAACAGACTGCGAATTTTCGCGTGTGTGGCCGGCGGGCCACAAGACCACCCAGCGGACGAGTGTCATCATACCCACGAAGACGGCATCGTGCGTCACCGCTCGCCGATGAACTGTTTTGCCGCCTCGACGGCCTGCACGCCTAAGTCCTCGTGCCCGATCCCGGCAAACCGCACGAATCGCTTCGGTGCGTTGATCAATGCATAGAGCCGCTCCGCCAACGCGATCGGCACAACGTCGTCGCGATCGCCGTGCAACATCAGCACTGGCGCCGTGATCTTGCCGACGCGCAGATCCGAGCGGAACTGATCTTTCATCAACAACCGCACCGGCACGAACCAATATCTGTGCCCGCCGACGTCGGCGGCCGAGGTAAAAGGAGACTGCAGGATCACGTACGCGACCGGCATTTGCGAGGCGAGCGCGACCGCAACTCCGGAGCCGAGCGATTCGCCCCAGAGCACGATGCGCTCGGCTGGGTAGCGTGCAGTTGTGAACGCATAGGCCGCCAACGCGTCGCTCACGAGGCCCGCTTCGGTGGGCGCCCCGCTCGAGCCGCCATAGCCGCGATAGCTCAGCGCGACCAGCCCGGTGCCGTCCTCGGTGAGGTCACGGAAGCGATCCACGCGCATTCGCAGCGAACCGCCATTGCCGTGGAAATAGAGCACCACGGGCTTGTTCCCGCGCGGCGGCACGTGCCAGGCGATCACGCGCTCGCCGTCGCTGGTCTCGAGCAGCACCTCTTGCGCCTGCGGCAGACCCGCGGCGGCAGGGGCGGTCCGAAAGCGCTCGGGAAAGTACTGGATCGCGCGCTGGGTGAAATAGAGCAGCGCCACGAGGGCACCATATCCGAGGATCGCGTAGAGCATGAACCACTTGAGAGTGCTCATTTCTTCTCATAGCACGGCGGCTTTACACATGTTTGTCAAACCTCCTCAGACCCATTTATCGGAGCGAACTCGGGCGCGCTCGCGTCGTGACGCGTCGGAATCAGAGGCGCAGCGCGGCCTGTGGCGGCGTAAACTTCAACTTTAGCGCTTCGGCAACGGCCCGATGGGTAACCATCCCTTCGTACACGTTGAGCCCGTTGCGCAGATACTCATCTTCACCGAGTGCCCGTCGGTAGCCTTTGCCCGCGAGTGCCAGCACGAACGGCAGCGTCACGTTGTTGAGCGCGAAAGTCGACGTTCGCGCGACCGCGCCCGGCATGTTGGTCACGCAGTAGTGCACGACGTCGTGAAGGATGTAAGTCGGCGCTGAGTGCGTCGTCGGCCGCGACGTCTCCGAACAGCCGCCTTGGTCGATGGCGATGTCGACGATGACGGAGCCGGGCTTCATGGCTTTCACCGTCTCGGCGGTGATCAATTTCGGTGCCGCGGCGCCAGGGATGAGGACCGAGGCGATCACCAGATCCGCGCGGCGGCATAGCGTCTCGATGGCGTCGCTGGTGGAGAAGACGGTGCGCACCCGGGCGCCAAGTTGGGTCGCGACGCGCCTGAGCACGTCCGGGTTGCGATCGATGACGGTCACCGTCGCGCCCATTCCCGCGCTGATCAGAGCGGCGTGACTGCCCGCGACGCCCGCGCCGAGGATTGCAACGTCCGCCGGCGGAACACCAGGAACGCCGCCGAGCAGCACGCCGCGGCCGCCGTTCTCCTTCTCAAGGCAACGCGCGCCGACGTGTGGTGCCATGCGACCGGCGACCTCCGACATTGGCGTGAGCAGCGGCAGCGTGCCCTGCGCGGAGGTAACGGTCTCGTAGGCGATGGCAATGACGCCGGATCCCATGAGGTCGGCGGTTTGTTGCGGGTCGGCTGCCAGATGCAGATAGGTGAAAAGCACCTGCCCGGCTCTGAGCTTCTTGCGCTCAGATGCCAGCGGCTCCTTGACCTTCACGATCAGCTCGCTGCGCGCATAGATCTGGTCGGCATCCGGCACGATTTCGGCGCCCACCGAGCGATAATTGGCATCGGTGAGGCCGGCTCCCAATCCGGCGTTCGCTTCGACCAGGACGCGGTGACTGCTCCTGGTCAGTTCGCGCACCGCCGACGGCACCAGACCGACGCGATATTCGCTATCCTTGATTTCCTTCGGCACGCCAACGAACATTTTTGCCATTCCGAATGTCAGCCGCGGTCGTGCTCCGGCAAGTCGGAGGTCGAGGTCTCAAATTCTACGTATCGAGAGGCCCTGATACCACTACCGGTCATTCGTGGCGCGCTGTCGCCGCGCCTCGGCGCTCCTTGATTTCCGGCATCGGCTCGCGTTCCCTAACGTCGGTCAAGCGAGGAGCGTGACGTGAGCGAGGACCCCTACGCTGTCCTGGGCGTTAAGCGGGAGGCAACGCAGGACGAGATCCGCAAGACTTATCGTGAGCTGGCAAAAAAACTGCACCCCGACCTCAATCCCGGCGATCGGCAAGCGGAGGAAAAGTTCAAACAGGTCGCTGCAGCCTATGATCTGTTGGGAGATGCCGAGAAGCGTGCGCGCTTCGATCGGGGGGAGATCGACGCCGCCGGACAAGAGCGGCCGCGGGAGCGCTATTATCGCGACTTCCATGGCCCCGGCGCCGAGCAACACAGTTACAGCACCGAGGGCGGCTTCGCCGATTTCATGGAGTCGGGGGACATCCTCAGGAATATATTCGGGAGAGGCGGCGAGACGCGCATTCGGCTGCGCGGCCAGGACGCGCTTTATCGGCTGCCGGTCGAATTCCTCGAGGCATTGAACGGCGCAACCAAACGCATCACGCTGCCTGATGGCGGCACGCTCGATGTGGTCATCCCCGCCGGCACGCGCGACAAGCAGGTTCTAAGGCTACGCCGGAAGGGCGGAGTGGGACTCGGCGGCGGACCGCCCGGGGACGCGCTGGTTGAGATCGAGGTAGAGCCGCACAAGTTCTTCGCCCGAAAGGGCGACGATATCCACCTCGAGTTGCCGATTAGCCTGCCCGAAGCGGTGCTCGGAGCAAAGCTTGATGTTCCCACACCCACGGGCCCGGTACGCATGACCGTCCCCAAAGGCGCGAACACCGGGACCGTACTGAGACTCAGGGGCAAGGGCGCGCGGCGCAGCGATAAGAGTCACGGGGACGAATACGTGACGCTGAAGATCGTGCTGCCGCAGCAGGTCGATTCGGAGCTCGAGGAATTCGCACGGCGCTGGCCAGCGGGACAAAACCAAAATCCTCGCCGGCATCTGGAGGTTTGAATGATCTCGGCCCAGGAATTTCTGATTCGGACCCGCGTTGAATACCATGTGTTGGAGGCCTGGATCGCAGACGGTTGGCTCGTGCCGCCGCAGACCGAGCCGGAGCTGATGTTCTCCGACATCGATCTGGCGCGCGCGCAACTCATTCGCGACCTGCGCGAGGACTTCGGTGTCAATCATGAAGGCATCTCCGTCATCTTGCACCTGATCGATCAGATGCACGGCTTGCGGCGCAGTCTTCAGGGCCTGCTCGAGGGAATGCGCGGCGATGCAAGCCAGGCAGATCAAAGATGAGGGCTTTGCGTCTTTGCGTCCAGTCTGCGCAGTAAAGGCTGGCTCGGTATGCTTACCGTCTATGGCCGCAAAAGTTCCTTCAACGTGCAGAAAGTGATGTGGCTTGTCGCGGAGCTGGGTCTCGCCCATAGACATATAGAACAAGGTGGATCTCACGGCGGCCTCGATACCCCGGAATTCCGCGCGATGAACCCACACGGCCGTGTTCCGGTCATCGATGACGAGGGCACGATTGTTTGGGAATCGCACACGATCCTTCGCTATCTTGCAGCCTGTTATGGGCGCGGCACGTTCTGGAGCGACGACGCCGCTCACCGCTCTCTGTCCGACCGCTGGATGGACTGGTCACAGACCACGCTCCAGCCGGATTTCCTCATCGGCGTCTTCTGGGGTTACTACCGCACTCCCGCCTCTGAGCGAAACATGGCCGCGGTCGACGCAAAGGTCCGGCGCTGCGGGCAGCATTTTTGATTGCTCGACTCGATTCTGGGCGACCGCTAGTTTCTGCTCGGCCAACATCTCTCGCTTGCAGACATTCCGATCGGGACTACCCTGAATCGATATTTCAACATCGACATCGCGCGGCCCGACGTGCCAAACGTTGAGCGCTGGTACGGCGCGCTGCGAGCCCGCCCTGCTTATCGCAGCCATGTGATGGTGCCATTCGAGGAGCTGCGCGGCCGATTGGCTTATTAAGGCTTATAGCGATTTGACGATCTCTTCCGTCATTTTCTTGGCGTCGCCGAACAGCATCATGGTGTTGTCGCGATAGAACAGCGTGTTGTCGATGCCGGCGTAACCGGACGACAGCGAGCGCTTGGAAAACATCACGGTGCCCGCCTTCCACACTTCCAATACCGGCATGCCATAAATCGGCGAGGAGGGATCCTCCTTCGCCGCCGGATTGGTCACGTCGTTCGCCCCGATTACAAAGGCTACGTCCGCCTGGGCGAATTCCGAATTGATGTCTTCGAGCTCGAACACTTCATCGTAGGGGACATTCGCTTCGGCCAGCAGCACATTCATGTGACCCGGCATGCGGCCGGCAACGGGATGGATGGCGTATCTGATCTCGACGCCCTCATGCTTGAGGCGGTCGGCCATCTCGCGCAACGCGTGCTGCGCCTGCGCCACAGCCATTCCGTAGCCCGGCACGATGATCACCTTGCCGGCATTCTTGAGCACGAAGGCCGCATCCTCGGCAGAGCCCTGTTTCACCGGCCGCTGCTCCTTTCCCGCCGCGGGTTCCGCGACCTCGCCGCCGAAGCCGCCCAGAATGACGGAGATGAAGCTGCGGTTCATGGCTTTGCACATGATGTAGGACAGGATCGCGCCCGACGAGCCGACGAGGGCGCCGATGATGATGAGCGCAGAATTGCCGAGCGTGAAACCGATGCCGGCGGCGGCCCAGCCGGAATAGGAATTGAGCATCGAGATCACTACCGGCATGTCGGCGCCGCCGATCGGGATGATGATGAGCGCACCGAAAGCGAAGGCGGCGAAGGCCAGCAGCCAGAAAGCGACATGGCTCTCCGCGTGCGCGAAAAAGGCAATCAGCGCCACGATGGCGAGCGCCAGTGCGATGTTGATGGCATGGCGCGCGGGAAGGATAATGGGCGCGCCGCTCATGCGGCCCGACAATTTCAGGAAGGCAATCACCGAACCCGTGAACGTCACGGCACCGATTGCGACGCCGAGCGACATTTCGATGAGGCTCGATGTATGGATCGCGCCGACGGTGCCGATGTCGAACGCGGCCGGCGCATAGAGCGCCCCTGCCGCCACCAGCACCGCCGCCATGCCGACCAAGGAATGGAACGCTGCTACCAATTCCGGCATGGCGGTCATGGGCACACGGCGCGCGACCACCGCACCGGTGCTGCCGCCGATTGTGAGTCCAAGGGCGACAAGCCCCCAGGCGCCGAGGCCCGCGGGAGGATGGGACGCGAGCGTCGTGACGATCGCAATCGCCATGCCGACCATGCCGAATAGGTTGCCGTGCCGGCTGGTCTCAGGGCTGGACAGCCCGCGCAGCGCTAGAATGAAAAGAACGCCGGCGAGGAGATAAAGCAGCGCGACGAGATCAGCGGACATTTGGTAACTCCGGCCCGGTCACTTCTTTTTCTTCTGGTACATGCCGAGCATGCGTTGCGTGACCAAAAACCCGCCGAAGATGTTGACCGACGCGAATGTGAGCGCGATGAAGCCTAGAACGCGCGCCCAGATCGGGCCCGCGTCATTGGCTACGAGGGCGACGCCTACGGCGAGCAACGCACCCACGATGATGACCGACGAAATCGCGTTCGTCACCGACATCAACGGCGTGTGCAATGCCGGTGTCACCGACCACACGACGTAATAGCCGACGAAGATTGCGAGCACGAAGATCGAGAAGCGGAACATGAATGGATCGACGGTCCCGCCGCTGGCAGCGTGCAGGGCTCCGCCGGAGGCCGCGGCGATGATGTCGAGCTGGGCAAACGTGAGGTCGCGCGCCGCGTCTCGAGACGCATCAACCGCTGCGACGACGCCAGTTGAAATGATCAGCATTGCAATCTCCTTGCTCGAAAGCTTCGCAGCTCAAGGGCGTGACGCGCCGACTCCCTTTACGCATTTTTGGCAGCGTGGCGTCACGCTGCACTCTTGGGTGCAAAGCCTGGATGAACGACCGCCCCGTCGCGAGTGAGCGCCGTCGCTTTGATGATCTCGTCATCCCAATTGATCGCCAACGCTCTCGCGTTCTTGTCCACCAGGATCTCCAGGAAGGCGAAAAGATTCCTGGCGTAAAGGCTCGACGCGGACGCGGCGATGCGGCTCGGCACGTTGGGGTGGCCGATGATCTTCACGCCCCCGCTTTCCACGACTTCGCCGGCCCTGGCGAGCTCGCAGTTGCCGCCGCGCTCCACCGCGAGATCGACGATCACCGACCCCGGCCGCATGGCGGCGACCATGTCCCTGGAAATCAGCCGCGGCGCCAACCGGCCAGGGATCAGCGCCGTCGTGATGACGATATCCTGCTTCTTGATGTGCTCGGAGACCAGCGCAGCCTGCTTAGCCTGATACTCTTTCGACATCTCTTTGGCATAGCCGCCCGCGGTCTCGGCCTGCTTGAATTCCTCATCTTCAACCGCGATGAACTTGGCGCCAAGGCTCTCCACCTGTTCCTTCGCTGCGGGCCGCACGTCGGTCGCGGTGACGATGGCGCCCAGTCGGCGCGCAGTCGCGATCGCCTGCAGGCCGGCAACACCTGCACCCATGACGAAGACCTTGGCCGCGGGCACGGTGCCAGCCGCCGTCATCATCATCGGCAATGCGCGACCGTATTCGGCCGCGGCGTCGATCACCGCGCGGTAGCCGGCAAGATTGGCTTGGCTTGAAAGCACGTCCATGACCTGCGCGCGGGTAATGCGCGGCAACAGCTCCATCGCGAATGCGATGATTCCGGCATCGGCCATCGCCTTGAGCGCGGCGTCCTCGCCATAAGGATCCATCATCGCAATCACGAGCGCGCCCTTCTTGTAGCGGGTCAGCTCGGATGCGGCCGGCCGGCGCACCTTGAGCACTACGTCGGCATCCTTGATGGGCTCGTTCGTCACGATTGCGCCGGCTGCGGCAAATTCGGCATCGGGAATGCCGGATTTCGTTCCGGCGTTCGGCTCGACGGCGACATCGGCGCCGAGTGCTTTCATCTTCTTGACTGTTTCCGGCGTGGCGGCGACCCGGTTTTCGGTCGCGTCGATCTCTCGCGCTACGGCAATGCGCATTCACCCGCCTCCTCGTGAACCGGCAATGCCCAGCCCGCTTAGCCACCAGAGGTGAGTGCGAGCGTGATCAGCGAAATGATGACCATGACGACGCTGGGCATCCGCGCCCCACTCAAAAATCCATGGAAGGCGACAATGGTCGCGATCACAAAGATCGCGAAGGCAACCAGCCAGTGCCCGGCGACGCCACCGATTGCCAATCCCAGAACGATGTTGGCGACATGAGAGCCACCGACCACGATCCAATGGACGAAACGGTCGTACATTGCCACGTGTGCGGGGAGATCATTGCCCTGCGCCGTCGCATATTCGACCTGTCCATGCTCGGCCATTGGCTTCTCCATGATTGCGCTCTGTCAGGCAAGCGGGGATTAGCGCAATTGACCCTTCAGGGCAACGGCGCAATCCGTGGGCCGCACCGTTCGACGGCGCATCGAGCGTCGCGCCGCAGCCCCGGTGTTCAACGCTCCAACGCCGGCTGATCGAGCGCCACCGCCGCGAGTGCGGTGGCCTGACGTTGGGCAACACGGCGGATCGAAAAATCCCCGATAGCCTGGTTGAACAGCTTGTGGAAATTGAGCTCGGCGCGCAGATGCAGAAAGACCGCGCCGAGCCCAATCGCAGCCCGGTCCATGAAGACGAATTCGCGCGGCACTGTCACGGGGCCTTTCTGCTTGAGCGCTTGGTGCACGCGAAACGCCTCGCGCCGGCCGTATTCAGACGGTTTCACGCCGTCGGCAAGGCTGCGCACCCGATCGTCCAGTAACGGCCCATAGATGAAGCGCGCCCAGATATTCAACACGTCGATCAATTCCCGATTGAGCCGTTTGAAGCCCCATGTCTCATAGGCGTGTACGATGAGATCGGCGTCTTGTCTGAGCAGCCCATTGTAAAGATCGACCACGCCGCCGACGAATTTCGGCGCGAAGATGCGAATGCATCCGTAGTCCAGGAGATTAATGCCGTGAGGTCGGCCGCCTGCCTCAAATACCGTGTAATTGCCGAGATGCGGATCCCCGTGGATCACGCCGAAGCGGCTGAAGGGCCACCACCACGCCGTGAACATCGCGGTGCCGAGCCGGTTACGGGTGGCGAGGTCAGCCTTCGTGTGGTCGAGCAGACGGCGCCCTTCGAGCCAGTCGAGAGTGAGGAGCCGACCGGTCGAGAGCTCCGGCCATACCTGCGGCACGCGGATCTTGTCGGTACCGTCGAGCATCCTGCGGTAGAGCACGACGTGCTTTGCTTCGCGATGATAATCGAGCTCTTCGCGGATGCGCGCGCCGATCTCCTTGGCGATCTCGGTCGTGTCGATGACCGGATCCATGCGCCGGTGAATGGCGAAAACCAGCTGCAGCTGTCGCAAATCGGCCTCAACCGCCGACTGCATGTCCGGATATTGCAGCTTGCAGGCAAGTTCGGCGCCGTCGTGGGCGCGCGCGCGATGCACCTGCCCGAGCGAAGCGGCGGCGGCGGGATGATGCTCGAACTTTGAGAATTTCTTCTGCCAGTCGGCGCCCAGCTCTGCGGCCATGCGGCGCTTGACGAAGGCCCAACCCATGGGGGGCGCCTCGCTTTGCAGCTTAATGAGTTCGGCGGCGTATTCCGGCGGCAGCGCGTCGGGGATGGTGGCCATGAGCTGGGCCACCTTCATGATCGGGCCCTTGAGCCCGCCAAGCGCCGCCGCGAGCTCGATTGCATTCTTGCCGCGATCGAGCGTGATGCCGAACAACCGCGCCCCGGCGATGCGCGCCGCAACTCCGCTCATGTTGGTGCCGACGCGCGCATAACGGGCAGCGCGGGCGGAGAAACGATTGGCTTCGCGGTCGGCCATGAGCACGGAAAGTTCTACGAGCCCAACATAGGACGGCTAAGCCGCAAAATCACGAGCTGCGAGCTGCTGCGGGACGCCGTCGTTCTTCATGGCTCGTCTTGCATTCCGCGTCAGCCCAGCTCCTCCAGCTCATCGATCATGCGTTCGATGACGCCGAGTCCGCCCTGCCAGAATGCTGGATCGCGGGCGTCTAGGCCGAAGGGTGCGAGCAGCTCGGAATGGTGTTTGGTGCCGCCGGCAGCGAGCATTTCGAGATAGCGCTCGGCAAACCCTTCCGCCGCCCTCTCATAGACCGCGTAGAGCGAGTTCACCAGGCAGTCGCCGAAGGCATAGGCGTAAACGTAGAACGGGGAGTGCACAAAGTGCGAAATATAGGCCCAGAACGTCTGATAGCCGCTCTTGAGCTCGATTGCTTCTCCGAGACTCTCCCGCTGTACCTCGAGCCAGAGCGCGTTGAGACGCTCGACAGTGAGTTCACCGCTGCGGCGTTCCGTGTGGATATGGCGCTCGAACGTATAGAACGCGATCTGGCGCACTACCGTGTTGATCATGTCCTCGACCTTGGCGGCGAGCATGGTCTTGCGCTGTTTGCGGTCGGCCTGGGCGAGGAGCTTCTTGAACGTGAGCATTTCGCCGAAGACGCTCGCGGTCTCGGCAAGCGTGAGCGGAGTGGGGGCCATTAGCGCGCCTTTCGGCGCCGCCAACACCTGATGAACCCCGTGTCCTAGCTCGTGCGCGAGCGTCATGACATCGCGCGGTCGGCCTTGGTAGTTGAGCAGCACGTAGGGATGCGCCGAAGGGACGGTCGGATGCGAGAACGCGCCGGGCGACTTGCCTGGTCGTATCGGCGCGTCGATCCAATCGTTCTTGAAGAAGCGTTCCGCGATCGCCGCCATCTTCGGCGAGAATGCGCCATAGGCCTCGAGCACGGTCGCCTGTGCCTCGTTCCAGCCGATGGTGCGGGCCGCAACGGCTGGCAGCGGCGCGTTGCGATCCCAGTGCGGCAGCCGTTTCTTTCCAAACCAGCTCGCCTTGAGCGCGTAATAACGGTGCGAGAGCCGCGGATAGGCGACCCGCACCGCTTGGACCAGGGCCTGCACCACTTCGGGCTCAACCCGATTGGACAAGTGCCGAGCGTCCGCCACGTCGGCAAACCCGCGCCAGCGATCGGAGATCTCTTTGTCCTTCGCGAGGACGTTGGTGATCAGCGCGAAGCTGCGCAGGTGCTCGCCGAAGGTCTTGGCGAGCGCCTGTGCGGCCGCCTTGCGCGTCGCTCCCCTTGGGTCCTGCAGCAAATTGAGCGTCGGCTCGATCGCGAGCACCTTGGGGCCGACCTTGAAGCGAAGGCCGGCGATGGTCTCGTCGAACAGACGAGTCCATGCCGAATAGCCTGTCACCGATTTTTCATGAAAGAGCTGCTCGATGCGGTCCTCGAGCTGATAAGGCTTTTCCCTACGGATATCTTCGATCCACGGCCGATAATGCGCCAGCAGGTCGTGTTGCATGGCGACCTCGAGCTTGGCGTCATCGAGCCGATTGAGCTCGAGCGTGAAGAACAAAAGATGCGTCGAGACGGCCGTGACGCGTTCCTGCACGTCGGCGTAGAATTTGCCGCGCGCGGGATCGGCGGTGTCGCCTGCGTGCACCAGCCCGGCATAGGACGTGAGCCGCCCGAGAAGGTCATCCAGGGCCTCATAGCGCTTTATCGCCTCGGCCAGGGCCGCTCCGGCCTTCGGTGCGTCGGCCAGTGTGGCGAGCTTGCCTTTATAATCGCGCTCGAAAGCGAGGCTTTCCGCCGCGCCGCGATCGAGATCGCGCTTTATCCGCGGATCATCAAGCCCCGCATAGAGGTCGGCGAGATTCCATTCTGGCAACGAGCCCAAGCTGGGCACGCCAGAACTTTTGGCCGCTCGATGCGCGGAGGCGCGTTTAACTCGTGTGGGCATATCAGGTTACGACGGAGAGCGGCGATCGGGTGACGACGAGAGGGAGCGGAAAATATGGATATGGTGCGATACCGCTGCCGGTCAACGGCTATCGAACCGGACCGAGAGCCTTACTGAGAGCAGTGTTTCGCAACCCGAAGAGGGGTCAGCCCCGCCACCCTCGAGCGAAGGCCGCGCGGCGGTTGCGCTCAAACCGCCTCACCCGTCCGCCATCGTGTCGATTCGCCTGACCGCAATCCCGCGGACGCGCAAACCGTTGCAATCCGGTTACACCAGTCGATAAAAACCCTGGGGCGCGGGTTGTCGGCGGGTGACAGCGCGCCAAAATCGTCCAAATTCCTACGCAATGAATTGCTGAATGGGCGAATCCAGGCGAGCTTCGCATCTGGATCGCGGCAAGCGGATTCGAATAGCGGCCTGGCCTGGGTCTTTGGAATTGGGAGAATGTCCGAATGAGTGGTCCTCGTTACGAGCGCGTTTTGGCGAGCACCGCTCTGGCGTTGATGCTTGCGGCACCGATCGGCGCCACTGCGCAAGACGCGGGCGCACCGGCAACAGCGCCAGCTGCAGTAGCGCCGGCCGGGCAGCCCCTTTCGGAATCGGGACGGGTGCCAACCCCGAGCGAGCCTGCGGCTACGCCTGCTGAAGCTGCGGCCGTGGCGGGTGCAGCTGCACTGTCGGGGGCTCCGGCTGCGCCGAGCGCGGGCACATCGGAAACGGGCGCGGCCCCAGCCGCCATCGCGAGCGAGCAGACGGCAGCGCCCGATCCGCTGGCAAGCCTTGATCCCGCCGACCGCGCGGTTGCGGAGAAGATACGCGACCTGCTCGCGGCCAAGAGCGACAAAATCTTCGCCAATAAGCGAGAACGCGCCGCAGTCGAATCGTTCTACCAGGCTCGCCACCTTGCCCCTTTGTGGCTGGATAAAGGTGTCGAGAATGCCCGAGCCCGCGCAGTCATTGCACGGCTCAAGGGCGCGGATGCCGACGGGCTCGACGTCAACGATTACAATACGCCGGCGTTTGCGGGCTTAAGCCCGAATGCATTGGCCGAGGCGGAACTCAAGCTCACCCAGACCGTGCTCACCTATGCCCGCCACCTGCAGGCCGGGCGGTTTCCCTATACCCGGGTCAGCCAGAACATCGAGTTGCCGCAAGCACCGCCGGATCCAGCGGAGGTGCTTGCGAAAATCGGTAATGCCGCCAATACCGGCACCGCGCTCGATGATTTCAGCCCACCGCATGAGGGTTACAAGCAGCTCAAGGCCATGCTCGCGCAGATGCGCACCAAAGTCCCGCCCGCGAAGGAAATCGCGGACGGCCAGTTGCTCAAGCTTAATGCGAAACTGCCAATGGAAGATCCGCGCGTGCCGATGCTGCGGGAAAGACTCGGGCTTGTCGGCGACGCTTCCGACCTCAGATACGATGCCAAGATTGCCGAGGCGGTAAAGAAATTCCAGCACGCGAACGAACTGCCGGTCACCGGGAACCTCGATGCGCGGACGATCAAGGAGCTCAACGGTTCGGCCCGCGACAGGCAGATCGAAACCATAATCTCCAACATGGAGCGCTGGCGCTGGTATCCGCGAGACCTGGGCGCCGCCTCGGTCATCGTCAATCTGCCGGACTTCACGTTACGCGTGATTCACAATGCCACCCAGATCTGGAGCACCCGAATCGTCATCGGCAAGCAGGACATGCCGACGCCATTGCTCAGCGAGACGATGAAGTTCATCACAATCAATCCGACCTGGAATGTGCCGCCCTCGATCGTGAACAATGAATATTTGCCCTGGCTGCAACGCGACCCTGCGGCGCTCGAGCGGATGGGGTTGCGAGTAACCTATAACCGGGACGGCAGCATTCACATCTATCAGCCGCCCGGAGAGGCGAATGCGCTCGGACGCATACGATTCAATTTCCCCAATCGGTTCCTGGTCTATCAGCACGACACGCCGGACAAGCATCTGTTCGCGCATGATGTGCGCGCGTACAGCCATGGCTGCATGCGGGTACAGGATCCGGCCAAATATGCCGAGGTCCTACTCAACATTGCGCGTCCCAACGAGAGCTGGACGGCGGATAAGGTCAAGCGGATGTTCGGCACGGGCGAGCAGGACATCCAGCTGCCGGCGCAGATTTGGGTCCTGTTGACGTACCAGAACGCATTCATTGACGAAGCCGGCAAGCTGCAAATCCGGCGCGATATCTACAATATCGACAGTCGCAC
>Ga0126383_10000962_pt1 | contig 17116 bp, 14 predicted proteins | sample PanSoiMetPlot_35_FD_96882 | JGI IMG/M metagenome (GOLD analysis project Ga0126383, IMG submission 96882) | Tropical forest soil microbial communities from Panama - MetaG Plot_35 | ecosystem: Environmental > Terrestrial > Soil > Tropical forest > Bulk soil | place: Panama | collected 2016-02-17
AGCACCCAGGGCGCCGGCACGCGTTCGAGGTATTCATTAATGCGTTCGTTATTAACTGCCGCCTCAAAATCCGGAACTGTCAGCCCAGCATTGCGGGCGCGCACCGCCATCACATACTTGTCGCGGAACGCCTTGGCGGCGGAGCTGCTCATTCCCGGCAGCGACAGATGCTCGCGCGCCAGCGCGGCAATCACCACGTCGAATTCTTCGAGCGCGACAATCCGATCAGGCATGCGGGTTTTCGCGATGTGGCTGACCAGATCGAGATACAACTCGACCGGCGCATCATTGGGCAGCGCGAAGACTTCGTCCAGCACGTCGCGCGGCCAATCTTCGTGCAACATCTTTTCTTTAGTCACCAGGATGACGTTAGCGCCCGCGGCTTTGCATTCGCGCATGAAGTCATTGCCTTTAAAGAAGGTTGCAAAGCAGATGATGTTGAGTGGGTGTGTCTCGGCCATAATCAAGTGTGGTCAATATACAACGTCGTTGCAGTTTGGTCAGCCGGATCGTGTATATTGACGGCTCTTTGGAATGCGGCGGTTTGATGCCGCCTGGTTCGGAGTTCCCGGTTTACGCGGGCTTGAGTACTGCACCAGCCGCCTGGAGGCGCAATTCCAAATAAGTTTAAAAGCGCCCTCAAGGGGGCGCACTCCAAATTCATGATCTTTCGCGGACCAAACCCGGACGTTTCCATTCCTGAAGTCTCGCTTACCGACTTCATCTTCGGCTCGATAAGTGAATTTCACGAGCGGACGGCGCTAATCGACGGTCTCACCGGCCGCGCCCTGACTTATCGCGAATTTGCGGACTCGGTGCGTCGGGTCGCGAGCAGTCTGGCGCACAAGGGATTCAAGCAGGGCGAGGTCTTCGCGATCTTCAGCCCTAATTGCCTGGACTACGCGATAATTTTTCATGCAGTGGCGATGCTGGGGGGCGTCAACACGCTGATCAATCCGCTGTACACCGCCGGCGAAGCTGCCTTCCAGTTGCGTGACGCCGGGGCCAGGTTCATGGTCACCTCGCCAATCTGTTTGGACAAAGCCGCAGCGGCGGGCCAGGACGCAAATATCGAAGAGCTGTTCGTATTCGGCGAGGCCGCCGGTGCGACCCCGTTTGCCTCGTTTCTTGATGGCGACGGCGATGTGCCGCCGGTGCAAATCGATCCGCAGAACGATTTGGTGGCGCTGCCTTACTCGAGCGGCACCACGGGCCTGCCCAAGGGAGTGATGCTCACGCACCGCAACCTGGTCGCGAACATGTGCCAGATGGACGGGCTGGACTACTTTCATCGCGATGACCGGCTGCTTTGCGTGCTGCCGCTGTTTCATATTTACGGCTTGGTGGTGGTGCTCAACATGGGACTTCATCTGGGCTCGACTACCGTGATCATGACGCGATTTGATCTGGAACACTTTCTGGCCGCGATTCAAAAATACCGGATCACGCTGTCTCACATCGTCCCGCCCATCGTTTTGAAGCTCGCCAGAGATCCGCTGGTCGACAACTACGATCTCTCGAGTTTGAAAATGATCTTTTCCGGCGCGGCGCCCCTGGGAGCGGATTTGTCGCGCGAGTGTATGACGCGAATTGGCTGCGGCATCCGTCAGGGGTATGGGATGACCGAGACCAGTCCGGTAACGCACAGCAGTCCCGCAGACCCGGCCAAGATGAGACTTGGCTCTGTGGGGACGGCGGCGCCGAATACGGAAGTGAAGGTCCTCGATCCGGCGACGGGTGGAGAACTGGGCGTGAACCAGGAAGGCGAGATCTGCGTGCGTGGACCGCAGATCATGAAAGGCTATCTCAACAATCCCGAAGCGACGGCGCGCACCATCGATGCAGACAATTGGCTGCACACGGGCGACATCGGTTATGCGGATGAAGACGGCCACTTCTTTGTGGTCGATCGGGTAAAGGAGTTGATTAAGTACAAGGGGTTTCAGGTCGCGCCGGCAGAACTGGAAGCTGTGCTGCTGACCCATCCGGCGGTCGCGGACGCGGCGGTCATACCTGCGCACGACGACGAGGCAGGTGAAGTGCCGAAGGCTTTCGTGGTTACCAGGCAGGAGACGTCGGACGAGGAGATCATGAGCTTTGTCGCCGCGCGCGTGGCGCCGCACAAGAAAATTCGCGAGGTGGAATTCATCGCGCAGATTCCGAAATCTCTATCGGGAAAAATCCTGCGCCGAGTTTTGATTGAAAAAGAACGAGCCAAACAAGGAAACGGAATCCGGCGATAAAATCTCTCGCCGCCGCTGAACGTTACTGAAAACTATGAGCACACAACCAGAACCAGACCGGATTTCGCGCGTGGTGCGCAACTATTTTCTGGCGATTCGCGCCATGGACGCGGAGGCGTTTGCCAACTGTTTCGCCGAGGACGGCACCACGCATGATCCGGTGGGCTCGACTCCGGTCACCGGTCGCGAGGGCTTAAGGGAGTTCTTTGCCTCGATTTGCCGGAACTTCAAACTCGTGGCCCTGACGGAAGACGCCGTATTCGTCGCCGGCAACGGCGCGGCCGTGAAATGGACCGGAAAAGGCACGAGCAGCAGCGGGCGCGAAGTGAAGTTCGAAGGCATCGACGTTATCGAGGTGAACGAGGCCGGGAAAATTCAAACTGTGCACGCGTATTGGAACCCCGCGGAAATGATTGCGCAGTTGTAAACAGGGCCAGTACCATCCGCCTGAACTCATGGATCAAGACACACGTTCTTCGGCGTTCCCCTTTAACCCATCTCCTGGCGGAGATGGTACTGACGCCATCATTGGAACCGAGCACTAAAATGTCACAAGTCATAAATAAGGCGCCTGCCTGGACGATTCCCGGCTTTCTGGAGGCGCGCGAAAACAATCATCTCTTTATCAGCGGCGTCGACGCGCTGGCGCTAACGCACCAGTACCACACTCCTTTGTTTGTTTTTTCTGAGTCGCGCATTCGTGGAAACATCGCGCGTTTGCAGGCCGCCGCCAAAGCTGTCGAGCGCCCGATCAAGTTCTGTTATGCGTCGAAGGCGAATTCGAACATGGCCGTGCTGCAGGTCGTGCGCGACAGCGGCATTGATATCGAGGTCAACAGCGGCGGCGAATTGTTCAAGGCGCTGCGGGTGGGTTTCCGTCCCGATCAAATTATCTTCAACGGCACCAGTAAGACTAATGAAGAGCTTGACGAAGCGGTCCGCGCCGGCATCTACGCGATTAACGTCGATTCGATCTATGAAATCGACCTGGTCGAGGACGCGGTCCGCCGGGCGCGCAGTGAGTTGAATCAGGGTCTGCCGCCGGCGCGCATTGCTTTGCGTCTGGTGCCTGAAATCGGCACGCGTTCACATCTCGGTTTGCAGACCGCGCTCCTGACTTCAAAGTTCGGCATCTCTTCGTCAGAAGTTCTCGAGGCGTTTCGGCGCGGATTAAAGAACCCGGATTTGGTTCACGTGTGCGGCATTCACATTCACGTGGGTTCGCAGACCCCGGATGTTGAACCTTTCGCCGAAGCGTTCAAGAGCATGTGGAACCATCTCATGACCATACATCGCGAGACTGGTTTGACGCTCGAGCACATTAATCTGGGCGGCGGCATCCCGGTGAATTATCTGCGGGATCGGTCGCAGGCCGATCAGCTTCCGGAACATGAGCGCGACATGCTGGGCGCGGAGCTCGAACCCTCGGCGGTATTGGTCGCGGCGTTGCGCGTGGCCCGCGAATCAGCGCGCGATGCTGAAGCAGAACATCTGCTCGATCAGGTCACCATCCTGCTGGAGCCCGGCCGCAGTGTGATCGCCGATGCCGGGGTGGTGTTGACCGAGGTGCGGAATATCAAAAAGCGTCCCGAGACGGACGATGTCTGGCTGTTGACCGATGCGGGCTACAACATTCTGCTGTCGATGAACAATTACAAGTGGTACTACCATCTGATTTCCGCGTCGCGCGCTGGCGAGCCAATGCAGGCGCAGTACAAGGTTGCCGGTCCTTTGTGCGATTCGGGAGACGTGTATTTTGACATCGAGCGTCATGGACGGCTGCCGGATTACCGGCTCTTGCCGCGCGAGGTGAATCCGGGTGAAATCCTGGCGCTGCTGAATAGCGGCGCGTACTCGCTGGCGCAGATGTTTCCGTACAACGGCCGGCCGCTGCCGGCGGCCGTGATGGTGCGTGATGGGGCAGAGGCCGAGTTAATTAGGAAGCGGGACACGTATGAGGATCTGCTGATGAATGATGTGTGGTGAGATTTGAGAGATCTATGGTTCGGGATTCCAGATTGAGGCTTTCAAGTAAAGATGCCGGATTCCAAATTCCAAATTCCCGACCAGACGCGAAATTTCCAGATGCCGGATCAGACGCCAAATTCCAGATGCCGGAGACGCCAAATGCCCGGACGCTAAATTCCCGGTTTCATACTCCAGATGCGATGTTCCCAGACGGCAGATTTCCGGTGTCCAAATTTCAATCAACCTTAGGTTAATGAATTAGATTGTTCCTCTTGCATATCATCCGGGTTGCTCCTGTTGAATGATGATGTAGATTGTTCCTGTTGAATGCCGAACCAGCATGGCCTTATTCAATCTTGAATCGGGAATTTTTTGAATCGGAAACTTAAATCCGGAAATCCTAAATCAGAAAATGCTAAATCGGGGAAATCTGGAATCGGGGAAATCTGGAATCGGGGAAATCTTGAATCTGGAATTTTTGAATCTGGAATTCGCAATTTGTCATTGCGGCTGCAAGGAGAAATGATCTATGCCTTATCAACGCTTCGAAGATCTTCCAGTTTGGAACTCCGCCATCGAGCTGGCATTGCAGGTCTACGAATTCACCGCGCGATCTGAATTCAACGGCCGCTACAGCCTGAAAAACCAACTCGAACGCGCTGCCCTTTCGGTGTCCAATAACATCGCCGAAGGCTTCGAACGCGGCACCAACAAGGAACTGCTTTCCTTCCTCTACATCTCGCGCGGTTCCGCCGGTGAAGTAAGGTCGATGCTTTGTCTTATCGAGCGAATGGCGTCCTTCAAACCGGCCAAACCTGAGATCAAACCACTCAAACAAAACGCCGAGAGTTGCTCTCGTCAATTAAAGGCATGGTCCCAGGCGCTGCAAAACTCTGACTTCAAAGGCGAGCGTTATGTAAACCAGAAAACGAAGCGCGCCGCACAAGCTGCGAAAGAACGGCAGGATTTCTTGAACGAACTCGCAGAGATTCGCGCCAAAGCCGCTAGTCAGAAACATTAAGACAACTCGTTGCTGGTCAAGCAGTCAACGCCATCGCCCCGAGCCCTCGATGAACTCAGCCGACATTAATAATTCAAACTCAAGCAAAGCCGACCTGGTTCGCGGCCTGGGTCTGGTCGCCGCAATCGCCGTCAACGTCGCCAACGTCATCGGCACCGGCGTCTTTTTGAAAGCGCGGGTAATGACCTGCAACGTCGGCACGCCCGGCATGGCCCTGAGCGTTTGGCTGGTGGCCGGCGTTTTGTCGCTCGCGGGCGCGCTGACCTACGCGGAATTGCTGGCGATGTTCCCGCGAGCAGCCGGCGAGTACGGCATCATGCGCGACGCCTATGGCCGCTTCTCCGGGTTCATTTATGGCTGGACGCAATTCGCGATTGCCCGTAGCGCTTCAGCCGCCGCGCTCGCAGTTGGCTTCGCTATTTTTCTTAATCAGCTGACGGGCGGCGCCCTGGGACGCACCTTCTTCACCCTTCATTTGGGCGGATTGGACATCCCCTTCGGCCGGCTTCAACTGGTGGCGCTCACGGCGATCTTCCTCACAGTGCTGATCAATTGCGCGGCGGTCACCTTCAGTGGCGGCGTAGCGACCTTGCTCACCTCCATAAAAGTTCTGCTGCTGATTGGTGTCGGCGTCGGCGCCTTCATTTATTCCGGCGGCGATTGGGCGCATCTCTCGCAAGCCAATGCGGGCGGCGCTTGCGAAGGCGTGGCCATCACCACCGGCGGGTTGGCCGGTTATGCGGCCGCCATGTTGGGGGCGCTTTGGGCATATGACGGTTGGAACAACATCAGTTTCCTGGCCGGCGAGGTCAAGAACCCGGAGCGTAATTTACCGCTGGGACTAATCATTAGCATGTTCATCGTGATGGGGCTCTACCTGCTGGTGAACCTTGGCTACTATCACGTGCTGACGCCGACGGAAGTAGCGAGTGTCCCGGCCTCGCTCTCAGTGGCTGCGGAAGTAGTGCGGCGTTTGCTCGGGGCCATCGCGCTCACCCTGATGGCGGCGGCCATGATGATGTCCTCGTTCGGCGCCTTGCACGCCTCGATCCTGGCAACTTCGCGCGTTCCCTATGCGATGGCCCGCGACGGCCTCTTCTTCAAGGGTCTTTCTAAAATCTCGCCGCGCACACACGTGCCGATTCGCTCGTTAATTGTGCTGGGCATCTGGTCCAGTGTGCTGGCTTTGTCAGGTTCTTACGATCAACTGACTGACGCGGCGATTTTCGCGCTGACACTTTTTTATGCGTTCGTGGCCGCCGCGGTTTTTGTCTTTCGCCGCCGCCTGCCCGATACGGCAAGGCCCTACCGCACCTGGGGGTATCCGGTGGTCCCGATTGTCTATCTGGTGGTAACTGCCTGGTTGTTGGGGCGAATAGTTTGGGACGCGCGGCCGGCCATGAACGCCACCTTCCAACTGGTGGCGGCCGGTCATCCGCTATCCGCCCTGGCTGAGTCGCTTAAGGCGCCGCCACTCGCCAGCCTGGTTTTTATCGTCATTGGATTACCCGTCTATTTTATTTTGTCTCGCCAGGCTAATTCTGTCTCGCCGGGTCAGGAGAACTAATGAAACATAGAGGCGCGCTCGCGCTGACGGTGATCGTCGCGATGTCCAGTTTGGCCTCCGGTCAAGTGCGCACGATTTCGCCGGATCGACCGGGTACAGCTCAGGAGTTGGTAGACCTTGCCGCCCGGGCCGCGTTGACCAAATTTGCCAACCAGAAACTGACCGAGTCTCAGCTTTCCATCACGCTGATCGATTTGCGTAATCCGCAGCATCCGGTCTCCGGCAGTTTTCACGGTAATGAACGGGTGTATCCCGCGAGTGTGGTGAAGCTGTTCTATCTGGTGGCGGTGCATCGCTGGCTCGAAGACAAGAAGGTCCAGGAAACGCCGGAGTTAAAGCGCGCGGTCCGCGACATGATTGTCGATTCGTCCAACGAAGCCACGCAATATGTGGTGGATGTGCTGACGCAAACCACCGGAGGCTTTGAACTGCCGCCGAAAGAAATGGAGGAGTGGCAGTACCAGCGAAACGCGGTGAATCGTTTTTACACGTCGCTCGGCTTCACCAACATCAACGTCAATCAAAAGACATTCTGCGAAGATGCTTACGGCCGCGAGCGAGTTTCGCGCGGACCAAACGGCGAGAACCGCAACAAGCTGACCACTGAGGCGACTGCCCGTCTGCTCGCAGAGATCGTTACCGGGCGCGCCGTCAATGCCGCCCATAGCACGCAGATGATGGAACTGCTGAAGCGTGATTACACCGGCACTTCAAAGGACAACGATGATCAGGGTCACGGCTTCACCGGCATTGCTTTGCAGGGAATTGAAGGGGCCAAACTTTGGTCGAAAGCGGGTTGGACCAGCACCATGCGGCACGACGCGGCATATCTTGAATTACCTAACGGCGCGAAGTTCATTCTGGTAACTTTCACGACCGATCATGCGAATGATCGTGAGATTATCCCGACAGTCGCCAAAATCGTCATCGAGGCAATGCAGTCAAAGCAATGACGTCAGTACCATCCGCGTGAGCGGATGGAATAAAGAACGACCGTAATTCTCAACCTCGTGGTGTGATCCATCTCCTGACGGAGATGGTACTGACTCGCTTACTAATCTCGCACTGACAATAACGGTGGACTTATCAGAGTTTCATAATCCAATTACCAGTCTGTTTTCGTTAGCCTCCCGCGAGACTAACGACGAATTTTGCCTGAGTTCCGATCAGATCGATTTCTTCCACACCAACGGTTACCTCGCCGGCATTCGCCTGCTCAATGACAATCAACTCGAGGCGCTGCGCGACGAGTTGTCACAGTTGATTGATCCGCACCATCCCGCTCACCAACTCTTTTACGAATTCCATGCAAACGAATCGGCCAATCCGGACACCGTCCTGTTTCACGCGTTAGGCGCCTGGCGGATTGCGCCTGGGTTTCACGATCTGCTGTGGCATCCTGCTTTTCTGGCGCCAGCGGCGCAACTGCTGGCGGGTGGCGTCCGCTTCTGGCATGACCAACTGTTCTGCAAGCCGGCGCGTCACGGCGGCGTGGTTGCCTGGCACCAGGACTATTCCTACTGGACCCGCACCCAGCCGCTGGCCCATCTCTCCTGTTGGATCGGGCTCGACGAGGCGACGCGCGAGAATGGTTGTGTGCATTACGTGCCCGGAAGTCACCGCTGGAGTTTGTTGCCCATCACCGGACTGGCCAACGACATGAATGCCATCCAATCTGTCTTGAGCGACGAACAGCGGGCGGCATTCAGGCCGGTCGCGATCGAGTTGCAAGCCGGCGAATGCTCTTTCCACCACCCCTTGATGGTCCACGGTTCCTTCGAGAATCGCAGCGACCGGCCGCGCCGCGGAGCAGTCATCAATGTGTTTCGTGACGGTGTTTGCTCGGCCTCTAATGAGCCGCTGTTGCAGGGCGTACCTCCGATTCGCGCCGGCGAAAAAATCGCCGGGCAATTCTTCCCGCTGCTTTTCGATCCGGCCGCGGAATGTCAGAACCGGGAGCGATAGCGACCGGGCCAGCGGGTAATGGCTCCACGCAGCTCGCCCACTTGACCCGGTCGCTACCGCTCCCGGTTCTGACATGAGTTGGGAACATTCAGTGGCCGCGCATGTCTAAAGATCCAAATCGCGGAGGTCATGATTGCCATGTCAGGTCAACGGCTAAGTGTGTCTGTGGTCCAATCGAAACCGAGCATCAACGTCACGCCTTTGATCGATGTGTTACTGGTGATGCTGATCATCTTCATGGTGGCAGCCCCTTTGAAGCCGCAACGCTTCCTTACCAAAGTTCCGGCGCCGCCTGAGGCGAACGATCGCTCTGAATCGCCGCCGCTTGGTCTGGTGGTGACCATCAAGAGCGATCGCAGTCTGATGCTTAACCGCGACCCAGACATGGGCTCGGTCTACGACACGAACAAGCTGTGCGCGACTCTGGCTGACGTCTTTCAACAGCGCAGGCAGAACCACGCGTACAAATATGAACTCCGCGATCGCAACGACTTGCCGGAAGAAATTCGCATTGAAAGAACGGTCTTCATCAAAGCGCCGCGCGCGCTGCCCTACGCCGACGTGGTGCGTGTGCTAGACGGGATTAAGGGCGCCGGCGCCACGCCCATCGGATTGCAAATTGATGACCTCAATTGAAGCCCACGAACCCGCCAGGGGCGCATCGAAAAAGTAGTTTGAACTAGGGTTTTAGGATTATTAGCCCTTTGACACCTACTCCGGGCCCGACTCGCGCACGCTCGCGGCGGCAAAAAAGACCTCGCCTGACCGAGCAGCGGCTGCGAAAGGCAACTTGTATCCCTCCAAAGTTCATCTGCTAAAATCGTAGGGTCAAAAACCCTCGAAAAATTTCATATGTTTATTAGGAGAGTTGTCATGAATCTCGACAGAATACTTTTGAAGAAGGGCAGGCGCACCAAGGTCGCTCTGGCGGCGTTGCTCCTGCTGATTTCCATGACCGCCTGCAAAGCCCGCGCGTCGAATCCGGCGCTGAATTTTGCTCCGGTCCCTGACGGCTTGCCGCAAAATTCGTATGCCGACGTGGTTGCCAAGGCGGCGCCGGCCGTGATTACCATTCGCGCCGACCGCCGCGTCCGCGCCCCGCAGCAATTTCCGTTCATGGACGACCCGTTCTTCCGCGGCCTGTTCGGAAACCGCGGCGAGCAGCCGCAACCGGACCGGCTCCAGCAGGCGCTGGGCTCGGGTGTGATCGTCAGCGCTGATGGTTACATTCTGACAAATCACCACGTGGTCGACGGCGCCGAGAAAATCAAGGTTGACATGAATGATGGAAGCACTCTGGATGCGACTCTGATCGGATCGGATCCGCCCAGTGACCTGGCGCTGCTAAAGGTCAACGCCACCGGACTTACCTTCATGACGCCGGGCGATTCCGACAAGGTTCGCATTGGCGATGTGGTCCTGGCGATTGGTAACCCGCTCAACATTGGCCAGACAGTGACAGCGGGAATTATCAGCGCGAAAGGTCGTTCTACGGGTCCCGGCTCGGGGAACTTTGAAGACTTTCTGCAAACCGATGCGCCGATCAATCACGGAAATTCCGGTGGCGCGCTCATCAATACCCTCGGCGAGTTGATCGGGATCAATTCCCAAATCATGCCGGGCCAGGAGGGCGGCAATATCGGAATCGGCTTTGCCATTCCTTCGAACATGGCCAAGACCGTCATGGACCAACTGGTGAAGAACGGGAAGGTCCGGCGCGGACAACTCGGCATTTCGGTGTCGCGGGTGACCTCTGACATGGCCGCAAGTCTGGGCATGCCGGAGGCCAGGGGCGTGATCGTCAATTCAGTTACTGCCGGGAGCGCCGCGGAAAGGGCCGGCGTGCGGCAAGGCGACGTAATCACTGCGATCAATGACTCGTCGGTGAGCGACACGAACGCGTTTCGCAACCGGGTGGCGAGCAATCCGCCAGGGTCAGCCGTGACCTTGACGGTGTTGCGCGATAGTCACGAGCAGAAGATTAGCGCCACCCTGGGCGAGTTCAGCGAACAGACGGCGCGCTCTGAAAACGAGAACGAAGGCGGACCGAACTCGCGCAGCGGGGGAGGGAAGCTGGGCGTCAGCGTGGTGCCCTTAACGCCGGACATCGCCCAGGAACTGCGCCTGAAGCCGGGCACGACCGGGGTGGTGGTCCAATCCGTCGATCCGGCCGGACCGGCGGTCGAGGCCGGCATTCAACCTGGCGATCTGATTCAGGAGGTAAACCGTCAAGCGGTGAAGTCGCCGGACGACTTGCGTTCAGCGATTGAAAAGAATGGCGGCAAGCCTGCTTTGCTTTTGATCAACCGCCGCGGCGACACGGTCTTCCTGACCGTCCGTCCCAGACAGTAACTCGCCAAGATGGTGGCTTCTTCTAGAGGCGGGCGTTTGCCCGTCTCTTTTTTTGGAGTGCGGTGAGAGTCCCGATTCATCGGGATAGCCACACCGCTTTGGATCAATCGTTGCTTCCGCAACCCTACTGAGAATCTAAAGCGCCGTCGCCGTACCGATAAATCGGGACTCTGCCGGCGCACTCCAAAGCTTGACTGTGTTGCACGGATGGGACAGAATTGCGCGCATGCGGTTTGTCGCCAATCCACCCAATCCCTGGCTCACTGAATCGATCGAGTGGATCGGCGAGCCGCCCCGCGCCCGGATCGAAGTCTTTGAAGAGACTGAAACACGCACGATTATCAGCAAGAACGACAGCCCGGATGTGGCCTTTGATTACTCCATCAATTGCTACCGGGGATGCATCCATGGCTGTACCTATTGTTTCAGCCGGCCGACGCATGAGTATCTCGACTTTGGCGCCGGAACCGATTTCGAACGCAAGATCGTCGTCAAGGTACGGGCCGCCGAACTGCTGCGCAAAGAGTTGATGAAGCCATCCTGGAAAGGCGACGAAATCGTGTTTTCGTTCACTTCCGATCCATACGTGCCGCTGGAAGCAAATTACAAACTCACCCGTGCTTGCCTGGAAGTGTGCGCCGACTTTCGGAACCCGGTCGGCATCGTCACCAAGTCGGCGCTGATTCGCCGCGACATAGACGTGCTCCAGAAACTCGCCCGCGAAGCCAGTGTCGGTGTCTTCTTCTCGATCCCTTTTGCCGACCCGGAAATCGCGCGTGCGGTCGAACCATTTGCGCCCTCACCCCGGGCGCGCTTTGCCGCCATGAAAGAACTCGCCGATGCCGGAATTCAGGTGGGGATTGGGATTGCCCCGACGATTCCCGGACTGAGCACCGACATTCCGGGGCTGTTGGAACGCGCCAAACAGTGCGGGGCCACCAGGGCTTTTCTCAACATGCTCCGGCTGCCTGGTTCGGTTGCGCCTTACTTTGAGCAACGTCTGCGCGAGAAGCTGCCGACCAAGGCCGATCGCGTGTTGAATCGCATTCGGGATGCGCGCGGCGGCAAGCTTAACTCCAGCGTCTTTCACGATCGGATGCACGGCAAGGGTCAGTTTTGGGATGCGCAGGAGAAGCTCTTCGACGTTTATACGAAGCGCCTCGGTTTCAATGAGCGCCGTGTCGGCAGCGAGGCTCACCAGCGCGCCGGTACGTTTCGCAGACCATCGCCGCAGGGTTCGCTCTTCGGCTAAACCAATGTCAGAACCGGGAGCAGTAGCGACCGGGCCAGACTTTTGTCTCGATTTCGCCGGAGCCCGCTCAAGAAGCAAGGACTCGCCCTGGCCCGGTCGCTACCGCTCCAGGTTCTGATAGGCGGTTCTGGCACGGCTTTTACCGCTTTAAATCTAGCGCCAACCTTGTGTTCCTCTTTCAGTTTTTCAATCTGTGGCGGTGCGCCGTTCGATTTGCATGTAGCAGCAACCGGAACCCCCTGGGTGTTATCTAAGTTTTAAGGTTGACTGGACGCCGCAACCGGCGTAAAAGGGGAGTCCCCCGGTATGTTTATTCCCATCCGTCAATTGTGGTGGCTGGCCGCAGGTAGCGGCGCCAGCTACACCGCGCGTTACATGAAGGCCCGCATCGGCTTCGCTCTGGCCGAGCGGCGCCGCAAGCGACTGCCCGATCCGACCGGGGAGCTCCTCCGGCTGCAGATGCTCTATGGTTACAACGCGCATTCGCTGGTGAGCATCGCGCCGGGCGCAGAGATGTGGTCGACGCCCGAAATCGATGGCGCGATCATCTACGGGGAATTCGGCCGCGTGTGGTTGGCCGCCGGCGATCCGCTAGCGCCGCCCGACGAAGCCGCTGAGCTGGCCCGGCAGTTTGCTGCGTTCGCCAAGCGAAAAAACCGCGTGGTCGCCTTTGTTCCCAGCAGCCCGCAATTTGCGCGCACCGTCGTGCCGGCTAATTTCAGCGCGGTAAAGTGTGGAGCCGCTCCCTATTTCGATCTGCAAACCTGGAATCCGCGCGGCGATTCCGCGAAGAAACTGCGGGCCGGTGTGAATCAGGCCCGGCGGGCAGGTATTGAAGTTGAACTCGTCACGGACCTGAATGACTCATTCAGGAGTGAAACCGCGGAAGTCTGTATGCGCTGGTTGGGCTCCCGGCCCGCCGCGACCACCTTTGGCTGGTTGGTTGCTCTCGACCCGTTCATGCACGCGGAATACAAGAAATATTTTGCCGCGCGAGTTGCCGGCAAGCTGGTCGGTTTGCTCGCCGCCAGTCCGATTCCGGCCCGCAAGGGTTGGTACCTTGAAGACGTAATCAACGAGCCCAATGCCCCGCAGGGCACGGCCACGCTGTTGGTGGTTGAAGCGCTGAAGCGCTTGAAGGAAGAAGGCGCCGCGGTGGCCACACTGGGGACTGCTCCGCTCGCCACCGACGGAGAGACCGAATTCCCGACTGAGCACCGGGTGGTGGCGCGGGCCCTGGAAATGGCCTCGCACAATCTCGGCGGCTTCTATAATTTTGAAGGCCTGCGACGATTTAAAGGCAAGTTCGTCCCCAGTTGGTGGGAGAGCGAGTACGCTCTCTGCCAGCGCGGCGTGGCCATACCTCCCCGCGTCGGACACGCGATCGTGCGGGCCATGGTCCCGGGCGGATTGAGTCAGTTATTGACCCGGCAGGCCATCCGCGCGATGCACGGCAACAGCCGGGCGGTTAAGGATGCGGTAGCCAAGCGCGTAAGTCACGCCTCCTCGGTTGCGAAAAATGTAACTAAATCCCTCACGTCATCGTCTAAATCCCCGAGCCGCAAGTAGCCCCAGATATTTACTCTCCTCGGTAACAGCGTGGTCAACGCCGCGATGCTCGGTTGCGTTCGCGCTATCTCTGACATTAATCGTGAAGGTCACCGGAAGACTCAAACAACGCTTCGTCGCCAGCCGCGTGGCCCACGACCATGCGCGCGCCGAATCGCGCTTTATCGAGATTGATGGAGCTAATCTGCACTTCGTGATGAAAGGCCAGGGACGTCCGTTGGTGCTGATTCACGGCAATCCGGGATCGTGCCAGGACTGGTCGCGGTTATATTCGCCAATTTCCAGCCGCTACCGCGCCATCGCCTTTGATCGGCCTGGTCACGGTCACAGCGACCGTCCCAATCACCGGCCGATCACGGTGGAGGTGCAGGCGGAGATGCTGCACGCGGCGCTGAAACAGTTAGGTGTCGAACGGCCGATTGTCGTGGGCCATTCGTGGGGAGGTTCGTTGGCGCTGGTCTACGCGTTGAATTTTGCCGAGAATCTTTCGGGCCTGGTCCTGCTGGCCCCGGCGGCCTACGAGAGTGACGACGGCGTGTCCTTCCTGAGCAAGCTGCCAGGTTGGCCGGTAATCGGCGACGTGCTGAATTTTCTCTTCACGCCATTGTTCGGGCCCTGGTTGGTGCGCACGGATATCGCCAAGGCGTTCGCGCCAGATCGAGTGCCTAAAAAGTACCTGCGGCACGTGCTGGCTGAGTGGACGCGTCCAAAGAAAGTGAAGTGGTATTCCGTCGATGACGCATTGCTGAATCAGTCCTTGCCAAAGTTTGCCGATCGTTATGTGAATATTGAGGTGCCGGTGGCGATCCTGACCGGTGATTCCGATCAAATCGTGCCGGCGGAAGAGAATGCTGAACGCCTGTTCAAAGCGTTGCCGCAGTCGCATTTGGATTTGTTGCCGCAGACGGGCCACCAGATTCCCTTTACTCGTCCTGAGGCAGTAATGGCAGCCATCGATCGGGTCGCGACCCTCGGCGGCGGAGCGTGAACGGGCCGGGTCTTTGCATTTTTCTATGGCCCAGGCGTTTTCGCCTGGGTTAAGAAACAGGAGAGAGCAATTGAAGCCCGATTTAATGGGGGGCTTTTGAAATTATCGCCTTTCCTCTCCCTGGTCATCATCCTTCCTTAACACTGGGCCACTTCCCCGGAGGGCGTCCAACTGGCTAATACGACGCCACTCAAAGCGCAAAGCTAGAGACAGCCACGGGAAGTTCCTCTATAATGCCGCTACCCCGAACAACCAATCGAAAGCAGAGAGGGCATGACGATGTTCATTCGAGATGTCATCCGCGACCGCGAGCCTTATTCGCTGCGCATATCGTCAACCGTGCTGGATGCAGCCACGTTTATGTCTGAGAGACGAATTGGAGCGGTGTGCGTGCTGGATGAGGAAGGCAAGTTGGCCGGAGTCTTCTCCGAGCGCGATTTGCTGAACCGCGTGGTCGTGCCGCGCAGCGATCCGGCGACCTTGCAGCTGGGCGAGGTGGCCAGCCCGATTCGCGCGGTCATCAGCTGCGATGAAACTCCCCATCAAGCCCTCGAGCGAATGGAACAAATCGGCACTCGCCACTTGCCGGTCGTGGACGGCGAGAAATGGGTTGGCATGCTTTCGATCCGCGACCTGCTGCGCGTGGAAGTGAGCGAGCAGGGTGACGAGCTGAAGTTGCTGCATGAATATATTAGCCAGTAGGCAGCAATGGAGTATCTGCCACTTGTCATTTGTTGATTGGTCTTGACGGCACGCGCGTCTAAACTTCGTAAGCGCGAATCACGGGACCAACGGGTGAATGACAATGGCAAATGACAAATGGCAATTGATCTTTTCTTCCCTCATTTTAATAGTCCTGTCCGCGATTGCCCTGGCGTGTAGTCATCCGGCGCCCGGCCGCGGCGCCGGCGAAATTGAAACGTCCGCGCAAACGCAATCCAGTTTCAAAGTCGAAACCGTTGTTCCGAACCTGGAAGTTGTCTGGTCCATAGTTTGGACGCCGGACGGGCGAATGCTTTTCACCGAGCGTCCGGGGCGGGTACGCGTCTTTGAAAATGGAAAGTTGCGGCCACAGCCGCTGTTTGTGGTGCCGGACGTCGAGCCGCGCGGTGAAAGCGGATTGATGAGCATCGTGCTGCACCCGCAGTTTGCGGCAAATCACCTGCTGTATCTTTCGTATGCCTACAGCGGGAACGGGCAACAGGTGCGCGTTGCTCGATATCGCGACACCCCGAATGGGTTCGTCGATCGCAAAGTAATTATTGAGAACATTCCGGCGGCGCAGTTTCACGCCGGCTGTCGTTTGCGGTTTGGCCCTGACGGCAAGCTTTACATAACGACGGGAGACGCTACGGATCGGGAGATAGCCCAGCAGTTGAGTTCTCTGGGTGGAAAGATTCTGCGCCTCAACGATGATGGAACGGTCCCCGCTGACAATCCATTCGTGGGACGGACAGATGCGCGGCCGGAGATTTGGGCCTACGGCAGCCGTAATTCACAGGGCATAGATTTTCAGCCGGGCACCAATCTCCTGTGGGAGACGGAGCACGGCCCCAGCGGTTTCGACGGTCCGGGCGGCGGTGATGAAGTGAACATTATTGAACGCGGAAAGAACTACGGCTGGCCGGTCATCCATCATCGCGCCACGCATGAGGGGATGGAGTCGCCTTTGCTTGAATACACGCCTGCTTGTGCGCCGGGGAGTGGAATGTTCTACCGTGGAGCGCAGTTTCCCCAGTTCAAAAACAACTTCTTCTTTGGATGCCTGCGGGGTGAACGTATTATCCGGGTGGTTACCAACGGACGCTCAGTTGCAAGCCAGGAGAATCTATTGGAAGGCAAGTACGGGCGGATTCGGGACGTTGCCGAAGGGCCTGACGGCTTCATTTATTTTTCCACTTCAAATCGCGATGGCCGGGGTAACCCGGCGAGCGACGACGATCGAATTCTCAGACTGGTGCCGGTGAAGTGACGCGAAACGACTGGCCACGAGTCAGTACCATTTGCGTGAGCAAATGGATCATGGGACATCCTGGTGTCAATCGATCCCATCCGCTGGTGATGACCTAATTTGGGCAATCATATAGTTGACTCACCAGTCCGCGGAGCGGACGATGGCATAAAGCCTGGGGCGTAAGCCCCAGGATCAATCGCAGAAAGAATTCGAGCCCGCGGAGCGGGCGACAGCCCA
>Ga0126383_10000963_pt1 | contig 17108 bp, 16 predicted proteins | sample PanSoiMetPlot_35_FD_96882 | JGI IMG/M metagenome (GOLD analysis project Ga0126383, IMG submission 96882) | Tropical forest soil microbial communities from Panama - MetaG Plot_35 | ecosystem: Environmental > Terrestrial > Soil > Tropical forest > Bulk soil | place: Panama | collected 2016-02-17
CCAAGTAGGCGCGACCCATGCCCAGTGCGTTAGGAGACCCAATGCCCCGACCCGCCCCTTCGCAATTGGACGCCTGGCCGGACCTGCCCCTCGAGGCGTGGAGCGATACCTACGCGACTTTGCACCTGTTTACCCAGATGGTCGGCAAGGTGCGCCTCACGCAATGTCCGTGGGTGAATCACTCGTGGGATGTCACTCTCTACGTCACGGCGCGCGGGCTGACGACCTCGCTGATCCCTTACGGCGTGCGAGCCTTCCAGATCGAGTTCGATTTCGTCGATCACGAGCTCCGTGTGCTTTCGAGCGACGGCGCCATCGGCGGCTTCCCGCTCCAACCCCAGTCGGTCGCAACGTTCTACGCGCGGCTCATGGAAGAACTGGGCAAGCTCGGGCTCGAGGTGAGCATCTCCCGGAAACCCAACGAGGTTGCGGACCCGATCCGCTTCGACCAGGATGAGGTCCACAAGGCCTACGATCGGGAATATGTCACCCGATTCTGGAGGATCCTCGTTCAGTCGGATCGCGTCTTCAAGGAGTTTCGGGCGCGATTCGTTGGCAAGTCGAGCCCCGTGCATTTTTTCTGGGGAGCACCCGACCTCGCGGTCACGCGATTCTCCGGTCGAACCGCTCCACCACATCCGGGTGGCGTGCCGCATCTCCCCGACGCAATCGTGCGAGAAGCCTACTCGCACGAAGTCAGCAGTTGCGGCTTCTGGCCGGGCGGGGGCCCAATGCCCTATCCGGTGTTCTATTCCTACGCCTACCCTGAACCCTCCGGGTTCGCGGAGGCATCGGTCGCGCCACCCACCGCCTTCTACAGCACCGATCTTCGAGAGTTCATTCTGCCGTACGACATTGTTCGCCAATCGCGGTCGCCGGATCAAACGCTGCTCGAATTCCTGCAGACGACCTACGAAGCCGCGGCCAACCTCGGCGATTGGGATCGCGGCGCGCTCGAACGTCGCAGCGACCCGCGGACAGCAACGTAGCATGACGTGTCCGCGGACCGTCGAGAGTTGCGCGCGGCATACTCGCTGACTTCGACGAAACTATCGGTCGTGTCGGAGTGCCAATTCGCGCTCGAATCGAGCCCGCGGTGCGTCCGCGGGTCAGCGACACCGGCCCGGGTACGCCAGTTGCATCCTCCACCTTCGGCCGGGGACGAATGCATTAGCACCACATGGGCGAGCGCATGCGAAACATGAAGTACGTCAAGCGCATGGCGACCAGCAAGGTGTTCCTGGGCGCGCTCACCGCCGTGCTCCTCTATGCGCTGGCGGGCTTCTTTTTGGCGCCCTATCTCGTCCAACGTTACATTCCCACGTACGCCGCAGAGCAACTCGACAGCCAGGCGAGCATTGGGCGTGTTCGCGTCAACCCGTTCCGGCTGAGCCTGGAGGCGAGCGACTTCCGCCTCGAGCACCCGGCCGGCCAACCGATCGCCGCATTCGGCCGGCTGTTCGTCGACTTCCAACTGTCGAGCCTGTTCCGCCGGGCGTGGACATTCGCCGACGTGCAAGTCGATGGTCTCGATCTGGACGTCGCCGTCGAGCAGGAGGGGCGCCTCAACTTCGCGCCGTTGTTCGACCGCCTGTCAAAGCGCTACGCCGACGTGTCTTCGGGTGAGCAAGCCCCTCGCCGCTGGCTGTTGCAGCATGTCGCGCTGCGCGAGGGGAAGGTGAAGTTCAGCGATCGCTCGGGTCCAGAACCCGCAAGCACCACCTTGGCGCCGATCAACCTTGAGGTGCGCGACCTCACCACGCTGCCCGATCGCCAGGGTCGGTATGCGATCACAGCGGCAGTGCCCGATGGCGGCTCGATCGCCTGGAGTGGCGACGTCTCGGTGCTCCCGTTCGGATCGGTGGGCGAGCTGGAGGTGAAGGGACTAAAGCTCGCCACCCCCTGGACATTCCTGCGACACGAGCTGCGCGTTTCGGAGCCGAAGGGAAGCGTTGATTTCGCCGCCCGCTACCGCTTCGCCCACAACGACGGCAAAACGGCGCTCGGGCTGGAGGACATCCGCGCGCGGGTCTCCGCGCTCGCGGTTGGCAAGAGCGGCGGCGAGCCGATCCTATCGCTCGACACGATCACAGCGAGCGAAGGACGATTCGATCTCGCCAGGCGCGAGCTCGTCGTGCCCACGCTTGAGTTGCGAAACGGACATGTCGCGGCTGCCGTGGAAGCCGACCGGACCGTGGACTGGGCAAAGCTGCTCGCGCCCGCGCCGCGCTCGCCACCCTCCACGGATGCGCGCTCGGCCGATTCCGCGGCGCCCCCGTGGAAGTACACGATCGAGACGGTCAAGCTCGACAGCATCAAGTTGGCGCTCGTCGATCGCGGCTACGAGACGCCGATGGCCTACGGCCTCGACATCGCGTCCGGCACGCTGCAAGCCGTCACAAACCAGGGCGAGTCGCCCATGCGTTTCGAGGTGGCGGTGAGCATGACCGAGGGCGGCACCATCAAAGGGAACGGCACGATCGCCCAAGACCTGAAGAGCGCTGACGCACACGTTGAAGCGACGGGCCTTCCTCTCACGCCGTTTCAGCCGCTCGTCGCCCATTACGCGGCGCTCGATTTGAAGTCGGGGCACGCCTCCACATCGGCGCGAATCAACTACCAAGGCGCAGGCAAGGGGCCACGCTTGAGCGCGACCGGGACGATGACCCTCGAGAACGTGCTCGTGAATGAAACCCAGACCGGGGATCGCTTCGTGTCGTGGAAGACGCTGTCGGCCGATGACGTGGCGCTCACCCTTGCACCTAATCGGCTCGTCATCAAAGAGATCCAGGTACAGGAACCGGGCGCGAAAGTGCTGATCTCGCAGAAGCGGGAGGTGAATCTCGCCCAGGTTCTGAAGCCTGTGGCTCGCCGCCCTGACGGTTCGGCGGCCGCCGATGGATCGGCGAGGGATGCCTTTACCGCGGACATCGGGCGGGTCCGGGTCCGCAATGGGACGGTTGACTTCGCCGATCTCAGCCTGGCGTTGCCGTTCTCGGCTCGGGTCAGGCGATTCAACGGGACGGCCGTGGGGATCTCGACGGAGCGCGCGAGCCGCGCCGAGCTGAAGTTCGACGGTCGCATCGAAGGCTCCGGCTCCGCGAGGGTCGAGGGCGGTCTGAACCCGTTCCATCCCACCGCGTTCACCGACGTTCGCGTCCGGTTCGACAACGTCGAGATGCCGCCGCTCTCCCCTTACGCGGCGACCTTCGCCGGGCGCAAGATCGCTGCGGGACGGCTCTGGCTCGACCTGCACTACAAGATCACCAAGGGCGAGCTCGCCGGAGAGAACAAGATCGTGATGCAGGACTTCACGCTCGGCGAACGCGTGACGGCGCGGGATGCGCTCGACCTGCCGCTCGATCTCGCCGTCGCGCTCCTCACCGACAGCCAGGGCAAGATCAACGTCGCGGTGCCGGTGAAGGGAAACGTCGACCACCCGCAGTTCAGCTACCGGCATCTCATCCGCGAGGCGCTCGCGAGTTTCATCGTCAAGGTCGTCGCCGCGCCGTTCAATGCCCTCGCCCGTCTCCTCGGCAGCGGCTCCGAGGAGCTTGGGAGCATCAACTTCGAGCCGGGGCGGGCCAGACTGCTGCCGCCAGAGCAGGAGAAGCTCGACAAGATCGGGCAGGTGCTGAAGGAGAAACCGCAGGTCAAGCTGGTGGTCCACGGCCCGTTCGATCCGAAACTCGACGGCGAAGCGCTGCGCGAACGGCAAGTCAGACGACAGGTTGCCCAGGCGCTCGGCGTGAAGCTCACGGAGCGCGAGGATCCCGGCCCGATCGCGTACAGCGACGCCAAGAGCCAGCGGGTGCTGGAAGATCTGCTCAGCGCGCAAGGGCCGAAGGTAGCGGAGGAGCTCGAGCGGGAGTTCAAGAAGAAGACCGGACGAGACCCGCAACGAGTGAGTCGACTGCTCGCGGTATTCGGGAAAGCGAGCCCGGACCGCGAGTTCTACCAGGCGCTGGTTCAGCGATTGGTCGAGTCGTCGCCGCTGCCGGAGGTCGAGGCGCAGCGTCTCGCCGCGCGGCGCGCCGACGCGATCGTCGAACATCTGATCAAGTCCGCCGGGATAGACCCGAGCCGCGTCGACACCGGAGAAATGCGCACGGTCAGCGGCTCGTCAGAGCCGGCGGTGACGGCACAGCTTTCGCTCGGTCTCGTCAACGGTTCTTCGTAACGTCGCCCTGGTTGCCGGGCGGCACCGGGAAGTCTTACCACGGACGGAAATACTTGCCGGATCGCCGGGCCCCGGTGCCCGCTATCGCGCCGCCCGGACCTTCTCGGCTCGCGACGGACGGGGCACGCCGCTTGCCGCAAACCGGTGCGCAATCTCGCGTCATTTCCTCCTGAGGAACGACCACATGACATCGCTCCCCAAGCTCGTTCTCGCTTCGGCGATCGCGTCCACGCTGGCGGCATCGGCGGCGATCGCGCAGACCCGCGGATCGACGGGTTCGACGCCGGGCGGGAGTCTGGGTCCGAGCTCGCCCCCCGGCGCCGGCGGATTTGGCGTGCCGCCGTCGACCTTCGGTAGCGGGAGCACCGTGAGCCCCAGCTCGCCCTCCGCCGCTGGCGCATTCCCCGCGCCGCCGACCTTCGGTAGCGGCAGCACCGCGAACCCGAGTTCGCCCTCCGCCGCCGGCGCATTCCCCGCGCCGCCGACCTTCGGCAGCGGCAGCACAGCAAGCCCCAGCTCGTCCTCCGTCAGTGGATTCGGCTCGCCCCCCGCCCGTGGGATCGGCTCCCCCTCCGGCAGCGGACTCGGCTCGCCCCCCGTGAGCGGATTCGGCTCGCCGCCGACCTTTGGCAGCGGCAGCACAGTGAGCCCTAGCACGATGGGCGTCTTCCCGCCCGATCGCGGTGGGCCGGTCAGCCCGGGCAGCACGATGATCGATCCGAGCCGCTCGCCGCCCGCCTTCGGAAGTGACGGGTCCGGCTTCGAACAGCGGTAGCGAACGAGCGATCGTCCTCCCCAAAAGGCGCAGCATCGGAGCCGGACTGGGGAACGAGCTGCACTGCCTGCAGCTCGAGCGAGTGTAGAAAGCTCCGCCCGTTCGCAGGATTTACACGGCCGTCGCCGGTGCCCGACGCCGTCGCGCGCCGGGCACGGCGATTGTCGAGTGGGCCGAGCCTCACTCAACGCATAGCGGTTCCGAGACCATCCTTGTCCCTGTCGGACGATTGCTGCTGCCTAGCTGGGCCTGCAGGCTCGGCTCGCTGACGGTTCTCGGCTGAAAGTCGCGAACGCAATTGTCCGGCAGCATTGCGGTGAGCTTTTCGCAGTTGCGGCGGACCTCTGTACGCGGACTCGGCTGCTGCTGCGTACTGGGACTGCCAGGCTTGGGTGGATTGGGCGAGCCGGGGTCGCGGTCCTGAGCAACCGCAGGTGCGCTTGCAAAGGCAAGCGCTAAGAGGGCCAGTTTCATGCGCTTAGCCATAGGAATGTCCTTCCGGTGGGATACCTCTACCGACCGCATCGGTCATACCGACATCTGCAAGCTTCGTGCCCCGGCCCGCTTTCGGTCCAAAGCGGACGAGCGCCGCAGGGCAGTTCGAGCCACCGGGGCGCTTGCGGCCCCGGTGGCGTCGAGCAACAGCTTACGGATTGAAGTTGTAGATGCCTTCCTGGACGGCGGGACGAACTTCCATCGCGCGGGGCGTGGTCGCCTCGTAGGAGGTGGCTTCGGGCGCATTCTTCCAGGGAACGAGGTGGACGGCGTCGTAGCCGTCGTCCCCGGTGAGAGTGGGCTCCGCGAAGGCGGCGCTGATCAGCAAGCCGGTCAGGGCCAGGGCGATGAGACTGCGTTTCATGGTCAGGTTCCTTTTCAAGTCGGTTGGTCAATAAGTCAAATCTCTCCGTGGGCGGTGGTCGTGCTCACGTGTCGCCACTCTGGCCGCTCCGCGAGGGCAAATCCGTGAACGATGACCACAGGATCCTGTGTACAAATTCACACATCTCGCCCGACCCTTGCATCGCGGGAGCTGCCGCCAGGGGAGGACTGGTGAAACCTCTAGTACACGGGCGCAGGGCGCGGGATCAGCGGCAACGCCAGGTTCGCCACCTCGGACCGCCCGACGACGAAGTCCGCGATGGCGCGCACGATCGTCTGATCGCGCAGGATGCGGGCGTGGCCGAGCCCGTCGGTAAGCAGCAGACGGGCGCCCGGCCAGTGCTCCGCGAACGCTCTGCCCTGCCTCCAGGGGACGATGCGATCGCGGCGATCGTGGATGAAGAGCGCCCGTGCCGCGAGCCGCGGGGCGAGCCGGACGACATCCAGTTCGGCCCAGTGCACGCCGAACCGCTCCTCGATTGCCGCCTGCATTGCGCTGCGGACCGACTCCGGAATCCAGTGCCAGCGCGCGAAGCGACGCGAATATTCGACCATGTCCGACGAGGCACTCAGCAGCACGGCGCTTTCCGCGGGCATCCCGCGCGCGACGGCGAGCGCGGTCGCGGCGCCGCCGATCGAATGCGCCACGACTGCGCGTACGCCGCCGTACTGACGCGCGACCTCTGCGAGTGCCTCGGCGAGATCGGGTAGTGCCGTCAGAGTCCCCTCGGACAAGCCGTGCGCCGGCTGGTCGAAGGCGATGACCCGCAACCCCTCCGCGAGGAGCGGCGATACGATGAGACCCATCTGCACGGCGTTGCCGCCCCAGCCGTGTACGAGAAGGACGGCAGGACGCTTGTCCAATCCCCACGACCACGTCGCGATGCGCCGCCCTCGGTGCATCAGCCACCGTCCGCGCCCGCCCGGAAACTCTCGCTGCTGCTCCGCCGAAAGGAGTGCACGCGGCGGGGAGAGAAATAGTTGCTCGGCCCACAGGCGAGCGAAGTCAGGTGCCAGCAGGCACGACACGCCCACAAGGAAGCGGCTTCCGAGCGCGCGCGCCAACAACCGCACGCTCGCGTACTTCTCGTCAGCAGCGATGCTGCGAGCCGCGCGATCGACTTCGATCGTTCCGTCCAGCCGAGGTACGCTCATGGCCGCGAGGCAGGGCTACACCTAAGCAGAAGGTCGGAGATGCTTTGGTGTCCGAGGATCCTGGCGACGTCCACCGGCGTTCGGCCGTCGCGATTTGCGATGTCAGGTTTGGCGCCAGCAGAGAGAAGCCGCTCGACCTCCATGATGTCGCCGCTTATCACCGCACCGTGGAGCAGCGTGTTACCGAACGGACCTTGATAGTTCGGGTTCCCGACGACGACTTCCGCATCCTTCATACGATCCACCGCGAGACCTCCGAATACAATCCGCACCAACCCTAACGGGCGTCAAACACGGATCGCCGTGCAGTCTAGCGAGGACGCCCACTAGCAAAATTTCGCCGCGACGCCCTTTTTGTTTTGTTTGTTTCAGCCACGCAGTGCTCGCTGGCTCGCCTGCGCGACGAACATGTACGCGACCCCGCGATGCCTGACTTACGTAGCGCTTACTCGCGTGGGCGCATACCACTCACGTCAGCAAAAAAAGATCTCAGGGCGCTTTGAGGTGCGCCCACTACCAGGTCCCTTGATTGGAAACGAGCAGTTCGGCAATCGCGCTCGAGAGCGGCAAGCCCGGGTGCTTTTTCTCGAGCCAAAAGAACTCCCCGACGGGGTTCACCTCGAGAAAGACGTGCTGATCATCGGGGGTGAGAATGAAATCTGCCGCGCCGTAATTGAGGCTCAAACGCCACATGAGCTTCAGCAGGCGTTCCTCCACCTCGGCCGGGAGCTGGTACGGCTCCCACTCGTCGATTAGTCCCAAACCATCACGGCGCCAATCGACACGAGATCTCTCCGATCGCTGGGAATCGATCGCGGCGGAGAACACCCGGTCTCCCACGATCGTGACCCTCAGTTCCAGCGTTTTGGGCACCTGCTCCTGAAAGGTGGCCGGGCAGTTGCGCAGATCGGCGAGCCGTTCGAGGTCCTTCGCTTGGACGGCACTGGTAAAGACCACTTTCTGTTCGCCCTGCTCATAGATCGCGAACGACGAAAGGGTCTTCATGATCATGCCTTGCTGGCATTCGCGCGCGAACTCGCGCACGGCTTCCGGGTTGTTGGTAATCAGAGTGCGTGGAACGCGCAACCCGACCTCTCGCGCGATCTTTAGCTGAAGCTGCTTGTTTTCGGCGCGGCGCAGGCGGTAGACGGGATCGAGATGAAAGGCATCGAGGCTGGCGATCATGCCGTGCACGGTAGCGCGCGATTCGTCGATCGCAGCTCGTCGCAGCTGTCGGTCCATCGACTCCGGGATGCGCTGCCCGATCGCGACGCGCCGATACCACACGGCCGACACGGTGCCGAGGTCGAGTTCGTAGTCCTCGCTCGCAAGGACCAGCCGCTCTTCCTCACCGCCGTAGTGGATGTGGAGTTGGGTGGTTGTCGGAAAGCGGTCGGTATCGAATCGATAGGCAATGCCGCCTTGTGAGGCGACGGCATCCATCACCAACGGAATACTCTCGTTGTCGTTGCTATGGGTGATGATCAGTATCACCGCCGGTCGTTGCTGTTCGGACATTCTGCGGCGCCTCCGCAAGAGCCTATCTCCCACCTCGACCCGACGACAACCAACGGGCGGCGGACTAGAGAGGTGCGACTTCGCCGTCGGATGGATACGCCAGAGTCACCAGCCTTCCCGGGAGAGAATGGCCGGGTATCTGACCGACGAGGTCGCGGACGCGCCGGAGCAGCTCCCGGGCGTCGGGAATTTCACCGACCGGCGTCCCTTCCTGGTCGGAAGGGGCGACCATCGTCACGATGGACCCGCCGAGCACCGCCTTCATTTCCTCGGCAGTGAGCTCCCTGGAAAACTGACCTTCCAGAAAATGCGCGAAAAACGGTACCGGCGGCAGATCTTCAATCTTTACGTCAGACATCCTGATTACCTCGACAAAAAAGAGTTTGTGGACCACCGAAGCGGCCCGAACCGCCTCGCCCTGCCACCGTCTGTTCGCAACGTCCGTGCCAGCCCCTACGCGCGCTGGATGCCAGCGCGTAACCACGTGTGGCGACGGACGATTTCACGTCGCGCGACGCTAGTGTTCCGCTTATCAGCAACCGATCAGCCGAGGACTCGTTGGACGGGCCCAAACGCGTGGTGGCTGCCGGCCAACAGCTCATGCAGGACGTCTGAACGTATTGCGGGGAACACGCGCGATTGATCGGCGATGCGGACCTTGGGGTCTGCCGAGAGGCGGCGTAACAACTCGCGAACGACGAAGATGCCCACAACGCGGGCTGGCATCTGATCACTCCGGACCAGGATGCTTACAGTTGCCTGACGCCAAGATCGCCTACTCTTCGAGCATCTTCATCGCTTGCACTACGCTCTTCTTCATGCGGTTGAACGAGTCGGCCAGAACGCCGATCTCGTCCTTGCCGCGCGCCTGGAAGTCGGGCACGTCCATGTTGCCCAGGCTCACTTGGTCGGCGAGCTTGGAGAGCTTGGTAACCGGCCGGATCACGATTGCGAACAGCATCAGGTTCAGCGCAATGCCGATCAAAAGGAACACCCCGGCGAGCGACAGCATGAAGGTCCGATACGCCACGGCCGCGCGCTGGTCCGGCACTTCCGTCGGCACCGAGACCACCTGCACGCCGATGATCTCGTTCAACTGCCAGCCGAAACCATTCGCCGGACCATAGCGGTCGACCACGGTTTTCGGCGCGGCCTCGACGGTGCTGTGGCAGACCAGGCACGCGCCGTCCTTGATCTGGATCGGGCGCGCGATGTAGAGCGAGCGGCCGGTCGGCGTCTCGCGCTCGCCGATGATCTCGCCGCGGTCGTAGCCGCCGCGGAACCGGTTGACGACGTCCGCCTCCCAGTCGACCGCGCGGTCGCGGGGATTGGTCGGGTTGAGCGCCGCCTCCTTGTAGGAGTAGTCGCCGAACTTCTTGCGCAGGCCGTTCACGACCTCGGTCGCCGAGTAGGCCGGGATCGACTGCGGCAGGAAGGCGTATTTCATCTGCGTCTCGAGCAACGGCCCGACCTGGCTCGCCGTGTACGCGCGCGTCGCAAGCGCGGTCTCCATCACCAGCCGCGCGTTTTGCAGGGTCTCTTCGCGCGCGTTTTCCCGCAGCAGCTGATTGGACAGGTAGCCGGCGACTCCGAGCCCGATCAGAAAGATCGCGACAAATACCAGATTGAACTTGAGGATCAGCTTCATCTCGAACTCTCCTTGGCGGTTCACGCAGGCGGCCTGCGTGGCCCCGCGGTCGCAAGGGATTGTTCCTCGCACGGTGCGCGCGGCACATCGGACCGACGGGCGTATCCTCGCGCGGCGAGGTGTCCGTGGCATCGCGGGCCCGGCCGCGATGCGGCTACAAGTCCCTGTTCCTCCTGGAGGTCATGCCCGGTGGGCTACACTTGACCCGGTGGAAAGGGCTAGCCCAAGAGGGCCGGATTGAAGCTCCTCGTCGTCGACGATCACCCGCTGCTGCGAGAGGCGGTGCAAGGCGTGGTCACGCGGCTCGAACCGGGCGCGGTGGTGCTCGGCGCGGAGGACTCGGAGCGGGGATTCGCGATCGCCGACGCCGAGCCCGATCTCGATCTCGTGCTGCTCGACCTGAATCTCCCCCGCCTCGCGGGGATCCCCGCGCTGAAGGCGTGGCGGCGCCGCTACCCCGAGCTGCCGGTGGTGGTGCTGTCGAGCGCCGACGACCGCCCGACCGTGCTCGCGGCGATCGCCGCCGGCGCGGCGGGCTTCATCCCGAAGTCATCGCCGAACGAGGTCCTGCTCGGTGCATTGCGACTCGTGCTCGCGGGGGGCAAGTACCTGCCGCCCGAGGCGCTGGGTCCGGGCGCGCGGGCGGCACGCGCGGCGACGGGGCGAGACTCGTCGCTCAAGACCCTAGGCCTGACGGACCGTCAGGCGCAGGTGCTAAAGCTCCTCGCGGCGGGCAAATCGAACAAGCTGATCTGCCGCGAGCTCGATCTCGCCGAGCGCACGGTGAAGGCGCACATCTCGGCGGTGTTCCGCGCGCTGGGCGTCACATCGCGTACCCAGGCGGCGCTCGCCGCAGCCAAGCTCCTGGGTGCCACCGACGAGGCGAAGCCGTCCTAGCCCGGGACGCGCTCGCGGAGGAGCTGCTCGACCAGCGCCCGCAGCTTCGCCGGCCGCACCGGCTTGCGAAGCAGGGGATAGCCACGGGCGTGCGCGTCCGCGATGCGCTCGGGGGACGCATCGGCGGTGACGACGATCCCATGCAAGCTCGTGCCCCAGCGGGCCTTGAGCCGCTCGAGCACATCGAAGCCGCTCTCGCCTTCGCCGAGGCGCAGGTCGCAGAGCACGAGCTCGAGCGGCGCGCGGCCGACGGAGAGCGCTTCTTCGCTGCTTGACGCCGTCTCGACGCTGCAACCCCAGCGCTGGAGCAGGCCGTCGAGCGCAGCGCGCACGTCGGGCTCGTCGTCGATGACCAGCACCCGCAGGCCCGTGAGCTGCGCGCCCGTCTCGGGCGCGGCCGACGCGGGCTCGCCGGGGTGCGGCGCGACGATCGGCACCCGCACGCCGAATACCGAGCCGCGCCCGACCCGCGACTTCACGGTGATCGCATGGCCGAGCAGCCGCGCCACGCGGTCGACGATCGCGAGTCCGAGCCCGAGGCCCTTCGCCCGGTCGCGTTGCGGGTTGCCCGCCTGATAGAACTCCTCGAAGATGCGCGCCTGGTCGGCCGCGGCGATGCCGACACCGGAGTCGGCGACGACGACCTCGGCCTGCGCGCCGCGACGCCGGCAGCCGACGACGACGCCGCCCTCGCGCGTATAGCGGACCGCGTTCGCGACGAGGTTCAGGAGGCAGCGACCGAGCAGGGTCGGGTCGCTCTCGGTCCAGAGCGACGTCGCCACGACGCGGAAGCGCAACCCCTTCGCTTCGGCGGCGGGCGCGAACTCGTCGGCGAGGCGCTCGAGCAGCGGTTGCAACGGGAAGGCGCGCCGCTCGGCCTGAATCGCGCCGGCGTCGAGCTTCGAGACATCGAGCAGCGCATCGAGCAAGTCCTCGAGGGCGTCGACCGAGCGCGCGATCCGCCGTGCGAGCGCGGCAAGCTCCGGCGCGTGCGCGGTCTCGCGCAGCTCGCCCACGGTGAGCGCGAGCGCATGGATCGGCTGGCGGAGATCGTGGCTCGCCGCGGCGAGGAATCGCGTCTTCGCCTCGTTCGCTTGCGCGAGCTGCTCGGTGCGCTCCGCGATACGGGCCTCGAGCGTCGCGTAGGACTCCTCGAGCCGCTCGGCCATGCGGTTGAACTGCGCGCCGAGCGCGTCGAGCTCGTCGCCGGTGCCGACGTGAATGCGCTCGCCGAGCTGGCCGGCGCCGATGCGCTCCGCGCCTGCGCCGAGTGCCTCGATCGGGCGCGCCATGCGCCGCGCGAGGAAGTAGCTCGCGGCAAGCGCGCCGAGCAGGCCGAGCGCGCCGAGAAGCGCCGTGCGGGCCACGCCCGCGTACACCGGCGCGAGCGCCTCGCGCGCCGGCAGCTCCGCGAACGTGGTCCAGCCGAAGCGCGCGATCGGCACGCCCACGGCGAGGGCCGCCGCGCCGACAAGGTCGCGCGTCTCGATCCGCGCTGCCGGGACCCGGGCGATCGCGTCGCGCACGTGCGGGAGGCGCGAGAAGTCGGTGCGGGCAAACACGAGGCTGAGGTCGGGGTGCGACACGAGCTGTCCGCGCGAATCGACGACGTAGGCGACCCCGTTCTCGCCGATCCGGGCGCGCGACACGACCTCCTGCACGAACTTGAGATCCACCTCCGCGATGAAAACGCTGCCTGCCCCGTCGGGACTCCCGGCGGCAAGCGACAGGAACGGCTCGCCGTCGCTCCGGAAGTAGACCGGACCCGCGTAGCTGCCGCCGCCGCGCGCGCCGATGAAGCGAGGATCGGCCGAGAAGTCGGTGTTGCTCTCCACGGTCTCGAGTCCGGCGCGCGAAAGGAAGAGCCGCTCCCGTCCCGCCGGATCGATCCACCGCAGCTCGGCGACCGGCGGCAGGCGCCGCAGGAGGCCGATCATCTCGACGCGGCGGTCCGCGCGCTCGGCGCCGGGATGCGCGGCGGTCGCGAGCTCCCAAGCGAGCGGCTCCTCGATCCCCCAGAGGAAGGTCGAGATGTGGATCGCAGCCGCGCCAGCCTTCTCGCGGAGCAGCACGCCTTGCACCGCCTCGGCGTCGCGATAGGCGAAGTAGCCGGTGACGGCGCCGACCGCGACGAGCACGGCGGTCACCAGGGCCGCGGAGTACGCGGCGTATTTCCAGAGGAGCGTCCGCCGCCGCGGCGGCCGCGGGCGCAGGTCGGTGAAGCTCATGGCTGGCGCCATGCTACTCCTCGAGGGTGCGCAGCCAAAGCGGGCGGATAGGAAATGCGCGTGATTGCGCTCCATCACGTGCCCTGCCCTGCTGACCGGGTCAGAAATCTTCTAACCGGGCTGGCTTAAGTCATCTGACCGATTGAGGCGCGGGGTTGGCATTCAGCAAACTCCAGCTTGGGCATTTCCATTGTTGGGGACGCTCGCGTCCGAAGGCTGCGGAATCTTCAAGTCCTCCGAAGACCTCGCCGTCCGGACCTACATCTGGAGGAGATCATGAGCGACCCGGCAACGATGAAACTGCTCAGAACTCTGCTGGCCGGTTCGACCATGTTGGCTTGCACGCTCGCGCGCGCTGACGTGGTTGCGGACTGGAACGCCATTGCATTGAGCGCCGTCGAATCATCAGCGCCTTCTTCGCCGGATGCACTCCGAGCCATCGCCGACGTCCACATTGCGATGTTCGAGGCGATGAATTTCATCGAGGGCCGTTACGTGCCACGCTTCGTCGTCAAACCGCCGATGCCCATCGCCGCTTCGAGCGAGGCTGCGGCGGCCACAGCGGCGCACTATGTTCTCGTTCAACTGTATCCGGAGCATGCAGTCGCTTTGGACATCGCCCTGGATCGCTCACTCGCCCAGCTTCCCGAGGGAGACAAGAAATCGAGCGGGCGAATCACGGGCAAGGCCATCGGCGCAAACATCTACGCCATTCGGACCGCGGACCGAGCGCTGGACGGATCGCGAGCCGGTCAGCCTGGATCCATCGCTGAACCGCTAATGTGGAATGCCATTGCCGCAAGGCTTGCGGAAGCACGGCATCTGACACCGATCGAGGCCGCAAGGATCCATGCGCTCGTCGCTATCGCGGTCAGCGATGCCTATTCTGCGACTGCCGAAAAGAGCTATGCGCGGCCCGCGGATCTCCCGTGCCCTCCTTGTGCTGCCGCGGTAGCGACGTTGGTGATCCTCGAATCCGAGTTCGGGGCGGCGGGCCGCTCGGCTGGAGCGACGATGAGTCCTCGCACATCGGAAACGACACGTGGAGGGATCCGCCCAGCCGACTACGTCAGCGCAACATCTTTGGCGAAACTCGACGATAGCGCCATTCTTCGAGCTTTCATCAACTTGAGCGAAAGATGGGCAAGAGATTCGGAGCGAGAGATAGGCAGAAAATTCGGAGCCGATGCGCTGACGCATTACATCTCGGCGAAATAAGGTTTCGCCAAGTCGCCAGCACGACTGTCAGACGATCCTGCGGGGGAATCACCGCCAAGGGTGTCGCTCGGGCTTCCTGTGATACCCCGCTCTCGGATTGGTCATTTACTGGCCCTGACCTCTCGACCGTTGAGCGGTTGTACGGGCCGCGCGTTCATCGGGTAAGACTTGGCAAAGCGACCAATTTCTTCGGCTGAAATCGATGTCGGGTTCTTCAGAACGAACCAGGTGACGCCTTCGCTGCACGGGGGCGTGGTGAGCGACCCGGCGAACGTGTAGTAAGCCCTGTTCTTCGGCAGCAGATCGGCGACGTTGATCTGGACCGCGTCGACCACGGTCTCGGTTTCCTTCTTCTTCGGAAGGTTGTCCCACAGCGTCTTGATCAACGAATTGGCGCCGCCTTTTGCGAGCAGCACGGCGACCACCGCGAGCTTGCCGTCGCTATCTTTGTGCACGAGGTGCGCCACCATATCGTAGCTCTTGCCGTTGAGCTTCTCCTCGCTCGGCTTGTGGAAATGAAATTGCACGAGCTCATATTGCTTGCCATCGACGGTGATAAAGCTCCCGGGGGCATAGTTGATCTGGATGGTGTGACCGTTGTCGATGATCTTGAGCGTCGCGGCCTTGTAATCAAAGTTAATCGCCGGAAGGTCCGCTTTCTTCGCGACCTCATCACGGATATCGATCGGCGACTGGATCTTCCCCAGCGCGCAGCTGCTGTATTCCTTCTCGAGCGTTCCCCACTTCGCGGGAGCGGTTGGGCCCGTGTAGCTCCAGTGTGGGCCGCCTTCCGCGGCGACAAGCGCAGAGTGAACCGTCAATAGAGAGACAGCGACGGCGACCGTTACGAAGTCTCTAGGCCTGTGAAGCATGTCATCTTGTCCTTTTCGGATGGAGATTCAGAAGAACGGCCAGGAAGGTATCACACAGACAGTAGTCGTCACACGAATGGGACCGTTTTCGCGCCCAGCAGGGCCGCTAAGAAATTGGCCCAACGGTCAATTGACCTCGGTCCGCGGGCGTCCGGGTCTGCCCGAAACCGGGCGCGGTGGATTGTCAGCTAACGGACCCTTTTCTGTCTCTGATTCGTTAGGAAACCGGACATCGCGAACTTCGTTGAACCGGCCACTTGTTGACGTTCACGCGCCCTGAAGCCGACGGTGGCTACGACCGGATTCAAGGCGGAGCAGACATCGCTCGGCGTCGCGCACCGAACCGAAGCGGACCTTCAGTAAACGGCGGCGCCGACAGACGCGGGAAGCGGCGCCAGCGTCAGCTTGTCATGACGACGAACAGGCGGAACCGACCCCTTGCAGACATAGCGGGGTCCGGAAGCAGACATTCAATTCCGCGCTTGACGGCTTTCCCCTGCACCATCAGCGTGCACGCTTCCTCCTGGTGCGGTGTGACGCCGAGTCGTCGAGCTTGTAAGGAGATGGGCTCCGATCAACCCGGTGTGATCCCGATCCTTCTCACGACTTGCCCCCACTTCGAGATGTCGTCGCGGATGACTGCCGAGAATTCGTCCGGAGAATTCGCGACAATCGAGCGTCCGGCAGCCTCGTAATTGCTCTTGATGTCCTGCGACTCAAGCGCCTTGGCGAATGTCTGATTGAGACGCAGGACGATGTCGCGAGGCGTGCCGGCAGGCGCGACGATTCCGACCCAGCTTTCACTAATTCCCTGCACGCCCGTTTCAGCGAAAGTCGGCACCTCTGGGAGCGAGGACATGCGTTTGTCCCCCGTCACAGCGAGTGCCTTAATCCTGCCCGAGTTGACGTGCGTAATGACAGCGCTCGCCGACTCCATGTTTACGTTCACGTCACCGGCGATGAGCGCCGTCAACGCGGCTGCCGTCCCCTTGTAGGGAACATGGAGTAGATCGATCCCGGCCCTGTACTTGAAGAGCTCCATATAGACGTGCGGGGGCTGGCCGTTGCCCGAAGAGCTGTACGTCAGCTTCCCTGGCTGTTCCTTGGCGAACCGGATCAACTCGGGCACGGAATCGATGGGCAGTGACGGATGTGCAGTGAATAGGAGCGGCGCAGTGTAGAGCAAGATCACCGGCGCAAAGTCCTTGAGCGGGTCGTAGGGGGACCGCTCGTACATGTGAGGCACGACCGTTAACATCGTAAAGCTCGCGACGGCCACTGAATGGCCGTCGGGTAGGCTCTTCGCGATTGCCTGCATCGCGATCACCGCGCTCGCTTTGTTCTCGACAATCACGGGTTTCCCGAGCGCGGGAGCGAGTTTGTCGGCGAGCTGGCGCCCCACGATGTCGATGATTCCCCCGGGAGTGGTGACGATGATTTTCAGCGGCTTCGACGGAAAGCTCTGCGCGACGCTGTTCCCGGAGAGCAGAACTCCAAGCATGAATGCACCGAGCGCGCAACACAGCCGCGGTAACACGCTGAGACCGTGAACTCCATTCATAACCCCTCCCAGAATGTCGCCCTGACAAGAAACCCCGGCAAGTCCGGCTACACTATGGGAGCAAGTCTAGGATCGTTTCGCGCGTAGCGCTCGGTGCCCATCACCATCACCGAGCGACGGTGAATGACCGGTCATTCGAAAAATGGACCCGCGCATGACTGTCTCGTTCTGGCGACG
>Ga0126383_10000965_pt1 | contig 17102 bp, 18 predicted proteins | sample PanSoiMetPlot_35_FD_96882 | JGI IMG/M metagenome (GOLD analysis project Ga0126383, IMG submission 96882) | Tropical forest soil microbial communities from Panama - MetaG Plot_35 | ecosystem: Environmental > Terrestrial > Soil > Tropical forest > Bulk soil | place: Panama | collected 2016-02-17
ACCATCCAAACCGGGCAATTGATGGTAAGGGGACTCGCACCCCTCAGATCCGACAGACTTGTTGGCTACTCCGTTTACTGATCCCCTATAAGAGACTCTAAAACCCCCAAGGCGGCTCCGAAATTGTGGATGACATCCAGGGGTCCTGGTTTCGCCGCAAGGCGGGAGATACTCCCAACCTGTCGGTGCTTGAATTGTGGTTGTGTCCTTCCCTCAATTCGTCTCTGCAACCGACAAACGGCCGAGCGCATCTGTATAGGGTTGCCTCGGCCGTCATTGCTCAATCAGAGCTGCATATGCATTTACAATCCAAAATGGACTACCGCACTCCTCTGGGAAATTATAGAGGCTCGCACCACTTCTGTCACACTCGTGCGCTTAATTGGTGTCCCTGATGTAGTGCGTGGGGCGCGCATGGCGAAGAAGAGAGGCAAGGCCGAAGGAGCGGAATGCGGCGAGGAGCTGATCGCCGGTGTGCCGTTGAGGTGCGTGCAGGAGTTTCTCTGCTTGGAGGCCCAATATTCCGAGCGCAAGGAACCCAACGAGCACTGGTTCGACCGCTTCGGTGTTTGGGGTACGTTCACAGAGCACAAGGTTGACGTTGAGCGGCTCGCGCGCGAGCTGAGGGCGCGCGGTTGGATCGAGAAGGTGACAAGCAGGGCTGCCGCGCGACGCTATAGGCTGACCGAGGCCGGACGCCGCTACGCGGCCGAGTCTCGACACCTATTCAAGTGGCCTGCGGCACAAAGCCGGATCAGGCCGGCGCCTCGATATGGGATTGGGCGGAAATGGTTCGATTGTTTGAAACACCTGCACCTAGAGCTTTCGCGCGTGAGGATGGGGGCGGGCTACCCGGAAAACAACATGGCGCCCCACCAACGCAAACTGCTGCGCGATCTCAAAGGTGGCCTCGATGAAGAAGCTATCTCTTTCATGTTTGACTACTGGAACTACAACAAGGACAGCATCGCCAAGCGTTCCAAGCTCCTTTGGGGTCGCCATCGATTGACGCCGGCGAAGCCCCGCATTGATCTCTCAGTTTATGTGAGCGGCAAGGGCAACCTAATCGCCGAGTGGAACCCTACAGGCGTCGAGTTGTTCGGTATTGATACGAAAGACTCCGATTGGTCGCGATGGGAGATCATGCAGCACAGGGATGTCGCCTTTACCTCGCGTCCGAGCAACGAGCTGATGTTCATTCATAACGTTTTTGACGCGCGACGTTATTTTCCGGGCATCTACAGCCCGAAGTGGCCATCTCCTCCTGATCAACTGATGATCGATGCCATTCTATTGCAGGCAGCGGCTGCCTTGTGGGAGGAGTTAAAGGAAAGGCTCGAGCGCAACTTCGAGGTTCGCATCATCAACGACATCTTTGTCGAGTGGGAGGAAGTCTCGAGCAAGCACTGGGGTGACCACCCGCATAGCGTCCTCGCTAGCTGGATCATTGAGAATGTGGAACGTCGCAACAACAGGTTGGAGCGGGAGGAGATTGCGCGGTTCTCCGACGTGTACGGATGTCCTCTGGAGGTGTTCGTCAAGGCGCTGATCGATGCCGATGCCAAGAAGGCGACTGGACCGGCCCCGGTGCCACACACGAAATATGATCGGGTATCAAGGCAGTTGAAGAAGGCAGGACACAGCAAGATCACCATCGGCGTGGTGGTGCGCTACCATGCGCTCTTGCAAAAACACTCGCCTGAATTGTTCCCGCCGGCCCCCGCCGCACAGACGGAGCGGACGATGACAGCTATTCCCACGCGCGAAAACATTGTACCATTCATAAAGCCCAACGGCAGCGACGGACCTAGTAATGGTGGCCCTCCCACTGCCAAATCATGAGTCGATGTTCTCAATGCGGCGACCGACTATATCGCATGTTGCGCTGTGCGGCGCTCACGTGGGGGTCCCGTTTAAGAGCGGCGAGTAGCTCTGCGGGGGTGCGGCCATCGATGATCCGATAGAGGGCGGCGCGCGCGTTCGACCCGATGTCGAGCCATCTGATGAACTCCAGCTTGTGTCCTCTAGCGACCTTCTTTTCGGCGCCCTCCGGCGTCGACGAATGAAAGACTGCAATGACCTCACTCGGCTCTATCGGCGCTGGCCTGCGGCTCTGCGGCAGCAACCACCACACTGTGGGTACGAGGCACCCAACACAAACCAGCACCGCGAATAGCGCAAACGATGAGCTCTTCATTGTCCTTTAGCCGTCGACAACGCGCTGGACGAACGCTTATTTCTGGGAGATTTGCCTCTGATCCGCCTGTACCGCGGTGTAATCAGTCGCAACAAACATCACAATTCTGAGCCCCAGAATACATCACATTGTCACCCGTTGTTGGCTCATGGTCGCAGGCACCCAAACCCCGCACCGGTGTCGGGCGGCTTCCAGAGAGCCCGTGGTGGTCTCGCATCCTACCCGGGCTCTCTTTTTCACTCGGTGGCGAATTTCGCGGCCCAGTTTCCGCAATCCGTAAGCGATGTACATAATCACCCAAAGTGAGCGGCGCCGCTAGGATACCGCAGAAAATCCCGACCAAGGTGAGGTTGCCATCATAATGGCGTCCCGAGCGGCCCGCGCATCAGCCCGTCTTTAGCAAATCTCCGCCCCGGTACAAACCAAGAATTGGCACCGAAATCGACGGATCACCGCCCGCTTCGATCGCTGGGCTTTCCGGTGGCGCCGCGCGTGAACGCCACCTGGAGCGCGTCCGCCGACGACATTCGCCTGGCCGAGCGTGAGCCCGGTATCTCTGACGGCCTTCGAAGCGGAGGGACGCGATCACCCCAACGTTGTAGACTACGAAGGCTTACAGGCCTACACCCACGCCAACACGGCACCATCTCTGTCGAAACGCCAACCAATCCCGACCGAGGAGCGCAAACCGACCTGGCGCGGTTTGCCGGAACTACCGTGAGATGCGGCGTGCAGGGGCCAGTGGCCAAGACGCGCACGAGCGCGCCGTCGCGGCCGTGCATGAGATCGTCGAAGGAGGCCAGCGTTGTGGGCGTCAATGCCGCCGCATAAGCGACACCCTACCATCCGGCGTGGTTCCGGCGGGGTGCGCAGCATGCTGGAAGGCTGCGCGAGCGGGCAAAATAGTACGAGACGCAGATTGAGCGAGGTTCGCCGATGCCGGCTCGTAAGATCAATATTGGTGAGATTACGCCGTTCGAGTACGCGTTTGAACCGCCGCTGGTTATCCAGACTGTGAAGCCCGGCTGCCGGTCGTCGCGACGGCACAAGCACGTCTTCCAGGAAGAGATCCTGGTCGTGATGGCCGGTAGCGGAACGCTGCATCACGGCGACGAGCCCCTGCCGGTTCGGTCAGGCGATATGGTCTGCTATCTGCCTGGTGATCCCGAGCCGCACGCGTTTGAGAACACAGGGGGCGAAGACTTGGTCGTCTGGGCTTTTGGCAACCGCTTTCGCCATGAGGTATGCATTTATCCGGACCAGGGCGTTGCCTTTGTGGAGGGCCTCGGAGCAGATGTACCACTGGCAAGCATAGTCACGAGTCAATGGACAGAAGAGCGGCGCAAACGGTAGCCGAGTGTTGCACAAGGGATGACGGCTCGGCAGGCCGTGCTGCGGTCTTGCATCAGGCGCAAAGCGGCTCGACGTACCGACACGACTGAGGCCTCGAACAGGGCTCGACCAGGCTGCGCTGGCTTAGCCCGGCGATGGCGATCGCCCTGGCTGGACCATTTACCTCAGCTGATCGGATGTGCGCGATCCATTATCCGTGTCACCAGCCTTCGTCGTCTTTGACTGTGCGGCCTGTTCTTGCGCCCTTGGACGGATGGGACCAAACGGACGGATGACGGTTTCCGCGGCCAGCAAGTCACCGCCTCCTAGCAACCGGGTGGCCCACAGTATCGCTACAACGAGCCAACCTCGTTTCATCGCACCGATTCCTGGGCGAACCCCAACGATGGAGGGCGCGTTCAGGGTTACAGTTGGCGTTATCGTCGCTGTATGCGGCACCAAAGCAAATCGGTAGAAAGCCCGCCTATACGCCAAGGCTGAAGTCGTCGATGCTCACTGATCGTAGAGGACGCCTCCCCTGCCGCTCGTTAACTTGGCGTGGAACTGAGCATCGTTGTTGGCGAAAGGCTACGTCAGCCTGGTGACCGCCTCAGGCGGGGATGTGACGTACATCGATGATCGGGCCAAGATGATGCGCCAGCTTGTCCGGCGCCTCCGCTTGCCACCGGACAGCACGAAGCGAAATGGCAATTTCCGCGCTGCAGCGCGCCACGATTCGCTATTGCAATCTGATCAAGGGAGACGGGGACTTGCCCTTCCCACTGCTTGCAGCAGATAGCCCAGGGGAAACAGGCTGATGCCGAGAGCCACGCCTGTAACGTTGAGATAGTGTCCTGCGCTATTTTCCTCGCCCCACCGCATCCACGGAAACACGTGCAGCGCCTCGCACAAATGGGCAATGACCACGACCATTAGGCACGCAGCACCAGCGACCTGTAGTATTGATGAGGCGTTTATGCCGCGCGAGCACGTAATGAGCGAACCAATAAGCAGCAGGCCGATCGGCAAGGATGCGGCGAATGCTTTGAACAGCATTGTGTCCATAGTCAGAGACACCCTCTAAGCGCGAAGGAAGCCCTTCTTATTGAGCCAATGGGCGACTAAAAAATGCGATACCCGCGTTCCAAAGCGGCGAAAACAGGCTGCGCGCCAGCCGCTCGCTGGCGGCAATCACATCCTGGCATCGCTCACCGCCGCCTGCAGGAGCCCCGGCGAGCAGCCCTTTACTGCTTTCTCGCAGCCCTGCCGCTTGACGCATCAGGACTGCTTACGGATCGCCGCGGTCGATGAGCCGCAAGAGCGGGTTTGATTTCGCTGGTCTCGATCTCTGGCAGTTCGACAAGCCAGGCGATGATGTTCTCGGGGCTGGCCATCTCGGTGCTCAGTGGTTCGGTCAGTTCCGCGGGGAACACACGCCCAGTCTGTAGCGCTGGTAGCGGCAATACACCATCGGGTTTCCCGGTTTGCTGATGGTTACACGACGCGCCTGCCCTACTCCCTCGGGGGCACGGCTGTTAGGGCGCTTCGCACTCCAGGTCGGGGCGCCCATTTTCTCAGGTGAGTGCCGGATCGCTAAATGCTTCTATGGGCCTGCCACTCTGCGGCGTCCGACACGGTTTGCAGGGTCACGCTAAATTCAGTACATCGCCACAGTTCCCCAACGTACGAAACGCAGGGAGGTCACGGGTCCAATGCCTTGTTGGGGCGCAGGTCTGGATACGCTGACGCTACCGCCGCGAGCAGCTACTTCGCGCATAGCTGTGGCCAACGAGGATGATATCCTTGAGGTTACGCTCGGCCAAAAATCGATGATCTGTGGCGGCGGCGGCCCAGCTCTATCGGCTAAGACTGATCACCGCTGATCCGCTGTCGCTCCGCAACCGCACCGTTTGTGATTTGCCGTGCAAGACGACGCTGATCACACCGGAAATACCATACTCGCTGTTGTAGAAGCTGCCTGCGTATCTGTTGTCGCCGACTTGGCGAACGCTCGCGGTCTGTGAGGCTCTACCTGAGGCAGTAGCGCAGGTCGCGTTCAGCGTGTAGCTGGTGGACCCCGCGCGACGATAGTGCGCACGGCAGCGCGCACGTTCGATAGAGCCGGACGCAAACGTTACGGTTCCCCCGCCGCTCCACGACCCTTCAAGTCCGGCGGACGGCTTTTTCGCCGACTGCCCAGCTGCCGGGACCGACGTAATCAGGGCAAGTACGGCGACAGCAAAGCCGTACGCAAGCCGGGGCTCAGCAGATGTACGGTCGGCGCGTGTTTGTGACATGGCAGACCTCATGCAGGAAACATGCGCTAGTATACATGGCTCGTACTGTTTTTCTGCGGCGTTTGGGAAACAGGTGACTAAGTTTTAGAGCGACCCGATGCCGGTGAGCCGATGTGGAAAAGTGATCCCACACCCTTCGCAATCCCGCGCCGCACCATCAGCAACGACAAGCGGTCACGATCCCTCCACCTGATGAAAACTGATTCCGCGGCTCACTAAGGTATTGGCGGAATGCAACACCCAGTGCCTTGGCGAGGTTCTTGAAGCAGGAGCGTGATCAGCCTCGTCGCTCTTCTGCCGCAAACCGGTGCACTTTCCTCCTGCAACTTTTCACCTGCGGCGATCAGGTTGGGCCTCCGCTTGCTGTTGTGCATCGACTGTAGATTCCGCTCGCAGCAGGTGAATGAGTGTGGGTGGCTACCAGGAGCCAGTTTTGAAGGCAATTTGTCCCAGACCTCCGGCGTGACGGCAAGTTTCATGACATCAATGTCCCGAGCGCAAAGCCGCTGAGGAAAAGGCTCAAGAGGCCGCTACAAGCCTCGCCATCGCCGGGTTCGTGAAGGCCTCGTTCCATCAACGTCTTGATCCGCTACTGCGCGGCTGGTCGTACCATCGAAGCACGCATCACGCCCTCTCGACGCCAGTTCCGGCAGGGCAGCCATGATTCGGGCAAGAACCGGAATTTGAAGCTTGTTAGGGCCCCTGACGGCACTACCCTCACAATGTCGGGACAGATCCCTCACCACGCCTCGCGCATTACGCAAAAAATCCGGTTCAGCAGGGAGCGCAAGCTGAATTCTCCACAGGGGTCATTAGGCGTCGCAGATTTGTTGCGAAGCGCCGCTAATGTGCCACGGTCGAGCTCAGTTTTGGCATCTAGAGGGCTCTTCGACTAGTGTGCAATTGTACTGCGTTTGAGTGCGTAACGAAGAGGCCGTTCCATTCCTCCCGCCCCCTCTGCCATCACTGAGGCGATCTGACCACCTGAACTCGCTTATCAGCAATCCGATGCCGGGACGGTTGCTATGGAATTGTTATGAGCCGAACAGCTCAGAGGCGGTCAAGCCACTCGAATACCTCATCGCCACATAGGGTCACGAAATCGTTGAGCAAACTCAAGGATATCACCATGATAAACAACTTTGAAGCCTTCCAAAGACTGGGGCAACAAAACGTCGACACGGCCATCAAAATGTTCGGCGAATGGAACAATGGTTGGCGCACGATCACCGCCGATATGACCGATTTCACAAAGCGATCATTCGAAGATGGTGCCGCCACCGTGGAGAAGGTTCTCCGCGCCAAATCATTGGAGCACGCGGTAGGGATCCAGAGTGACTTCGCTACGCGTACCTTCGACGGTTATTTTCATGAGCTCTCGAAGATCGGCAGCATATACGCTCAGCTCCTCAAAGTTACCTACGAGCCCCTTGAGCAAGCTCTGCAGAATTCTCAACAATAGAAATGAAGCGCCCCATAACTGCACCCATTCCTGGCAATAATCCGAGGGTATCGTCCCACAAGAATGTGGCCTTCTCCATGTGAGGGTCACATTCGCGTGAAACGTGCCTCTTGCTTAGAGTGCCTATTCCGGGAGGGCGCTCAGACGGCCGTTAGTCCGGTCCTATACGGGTCAAAGACGGCAACACCTCGATGACGGGGTTTGCGCCCATACTTGTCTTCAGTTTTGAAGTTGGGATTTCTCAGGACCGAGGTAGTCCAACGTCATGCCGTTTACTTGGCATGATAACGTACCCAATCCGGTGTTTATTATAAAACCGCTACCCGAAGGAAATTCGATTGTTGAGTAATCGTAGAACAGGGCCAGTGCTTGATCGTTGTCGATTCGTAATCGACGCAAATGGATGTTCAATTTAGTAACATGCGTGGCTGCCATCGCTCCGCCTGCTCCTGGACAACTGAATGCACATCCTTTGCTGCTGGGGCAGGAGTAGATCCACTCGAGTGACCCATCCGCATCCGGCGCCGCAGGCGCCGCCGGTTCAGCCGCTTGCGTTTTGAGGCACCAAGCACTGGCGGCGAGACCAAACAAGCTAATTGCTAGTGTTGCAAATAACCATCGCCGCATCTCATCCTCCTATTGCAGCATGCAAGCGCAATTGGGCATAGACTCACATAGACTCATTGAGAACTTCGGAGCTGAACCTCAGCAATTGGGGTAACGATGGAAATTGTGTTGGGGTATGTCCCTAATTCGGGCTTTGAATCGAGCGCCATCGGAAGGTTTGAAGGATGAGCACGTTCCCACCTTGGGCGGTAACTGCAGGTCGAAGTGGCACGCGCGGTGTGCAAATCGATAAGCGCGGGCCCTGACCTTCCGCCCTGACCCTCTCAGTATAGGCTGCGCTCAGCGAAAGTATGAATACCACGGACGATCCCGGCGATTAGAATGCAGCTTTTGGTGGCGCGGTCGGCGTGTTCATCCCGGCTTTGCCGAGACGAAATGATCGCTGAGGCGGAGGCACCGGCTCTCGGCATCAAAGGTCGTCTGGCAACAATTATCATCGACCGCAAAGCCTTAGGCTGGGTGAGGCCCCACGGTTCCTAACAGCAGATGCGACGCGTCAACGTACGCTGCCGATTACTTGTCCCCTAGGGAACAGCTTGTGCTTGGCAGTGTGCGGTAGAGGAGCGTTCGCCTATAGGGGCGCCGTCGTGGAACACAGCAAGATGATCATCATTGCCCTGTCGCTGACTGCATTGCGGCTGAGGCAACACTTCAGGGGCCGTCTAATGAAGGTGCAATTCAAGGACTCACGGCCCTAAATCGCTCCCGGTGCGGCCCTCGACTCCGCATCGACTGGGCGCACGGGATGATGGCATCAACCGCCGCCACGTGATCGGCCGCCCTCGACCGCACGGTCAGAATCGTGGCCTGCAGGGTGATCACCGCAGTGTGAAGGTCGACTTCGTCGGTGTTCTCTCGGGGCGGTCGAGGAGGCGCTATCGTTCGCGGTTGCCTTCGCATTAGCTCGGGCACTTTGCCTTGATCCAGTCGCACAGCGATCCGGATCGCTATCTCATGATTGCCGTTTTTGAGACGATACCCTCTAGCCCTATGCGATCCGCGGCCAAGACGCAGCGCGTCGGCGACCTTCTGCGCACCTTGCCTTGCGGTCAGCTCGTCCAATCCGGCTGTCATTGAAAAAGAAGGGCGCCTCGACCCGCACCGAGAGGCGCCCCAGTAGCGATCGCGCTAGCCACGAGGGAACAGGAGGCAGCGCGTCGCGGAACCATCGGCAATCGGGAAAGCCGATGGCGGAATTACGCTATCAACGCGATGGCTCGTTGGGTGTGCCCCACGGCACAGGCACCTACCCGCAGCCGTCCCTAAGGTATCCCCGACACGCGCCCGGGTTTCTCGCGCCCTTTGGGCAGTGTCCAGTCCTAGCGGACGTGCGAGCCACCCTCTCCGGGTGGCTCGCATCCATTAGGCGACCCTAGCGAGGCTCCGCATCTCTGCAGCGCTCGCCTCGCCTCCTCGTACTTCCTGAGCAGGGGAACCGTTGCAATGGCCAACAACGCTGAGCCACTTGCTGGGCTTGGGCCCTGCGAGCTTGTGACCACCACGCCGCTTGAGGGAACCGTGCGCGGGTCGGCGCGAGTCCGTTGTCCTTTTGGCACCGGCCGTCTCGCGCACAGGATGTTCCCGATCAGATGGTCTGCTAAGCTTGTGTTCAGCGCCCGCCCCAACGGGAGAACTCAAGGGATGAAGACGATTGGCCACGGCTACGGCTGGAACGACCTCGAAGTTGGCTTCAAGTTTCGTACGCTCAATCGCACCATCACCGAGGCCGATCTCGTCGGCTTCATCAACACGACCGGCATGTTGGAGATGATCTTCATCGATCAGACCTTCGAGCACCAGGGCGGTATAAAGGGTCGTTTCGTGCCGGCTGCCTTGCCCTATTGCCTGATGGAGGGCCTGCTGTGCCAGACAGTACAGCAGATGACGGGCCTGGCCTTGCTCGAGATCGAGAAGAAGGTGCTGAAGCCCACCCTCATCGGCGACACCATCCATAGCGAGGTGGAGGTGACGGCCATCAAACCGACCAGTCGCGGCAACCGCGGCGTGGTCACGACCATAAACAACATTGTCAATCAGCGAGGCGATACCGTCATAACCTACAAAGCGGTGCGCATGATGGCAGGCCGCACGCGCGACTGAACAGCAATGCAGGCGGAGGCGCCAGCGGAATGCAAGTGCGCTACTGAGGTTTAGAGCGCGGTACTGAGCTTTGATGAGTTATCCCTTTACCGATAGCTTTCGCGACGAAGTCGCACGCCGCTGCGCGACCTTCTCGCGCCTGTCCACGAGCGGGACGGCAGCCGAGCTCAAGCCGGCCGCCGTCGCCATCGTGCTGACGCGAGCCGAAGACGGTTCGGGCGAGACCTCGCTTCTGCTCACGCGCCGGACGTATCGCTTGCGCGCCCATGGCGGCCAATGGGCTCTGCCCGGCGGCCGGCGCGATGAGGGCGAGACCGCGGTTGAAGCCGCCTTGCGCGAGCTTGGCGAGGAACTCGCGCTGCGCGTCGAGGCAGGCGGCGTGTTGGGCATTCTCGACGATTATCCGACGCGCTCGGGGTATCTCATCACGCCCATTGTGGTGTGGGCTGGATTGGATCCGGTCCTACATCTCAATGCGAGCGAGGTTGCCTCGGTGCATCGCATCGCCCTGGCGGATATCATGCGTCCGCATGCAGTCGACTTCATCACCATCCCGGAGAGCGATCGGCGTGTCATCCGGCTGCACGTCAATGGCAGCTCCATCCACGCGCCGACGGCTGCCATCGTTTACCAATTCCGGGAACTGATGGCGGGTCGTACCACCCGCGTTGCCGACCTGGAGCAACCTGTGTTTGCCTGGCGATAGGTGGGACATGTGGACATCCATGCGCGGAGGCGTCAGAATCGGCCTCGACCCAACCGGAGTGGCTCCCATGCTCTCCAGTCTCAAAGCAGCGTGGTCCCGCCTCGTGAGCAGGGCGGGCCCAGTATCGGGCGCACCCGCGCCATCCCCGATCGAATACAAGGGGTACCGGATCAAGCCGGCACCCTATCTCAGCAATGGCCAGTACCAGACTGCGGGCAGCATCGAGAAGGACACACCCGAGGGCGTAAAGGAACACCGCTTCATTCGCGCGGATACCTATAGCGGCCGCGAGGACGCCATCGCCTTCACGATCATCAAGGCCAAACAGATCATCGACCACCAGGGCGACCGCATCTTCAGCTGAGCAAGCGCGAGCACCAGGAGCGCCAGGTCATGCCGATCGTGCACCACAGTGACGTCGCATCGGAAAACTTCCAAGGTGGTGCCACCTACCAGACCCTGGTGGGCGATGCCGAGGGCTCGACACCAATCCGCATCGGCATCCAGACCTCACCGCCAGGCTATAGGACCCCACTCCACTCGCATCCCTACATGGAAACAATCACGGTGCTGGAGGGTGAGGGCGAGGCGTGGCTCGAGGGCGGCGACGGTCTCGTGGCCCTAAAGCCCGGCGTGACGCTCGTCCTGCCGCCGCACCAGCGCCACTGGTTCCGCACCACGGGCGAGCGGCCGCTCAAGACTTACGGGGTACACGCTTCCCCGCGTCGCATCGTCAATGTTCACGATGCGACGTGATGAAGCCTACCAGGCGTCCACTCGCGCCATCTTCAGGACAGCCGTGCCGGCGCACGCTCCACCACCAGCGTGGTTCCACGCGCGTCCGTCACCGTCACGCTGGCCCCCACCGGCGCGTCGGGGCCTTCGGCGGCCCAGAGCGTGTCACCCACGTGCACCTTGCCGCGCCCCCACTCGATGGCCTCAGCCACCACGAACGAGCGACCGATGTATTGGCGCCCGCGCGCGTTGAGATCGGGCACGTCGCTCTTCACTACATCGGGTTGCGCGTATCGCCTGACCCAGAGCGCGGCCGCCACGGAGAAGATGCCGAACGCAACGATCTGCCACTGCCAGGCAACGCTCGTTGCCAACGCCAGCACGCCGGTTGCCGCGGCGGCGATGCGGAACCACAGGAAATGGACGCCAGGAACGATCAAGTCGAGAAGAAACAGCGCAACCACCAGGAAGAACCAGTTCCACGGTCCAAAGCCCGAGACGAGCGCCGAAATGTGCTGCATGATCTTTACCCAACCCCCCGGCCTGGCATGGGTGAACGGGGTTAGTTTCAAGGCACCGCGGACCGCAGCGCCGCCGGCGCCGGCTCCATTCTAGCAAGTGCACAACCCTGGATGCAGCCCATCCACGCTCCCACCCAACCTCTGAGTCCCTAACCAACGTGCTGGCCGCCGTTGCGACCGTGGCGCTTGCGGCCCGGCCGCAGGTCCGCAGGCGAGGGCTGGCGTCGAGCGGCAATAAACCTCAACTGCGGCGAGGGGGCAGTCGGCGACGTTTTCCGCTGGTCGCCTGGCGTGAACGTCGGCAAATCCGTGGAATTCGTGGACAATTGCTACCTGATCCGCCACTCCCAGGGTTGGCTGTGGAGGGCTACCGGTGTCCGCGATGCCATCGCCGCATACCGCAAGAATCAGATCCAAGGGCGACTGACCGGCGGCGGCCAAAGACGCTGGCGGGCCGGCTCGAAGAGCTTGGCGTCAAGCCGGCCGACATCGAGTTTCTGGCTGTCTCGCATACGCACCCCGACCACGTCGGCAATGTCAGCCTATATCCCACCTCGATGCTGCTGGTACAGAAGGTGGAATAGGAGTGGCCTCACTCTCGGGGGAGGTTCAAGCCGGTGCACCCCCGTGAGAAGGCGATTATGACGTGTTCGGCGACGGAAGCGTCATCATCCTCTCGACGCGTCATACATCCGCTCACCAGTCGCTGCGGGTAAAGATGCCCAAGACGGGTGCTGTTGTCCTCTCGGGCGATGTCGTCCATTTCGCGGATAGCTGGGAGAATCGGCGTGTGCCAGAGCTCAGCGCCGACAAGGACAAGACGCTGGCGTCCTTGCAGCGCATTGCCGACGTGCTCGCGCGGGAGACCACCCAGCTTTGGATCGACCACGACAAGGCGACAAGCTGAAGATGACGCCCGACCACCACGAGGGATCGGCGATCGGCCAGTTCAAGCTGGTCGGCGCGTGAAGGGGTGGGTGCTGGAGAGCCCGCCGTCGACGGCGTAGGCCTGACCATTGACGTAGGAGGCATCGTCGCTGACCAGAAACAATGCCATGGCTGCGATCTCACGCGGCTCGCCGTGGCGACGCAATGGGTTGAGTTGGCCGATCTTGCCTTCCGAACCGCGGGCGCGCGCGCCATCGAACATCGGCTTGGTCATGCCCGTCTCGATGAGGCCGGGACAGATGGCGTTGACGCGCACACCCGTGCCGTAGAGCTCGTTGGCTGCGGTCTGCACCAAACTGATGACGCCTGCCATGCTCGCCGCGTAGGGCGACCCGCCAGCGTTCGCCCGCATCCGGCGACCGAAGCTGTGCATACGATGCTGCCCTGGCCTACCATGACGGGTCCGGCGTGCTTGATCGCGAGGAATGGCCCGATCAGGTTGACGCGCAGCACCTCCTGCCACAGCTCGAGCGGCTGCTCAAAGAGCGGGACGCGGCCGCCGCTGATGCCGGCGTTTTCGTAGAATACGTCGAGCCCACCCCAGACCGCGAGCGCGCGCGACGAGGCTTTTCACGTGGTCCTCGGCGCCGGCATCGGCCTCAGCCGCCTGCGCCGTGCCGCCGGCCTTGCTGATCGCTGCAACCGTCTCGGCGACGGCGGTCGCATTCGTGTCGGCCGCAAGCACGCGCGCGCCTTCGGCTGCAAACAATTGCGCGCTGGCGCGGCCGATACCGCTGCCCGCACCGGTCACGATGGCGCGCTTGCCGGCAAGTCGACCCAGAGCTGTGTTGGCCATCGGGCGCTCGTCTAACAAAACAGGCACGCGCGGCACATTGAGTACACTTCGGCCACAGCGGCGTCGACCTTGGCGCGCGTGGTCTTGACGAGAGCTTTCGCCTGCTCGGTGTCGCACACGAAGGCTTGGCGGCCCGTCAGCTCCGTCACTTTCCTGCGGAAATAGGCCGCGACCCGATTCAACGCGCTCGCTTCGACGCAATCCCTGGCTGCTACGCGCATGCGGCTTTCGATGTGGGGCGGCGAACCGCACTGCCTGAGGAAGACTTCCGCCATGGCGTAGTTCTCGGTTAGCCGCCACAGCTCTTTCAGCTGCGTGGTCGAGAGGTAGGAAAACCCCACCTTGGCTGGTTCCGTGATGGGCGCTGTCGGTTGCCCCGAGGGCGCGCCAAAGCCCGCGAATACCAAGAGCCCCGTGCTGATGAGCAGCCTCACCACCAGTCGTGTATGGTCCATTGCAGTCAGTCCCCCAAACGGATCAAAGCACAGTCTAATGCTCCCCCGCATCGTCGCGAAAGTGAGCGGCCGCGCGCGCCGCTCCCCCTGTTGCAAAGCCACCCCTATGGCCGAGAAGATCGGGAGGAGGACTAGACCCACAGGCGCGGGCGCAGCAGGCTGAAAGCCAGGCCGACGGCCAGGACCGACGCGGCATAGAGGAAGGTTGCCTGAAAGCCACCCAGGAAGGCCTGCGCGGCTGGCACGCCGGCGGAGGCAGCGGTCGCCTCAAAATACTGGAAGGCCGCTGACAGGGCGGTGGCCCCGCCGACGACGCCGAGGGTGCGGGTGACGATGGTGAGGCTGCCGGCAACGCCGCGATCGGTGGGAGGCAAGGTGGCGACCACCAAATCGGCATAGGCAACCTGAAACAGGCCGACGCCCAAGCCCTGTACGAGGAGCGACAAGCCGACGATGGCCAGGGCTGTGTCCGGGGTCCACATCGAGACGGCCCAGAGACCGGCGGTGCCGAGACTGACGCCGGCCAGCGCCAGCCGCCCAATGCTCATATGCGCCGCGAGAATGCCCGCCAGCCACGCGCCCGCCACCGTGCCAGCGGCACCGCAGGCCAGCACCATTCCGCCAACGGCGGTGTCCAGGTGTGCGACACGCACGAGGTAATAGGGAACGAGCAGCAGCACGCCGAAGGCGGCCAGGTTCAGAGCGATGCTTGCGACATTCATGGCCGCGAACCGATAATCGCGAAACAGTGCCAGCCGGATCAGCGGTTGCGGCCGGTGCACCTCGCGCATCAGGAAGGCGGCTAGGGCGAGCAGCGCCAACAGCGCAAGTGCAAGTGGAAGAGCGCGGCCGAATGGCGCGGAACCGATGGAAAAGGCGAGCAGCAGCGCGCTCATCCACGTAATGAGCAGGGCAGCGCCGGCGGCATCGAAGCCGCGCATCGAGCCCTTGTTCGGCGCGGCTGCCAGGAGCCAGGACAGCGCCAGCGCGGCGAGCACGAGCGGCACACGCGACCAGAACACCGCGGGCCAGGCGCAGCAATCGACGAGGTAGCCGCCGATGAGGGGACCCAACGCCGAGCCGGCGGCATGTATCCCCGCATAGATGCCAAGCACGCGGGTGCGGTCGCGCTCATCGTAGAGCGAGATCGCCAGCGCCGGGGCACAGCTGAGCGTGAGTGCGATGCCGACGCCCTGCAGCATCCGGCCGAGCAGCAGCAGGTGGTAGCTTGGCGCCGACGCGCAGGCGGCAAATCCCGCGGCGCTCACCAGCAGTCCGAGCTGGAACATCGGGCGATAGCCCAGAAGGTCGCCCAGGCGCCCGAATACGAGCATCAAGCTGGCGTAGGTGAGAACGTATGCGATCACAATCCAGCGGATGTCCTGCACCTTGAGGGCGAACGCATCGGTGATGCTGGGCAAGGCGATGTTGACTGCGGTATCGAGGGGTGCGGATAGGATGCCCAGAGCGAGGATCAGCAATCCCACAGCTGGTCGTGGAGAACGGGCCATAGCTGGGCTGTCGGCACGTTGCCGCAGCGACGTTTCGGCTTCGGGTAAGGTCCCTCTGCGGCGCATGGGTGTCGCGCTATCCTGCGCCCATCGCTTGGTGGTGGGCGATCCAGCGTGCATTATCATGCCGGAATTTAATGCAGCACAAAGGGCCATCCGTGGGTACCGCCATCTTGGCACTTTCGCCCAATCTGTCGCGGCACCGCCAGGTGCGTAAATCCTCCGTGTGCTCGCGCGCGGGCATCGTCGTCAGTCAGAATCGGATGGCGTCAGAGATGGGAGCTCGAGTGCTCAAGGCCGGTGGGCACGCCGTCGATGCCGCCGTCGCCACAGCTTTCGCTCTGGGTGTTGTCGAGCCCTGGATGAGCGGCATCGGTGGCGTCGGCGGCATGCTCGTCCACCAGGCGGCCTCCGGCGAAACCGTCGGTTTCGATTTCGGTCCACGCTCACCGATCGGGCTCGATCCCTCCGACTTCCCGCTGAGCCAGCAGCCCGATGAAGGCAACCTGTTCGGCTGGCCCATGGTGGTTGGCAAGGTTAACACGGTCGGCGCCAAGGCCGTTGTGGCACCGACTGTGCCTGCGGGGCTCGCAGCGGCGCACAAGCGGTTCGGACGGCTCCAATGGCGCCATCTCGTGGCGCCGGCTGCCAAGCTCGCCGACGAGGGGATCGTCATCGATTGGCACACGACGCTGGTGGTCGCCAGCGCCATGGCGGATTTGGTCGGCAATCCCGGCGCGCGCGCCCGCTTTCTGCCCGATGGTTATCCACCGGTGCCACCACATCCGGTCAATCCCAACCCGGTCGAGCGTCTGCCCATGGCCGACCTGGCGCGCACATTGCGTGCCATCGCTGAGGAGGGGGCCGATGTCCTCTACCGGGGGCCGGTGGCGCGCTCAATCGCTGAGGATATCCGGGCCACGGGAGGCTACCTAGACGTTGACGATCTCGCGGCGGTGCGTGCCCGCGAGGTAAAACCTCTGACAATCGCCTATGGCAAGCGTTCCATCCACGTCCTGCCGGAGCTCAACGGCGGCCCCACGCTGCGGGTTGCCTTCGAGGACTTCAAGCAGCGGCGCGCGCCACCCAAGGCGAAGCCCGATGCGGAGACCTTGAGCAGCTATGCGCGCGCTTTGCGTGTGGGCTGGCAGGACCGCTTTGAACGCCTGGGCGATGCCGGCGAACGCACGGCGCCGACATCGACGACGCACATCTCGATTGTGGACCGCGACGGCAACATCGTCACGCTAACGCAAACGCTGTTGTCGCTGTTCGGCGCGTGCATTGTCCTGCCGGGAACAGGCATCCTCATGAACAACGGCATCAACTGGTTCGATCCGGTGCCCGGTGGTCCAAACTCCATCGCGCCCAACCGCCGCGGCCTCGCCAACTACGCGCCTGCTATCATGACGGGC
>Ga0126383_10000966_pt1 | contig 17102 bp, 17 predicted proteins | sample PanSoiMetPlot_35_FD_96882 | JGI IMG/M metagenome (GOLD analysis project Ga0126383, IMG submission 96882) | Tropical forest soil microbial communities from Panama - MetaG Plot_35 | ecosystem: Environmental > Terrestrial > Soil > Tropical forest > Bulk soil | place: Panama | collected 2016-02-17
CGCACGGTGTTTCTGATCGGACCGGACAAGAAGATCAAGCTGATGCTGATCTATCCCATGAGCACAGGCCGCAATTTTGATGAAGTGCTGCGGGCGCTCGACTCGGTACAACTCACGGCCAGGCACAAAGTCGCGACCCCGGTGAACTGGAAGCCAGGCGGGGAGGTGATCATCGCACCCGCAGTATCGAATGACGAAGCGCAGAAAACCTATCCTGGCGGGTGGAAGTCTCCCCGGCCGTATCTGCGCATCGTCGATCAACCCAAGTAATCCGCAAGCGCCAGCTGCGCATGCGGTGGCCGGGCGCCGGACTTCCTGCGGCGCCGAGCTGAGAGAGTCTCTCCGCCTTCCCTGGGAGCGGCCTTGACCAGGCCGCTTTCTTTGCAGTGCTTCTTTGCTCCTGCGCATAGTCTATTTCGGGGCAGGTTTGAGATTGACTTGCCCTCCTTGACGGTCTCCAGCACCTTGAGGTTGACAATCCTTGCCCGCTCGATGGTCGGCGGGTTGTCGGAGAGGATCACGAGATCAGCGACCTTGCCGGCCTCGATCGAGCCCTTCGTCTTCTCCTCGAAGTGCTGGTAAGCCGGCCAGATCGTCATTCGCCTTGAGCGCGATCAACGGCTCTATGCGTTGTTTAGGTCCGACCACCCACCCAGTCCGCGTGGGTGCGATTGACGGCCGTGTCTAAAATCCGCATCGAGTTCGGGAAGGTTACCGGTGCGTCCGAATGGATGCTAAATTTCATCCCATTCTCCGCCACCCAGCCAGTCGGTGAGATATTTTCAGCGCGCTCCGGTCCGGCCACCGACTCGCGATGCCCGTCACCCCAGTAGAAGGTGTGCCTGGGATGCGGCGGAGAGAAGATGCCAAGCTCCTTAATCTGTGCCGCTTGATCGGCGCGCAAAAAACTGTCCGTGGATCGGCACGGTGCGGCGGTCAGAATCGCATCGTGCCCCATTACCGCGACATCAGCATAAGAGACGACATCGATCTGAATGTGCCCGCATTGGCCAATTCAGGCCGGGCGTCTCAGAGAGCAGGACTGGTGGCGATCGCGGTAGGGACACCAGTTGCCTGGTGCCCTCCGCACAGACCCGCCTGACTTTCTCAGCTGTCCCCCGGCTCAATTCACCGTGACTGCTCCTGCACCAGGGGCATCTGCGATGACACCTGCAGCTCCATCATCATCGCGATACGTCGGTCTAATTGGAAAAACGTTGCTGTCTTCCTTCCATCCAGAACCTTCGACACGATCGGCACATACTTCTGCCGCAACTGTGCTGTGGCGATGTCCGAGTCCAACCACTGTCGGGTAAACGTCAATGCCTGCTCGTTGGTCAATTTTCCCCAATTATCGGCGTAGTCTTGAATCAGGGCGAACTTCTTGTCGTTGATCGCAATCAACTCCGTCACGTACTGGTCGTAGACTGGCCAGAACTTTGTCGCTTCCGCGTCCGTCAGCCTTAAGTTCGTCGCAATTAACTGTTTTCTCTGTGAGCGAAGATTTTGCCGAAGCAGGTTCAAATCCTGATCGCTGATAACGTGATCCGTGCTCGGTTGTGACGGAGTTTTCTGGGCCCTCGCGGCCGGCCCGCCCACCATCCACGCCGCCACCGTCAATACCACTGACATCAATTTTTTCACGATGACCTCCTTGAAAATTCATTAAATGCCGGGGAACAAAAACATTGGGTCGTGCAAAAGCCCCGGGTCGTCCACATGCACCAGGGGCCGGGCTCAGAGAAAAGCCATGCGGCCAATTCGTGCGTCGCGCTCACGAGCCATACCAGTTCCCTGATCCTGCCGCGTCAAAGTTGCTAAATCCGAGCAGCCGGAGGTGCACTCGTTGCGCGTTTTCCTTTGCCTTTCCGGTTGAAACTTGTCTTCTCCGCCCGCACCCCAACAGGCGAGATTCTAGCGAGGCTCGAGAGCCGCGAGCACTGCCACATGTGACAGGGCTTTGCAAACATGATGTGAGCCCCTCATTGTCGCGGGTTACACACACGTCCGCGTGCTGTGGGGATGTGTGGGGTATCCGGGACCCAGGCACCAATTTGCAGGTTACGCGATCGCACTCGTACCCCACTCCTTCGCAAACGGCGCGAATGAGTGGCCCGCCCGTCAACAGAAGGATGATGAGGAACTCCGTGAACTCGTGATATGCCTTCTCCTTCAACGTTTCGCTTGATGACGCACACTTTCTTCTCCACACTGCGCGATTGGTTGGCAAAATGTAGCCAACGGCCAGGCAGTGATTGCGGGACCGGCGCATCACGAGCGTCACGAACCAGTATGCCGACATCAGTTGGGACCGGGGTCGCAACCTCCTAAGGATTTCCGGCGTCGCCCGAGGAGTCCCCGCGTGGCTGAAGCCCAAGCCACCGAAATTACGAAGGAATCGGGCCGTAAACCGACCTTGAACCTCAGGTCAAGCAAACCAGAGAACCCGAGACCAGGAACAGATTAAGGAGTGTTCGCACGTGACAGCGGCCACCCATGACTGACCTCTTCAGCGTCCAATATACGCCGGTGCCGTCAGGAAACTGCGCGCGGTCGCATACCGTCGGCGCAGGTATTCAGCGTATCCCAGCGGCAACCAAAACGTTAAAGGCGAATGCCAGGTTAAGTCGGTGCTGAACACGGTCCGGAAAGAAACGATGGTGAAAACAACAATTGCCTCCAGACAGAGTTGTCTTTCCTCGGGCGTTCGGTTCGCATCGAACATGAATCGCAAGAGGTACCACCAGGCGACCCCCAGGACTGCAACCAACGGGAAAATACCCCAGAAGCTGCAACCCACCAGGGTTTCGACCCAATCACTGTGCATGGTGGCGATATTATTTCCAAAGGATCCCATGACCAGGAAGCGCCCCGCCGCGTAGGCGCCAAATCCGGTGAGCGGAGCGTCGGTGTATTTTTTCCATGCCATTGCCCACCACTGGATTCTTCCGGTCAGGCTCTCCATCTCTGCGTTCGTTTGGCCGCGTCTCATATAGTCAATAAAGACTCCGCCGGCGCCGGTAGCCAGCATCAGTGTAGTTCCTAACAGCACGATTGCCACGCCGTGCTTGAATCGCCCGGAGAACCAGAAGATAAGCACCGCCGCAATCAGAAATGGACCGGTGGCGGAACGGGTCTGAGCGAAGACCATCGTGATCAGAGCGCCCAAGAACACCCAGACGTACCAGGTGCTGATCACCCTCTGGACGCCTTTCACGGGCAAAAGACGAGCCAATGCCACCGCGGCGACAATCGCCGAATATTCGCCGACCCGGTTACACGATACGGTGGGAAACACGCCAGCGAGTTGCAATGCAATGGGCCCAGTGGCAACGCCGCCTTCTTCCAGGTTGTGGCTTAGCGCGTCCGCGGGATCGATCGCCGCCCAGATCCAGCAATTGAAAAGCAGAATTCCCAGCCAGAGCATCGTCCAGTCGAAAAGGTTTTTGAACTCGTCCACATTCTTGATCGCGACGAGCAAAGCCGCCAAAAAGGCCACATCCACCGCGTACTCGCAGCCCTTGTACAGCGTCCACTGCCAGTAGATCGACCAGAACATTGAGGAAAGGACCGCCAGAACGAACACCATGAGCATGCCGGGAATCCCCCGCAGCCACGAGCTCAGGAAGTCGGTCTTCCGCATGAACATGCGGAACAGCAAGTAACTACCCGCGATGGCCACCATGATGGCACGGGCCGCAGCGAACGTATCCAGCGGTTCGGACTTGATCTGCGATATATCGCGCTTGCGCCACGCCTGCATGCTCAGAAACAAAAGGAGCCACACCCAGTGATACCAGTACAAATTGCTAATCAGAACTTTCAAGCCCTGCAGCGCCTGGCGCAGCACCGCCCAGTGCCAGAACACAAAGGTGGGGACGACGAACAATGCTGCAAGCAACAGGATTCCGCCAGAGCCATGGCTGTGTCGATAAAACAAAGAGGCGGCTGTAGCAAGCCCCAACCCGATGACCAGCCCCAGGATGAAGAAAGTCAGGGTTGGCAGCAGGTCATAAATCGAAAAAGGCGATCTTCGTACGAGGGAACTGTCTTCGGGCTGCATCCCAAACTCCCCTTATTGCGGATTGCCGGATCCCAAGTTTCAGGATATGTAATTCCACTCGCGGCCAAAGAATTCGGCGAACGCTCGGTTGGAGCGGAGCTGTCGTTCTCCATTGAACGACACCGATGACGGGTACTTCCAGGAAATACGCCCCCCAAGGCGCGCAGAATTATACTCAAGATTCGATTACTTTCAACCGCCAGTATGGGCAACATGTTCTAGATCGTCGCCATCGCTGAGGGACGAGATGTCCGGCGCTTGTTTAACGGAAAGGCTCCCTGCAATCTCTTGACCTGGCTACAGTTAGTCAGCGCTCGCCGCCGAGGTCGGTACTGCGCTGGGATCTCCTTCAAATCCGAGCCGGATCAGCATCTTACCCGTATTGCGTTGCAGATATTCAGCTTGGGCCGGAGTCAGCCGCTCGCGCCATCCCCCCACTGCGCCGCTGCGCACAAACCGCTTCTCCTCGGCGATGGATTTGGTTCGAGGATCGTAGCCAATTTGCGGAGCGCGATCTTCCTTCTTTCGCATGTTATGAAAATTGTTGTTTTGAATTGCGTTTTGAATGACCTGTACAGGGACTCTTACGTTCAAGAACTCCGCGATACGATTCAGGATAGGTTCACTCTTCTGCTTCAGTTCCCGGTAATTAACGACTATAAGGTCGCCCCGCGCATTCAACGGAGACTCGATCCAGCTGCGGACGTGGTCTTCCCACGAACCATAGGCGCTGGCGTTACCATTGACGAAGTTCTTCAAATAGTCGTCAAATGAGCAGTCGATCCAGCCTTGCGCCTTCTGGTAGGCATATTCGGACAACGCTACATCGCGCCCATCGCGAACAATGTAGATGGCGCGCCTGTAATCTGGCCGAAAAGCCTCGTGGGTCTTAATCAACCGGCCCTGGTTCGGCAGCAGCGCCACTGCGTCGCGCTGACCGCCCACGTCGGGAATGTAGCGGTTTACATTGTCGAACTCGGCATCCTTCTGCGTCAGAATCTCAAACAACATGAAGCGCAACCACGTGCTACCCGAGCGTGGATAGGAAGCTACAAAAACGTCGTTGCGGTTCAGCCCGCGATGACGCATCCAGATTATGGGGACTCGCAATCCGCTCTTGGCCGCGCTGAATCGAACTTGCCGCAAGGTGCTCATTGTTCAGTACCTCTAACAATGTGAGGAAGTCAGCAGCGATACCAGCTGAAGCAAAACGCCACCATGCTGCCCAACTTTCGGCGTACTCGCCGCAGGAGCGGCTGCTGTTGCGGGAGGGTGCGTCCCAAAGAAGTTGGCTCAGTCATCGCGATTGTTCCTCAGCACTCTTCGTCAGGAAGCGGGACCTTGTCCCACCAACTCCGGCCGTGCCGCTTCGTGCGGGAAAGCCAACGGATAACCCATGCGGGTTAGAACATCACCGCAGACGCTGTCGACTAGGCGCAACTGCGATTCGGGGAACTTCTCGCGCCATCCCGCAACCGCTCGCTTTCACAAAACGTCCCTCCTCGCCCGGTGGCTGGTGCAACTTCCAGGAAATACGCCCCCACTCCCAAGCGCGCGGAATTATACTCAACATTCAATTACTTTCAATCTCTCTCTGCGGCAACCGAAGGCTATTGCACTATTTGCTAATTACAACTACCTAAGCAACTGAAAAACAAGCAGCCTCTGTCGCCAGTGCCTTTCGGCCCTATCCAACCTTCAGTGGCTTTGGGTCGCCGGAAGTAGTTCCGTAGCGCCTTAACCCAGCTGCATCAGTTCCCTGCTGGCGTAGGATTCGATCGTCTCAACTTGGTGCGGGGAAAGCCTGTGCCGCCAACTTCCAACCGATCCCTTGCCTACAAAGCATCCGATCTCCGGGAAGCTCTCATGAAGCGACCGCGACTGGTCGCTTCACGCGACTCTTCGGGAAGTCGTACTCTTCGCTTTCGCTTGCGAGAAACAAGCTGTTGACCAGGTGGCACTGAACCAAATTGGGGCAAACTATAACGCATCAGGCCATTCAAAAATGTAACTTTGAGCTCTGCTATCGAGACATTAAAGATGTAACCGAGACACCGCCATCGTAGTGCTGTAGGAAAGTGGGAATCCCGCGCCTCTTACGGGATTTCCAAAGGGCTTTTGCACAGCTGTCGCGCCGCGAGAATTTGCCGCCTTTGGACTCAGCCGCCGGTTCGCCAGTGCTTAGTTACCGTCCAGCTTGCGACCGATGCTCTCAGCTAAGGCAGGGGCTCCAGCGTAGAGCGCAGCTTCTTGAGTTCTGCTACCCGCCGTGGATCTGCCTGGCCGGACGCTAGCACTCGCTCGGACGGCGTCTGCGCCGGACTATACACCCGCCGCACTTCGAGCCCACTCGTACTTTCTTCACCTGCTTGACCGTGGGCAGGTACAGGTTCATGTCTTGACGGCCTCCCCTCCGGTTACATTTTAGACGGCGCGATTCGAGACCTTGCGCTGACCTCATAAATGGTATATCGTTTGCCGGCCGCGACATGCCCAGGAGTTCCTTCCGGTGGCCAGAAAAGCAGCAAGTGTCGTGATCTTCTCGCCTCACGCCGATGACGAAGTCTTAGGTTGCTTCTCATTTTTGTCACCATCCTGCCATGTGGTGTATCTCGGAATCGAGGATCGTGCGAATGTGTCCAGAAATGACCGGATCTTGGAAGTCAACGAGAGCGCGGCAAAGTCGGGATTCCAATGGGAAGCGTTGAACCATCCAGTCAACGCATACCGAGTGCCTGATCTGATACCGGATTTGGAGAGAATCATTCGGGAGTGTAAACCGGACACCGTGCTGCTCCCGCAGCCGTCCTACAACCAGGATCATCGGGCTGTCTACGATGCCGCGATCACCGCATTACGTCCCCACGATGAAAATTGGTATGTCAGGAACGTCTTGGTCTACGAGCAGCCGGATTCGCTATTGTGGCCACACGGCGGTGAAACTGAGCCGAACTTCTTTCAGGCGATCTCTCTCAAAGAAAAGCTTCATAGCTATTCGCTCTATACATCCCAGGTGCGCCGCCATCGATCGCCGGAGCTCGTTTCCGCAATTGCGCAACTCCGCGGTGCCCAAGCGGGATTGCCCTTTGCCGAAGGATTTACGGTGAAGAGAATGGTCGTGGGAGGATAAGGCCGATGGAGAAGACAATACTCATCACCGGCGGGCTGGGCTTTCTGGGCCAGCATCTTGCCCGGTATCTTCTCCGCACTGATCCCGCTTGCCAACTGACAATTATCGATAACTTAAGTTCTTCAGAGATCAATTATGGATGGCTTCACAATCGTGCCGAGATATTAACTGCTGATTTTAGAACCATCCCGTTGGCCAGCAGAAGATTCAGCCGCATCTACCATTTAGCTAGCCCCGTAGGATCGCTGGGGATTTTGACAAGAAGTGGGTATGTTGCTAAGGAGATTACCGATCTTGCCTTGCGTGCCGGCGAGCTCGCCGCTGACAATGGCGCGGCGGTGCTCTATGTATCCTCTTCGGAAGTCTACGGCAAAGCCGGCGTTCAACAGGAGGACGACGAACTGGCCGTTCCTGCGCAGACGGGAACGCGGATGGAGTATTCCCTCGGAAAGCTGGCGGGAGAGCATCTCCTGCGTAACTTGGCTGCGAGGTTTGGCTTCCGCCTGACCGTGGTGCGGCCGTTTAACGCGCTCGGCGAAGGCCAAAGCGCGCGGACAGGATTTGTGGTCCCGACTTTCTTCCGGAACGCCCTGGCGGGAAAGCCGCTACCTCTCTTCAATGGCGGAAACCAAATACGCTGCTTCTGCCATGCAGAAGACGTCGCTCGCGGTCTGGTCGCAATCCAGGAACGCGGGGAAGACCGCCACACCTACAATCTTGGCAATCCAGGCAACGCCGTAAGTATCCGCGAACTTGCAATGCGGATTCGTGAGCTTTGCGCTTCGGATTCACAATTAGAGACTGTGGATCCCACGAAGAGGTTCGGCACGCATTACCTGGAAGCCTCGGCGAAATCGCCCTGCATCGACAAGATAAAGGCCGACACCGGCTGGACTCCGGCCATAGACTTGGACAGTGCGCTGACGAGAATTTACGACTATTGTTCAACCATGCGAGAAGGTAACTCATGCAGCCCGTTCGTATTGGGTCGCTCAGACTTAACATCAGCAGTCGAGACGACGCCCTCGACTTAGTACGACGCTCGGTAACTCCACCCTGCGCAACCTCTGCGTCTCTCGGGTTTCTGAACCCTCACGTCTACAATCAGGGTATAACCCATCCGCCGGTCGCTCGATTCCTGCAACGCTGCGACGCCGTTTGCCTGGATGGTATCGGCGCGACCATAGCAGCAAGCCTGTTTGGACGAGCCCGCCTCGACCGCGTCATAATGCACCAGCTATTCGACTTCAGTATCGCGGCCGGATTGGTGCGGGGACCGGTCGTTCTCTTCGGCCTCAGTGCCGAGGAGATCACAGGCGCTGCCCGAGAGCTCCGCCGGGCTGCACCCATGGCAGATTTTGTTGCCGTTCACCACGGCTTTCACCAAGATCAAGAATACCGTGCCATTTTGCGAAATCACGCTGACGCTTCACTTGTGCTGATCGGAATGGGCTCGCCTCGATCGGAGCGAATTCTACTCTTGGCATCGGAGATCTGTCATCGCGCCCTGTGCTGGCACGTTGGCGGCGGCACGCTGAGGCAATGGGCCGGGACGAAACGTCGCGCGCCGGCCATCGTCACGCAACTCGGTTTGGAATGGCTGCACCGTATGAGCTTCGAGCCGCCGACCAGGACCCGCTACACGACCGGCATCCCCTTGTTCGTACGTCATCTGCTGCGTGCCGCCACCGCCTCGGGCCACGGGAGCGCCGAATGACATCCTCTGAGAAAAAGCCATCCATGCGCGTCCTTCTCGCCAATCCAGCTTTCACGCGAGACCTCGGTAACGGGCTGGAACGCTACATGCTGGGCGCGGGAATGCGCTATCCCTGGTCGTTGTTGAAACGCACTGGCGACCGGCCCCGCTACGCCATGTTTCCGCTCTTTATGGCTTACGCTGCCGCGGTCCTGGAGCAGGAAGGGTTCGCTGTCCGGGTCATCGATGGAGTACCGTTGAATTTGCGGGAACAGGAATTTCTGGCGCGAGTCCAAGAGACTGCTCCCGATGTGATTTTCTTCGAGCCCAACGCGGCCGTTATCGACGATACGCTCCGCCTCGTGAAAAAATTGCGCGCGACTGTGCCGGCCACGCTGGTTTTAGGAGGCACACACGCAACCTCCACTGCCAAGCAGTTGATTGAAGACCACGCGTTCGTCGACTACGTGGTTATCGGAGAGTACGAGATATCCCTCCTCCGGCTTATTGAATGTCTGCGCGACGGCGAATCCGTCGCCTCGCTTCGCGGGATCGCTTATCGGGACGAGCGCGGAAAAGCAGTCATAAACGAAAGATCGGAAGCGATCGCTCCCCTCGACGACCTTCCCGTCCCTGCCCGACATCTCTTTCCGGCTTATTTCGAGACCGACATGGCCGTTTACCGCGACGGTTTTTGTCAACATAGCCCGTCCTTCCACATGCACACAAGTCGGGGCTGCCCGTTTAGATGTAATTTCTGCGACCGCATCCATGTTCTCTTCGCCGACAATCGGCAGCGCTTCTTTTCCGCCGGTCGAGTCGTAAAAGAAATGCTGGACGTAAAGGCGGCAGGCGCTCGAGAAATCTATTTCGATGACGACAATTTCACCAGCAACAAGGCCCACGTTATGGCGCTGTGCGATGAAATCGTCCGCTGCGGGGTTGATGTACCCTGGTCGGCCATGTGCGACGCGATTGTTCTGACGCCCGATCTGTTAAAAAAAATGTCCGCCGCAGGCTGCATCGGCATCAAGTTCGGCCTGGACAGCGCCGATACTCAGGTTCTCCATACCGTTAATAAGCCACTAAAGCTCGAGAATTTAGAACGAATCGTGGAAACTGCGAAGGCGTTGCGCATCAAGACTCATGCAAGTGTTGTCCTCGGCCTGACCGGCGAGACCAGAGAGACGTTGCACAATACCTTTGCCTATGTCTGTGAACTTGATATCGATTCGATCCAATTCAGTTTAGCCACGCCGCTTCCCGGCACGCCCATGTACCGCGACCTTGAACTGGCCGGCGATTTGACGGCCCGCGGTTGGGCTGAATACGACGGGGCCAATCATACCGTGGTTCGCTATCGGGACATCTCGAAACAAGACATCGAGGCATTTATGGCTCAGTGTCATTCCAACTGGCTGAGAGCAAAGTGCAAGGATCCGAATTGGCTGCTCAGGCAGGCTCGATTCACCACGCGCGGGGCCAGGAGCCGAGGACTTGGCGGTGTTTGGGCTCGCTTCCTGCGCGCGCTACAACTGGTTCGAGGCGATGCGCGCGTGATCAGCCATGCCGGCGAGTCAATAACTATGAGGTTCTGATGAAGGTCCTGCTCTGCCATCCAAACCAGAAGGTTACCTTTCAAGGGCTGAAGGCGCGGCCAATGGTCGGGCCGCCCCTCGGGCTGCTCATGATTGCTGGCCATCTGCGCAGCAGCCGCTTGCCGTGCGACATCGAAATCTATGACGCCAGGTTGTCCGCAACCTTCTCGGTCAACGAGCAAGGAGACACGATTTTCGGCGACACCGACAGCGACTCCGTCAAACGGGTTATAGCCGAAAAACCCGACGTGGTCGGCATCTCGAACATGTTCACCGCTCAGATCGACCGGGCCTATGCCTTGGCCGATCTCGTTAAGGCCGCCCTGCCGGAAACGATTGTGGTCATCGGTGGTCCTCATGTCACGGTCTTTCCCCAGGAGGCTCTCGCACGACCATCCATCGATTACGTCGTTCTCGGTGAGGGCGAGGAGCGATTCACCAGTCTTATCGCATGCCTGCTCCGGGGTGACGACCCTGCCGGGGAAGGCATCCTCGGAAAATCGGAGGCGACCGATCTAAAGGACAAGAAATGGCCGATTCGCTTTATCGCCGATCTTGATCGCCTGCCCCTGCCGGCATATGAATTGGTCGATCTGGAGGCTTACTTCGATTTGGCTCGAAGGGGTTTTTCCCCGCGCTACCGTGAATGGGGAAAACGACCCATCACCATGATAACCAGTCGCGGCTGTCCCCACGTCTGTACTTTCTGCTCGATCCACACGACCATGGGGTACAAATATCGTTTTCACTCCCTCGAGTTCATAAGTCGCCATATCAACCATCTCGTATCCCAATACGGTGTCGACTTCATCCATTTCGAAGATGACAATTTTACGCACTTGCCGGAGCGATACGACGAGATCATCAAGGTCGTATCGACGATTCGTCCCCGTATCGGGTGGGACACACCGAACGGAGTGCGGGGTGACTCCTGGACGCGTGAGCGTATCAGACAAGCTAAGGAATCAGGTTGCGAATTCTTGACCGTCGCGATCGAATCCGCTGTTCCCCGGGTCTTGAACGAGATCGTTCGCAAGAAGCTCGATTTGGACCGTGTTGAGGAGATGATCCGATGGTGTCATGAATTTGGCCTTCGCTTGCACGCCTTCTATATTATTGGCTTTCCAGGTGAGACCCTGGACGAGATGAGGACAACGATTGCTTTCGCACTGGATCGGTATCGTCGCTACGGCGTTACGCCCTTTCTTCAGGTTTTGATCCCAATTCCCGGAACGCCCATCTATAAGCGAATTCTCAAAATGGGTTTTTTCAAAGGCAATCTTGAGACCAAACACAACCAGGTGACCACCGCGGATTTCAATCCAGATCAGGTCCGCCAGCTTTACCAGCGGTACAGCTGGCAGCGCATGGGTATCTTCGCATGGCGCACGCTGACCGCCCGCCGCGATCTGTTTTACAATACGCGACTTGTCTACAAGTATCCGCATGCGCTCGTGCATGCCGCTAAGGAAGCGATCGGCGCCGCAAGCCGATAGGAGTCCCATGACTATCCTCGTCACTGGAGCGTCTGGTTTTTTGGGCCGCCACCTCGTGGGCAGACTTCTGCTTCGAGAGTATGCGGTTCGGACTCTGTCCCGCTCGCACGCCGGTGGCCTCCCGCCGCAGGTCGAGCACATCCAAGGCGACATCAAGGACGTGACCTTGCTCGAAGCGGCCGTGGCAGGGGTGGAAACGGTCTATCACGCGGCCGCGATGGTCCCGGGGTCTGGCAGCGACACCCAAATGTGGGACACCAATGTGATCGGGACCCGCAGCGTCGCACAGGCCTGCCTTCGCGCCGGAGTGCGAAGGCTTGTTTTGGTGAGTTCGGTAGCGGTTTACAATGCGCCACTGCCCGACCTTGTCTCGGACTCGGCGCCGGTTGGCGGCGGCACGATCTATGGTCGGAGTAAGGCCATGGCCGAGGTCATTGCAACCGACATTTGTCGAGGACGGCTGGAACTCGTCATCGCACGGCCGTGCCAGATTTTCGGCACCATGGACCGGACCGGCTTCACGAAGAAACTGCTGCGACTCGTCAAATCACCCTTACTCCCGGTTGCGGGGCTGCAAGGCCGTAGCTTCAGTCTCATACACGTCTCCGATGTGGCCAACGGGCTTTGCGCTGCCGGAGAACGCAAAGATATCGATGGCATTATCATCAACCTTGCTTCCAAAAAGAGAACTTCGTTAATAGAGCTGGCGTCAATCTACTCCAAGCTTGTTGGAAAGAAAGCGCGCGGCACTAAGGTCCCAATTCCGGAATCGATTCTTCGCGCAGCGATGTCGTTACGGTGGGCCGCAAGAAATCTCGCGCATGGCCGACGCGACGCGCTTTTCGGAGCTTACGGAGCCAGGTCCACGCACGGGTCCATATTGCTTGGGGGACCGCTCTATGATATTCAAAATGCAATAACGCTCCTTGATTTCAGCCCCAAGATTACCTTTGAGCAGGGGCTACTCGAACTAATCGGCGAAGAGGCAGATGGGCGGGATACGGCGAGCCGCGGAGCTCCCGACAGCGTAGCGATGACACGGCCCTAGATGTTAGATTCCCTGCGCATTCTCGTTGTCCAGAATCACTATGTCGGCTTCGGGGGTGACGACGTCGTTGTTGCCAGCGAGTCATCATTACTTTCTGCGAAGGGGCACGAAGTGTCCTTGTGGTCGGTGCACAATAAGGATTTGACAACCTTTCGTAGCCGTATCCACACCGCGCTAAGCCTGACTTACAGTCGACAATCCAAGGCTCGATTGTCCCGGCATATCGCTGACTTTCGGCCCGATGTGATGCATTGCCACAATCTGTTTCCGCGGATTACAGTGTCCGCTTACGACGCGGCGGCGGAAGCTGGCGTTCCGATCGTACAAACCCTCCACGATTTCCGATCTGTGTGCTGCATCAATGGCTACCTGTACCGGAACGGCCGCATTTGCGAGCTGTGCGTCGCCGGCACATCATACTGGGGCGCTTGGCATCGCTGCTACCGCAATTCCTGGCTCGGCTCCTTCGTAGCGGCTCACGCACTCGATCGTCAGCGCCGTGCGGGAACGCTGCAACAGCGCGTGGGGTGTTTTATTGCCTTGTCCGAACCGTCCCGGCGCCAGTTCATAGCAGCCGGGTTGCCGGAAGAGCGGATCGTCGTCAAACCGAACTTCGTGTCCGATCCCGGTACGCCGCCGGTCTGCTCGCGCCACGGGGCATTGTTCGTAGGGCGGCTAAGTCCTGAAAAAGGATTGCAAACCCTCGTTAAGGCATGGGAGGGTATCGAGTATCCGCTGCGCATTCTCGGCGGCGGCCCCTTGCACCTCCCACTCTCCGCGGACTTGAGGCGATGGATCAGCATTCTCGGGCATAGGCCTCATGCGGAGGTCGGACCCGCGATGCGACAGGCGCGATTCCTGGTTATGCCGTCGGAATATATCGAGGGCTTTCCCATGGTGATCGTCGAAGCGTTCGCGAATGGTTTACCCGTCATCGCGAGCCGACTTGGCACAATGGCCGATGTCATCGAAGACGGCGTCACCGGTCTGCACTTCACCGTGGGTGATCCGGATGATCTGGCCGCCAAGGTTGCTTGGGCGATTACTCATTGCGATCGCATGGCCGAAATGGGGTCTGCCGCGCGACGCGCCTATGAGAAGCGTTTCAGCGAGGAGACCAACTACCAGGCTCTTCTGACGATCTATCGGGACGCAATTTCGGCGGGTGCAGAATCTGGAAAATTTGCTGGAAAAACGGCATCCTTACGGTTCTAGCATGGAAAATCGCAGGCGCTGCGCGGCAATGGATCCCTCTCGCTGCAGACCCGACAAGCGGTGGGATCTTGCGAAGGATGGCGGCCAGCGGGAAATGACCTTGCCTCCAACTTGCGCCATTGTAAACCCGCCGACCATGCTGATTTGAAACACAGCGGCATGAAATAGACGAGGCTCGGGGAGTGTCATGCAGCAAGAGCAAATCAACCTGCGGAAATATTACGAGTCGAATGGTTACGTTGTTATGCCAGGGCTGATAACGACGGACCAAGTCGAGAGCTTGCTCAAGGCATATAAGGAACAAATCGTTCCCTCCAAAGCCAAGTTTTTTCGGCAAAACACCAATGTTTATGAAACCAACCGTTTTACGAGCGGTGGTCACGTAGCCCAGAGTTTTTTGGACATTCACAACTACAAGAAATTCCCTGAATTCCGGAAATCAGCCCTCGACATCTATTTTTCAAACGAGATGCTGCATGCGTTGTCAGACCTGACCGGCTCCGGTCGGCACAACCTCATGGAGAGCACGCTTTTCGACGCAAACACCGTGACGCCTGCACATCAGGATTGGTGGTATCTGGACAGTATTCCGAATGGGCACCTGCTTGCGGCGTGGATCGCCCTCGAAGATATTGAGGAAGACGCCGGCAGGTTCTACGTGATTCCTCAAACACACAAAACGGTGTTGCATGAAAGCGGCATGCCTCACTCGGTCTGGTTAGCGCGCATGAAGGAATACGTGGATACGCACGCTGATAAAGTACTTGCTCCAGAACTTAAGAAAGGCGATGCGGTCTTCTGGAATTCCAGGACCATCCACGGCTCACTTCCTACCAAGGATCTGAGATATTCGCGCAAGTCGATGATCGGCCATTACATGCCATCCGAAATGACATTTGGAAACCTGTTTACAACAAAGCCTTGGGTTAAGTATGAGACCTATGAGGGCCATCAATACTTTGCAAATCAGCCGGAGCATTCTCTAAAGGCTGAGGTGATTTCAAAGGTAAAGATTGCGCTTTACGACAGCCCGCGTTTGCTTAAATATGTGCGGAAATTCCAAAAGCGTTCGATCGCCGAAACGTTGCGGTCGGCGCGCGTAGTCATCTAGGTGAATAGCTTAGCTTTGGCCGAACTACGGGGGACGGAGTCGGTTTCAAAGTAGATAAGAAGCTGTTTAGAGGAACAAATAGCTTCCGGCGGACGTGGTCGGTCCTTGTTCTACTTTCCAATGCAGAAGGTGCTGAAGATCAGATTCAGGATATCGTCGTTGGTGGTGGCGCCCGTGATCTCATCGAGGAGACGAAGGGCGTTGTAGAGATCGAGCAGCAGCATTTCGTGGGGCGTACGGTTGGCGACCGCAGTCTTTGCGGCTTCGAGCGCCTGGACTGATTCGCGGACCAGTTCCTGATGGCGCAGGCTGGTGAGAAATCCGCTCTCTGCGGAGGCACCGGGCCCCATGTGGCGGAGGATTTCCGCGCGCAGCTCAGCAATGCCGGAGCCCGTGAGCGCTGACGTTCGCACGCGGGTCAGCTGACAACCTGGAATCGAAAACGGAGAGCCATTCAAGTCTGCCTTGTTTTCCACCAGCACCGCGGTACGATCTGCCGCCTGCGCCAGCAGTTCCTGATCTTCGGGGGCGAGGGGCGCGGAAGCGTCGAGCACGATCAGAACCAGGTCGGCGTCGGCAAGAGCTTCCATCGATTTTCGAATGCCGATGCTCTCGGCTTCGTCGAGCGCGTGGCGGATGCCGGCGGTGTCTACCAGTTTCACGGGAATGCCACCGATCGCCACGGTTTCGCTTACCAGATCACGAGTCGTGCCCGGCATGGCGGTGACGATGGCGCGTTCGCGCTCTACCAAATGATTGAACAGGCTCGACTTGCCGACGTTGGGGCGACCAACGATGGCCAGAGTCAATCCTTCGTGAACGATCTTGCCGTAGGCGAAAGTTCCGGCCAGCTGCTCGAGGGGAATGCGCACGCTGGCGATGCCATGCACAATCTGATCCGACGGCAGCACCGAGACATCGTCTTCCGCGAAATCGATTCCGGCTTCGAGCCTGGCAATCAGTTCCACCAGCGTCTTCTTGAGGGGCTGCAGACGGTGGCTGAGCGCGCCGCCCAGGTGTTGCGCGGCCACTTTCGCCTGGTAGAGAGTCTGGGAATCGATGAGGTCGCGGACGGCTTCCGCCTGGGTCAGGTCGAGGCGTCCATTGAGGAAGGCGCGCATGGTGAATTCGCCGGGTTCGGCCAGGCGTGCCCCGCGCTCGAGAGCTAGTTCGAGGATATGGCGCAAGACGACGGGCGCTCCGTGGCAGGAGATTTCGACGATATCGTCGGTGGTGTAGGAGTGCGGCTTGGGGAAGTAGGTGACGACGACTTCGTCAATAGGGGCGGAGCCTTGCTCCGCGGGACCACCGCGGGCGGTCGTCTCTCTGTCGTCCGGGGTGGGTTCCACGAGTTCGCCGAAGACAGCGCATCGCGGTTGCAAATCGTGCTTCAGACGGAGCATAGCAAGAGCGATGGAGCGGGCATCCGGCCCGGCGAAGCGCACGACACCGAGGCCGCCGCGGCCGGCTGGCGTGGCTATGGCCACGATCGTGTCGTCGAGATTCACGGAAACAGTTTCGAGTTTCTCGCCCCGGGTTGCAAGCGCCGGGGGCGATCGCCCTCATGGAATGGTGCGCCGGGCTGCCCGGCTGGCGGGCGTCTTGTAGTTCTTGGGATAGACAATCAGGTGGCGGCGCATGCCTTCGCCCTGGCTTTCCGTATGCAAGTCGGTCTGATCGCGCAGGGCCAGGTGCACAATGCGGCGCTCGCGCGACGACATGGGAGCAAATTCGTAGGGAGTGCC